>JAEPEX010000088.1_pt1 | contig 86983 bp, 84 predicted proteins | sample 9130951 | NCBI WGS metagenome assembly JAEPEX01 (sample SAMN17228542, study PRJNA684324) | microbial mat metagenome | biome: saline marsh[ENVO:00000054]; feature: microbial feature [ENVO:01000007], biofilm[ENVO:00002034], sulphate-reducing...; material: estuarine water [ENVO:01000301]|estuarine... | reverse complement strand
ACCCCCCTCTGGAAATGGTCGATCTCAACGAAGTCATAAAAAGTGCGCTTAATCTTTTACAGAGCAGGGAAGACAGATCGATCATAAAGCTCAAGCTGGGATCGATTGGGCAAATCAGAGGAGTCTACCATCGCCTGGAGGAGATATTTATAAATTTATTGCTGAACAGCCTCGATGCCTGCGAAAGAGATGACACTATAGAAGTTGAGACTTTTACCGACGGTGATAATATTGTGGTAATGATTACCGATACCGGCCACGGAATCGACGAGCAGAAAATATCCCAGGTGTTCGATCCTTTTTTTACCACTAAAGAGATCGGCAAAGGCACGGGACTCGGTTTATCGGTCAGTTACAACATTGTCAAGCAGCACAAAGGGAATATCTCGATGACTAGCAGCGAAGGCGGGGGATCGATTATTACTGTGACTTTGCCGGGAGCGGATAGCTATGAATGAGCTCATATTCGTCATCGACGATGATCAAGACCTGCGCGAGTCCATCTCGGAAATACTACAGCAAGACAACTTTGAGGTGCGTTCACTTGCGACCGCCGAAGCCGCGTTGGAGGAACTCAAGGCTGGTACTCCGTCTCTGGCTATAGTCGACAACATGATGCCCGGTATGGGAGGCATGGCATTTATGCCGTTGCTTAAGCAGCAGTGTCCCGGGGTGAAAATCATTATGATCACCGCTTTTTCGACCATCGATAACGCTGTTGCTGCAATGAAGAGCGGAGCCGACGACTATCTGGCCAAACCGTTTAAGAAGGATGAACTCATAGTGGCCGTCAGGAGAAATCTCGAAGAGCTGAAATTCCAGGAGAAATTTGCCGGACCGGCCATGGATGATACTCTTGCCTGCCTTGCCAACGAAATCAGAAGACAAATTCTGACTGCCCTGTCGAACAAAAGAAGCATGCGCTTTATGGATATCACCCGGCATCTTGGCATCAGCGATCATACCAAGGTCAATTTTCACCTGAAAAACCTCAAAACCAACAGCCTGGTCTCGCAAAGCGATGATAAAGTTTATAGCCTGACTCCTCAAGGCAAAAAAATGGTCGATGGACTGGCCCTGTTGTCAAAGAAAATATCCATTTGATTCCGTATAGATAAAAGCTACCTGTGTACTCCAGTTCACAAAACCCACAAGTATGTGAGTAAAGATTATCTGGATGTCCACCCCAATATCTCCTACAAAGTAGAAACGAAGGGGACCATACGTCTCCCATACAATTTTTTAATTGGAGGAGCCCATGAAGAAAATCACGATGTGTGCCCTGGCTGGAATTCTTGGCATAGGAACAACCGCGTATGCAGCAGATCAAACCCTGATAAGTACCAAGGCTAGTTCACCCATTGTGCTTGATGGTATGGCAGACAAGGCCTGGGGGGCCGCAGAAGAAATCGTGGTCACCGTTGATAATCTTCCCTATGAGCCTAACAACGGCTATGAGGGTATGCAAGAGACAGATGTTTCGATCAAATCGCTGTACGACGATAATTATGTGTACTTCTTAATTACCTATGCAGATCCTACCAAAAGTCTAGAGCGTTTTCCGTGGGTCAAGCAGGAGGATGGCTCTTGGAAAAAACTGGCCAACAAGGACAGTACCGGCCACGAAAATACCTACTATGAAGACAAATTAGCCATGTGGTGGAATATCAGTACCAAGGGTTTTGAGGAAGAGGGCTGCATGATTGCCTGCCACCTTAATGTGCCGGGTGATAAATCTGCAGGAAGAAAATATACCGCCGCAGAAGGTGAAACCATCGATATGTGGCATGCCAAGTATGTCCGTTCATTGCCGATGGGCATGTTCGATGACCAGTATGTCGATAACAATACCGATCCGAAGAAGAATGGCGGCTATGGACGTAAAGGAGATACTGGCAAAGGTGGCTACACGAACAACGACAATGCAGACCAGACTGCGCCGGCTTTTATGAACCTTAACCGGACGGAAGATGATAAGTATTTTGTGATACCAAGTAAAAAAGTTCCCTTTGTCGATACGTTCAAGGCGGGTGATGTGGTTCCCGGGATCGACATCATGCCGATGATGGGCGGTAGGGCCGATATTCTGGCTCGCAACCATCATGAGAATGGCATGTGGACTCTCGAGGTAATGCGTTCGCTCAAGACCGAAGGAGAAAATGCCGAAACCCAGGATGTCCAGTTTACCGATATGGGCAAGACCTACCCTTTTGGCGTTGCCGTTTTCGACAACTCCCAGATAAACCATCTGTACCACTTGGAAACACTTGAGCTGAAATTTCAGTAAGCACTGAGATAAGTTCGCTGGCTGTTAGAACAGCCAAGAAAAGGCGGGGATGGCTGTTATTGTCGTTCCCGCCTTTCTTATTTTAGGACGGTATCGTTCTCTCCAATCTCAATTCCTATCTACCTCTAAGCTTCCCAGAGATGCCATCTTTTGATCTGCTGTTACTAACCTAAATATTTCGATTGTGGAATGACAGATTAGTCTGAAGTTCCTTGACAGAATTCTTCCAGATTCCAATTTTTTGATTTGAATTAAGGTGGTTACCCTTAAAATGAGCCGTTTTGGGGTTCATTTTGTACCCATGTAAATGAGCATTTTATTGTTGCATATGATGTTTTTTATGGTATCATTTAACCCATGTATATCGATATCGTACCAAACAGGAAATCTCCCCCCGCTATCTTGCTCAGAAAATCGGTGCGGCAGGGAAAGAAGATTGTCAAACAGACCATCGCCAATCTCTCCAGCCTCTCCCTTGAGCAAGCTCACGCGATCCGCCAGATTCTCAAAGGAGAACAACTGGTGCGCCCCGAGGAACATTTCACCATCGTCTCATCGCGCGCACATGGTCATGTACACGCCTGCCTGAAGGCCGTTAAAGCATTAAAACTTGATCAGGCAATCAGCAGCCGACGCAGTCGAGAGCGGGATCTGGTCATCGCCATGCTCGTTTCAAGAATTATCGATCCGCAGAGCAAACTGGCGTTATCGCGAACGATCAATGCGACCACGCTCGGCGAAATGCTTACCGCGGACGATACAGACGAAGACGAATTATACCAGGCTATGGATTGGCTGCTTCAGAGGCAAGAGCGGATTGAAACGAAACTTGCGGGTCGCCATGTACACCACGGCGGGCATGTGCTGTATGATCTTTCTTCAAGCTATTTTGAAGGTACCTGTTGTCCGCTGGCCGCTCGTGGATACAACCGTGATGGGAAAAAGGGGAAATTGCAGGTAAACTATGGGCTGATGACGGATCGGCGCGGCTGCCCGGTTTCCATCTCGGTATTTCCCGGCAATACCTCAGATCCCCAGACCCTCATTCCCCAGGTAGAAAAACTCAAAGAACAGTTCAACCTTGACACGGTCGTGCTTGTTGGGGATCGCGGCATGATTTCTCAAACACAGATAAACGCGCTTTCTCACTATCGAGGAATCGAGTGGATTACCGCACTCAAAAGCGGGGCCATCAAGAAACTGATGAATAGAGGCGCCTTGCAACTGGGGCTTTTTGATGAACGTAACTTAGTTACCGTGAGTCATCCCGATTACCCTGGTGAGCGATTGGTGGCATGCCGTAATCCTGACTTGGCGGCACGGCGCACGCACAAACGTCGGGAATTGCTTGAGGCAACCTCCAGAGAGCTTGACAAAGTTCAAGCGATGATTGGCCGCGGGTATGTGAAACAAAAAGATAAAATCGGCGTACGAGTTGGCAGGGTTATCAACACATACAAGGTAGCCAAACATTTTATTATCGACATCGACGAATGCCGTTTATCGTATCGCATTGATGAGCAGAAAGTAGCTGAGGAAGAGTCCCTTGACGGTATCTATATTATTCGCACCTCGGTTCCTCTAGACGCCCTCTCGGCGGAAGACGCCGTGCGGCATTACAAAGATCTCAGCCACGTTTAGCAGGCGTTTCGCTCGATCAAGACGATGGATCTGTTGGTGCGGCCTATCCACCATCATGTGGAGAAGCGGGTTCGGGCTCATCTATTTATTTGTATGCTTGCGTACTATGTCAAATGGCATATGTTCGAGGCATGGAGGCCGCTGCTTTTTGCTGATGAAGATAGCGCGGCAAAAGATCACCGTGACCCGGTACACGCAGCCCAGCGCTCACCAGCAGCCGATAAAAAAGCACAGAGCAGACGATTACCTGATGGATCACCGGTGCAGAGTTTTCAAACGTTGTTGAAACATCTGGCAACCATTGTGCGAAACACGTGTCGAAAAAAAGATGCTCTGGACACCGATACCTTCACCATAGATACGCACCCATCGGAGTATCAACTCAGGGCTTTTGAGTTGGTGAAGAAAATCCAGGTGTAGACAAAACCGTGCACTTGATGTGATTGCTATATATCAGTAATTACAGATAAAAAGTACTTTTTTGTCGAGGAACTTCAGTTTAACGGGATGCTGGAAGGCACCGTGGACGATGTACGCTTCGAACAGGGGAAAGCTGGGTGTCGGGAAAGCTGGGTGTCGCGGGAAAGCTGGGTGTCAAATCTTTATCTTTGACATTTTGTACAAATACCAGGTGAATTTGCTCACGATGGGGTCGCGGGAACACCGAATTTTTCTTTCACCCGCAGTACCGCGAAGACCAAGAGCTCCAAACCCGTACGACTGCGAGCACCGGCTGATCCGTATCGTCGAGCAGCAGCTGCATCCTACCAACCGCACCGCCCACGGCGAAGATCTACCCGCCGGGCTCAGCCGTAAGCCCGCCCTGCAATTTGTTACCGAATATCGCTACGATGCCTCCGGCCGGAGGGTGGAAAAGCACACCGGCCCCTCCTTTAACGGGATGCTGGAGGGCACAATAGACGATGTACGCTTTGAACAGGTGCGCTATCTCTACGACGGCCTTGAAGTCCTGCACGAACATTCCAGCCGCCAGGACCATCAGACAAAGGCCTTCTACCGGGCCGGTGGTCGTCTGGTGGCACAGTTCCGCTATTCCACATCATACAATTTCAGTGACGGTCAGATCCCGCGCATGTATCTTGATTATTACAGCCATGACGGGCTTGACGGTGTCACCACGCTTTCCATGCCAGTTAAGCGTGATGCATGAGGTCTCCATCGTGATCATGCATTGGTTTTGCTACCAGCCGCACTCCCAGAGCGGCACAGACACGGTTGATGGTCTCAAAGCGGGGTTGTGCGATGGGCCGCAGCGCCTTGTAAAGGGCCTCTCTGGATATTCCAGCCGCTTTGGCTACCTCGCTCATTCCACGGGCGCGGGCGGCAACGCCTAGTGCGTAGGCAAGCTCAGAGACGTCTCCTTCCTCGATGACCATGGTCAGGTAAGCGGCGATTTCCTCTTCGTTGTTCAGATGACTGGCCATGTCGAATTCGGGCAATGTGGAGATATGAATTTTTTGCTCGCTCATGGCTTACTCCTTAATTGTTGCCGCAATAGCGGCGGCCTTTTTAATGTCGGTGGTTTGGCTGGACTTATCACCGCCACCAAGCATCACGATCAGCGTTTGACCCCGCTGCAGGTAATACATCCGCCATCCTGGACCGAAATGCTCGCGCATCTCATAGAGACCGTTCCCGATCGACTTTACGTCACCAAGGTTACCACGCTGTGCTTTATCCAGCCGTCTGGCCAAGCGGAGGCGGGTAGTATTATCCTTTAAATCAGTAAGCCAGGTCTCGAAGGCCGTGGTGAGCTTGACCGTATACATTTTTCTATTGTAATCGTTCGATTACATGTGGCAAGAGATTTCTTTTTGATGAAAATCAATTACGCCTGTTTTTTACGTCATCTGAATAAATTGCAGGCTGACTTTATCTACAACGAAGTTCATAGCCGTATCTTTACATATCGCTTTTTTAAGCGTCTAATAGCAAAAACCCGCCCAGGAAATTCTCGCCGTCTTTAACGGAGTGGGTCTGCGCCGCATCATTGCAGTCACTGTGGCCCTTATCTCTTCAATACGTTTACTTTGCTGGGCAAAATATAGCTTAGCCACCATATAAGGTGGGTGTCAAAGCTGGGTGTCAAATCTTTATCCTTGACATTTTGTACCAGTACCAAGTCGCAAGGCCCACGATAAGGTTCCGGGAACACCGTATTTATCTTTAACCTGTAGTACCGCAAATACCAAGAAACCCGCAACACCAACTCAGCAGCACCCTCTCACCCACCATTGCCGGGTAACCAGCTAAAACGGTTACTGCTCAAGTGTTTCAATGCGGGGATAGATGCGGGTAAGGTAGATATCGTCCATGCCCTGGTGATCATCGGGGCCAAACGACAGGGCTACCCCGCCGATATCCATGTTGCCCATCGTCTCCAGGGTGTGGATAAACCCCTCTCTGGTCAGTTCACCCTCAACCGCTTCCCCGATCTCGGCAAAGAGCCGACCGGCAATGTAGCCTTCCAGTGAGGTAAAGCTGAGCGGCTGATCGTGCTGATACGCATCCATATCGGCCCGGTACTCTCTCACCAGCGCGATACTGGTGTCTTCCGGGTGCGGTACCACCTGGGAAACAATGACACCCTTGCCATAGGCGCCAAGGGCGTTGTGCAGACTCTTGGTGCCGACAAAGGAAATATTGCCGAAGATCAATTGGTCGTCGTACTTGTTCTTGCCGAGTTTGATAAATTCGGCACAGGCGGCGTAGGCGCCCACAAGAATAACCGCCTCCGGCTCCGCCGCGAAAATCTCCCGTACCGCCCCCATTACGGCGATGGTATTGCGCTCGTAACTGCCGGTGGAGACCAGCTGGAGTCCCCGCGCCGCAAGTGCCGCTTCAATACCTTCCAGACCGGCAAATCCATAGCTGTCGTTTTGATAAAAACAGGCGATCCTGGTGATCCCTTTTTGGTCGATAAGGTAATCCGCAAGTCGCTCCATTTCCTGGGCGTAACTGGCCCGCACATTGATGATATAGCGGTGAAACGGGGCGCGCAGCAATTCCGCCCCGGTGAATGGCGCAAACAGCGGCACCTGATATGTTTCAATGATTGGGATGACCGCTTTTGTGGTGGGGGTGCCCACCGCGCCGATGAGCAGAAATACCTGGTCATCGACAATCAGCTGCCTAGTATTGAACAACGCCTTGTCGGGTTCATAGCCGTCGTCTTTGCTGATCAACCGAATCGGCCGGCCATGGACGCCGCCGTTCTCGTTGATCCGGGAAAATGCGGCGAGCAGCCCGGCCCGCATCTCCAGACCAAGATCCTTGGCCGGACCACTTAAGGCACATGATTGGCCAAGGACAATGGGGGGGTGCTGCTGAGCGTGCAGCGGGCAGGAAGCCCATAACAACAGTACCGATACAACGGCAAGGGTGAGACCGCGGATCATGCCCGCGGCCCGCGTAAAACAATACGCCGGTGTCGCCGTTGTTTTTATCTTAACGATGGATCGAACAATGAGGCACCCACCTGAAACTGAGCGTATGCGTTGTTTATGCACCCGAGTCAAAAAGCGCACGCTCAATATCGAGGTAGTCGGTCATAAAGGTAAAACAGGCCGAATAAAAGGCGGCGCTGCTCACCTCCCCTACACGTTTCCCCACACTCTGGGCGGTTGGCCGGAGATATTCGTTGAGAAGCCTGCTCTGCAGATGCTGCAGACGATCACCGTCCCGCGCATCCTTCTCGGCGCCGATCAGGGTCGCCATAAAATCGAGCATAACCAGCAGAGAGTCATCTTCGAGCATGGAAGCCCGATCAAAGGTCAGACCCGCCTCTTTAAGAAAAGCCCGGAACTCCACCAGTGACGGGCCGCCAATGCGGTCATCGCGGTAAAATGAACCATTGAGAATAACCTTGTCATCACTGAATGGATTGACAAAGAGTTCGTAATATTCCTCCTTTATATCGGCCAGGTTCTGCTCGGCAAGCAGGGCATGAATCGTTGCCGCGGACCGGTCAAGACCGGGAGATATCTGCTCGCGCCGCAGGGCGGAAAAAACCCCGCGCCAGCGGCTCAGTTTTTCGGCATCGGGTTCGGTATCGAGAAACGACTTCAAGATGTCATAAAAGCGAAGTCGCACCACCCTTAAATCACGCGCTGACAAATCATTCATGATCCTGCATCCTTTCAAATCTCTTAACAACCCGGCACTTTTCGCAATAGGCGAAGAGATCAGGCTGATCATCGAGCATCTTCTTTTCAGCCAGCACCGCCATCACCCGCTCGTAGCTTTTGACGGTGCCAAAGACCTTACCGCAGCCGGCGCATTTCATTTTTTCTGAACGGGCCAGTTCCTGGTTAGCAAAAAAAGCATCGTTCAGTGCAAGACCGGGTCGCAGGCTGAGGGCGTCCTCGGGGCAGATATGCACGCACACCCCGCACTGCACGCAGAGTGAGGCTCGCTGGGTCAGCGCAAAGGTATCGCCGTCGCCCTGCAGGCTGCCGATTTTGCAACCATTGAGACAGGCAAGGCAGAGGGTGCATGCATCCTGATCGCAGTCAACCGAACCGTAGACGGCAAAACCCCTGCCGGTAAAGGACAATTCCTGAGTGTGCGTTTTGCTCAGGGACCGCAGTATAGACATCAACTGCTCACGCCGGTTGATAAAGGAGCCAGTTTCAACATAAGGCACCGCTTCATTGCCGCTTGTTTCAGTCAATGTTTCCGCAAGTGTACTGCCATCGCCGGTGACAACATATTGTCCCGCCCCATACAGTGCCGAACATATTGCATTGGCAACAGGTGCGCCGGGAACGGGAAGCGCGGACTCCCCTTCTTTCGTCTCATCGTGGAGGATGAACAGACGCCGTACACCGCGGGCCAGCAGCATCATGCAGTGCATGGGGCTCAGCGCCCGGGGATTTGGATACTCAAGAAAAAATGTATTCTCATACGATGTGGTGGAATAGCGCCACCAGAACCGGTGCAGCTGAGATTCATCGCCCACCACCACGGTGTCGATGGTCATTGGAGCAAGTTCATCAAGGTATTGGAAAAACGCCCGATCGGTAAAGCGAAGGTACTGCATGGCCCCGGTGGGACATACGGCGACACAGGATCCACATTCAACACAGCGGCGATGATCGACCCTGATCCCCTGCTTCGTTTTGGCAATTGCATCAAAATCGCACGCCGAAAAGCATTTCGTGCAGCCCACCGCCATTTCCGGATGATACTGGCAGAGCCCCGGGTCGCACCCGATAATCTCTTCCACCTGATAGTCGGCAAGCGAGGCGAAATACTCCGCCAGTTGACTCTCATGAAAGACGTTCGGCAGAGTCTCGTCATACTCCAGTGAACTCCGTTCGAGTATGATCACTGCCGGGATCTCAAGGGTTCTATTTTCCGCCAGGTAAAGCTCGACGGCCTCATGTGGGCAGACAGCGACGCACTCGCCGCAATAGGTGCAGCGGGCAAGATCGATAAACATCGAGGGCGTAATACAATCCACCGGACAGACGGGACCGCACGCCCCGCAATAGGTGCACCGATCTCTATGGACCGGGGTACGTACCTGAAAACTGAGAAGCAGGTGCTCAGCTTGTTCGATAACAAGATTGGCAGCGGTGGCAAACTCAGGATGATAGCCATTCAGCAAAAGCGGCTCAATGTCGAGAACGCCTCCATATCTGTCGATAAATTTTTGCAGACGGGAAACATCACCGGCGACAACGGCGACCCGGCGATCCGCCTCATGGGTGGTTGTCCGCCATGAACCTCCGGTGTGGCGTCTGAGTTCGGCAGCGGCGATCGCCCGCAGCACCTCCGGGTCGTGGCCGGCCAGATCGCCGTTTAGCTGTAAGGTGGCGGAAACGGGTATGGCGTCATCGGCCATAATGGAGGTAAACCCGCCGGTGAGAAGCAGTGTCCCCCGCGCCGGCGCCTCGATGTGTGGGCTGGCAAGGTTGATCGGGACTTCAGCCACGTCCAGCACTGACTCGCCGGCCGGTGTCCGAATGTAGCGATACGCGGTAAATGAATGACTCATATCTATGTGTTGAATGGAATTTGAGATTCTTATTTGTGATTGAAGCTAATCCGCGGGTGGTTCGTTGTAACCACCACCTAGCCGGTTTCGGTAGTGTCCGGTTCATCTTCGTCATCGAAATCAAGCTGCTTGACCGAACCAATAGTATCGCCGGCAATGCCTTTGACCGAACCATACATGGTTGTGGTGGAAAGCAACACCTTTTCGAGCTGTTTTTCCCGTTTTTTCCAGCGCTGCTGAATGGCCCGTTTTTCCGACTGGAGATCCTCCTGCATCTGGGTAAATCCCTCGACAATCGCCTCCACCTGCTGGCGAAATTCGGTGCCGGTGAGATAGTCATAGAGCAACTCCATCTTGGAGCCGATATTTTCCCTTGCGCTGCTGATCGCGGCAATCTGGATGAGGGTTTCCCGGAGCACCGCGCAGAGCCCCTTGAACTCATGCAAACCGCAGACCCAGATACCGGATTTCAGCCCCATCCGACTCATGTCGGCAGGCATGGTTTCGGTGACCAGCACCCCGATATCCGCCTTTCTTTCGCGAATATCGTTTTTGAATTTTTCGATCCAGGCCGGCTGAAAACCTTTGGTCCGCTTACTCTCATAATAGATTGTTCCGCAGTTAAGCCGTGTTCTGGTGTTCACCGTTTGCAGACAATCGGCGCCGAGCGCCCCTTTTTTTATCTCTTCGATGGTATCCAGCGGATATGCCGTCCGCAGCCACTCCTCGATGACCAGCTCCTGCGCCTCACCCTGAACCTGGGTGGAACCCTGCTCCATCTTGCGCTGCGCTTCCGTCAACTGAGTGCGAAGCTGGTCGATCAACATCTCCTTTTCCGATAATTTGAGCAGGCTTCTATCCTCAATCTCCTTGCGGATTTTATCTCGCTCCCGGTGCAGGGTTTCGGTGAGTTTCTTCTCGCTTTCCGCTTCGATTACCCCTTTAAGCTCATCTTTTTCCCGTTTCAGCCGCTCCAATGCCGCCTGTACCGTGTACAACTCCTTTGCCTGGGCTGATTTTTCGGCCAGCTCGCGCTGTAATTCTTTGACTGCCTCGGCCTGCAGCCGGCTTGCCTCCTCCCTGGCTTTTACGCGGATATCCTCGGTGGCGGCCTTGATCCTGGTTGCCACCTCATCCTCGATTGTGCCCGCCAGCTCCTGCTTGCTTCGGCTCAGTTCTTCCCGCTGCTTGTCCAGCGCCGCGAGTTGTTCGGAAATTTCTTTTTTACGCTGCGCGTCGCGGGCATTGAACTCCTTGGTGAGTTTGTCCTCGAGCTGATGATAGACAATCTCATTGACGTCGATGCGTTGGCCGCAGTGTGGACAGGTGACGGTTTCAGGTTGCATTGCGGTATTGCCTTCCCTCATGATGTTCTATTTATCTGCCATCATATGGTAAAAGACTTCCATACGCCATAGTTTCCGTATAGCTGGGGTCTACGGCTGGGGTCAGGTCTTTTATTTTGGTGTTTTTTGCCAACTTGATGGCATATAAGTTCGAGCGTATTAAAAACACCAAAATAAAAGACCTGACCCCAGCGACCAGCAACTAAACCCCGTAGCGGTATATCGCCACGGCGTGGCACCCGGTTCCGGCACAGACAAAGAGGTGCCAGACGGCATGGCCGAATGGAACCCACGAAAGGCCCGCGTAGAACAGCACACCAAAGCTGTAAAACAGGCCGCCGGCCAGCAGCAAAATCAGTCCACTCAGCGGGACCATCTCAATCAGCGGCTTTATGGCAATGACGATCACCCAGCCCATCAACAGATAGGGGAGCGCGGTGCGCACCGGGTTATCCGATGCAGCAAACATTTTCAGCAAGATTCCGGCTGCCGCAAGTCCCCAGATCACCGCAAACAGGCTCCATCCCCAGGCGCCGCGCAATACCCCCAGGGTAAAGGGTGTGTAGGTGCCGGCGATCAGCAGGAATATGGCATAATAGTCCAGTGCCAGAAAAAACCGTTTTTCCCTGCCCGCGGGCAGGGCATGGTAAAGACTGGATGAGAAATACAAGATGATGGCGCTGGCGCAAAACACCCAGACCCCGGCAACAAAAACCGCATCACCAACCGCCGCCGCCCGTCTTATCAAGAGCGGTGTCGCGACCACCATGGCGACCAGACCAAAACCGTGCACCGCACTGTTTGCAATTTCTTCCGTCGGCGACTGTAGGCGGGATCGGGACACAATGGAGGGGGCAGGTTTTTTATTGTGGCGTTTTATCACCATATGTTACCAGCAAAACAATAAACCGGCAAATAAGATGAACTCGTAAAAACCCCAATTACGGTCATTGCGGAGTTGAACCAAAATCTATAATCATTTGAAAGTACTGGATTCCCGCTTTCGCGGGAATGACGTTAACAAGCAAATTCAAGGTTTTTCCGAGTTCATCAGAAAAACACCAAAATAAAAGACCTGACCCCAAGCAACTGTTTTGACTTTTATGAACGGGCCGATTACTTATTTGTGCTGGTGAACGAGCAATACTGAGAATCAGGGTCACTATACATAGCCGGGAGGGATAGCTCGTGAAGAAAAAGCTCACTCGATTTGATCTGCAGACAATGAAAGACGAGGGCCGCAAAGTGGTCTGGGTCACCGCCTACGATTATGTAACCGCACAGCTGGCCGAGGAGGCGGGGATGGACATGCTGCTTGTGGGTGATAGTCTCGGTATGGCGGTATACGGCTATTCCGGTACGGTACCGGTTACCATGGAGCAGTCGATATATCACACTGAAGCGGTTCGACGCGCCGCGCCCAACACCTTTGTGATCGGAGACATGCCGTTTGGCACCTATCAGGCCGGCATCGAGGAGGCCTGCTACAATGCCATCCGCTTTCACAAAGAATGTGGAGTGGATTGCGTCAAACTCGAGGGTGGTGTTCGGGTTGCCCCGGTTATCTCGGCAATCTGTGATGGCGGCATGCTGGTCATGGGCCACGTCGGCCTTACCCCGCAGAGTTCCGGCGCCATGGGCGGGTTCCGCGCCCAGGGACGCACCGCCGACAGTGCCAAAGCAATCATCGAGGATGCCAGGGCGGTTTATGAGGCCGGCGCTTTTGCCGTTCTGGTGGAAGGAGTACCGCCGGAAGTTACCGAGATTATCTGCCGGGAACTGCCCATTCCGGTATACGGCATCGGCGGCGGTCCCTGTGACGGCCAGGTGATGATCTGCTCCGATATTCTCGGCCTGTTCCAGGCATTCACGCCTAAATTCGTCAAGCGTTACGGCGATGTCGCGGGTGAGTATCGCAAGGTCTTCGCCGCCTACATCGATGAGGTACGAAACGGGGTGTTTCCCGGCGATGAACACACCTACAAAATGGTTGATGGAGAGGTTGAGAAGCTGCGGGAGCAGTGGAAATAACCTAAGCAGCATCAGAAATCAGTTCCCAGCAAACAGGAGGAATCATGAAATCCGCACGCATCCTTTCATTGTTTTTCGTTACGGTGGCTTTTCTTGTCTGGCTTGCCGGCCAGGCAACCGCCGTGGTGCTCGATGACAACGGCTTTCAGATCGATGTCGACTGGGGGCAGAAATCAAACAACCAGCTCTTCGCCTGGGGATCCGTTACCGGCGAACAGGAATGTCAACAGGTAAATATCACGATCAGGTTCAGTAATCGCTACAATTCATCGGCAACCGCCGTGGTTGAAACATTCGTGGAAAACTACAAGCCCGGTCACAAGGGTTCGTTCAAGGGAGCCGACAGAGTCCGGGCGGCATCTCCCAAAACAAGGGGACAATGGTTTGTGGAGAGTGCTTCCGCTTCATGTCTGAAATAGTAACCCTTCACGCAACCATGATGCGTCAATTTGAGCTTAAAATCGGTCGCACCACGGCCCGATTCTCTCTTCCCGAAAACCACCTGCTTTACAATCTGGTAGGTCGCAACGTAGAGCCGCCCGCCGACCTCGCGGGCGCCTATCGCAGAGCCCTCGATCACCCCATCGACAGTCCACCGTTGAGCGAGTTGGTAAAACCGGGTGAAACGGTGGTAATCACGGTAAGCGATATCACCCGGGCCTGGCAGCGTAACGACCTGACCCTGCCCGTTTTGGTGAATTATCTCAACGAGGCGGGCATCCCCGATGAAAACATCACCATCATCATTGCAGTGGGGGCGCACCGCCAGAACAGTGCGGCCGAGTGCGCCGAATTGTGCGGCCAGGAGGTGTATGAGCGGGTGCGGGTTATCAACCATAACGCCTGGGATACGGATAATATAGTGTATCTCGGCACCACCAGCCGGGGCACCGAAGTAGCCCTTAACAGGGAGGCGGTTGCGGCGGACCGGGTCATCCTTACCGGTGGCGTGATTTACCACTACATGGTGGGGTACGGTGGCGGTCGTAAATCGGTAATGCCTGGTATCGCCTCACTGCGTACCATCCAGCAGAGCCATATGTGGGCCATGCGCCCCACCGTCGGCGAAGGCACCAATCCCCTGGCCGCCAACATGAAAACCATCGGCAACCCGGCCCATGAAGACATGATGGATGTGGCCTCTTTTCTGAGACCTGATTTTATCGTCAACATGGTTCCCAATCTGGACGGTGATATCGCCGGCATTTTCGCGGGCAACTGGGTTTCCGCCTGGCTTGCCGCCACCCGCATGGTGGATGATACCTTCGGGGTGGATATCGAAGAACAGGCCGATATCGTTATTGCCTCGGCCGGCGGCTATCCCAAAGATATCAACCTGTATCAGTCTCAAAAGACCATCGACAACGCCCTGTACGCCATGAAACCCGGCGGCGTCATCATTTTGCTGGCCGAGTGCCCGGACATCACCGAGCCGCGCGAATTTTTCGACTGGTTCTCCTACCCCTCTTTCATCGAAATGGAACAGGCCGTGCGGGAGAACTTTTTAATTTCCGGATGGGTGGCGGTGCGCCAGTGGGAATACAGCAATCAGGGCACCACCATCATGGTGACCAGCCGGGAAAACATAGAGCTTGCCGCCCGTGCCCGGGTAACCGGCGTTACCAGCATTCAAGAGGCGTTGCAGTTAGCGTATGAAACATGCGGCACCACTGAGCCGAAAATCACGGTGATGCCGCAAGGCGCCAACACCTTTCCGATTTTACGCACTCAACCGGAAGGTGGCGGCAACCCGTAACAACAACAAAAAGGAGGAGATGGTATGCGTAACAAAGTGTATTGTATGGCCATTATTGCGGTATCAGTTCTACTGGCGGCAACTCCCGCGCTGTTTGCCAAAACGGTACTGAAGGTCGGTACCTCCACCCAGCCCAGTCATATCTACAATCTGGCGGTAGAGCGTTTTGGTGAGATTGTTGGTGAAAGAACCGGCGGCGAGGTGGAAGTACAGCTCTTTCCGGCAGCGCAGCTCGGCTCGGAACGCGATATGGTGGAGGGGTTGCAGCTGGGCACCCTGGAAATGACCCTGACCTCCACCGGGCCGCTGGGCAACTTCGTGCCCCAGGTTAAACTGTTCAACCTGCCGTTTCTGTTCAAAGATCGGGAAGCGGCCTACAGAGTGCTGGACGGCCCCATCGGCACCGGGATTGCCGATAAGTTCCAGAGTGTCGGCATTCGCTCTTTGGGCTGGTTTGAGAACGGCTTCCGCAATATCACCAACTCACAGGTAGCAGTAGAGCAGCCCGGCGATATGGACGGCATTAAAATCCGGGTTATGGAAGACGATGTTTTCATCCTTACCATGCAGTCACTGGGCGCCAGCCCGCTGCCCATGGCTTTTGGTGAACTGTATACCGCCTTGGAGCAGAAGACCGTGGATGCCCAGGAAAACCCCCTGGCCGTTATCCATTCCTCGCGTTTTTTCGAGGTGCAGGATTATCTTGCCATGACCGGTCACTTCTATTCGCCGGCAATGTTGTTGATCAGTGAAATCGCCTGGGCCAAGCTCACCCCCGAGCAGCAGGCCATCGTCCAGGAAGCGGCGACATTGGCCCGCGATTACGAGCGGGAACTCTCCATGAAGGCGGATCAGGAACTGGAAGCGGCCCTCAAGCAAGAGGGGATGACCATTACCTATCCTGAGAAAGAGGCTTTTGTCGAGGCGGTAGCCGCCGTCTATGAGAATCCCGATGTCATCAAGGCAATCGGTGGCGGCAACATGGAAGAGGGACAGCAGCTGATTGATGCGGCCCGCGCCGCGGCCCAATAGTTGGGTCTACAACCAAACTCATCTCAGAGCGGCCCGGGCCGGCCCGGGCCGCTCCCTTCGCTGAAGAACTGAGCCCGCGGATTGGATGGTTCCGCATATGATATTTCGATGGTTTGACCGGCTGATCAACTGGTTTCTGGCCCTGCTTATGGCCGCCATGGTGGTGATTATCGCCGCTCAGGTATGGTACCGGTTTGTCTTGAACGACCCACTCTCCTGGTCGGAGGAGGCCGGGCGCTATCTCTTTGTCTGGATTTCATTTGTTGGGGCGGCGGCCGGGGTACGCTATCAGGTGCATCTGGGCATCGATCTGCTCAGCAAGATCCTCCCGGCCGCCTATTATCGGTACGCCGTTATTGTCGTTAACCTGCTGATCCAGATATTTCTCGTCCTGATCATCTACTGGGGATTCAAGATCCTGGATATCATCCAATTTCAGCAATCCCCATCCATGAATATTTCTATGCGCTACCCCTACATGGCGGTTCCGGTGGGCGCTATCCTGATGCTGATTAATTCAGTACGGGTAACCGTCGCCACGGTGATGAATCGCCCCCTCGACAAGGAGGTACGGCTGTGACCGCGGTTCTGTTCGTCGCTCTGGTGATCTGTTTCGCCCTCGGCGTACCCATTGCCTTTTCCCTTGGCATCGCATCCGTTGCCACCCTGCAGTTCGCCTCCGATCTGCCTTTGACCCTGGCGGCACAGCGGCTCTTTACCGGCACCGACTCGTTTCCGCTGATGGCCATTCCCTTTTTCATGCTGGCCGGCGAACTCATGGAATCAGGGGGAATTTCGCGGCGGCTGTTTGATTTTGCCCACGCCATCGTCGGTTTTGTGGCCGGCGGTCTGGCCATGGTGGCAGTGGTGGCGGCCATGTTTTTCGCGGGCATCTCAGGGGCGGCGGCGGCCGATACGGCGGCGGTGGGGGCGGTATCGATCCCGGCCATGATCCGCAAAGGGTACCAGCGCGGGTTTGCAGCGGCGGTGCAGGCGGCCGGCGGTTCCATCGGGGTAATCATTCCGCCCTCTATCCCGATGATCATCTTCGGCGTAGTGGGCGGCGTATCCATCGGCAAGATGTTCATGGGCGGTTTTATTCCCGGTGCCCTGATCGGCGGCAGTCTGATGGTCATGAGCTACATTCTGGCCAAGCGGGCAGGCTATGCCGGAGAGGCTTTTCTCGGGATCAAGGAGATCATCCGCACCTTCTGGGGGGCCATCTGGGCCTTGTTGATGCCGCTTATCATTCTCGGCGGTATCCTCGGCGGTATTTTTACCCCCACCGAGGCGGCGGTGGTGGCCGCCATCTACGGACTTATGGTCGGGTTTCTCATTTATCGAGAACTGCGGCTGAGTGATCTGCCGAGAATTCTCGCCAAAGCGGCGATTTCAACCTCCACGGTGATGTTGCTCATCGCCACCGCCAATATCTTCGGCTGGATTCTCACCGCCGAGCGGGTACCGCAAAACGTGGCGGCCTACCTGGTGACCCTCACCTCATCGCCGGCGGTGCTGTACGGTCTGATCCTCGTCTGCCTGCTGGTGGTGGGCACTTTCATGGAAACCTCGGCCTCACTGATCATCCTGACCCCGGTCTTTCTACCGGTTATCCAGCAGTTCGGCATCGATCCGGTTCATTTCGGGGTGGTCATGGTCACCGCCCTGGCCATCGGCATGCTCACCCCGCCGCTTGGCATCTGCCTCTTTATATCATGTAATATCGCCCAGATTCAGCTCTCTGAAATTATCAAGTTCATTCTCCCGTTTCTGGTGGTCATGATCGGGGTGCTTTTACTCATCACCTACATCCCCGATCTGGTCATGTTCATTCCAAACATGCTGGACAGATAATTACCATGCCAACCATCGCCATGCCGTTTGCCGGCCAGAGCCTGACGTTTGATATTGATGAACGCAACCTCATTGAGGTGCTGGCCCCGGCCCCGGCCCAGACAATCACCGACCTCGACGGAGCCATCGCCAACGCCCTGACCGCGCCCATCAACCAGAAGCCCCTGAACACCCTGGTACAGCCGGGCCACAAGGTGGTCATCGTCAGCGATGACGTTACCAGACTCACCCCGGTTGACCGGATGATCCCGCCGCTCATCGACCTGCTGAACAAAGGCGGCATCCCAGACCATGATATTGTCTGTTTGATTGCTTTGGGCACGCACCGCTACATGAGCGAAGAAGAATTGATTACCCGGGTCGGAGAGACGGTGTGGCGTCGCATCGAGGTACGAAATCATTGTTGGCGCGAAGAAGAAAACCTGGTTGACTTGGGCATTTCCAGCCAGGGCACGCCGCTGGTGGTAAACAAAGAGGTGGTCGAGGCCGATGTGGTGATCGGCCTTGGCGCCATCGTTCCACACCATATCGCCGGTTTTTCCGGTTCATCAAAAATCATCCAACCAGGTGTCTCCGGGCCGCGCACCACCGCTGAAACTCACATGCTTTCGTGCAGCGGCGGTGATTCCCTGCTGGGTATTGCCGACAACCCGGTGCGCCGCGATATGGATGACATGGCCGCGCGGGTCGGCATGCAGACCATTTTCAACGTGGTCCTGGACTCACACGGCGCCGTGGCCGGCGTCTTTTACGGTGAGATGAAGGCGGCCTTTACCCGGGGAGTCGAACTGGCAACCGCGATCTACGGGGTTAACTATCACGAAACACCCGACATCGTCATCGCCAACGCCTATCCCTGCGAGCTCGATTTCTGGCAGTCCCACAAGGCGCTCTACCCGGCCCAGCGCATGATCAAACAGGACGGCACCATTATCGTGGTCACTCCGGCGCCGGAGGGCATCAGTCCGGTGCATACCGAGCTGCTCGATTTCGCCGGTTGGCCCTCGGTGCAGATCAAAAACGGCTATTACGACGGGCGCCTGGTCAACGGGGTTGCGGCGGCGCTGGCCACTGCCTGGGCGCTGGTGCGAGAAAAAGCCGAGGTGATCATGTATTCACCGGGAATACCCGCCGCTGACCAGGAAAAGCTGGGCTTTATCCATGCTGACTCTATTGAATCGGCGTTGGCCCTGGCCTATAAACGCCAGGGTGATAACGCTCGGGTAAGCATCCTGACCCATGCTCCTGATCTGCTGCCGATAGCTGCATTGTAATACATTTTGCAGCCTCGACAGCTCACCCGTATTGCGGTTATCGCCGACGATATGACCGGCGCCGCCGACACCGGGGTGCAGTTCTGCCCCCTGGTCGGCCCGGTTCTGGTTACCAGCGTAGACTCAGTACACCAAACGGTTGACACAGCCCCCGCGGCAATTGCCATCTCCACCGCAAGTCGAGCAGATCAACCCCACCGGGCGGCCACACGGGTGGCCGCCGCCTATCAGCGCCTGGCACCGTTGAGCCCGGATAATTTATATAAGAAGATAGATTCTTGTTTGCGCGGCAATCTCGGCGCCGAACTCGATATCCTGCTTGAGAAAAGCTCCGCCCGGGCCTGCTTCGTCGCACCTGCCTTGCCCACCCAGGGACGTACCACCGTCCACGATGTACAGTATATCAATAACATCCCGGTGGCTCACACCGAGATGGGCCGCGACCCGGTCAGTCCGGTAACCGAGTCACGAGTGAGCCGTCTGCTTGCTTCCCAATCCAGCCAAACGGTGGCGCATATCGATCTGGCGGAGGTAGAACAAGCTGGCCATGTGCTTACCACACGTGTTCAAGAGCTGTTGGCGCAAGGCTTTCGCCACCTGGTATTTGATGCCACGGAAAACCACCATCTGGAATCAATCGCCGGACTGCTCATGAAATTTCAGTCGATCATTGCGGTGGGCTCGGCCGGGCTGGCGGCGGCAATTGCCGGCACCCGCACAAAAGGGCAAAAAATAATCGCCCCGCCCCATCCGCGAATTTCATCCTGGCTGATGGTCTGCGGTTCACTGTCTGGAGTCATCAACAAACAGCTTACCGCCCTCCGCGGCGCCTATAATTTTGCCGAACTAAGGATCAGCCTTGCTCACCTGAATGAAAGCGGTTTGCCGGCAGCGACCGAGATGCTTGATCGTGCCGCCGACCAGTGGCAGCCGCCGGGCCTGATTATCCGCACCGATCCTGCTTCACGGCCCCCCACTCTCACCGTCACCAGTCGCCTTATCAGAACGTTTGCTGAGTTTGCTGCCGCTGTGGCAAGGCGGGTTCACCCGGAGGGGTTACTGCTCTCCGGCGGCGATACCGCCGATGCGGTGCGAACAGCGCTGGGCGCACAAGCGCTTATGGTGTATGAGGAGGTGGAACCGGGGGTGATCAGCGCCGCGCTGGTCGGCGGCGCCCATCATGGATTGCCGGTTTTCACCAAGGCGGGTGCCTTCGGCACGGTTGACACGCTGCAAAGAATAGTTTCAAAATATTGCTGACTGGGTGCTTCAAAGAGGAGAAGCTCGCCAACTAAACACAAAACCAGGGTACCATCATGTCTCAAGAAAATGCGTATCGCCCCTTGCTGGGCATCACCATGGGCGATCCCGGCGGCATCGGCCCGGAAATCTGCGCCAAGGCTCTAGACTCCCCCGAGATCTATGATCTGTGCCGGCCGCTGGTCATTGGTGAAACGGACATCATGGCCGATGCCGTTTCCTTTTCCGGCCTTTCTCTTGACATTGCCCCGGTGGACAACATAGAAACCGCGCCTTACCGGCACGGCGCCATCGACGTGCTCAGCCTGGGCATGCTGCGCCTCTCCGAGTTACAGCTGAAAACGGTGAGTGCCGCTCAGGGTCTGGCATCATTCACCTATATCGAGCGCGCCATCGAGCTGGCCATGGCAGGTACCATCGACGGCACCGTAACCGGACCGATCAACAAGGCCGCAATCAATGCAGCCGGTCTCAATTACGCCGGTCACACCGAGATTTACGGGGAGAAAACCGGCACCAGGGACTACACCATGATGCTCGCCGATGGGCCGTTCCGAGTGACCCATGTCTCCACCCATGTGTCGCTGCGCGAGGCCTGCGACCGGGTCACCAGCGCCCGTGTTCTGGCGGTAATCAAGCTCACCCACGATACCCTGCGCCAACTGGGCATTGCCCGGCCTCATATAGCGGTGGCGGGCCTCAATCCCCATTGCGGCGAGGGCAGGCTGTTTGGCGATGAAGATGAACTCGAAATCGCACCGGCGGTACAAGCCGCTAAAAAAGAAGGGATAGATGCCGATGGCCCGATCCCGGCCGATACTGTGTTCTCGAAGATGCGCGGCGGCTTCTATGATGCGGTGGTGGTGATGTATCACGATCAGGGCCATATCCCGGCCAAACTGGTTGGCTTCAACTACAACCACGCCACCGGCAGCTGGGATCAGATGGCTGGCGTCAACGTTACCCTGGGTCTGCCGATCATCCGCACATCGGTGGATCATGGCACCGCCTTCGGAAAGGCCGGAGAGGGACGTGCCAATCCGCAATCGATGCTGGAGGCGATCAAGCTCGGCGCGCAATTAGCCGCCGGCCGCCGCTAACCCCATCCACCCCTGGCTGCCATGACCACGCCGGTTTCCATGCTCTATCGCTCCACCATCATCACCCCCGATGATGTACGCGAAGTTGATGAGCAGGTTGCTATCGAAACTCCGTTCACGGTAATGCTCAACGAGGAGGAAATCGGCTCGTCCATGGTGTTGCCGGTTGATCTTGAAGAGTTCGGGGCGGGATTTCTCTTTGGCCGGGGATACCTCAGCAGTCCCGAAGAATTGGTGGAGGTCTGGGTCTGCGACGACGGCCGCATTTCGGTGTTTGCCGATGTAGCGGAAATAAAGGCACGGGACGTGATCATCACCTCGGGATGCGGCGGTACCGGGGCAATCCCGCGGGATATGCTGGAGGGCACCCTGACCCCGCCTCTAGACTATTCGATATCGTTTGCCGAAATAAAACCATTCATCCGCCAGGCGCTGCATGCCTCACCCCTGGGGCACCGTACCCACTGCGTACACGGCTGTGGCTTGTGGGCGGATGGGGAACTACAGGTTTTCTTTGAAGATGTCGGACGTCACAATGCGGTGGACAAGATGCTTGGCGCCATTCTGCTTGGCCGCGCCCCGGCTCGGGCGGCGGTATTTACCACCGGCAGGCTGACCTCTGATATGGTGCTGAAATGCGCCCGCATGCGCATTCCCATCCTGATCTCACGTACCGCACCTTCCAGTCTGGGTATTGCCATTGCCGCAAGAGCTGGTCTCACCCTGGTGGCGTATGCCAAACCAGAGCGGCTCAATGTGTTTTGCGGGGCTGAACGAATTGTCAGGGATAGCAAATAACTTACCGAATCAGAGGGCGTGAAATGAGATACGAAAAGGCCATTTTGCGAGGTTCTCTTATAGTTTGAACGTTTTTCTTACCGTAGTAGATATACGTTCTTTAATAAAAAGATATCCATAGGCAAGCATAAGCGTCAAAATCAAGTTAAAGATGAGAAGAAGTAAATAGAGAAAGACTGGGTTTACTGCCGGTATTAGATGATGCATGAAAAAATAGGGAATTGAGCAGGCAACCCCCTGCATAAGGAAAATGATAAATACCTGTCTGCCGCACCAGCGAAACAACCGCGCCGTCTTCCCGGTGCCGTTGTACACAATAGCCGGCAGATACCGCTTCAATATGACGAACAAATGCACCAGGGGCAGACTGTAGACAAGGTACCGGATCGTGGGCGGAAACTTGTATTTCTGGAGAGGGAGGTGCTGCTGGTCAAAGGAGAAAATCATCACACACAAAGCCACCGAAACAATGAAGGACAACACGATCATGTCGCCTTGTACATTATCCTCCGCACTTCTAAAAATAGCACCCAGTAGGAAGAAAAAGAGATAAAACGAAACAAACGCATAACTGCTGAACAAAAAATCCTGATCAGCATACCCTCGTGACAACAGGGTCGCGAAAAGCAGGATAAAAATCAGCAGCTGATACCGTATGTTGAACATCGAACGAATGCCCAGAAATAAAGGCACCACCACAAGCATTGACAGATATACCCGTAAAAACCAGAGACTTCCGCCATACACCCTGATAATCTCCCACAGTGCACCTTCCGGCGCCACGTCAAGCATTGAAGTCACCGCCTCCGCGACGTTATCGACGCCTCCTCCCGACAAGGTTTTAGTGAGAATGAGACCTCCAAGCAGGAGAAAGCTGATAATCAGGTAGGTGGCGTAGAGACGGGCAAATTGTTTCACCATCTTATACAGAGCCGAGAAAAATGGCCGCGGCCGGGAGAGATAGCCGGAAATGAAGAAAAATACAGGGATGTCAATAAGCAAAGTAACCTGCCGTGCCAGTTCAGGTAAATATGCGTAACCTGACCAGAAAACCGTATGAATATGAACAACCCACAGAATTATAAGCCCTTTGAACCAGTCAACAAATCCATCTCGACCGCCGCCTATTGAAGTTTTTGCACTGTGGGTGATATCTTCTAAAACAGTCTGCATCACTGTTGCCTGAACGGCTTGAAGTGAGAGCGGCCGGAACCGGCCAGTCTGAGCATGGGCAGGTCGCCTTTGGAGTCACCGTAGGCGGAAATCTGGTCATAGGATTTCAGATCGAATCGGGCGGAAATACGGACGACTTTCTCCTCTCCCCAGCAGTTGAGGCCGTGGATCTTGCCGGTAAGTCGCAGCTGTTCATCAACCTCCAGTTCGGTGGCGATGATATCAAGCCCCATGGTGCGGCACCACGGCTCCAGCACCAGACGAGGCGTTGCCGATACCACCACCACGGTATCACCCTCTTCCTGGTGGGCCCGAATCCGGGCCAGAGCCGGCCCCCGAACAATCGTGGGAAGTACATCTTTACAAAAGGCAGACGCTTTCTGATCTACCTCGGCGCGGGTTCTGCCACCATAAAGCCGGCCCAGGAAATCCTCCTTGAGGCGGTAGTTGGCATACCAGCCGCACAGATACCCACCAATGCGAGGGCTCAAGGCAATGGTTGCAAGCATAAATTTTTGCGGGTTGAGATAGCGCGAAAAGAGCACAAAACTGTCACGATTGCTTATCGTTCCGTCGAAATCAAACAGTGCAAGATTCATGTTAGAGCCAGATAATATGAGAACCCGCGTTCAGCGCGGCGCGGACAATAAGGATTAAAGAGGCGGCATGAAAGACTGAATATAGACTAAGAGATGTCCATTGATTATGGCACAAATCCCTCAAAAAAACACAATATCTTCAGCAATCTAGAGGATTTGACTCAAGAACAATTTGGTGCGATCATGGCGGGGATTGTCGAAAAACTCATTGGGTTCATTTTCCTCGACGATTTCACCAAAATCCATAAAAATCACGCGATCCGCCACCGTTTTGGCAAACCCCATCTCATGGGTAACCACCAGCATGGTCATACCCTGATGGGCCAGATCCACCATGACGTCGAGCACCTCCTTAATCATCTCCGGATCAAGGGCCGATGTCGGCTCATCAAAGAGCATGATCTTTGGTTTCATGCACAGACTGCGGGCAATGGCAACGCGCTGCTGCTGGCCGCCGGAGATCTGCCCCGGATATTTGCCGGCCTGCTCCGGTATGTGGACGATCTCCAGATAGTGCATGGCCAGTTCTTCAGCCTCTTTTTTGGGCATTTTGCGCACCCAGATGGGGCCCAGAGTGAGGTTGTCGAGGATGGTCAGATGGGGAAAGAGGTTAAAATGCTGAAACACCATGCCGACTTCCGTCCGCACCTTTTCGATATTCTTCAGATCACGGGTCAACTCAGTGCCGTTGACGATGATGGAGCCACGCTGATGCTCTTCAAGCCTATTGATGCAGCGGATCAGGGTTGATTTACCCGAACCGGACGGCCCGCAGATAACAATTTTTTCCTGCGGATGAACCTGCAGGTTGATATCCTTGAGGACATGGAAATCATCAAACCACTTATGCATCTCAATGATTTCAATAATCGGCTGCTGCCCAGCGGCAGCAGTTCCACTTCTCTGATACTCTTCCATGATCTCTCGCGGTTATACGTTTTAATCGGTATTCTTGTACTCCAGTTACTTTTCAATGCGGCGGCTGTATTGCGACATTGAAAAGCAGCAGAGGTAATAGACGATGGCGATAAAAATGTAGGCTTCGGTACTGAAGCCGGTCCATTCCGGGGTGTTGAGGATGGACTTGGTGGTATTGAGGATGTCGTAGAGGGCGATAATCACCACCAGAGAGGTGTCCTTGAAGGCTGATATAAGAATCCCCACGGTGGGCGGAATGACGATCTTCAGGGCCTGGGGCAGGATAATCAAGCGCATGGTCTGGTAATAATTGAGCCCCATGGACTCAGCCGCCTCGTACTGTCCCTTGTCCATTGCCTGCAGGCCGCCGCGCACCACCTCGGCAATGTAGGCGGCAGTAAACAGAATAATGGCGGCCTGGGCCCGCAGCACCTTGTCGATGGTCACCCCTTCCGGCAAAAAAAGCGGAAACATCACCGACGACATAAAGAGCAGGGTAATGAGCGGCACACCTCGGATCATCTCGATATAGACCACGCTCAACGAACGGATGATAATCATATCTGACTGGCGTCCCAGCGCCAGCAACACCCCCAGCGGATAGGAGGCGGCAATACCAAAAAACGACAGCAGCAGGGTCAGGGGCAGGCCGCTCCACTTCGTGGTTTCAACCGGTTCCAGTCCAAACAGTCCGCCCTTCATGAGCACGCCCATGACAAACAGGGCAAGCAGCCAGCCATAGCCGAGCTTTTTGTTCCACCGCTTCCAGTCGCGGCTGTAGGCCAGCATTCCCACCAGCAGCAGCATGGCCAGCAGCGGCCGCCACTGCTGATCGTAGGGATAGTAACCAAAAATGTTAAAGCGAATATTCTTGGTGACCACCGACCAGCAGGCCCCGGAGGCTTCGTGACACTCTTTGCCGGAGGTGAACCATACCGCATCGATAAAGGCCCACTGGATAAACTGCGGGACGACCCTGATCAGAACGGCAAGGACCACCAGGGTAATGATTGAGTTAAAGACACCGTTAAAAAGATTGTGTTTGAGCCAGCCGACCACCCCCACATTGTTGGAGGGGGGCCTGATTTCCCGGCTGGATTCCATAGTGTTCATCGACCGGTTACCGCTCGACAATCTTGATACGGCGGTTATACCAGTTCATAAAGGCCGATGTAGTGAGACTGAAACTCAGATAGACCATCATCATCAGGGCTACGCCCTCCACCGCCTGACCGGTCTGATTGATGGTGGTACCGGCCACCTGGACAAAATCGGGATAGCCGATGGCCACCGCCAGCGAACTGTTCTTGGTGAGATTGAGCAACTGACTGGTCAACGGCGGCACAATCACCCGCAGGGCCTGGGGAAAAATAACCAGCTGCAGGACAAGCCCCGGCTTGAGCCCGATGGACATGGCCGCCTCGGTCTGGCCGCGGTTGATGGACTGAATCCCGGCGCGGACGATCTGGGCAATAAAGGAAGCGGTATAAAGCACCAGGCCGATAAGCAGGGCGGAAAACTCCGGGCTGATATTGAGCCCGCCCTTGAAATTAAACCCGCTGAGCACCGGCACATCCATCTCGGTCGGGGCGCCGCCGGCGAGCCAGACAACAAGCGGCAGAAACAGAAGCATCGCCGTCGAGACCCAGAATACCGGGAACTGGCGACCGGTTGTGCGCTGGCGCCAGGTGGCCCAGCGTTTCAGTCCATAGGAAAGCAAAACGGCGCCGACAAGTACCCAGATAACCATACCCCAGACCGGATCGGCGGCCGGCACCCCGAAATCGATGCCGCGATTGGTGATAAAGAGACCGGGGATCGGGTTGAGGGCCTGCCGCGGACCGGGAAACGCCTCATAGAAAAGGGCATAGAAGAAAAAAAGTTGGAGCAACACCGGAATATTCTGAAACAGCTCCACATACATGAAGCCGAGACGGGAAACAAGCCAGTTTGACGAAAGCATGCAGACGCCGATAAAGGCGCCCAGAATGGTGGTCAGCACCATCCCGATAGCAGACACCTTCAGGGTATTGATAACCCCCACCAACAGTGCTCTGCCGTAGGTGTCGGCGGCGGAATAGTCGATCAGCGATTCACCGATCTCAAACGCCGCCTCTTTATCGACAAAGCCAAACCCGCTGGCGATGGATTGTTTGGCCATGTTTTCCTGAACATTGGATATCAGGTAATAGCCAAGGGCCGCCACCAGCAGGGCGGTGACAAGTTGGTAGATGACGGCGCGAAAACGCTCGTCGTTGTAAAAATGACTCTTGGCGGGATGGAGTTGTTCGGCGTTCATGAGATGGCGACGCCTTCAGGGCTGAGCGCACCCCGGATTAGAGAGAGCAGGGGTGCGCTCGTCACTTCTTTTCGATACAGACCAGGAAATGGGCCCGGGAACCGGAAACGACTGCTATTTGAACGGCGGCGAATACATCAACCCGCCATTAGTCCACAACGCATTGAGGCCACGCTCCAGGCCAAGGGGCGTATTGACGCCGACGTTGCGCTCAAATACCTCGCCATAGTTGCCCACCTGCTTGATGATGTTGTAGGCAAACTTCTCATCGAGGCCGAGGGCCTCGCCATTGCCCGGTGAAACACCAAGGAAACGCTGGATCTTGGGATTCTTGGAGGAGAGCATCTCGTCAACATTTTCCGAGGTGATACCAAGTTCCTCGGCGTTGATCATGGCCAGCACGGAGAAATTGACGATATCCATCCATTGGTCATCGCCATGACGCACCGCCGGGGCCAGGGGCTCCTTGGAGATAATCTCCGGCAGGATCATATAGTCGCCGGGATTGGGAGCACTGGCCCGCAGGCCGGCAAGCTGTGAGGCATCCGAGGTCATCACGTCGCAGCGCCCGGCGTAAAAGGCCTGGGCAAGCTCGGCGGTGGACTCGATGGTAACCGTGTTCCATTCCATGTCATTGGAGCGGAAATAATCAGCGGCATTCTGCTCGGTGGTGGTGCCGGGCAAGACACAGACGGTGGCGCCGGCCAGTTCCGAGGCGCTGCTCACCCCCAGCGCCTTGGGCACCATGAAGCCCTGGCCGTCATAATAATTCACCTGGACGAAATTAAGCCCCAGAGCAGTGTCACGGGTCAGAGTCTGGGTGGCGTTTCTGGTCAGGACATCAATCTCCTTGGACTGCAGGGCGGTAAAACGGGTCTTGGCGGTAAGCGGCACCCAGCGGATCCGATCGTTGAGATCACCGAACACGGCAACCGCCACGGCCCGCGCCGTGTCCACGTCGAGACCTTGCCAGACGCCTTTCTGATCGGCCTTGCCGAAGCCGAACAGATCGCCGTTAACACCCACCATCATGTACCCTCTCTCCTTGATAGCCTTCAGGGTATCGCCGTTGTCCGACCAGGCGGGGGCGGAAAAAACCGTAAGCAGAAGTGCAACCACGACTGAACTTGCTAGACGTTTCATCGTTTCCTCCTTTTTCTCAGGGTTGGATTAACTGCTGCCAGACGCGATATTTTCAGGATATCTCACTATCGCCCCGACGTGATACCACGTTGCGTATTAGTTGGCAACAGCTATGGGGAGATGATTAGCCCCACCCCACCAGAGATGAGCTATGAGTGAATGCAAGATCACAGACCAGACTGGCGGGAAAAGTTAAAGAAACTTGCTCAATGTTGCCGCGATCGACATGATCGTCAAAACTCACCTTCGCTCTTGCCGTTTTCCGGATCAAACAGCGAACCGCGGAACCAGGAAAAATAGATGCCGGCACTGCATAACAGGGCCGAGATCGCAAACACCAGGTGCAGACTGTCAAGAAATCGATCATACAGTGGCGGGGTGATGGCCCGGGAACCGATAAGCAGCGACAACACCACGGTGGCAATGGCCATGCTCGCCATCTGCCCCAGAAGCCGCATGGTTGCCACCGCACCCGAAGCCACCCCGTAGAGACGCTGTTCCACCGCTCCCATGATGGCGCTCATATTGGGCGAGGAAAACAGTGCGAAACCGGTGCCGAGTATGATCAGATTGGCGACAATAAGACCAACCGGGGTAGCCGTATCGATCATGATAAAAAACATCACGCCCACCACCGTCACACTCATCCCCGCGGTGGCCAGCAGACGCGGCTCGATTCGGTCGGACAGGCGACCCGCTACCGGCGACAACAGGGCCATCATTACCGGCTGTGCCATCAGGATGGAACCGGCACTTTGCGGTGACATGCCTTTTATATACTGGAGATAGAGACTGAGCAGAAAGGTTACGGCAAAGGTGGCGGAATAGTTGAGCAGCGCCGCCAGACTTGAAAAGGCGAAGGTCTTGTTGGCGGCAAAGAGCCGCACCTCGAACACCGGATACGATGCCCGCAATTGATGCCGCACAAAAACAATCAACAGAATAACACCGCCGCCGCCAAGCAGGGCGCCGATGATTGACGGCAACCGGGTGGCGCCATAGACCAGACAACACAGAGCCGTCCCATAGAGAACGCAGCCCGCCACATCCAGACGCTGGCCGGGCTCGCCGCGCCATTCCCCTTTGAGGTAGCCAAGGGTCAAGAGGATCAGGAAAACACCAAAGGGGAACACCAGATAAAAGAGCGCCCGCCAACCAAACTGCTGGGTGATGATGCCGCCGAAAAAAGGCCCCGCCGAGAGGCCGATATAGACCGCCGCCACATAGATGCCGATCACCCGACCCCGCCGATTTGGTGGAAAAACAGATGTGATGATGGCCATACCGGTGGTGACGAACATCGCCGCCCCCAGCCCCTGCCCTACCCGTGCCCCAATCAGCCAGCCGCCGCTCGTGGCAATAGCGGCGCCACCCACGGCAATGGTATACAGAAATAGACCGGCAACAAAGACTATCTTTCGTCCATAAATATCGGCCACCTTACCGGCCGGCACCAGTCCCACCGCCACCGCCAGCAGATAGGCGGTGGATATCCAGCTCAACTGCACCGCACCCAGATCAAAATCGGCCTGAATGGTCGGCAGGGCGACGTTGACCGAAGATATCATGAACGGCCCCATAAATGAGGTCAGCACCGCCACGATTAGAGCGGATCGTTCAAGGGAAGTAGTAGTGGCGGATGGGGCGCTCATAAGATGTTACTATAACATTGTTATCGCGTTGATACCATCGTTGATCAATCTCTTTCGATTGCAGTGGCGTCGCAAAAGCCCTGAATTTTCTATCTACCGTCATTCCCGCGGATGCGGGAATCCAGGAATTTCTGGTCAACTCCTGCTTGACTCAAAGAGGAATTTTCACGAGTCAATCAATCGCGCCAATACCAAAAAGTCTACGGGCATTGGCACTGGTAGCGGCCCCGATATCCGCGCCAGACTCAGAGCGGATGACACTGAGCGCTTCAAGAACAAGGGGCAGATTGGCCGGGCTGTTGCGCTCGCCTCGGCACCCGGCGGGGGCGATATCAGGTGCATCTGTTTCCAGTACCAGGTCGGCAAGGGGCATGGCGGCAACAACCCCACGCACCCGGGTGGCACGCTCATAGGTAACGGTACCGCTTACTCCAAGGCAAAAACCCAGTTCAGCGTAGCGGTGCGCCTGCCGCAGGCTGCCACTGAAACTGTGGACAATACCGCCGTGGGAAAAGCGCAGACGCCGTAACATCGCCAAAACCTGGTCGTGTGCCTTACGGACATGCAGGATAAGCGGCAACTTCGCCTGGGCGGCGATGGCAACCTGATCGGCGAACAATTTTCCCTGGCTTTCCGAATCAGCTTCTTTATCCCAGAAATCAAGCCCGATCTCCCCAACCGCACAAACCGGGTGAGTGGCGATAAGCCGCTCCAATTCGCCCAGATGTTCACCACAATGATCCCCGAGGAACAGGGGGTGAAGCCCCAGGGCGGGGTAGCAGCCGACCAGCCGCGTGCACAGATCGAGCAGCCGCCACCAGCCCCGGCAGCTAATCCCCGGCACCACCATGGTCGTCACCCCGGCACGCCGGGCCTGTTCATGGACGGCCTCATGGTCACCGGCGAATACGGCCGCATCCAGGTGGCAGTGGGTGTCAATGAGATCTTTGCAGGGTGTTTCCATCACCACCTTTTTTTATTGACAAAATATGCACCGTTGTTGTCGTGACTACTAGAGCCTTGGTATACTCGGCGCCGTCATCTAACCGCTGTTTTTTTATTACCACAGACTATGTGATCAGAACAGAATGGACCAGATCTTCCTCCAACTTTTTCAACCGGCTACCCTGCTCTATGCGCTCTTTATTTTCTGTGCCCGGATTATCGATGTATCGCTGGGGACGGTGCGCACCATCGCCATCGTGCATGGCCGCACCACCCTTGCCTTCTGGCTGGGATTTTTTGAATCAGCCGTCTGGCTGGCGGTGGTCTCCACCATCGTCCCCACAGTTGTTGAACAGCCATTGTTAGGGGTGGTCTATGCCCTGGGATTTGCCACCGGCAATCTGGTGGGTATCAAAATCGAACGGGTGCTCGCCCTGGGCAACCTCATTCTCAGGGTGATCAGCCGGTTCAACACCGCCGAACTGATTCATTCCCTGCGCGAGGCCGGCTATCGGGTCACCACCTTCACCGGCGAGGGGCGCTCCGGCCCGGTCACCGAACTCTACATCGTCTGCCGCCGCCGCGATCTCAGATCACTGCTGAAACGCATTGTCGCAATCGATAATCAGGCCTTCTACGTTACTGAACAGGCCGGCTCGGTAAGCAACGTCTACCGCCCGATCATGCAGCCGGTAACCGGCTGGCGCGCCATTATCAAAAAGAAATAGCCATCACTGTTGACATGGGAATACCAAGCCGATAGGCTCATAATCACTACTTGACTCCTACGAGATTTTCCTATGAAAAAGCTTATTGAGCCCCCGGCGGTGATTGTCCTGGCCGCCGGCAAGGGCACCCGGATGAAGTCAAACCGGGCCAAGGTGCTCCACTCCCTGTTCTATCGGCCCATGGTGCATCACGTAATGGAGACCGTCAAACCGTTGCAACCGCGGCCAACCGTGGTCGTTGTGGGCCATCAGCGCCAGGAGGTGGAGGCGGTACTGGCCGGATTTGAAGTGAGCTTTGCCATCCAGGCCCGGCAAGATGGTACCGGTCACGCGGTGGCCTGCGCCAGGGAGAGCCTCGCTGATTTTGACGGAGTGGTGATGATTCTCTATGGCGACGTGCCGCTGCTGGAGCATACAGAACTTTCCCGGATGCTGGCCCACCATCATGCCCACTACGCCCTGCTCACCATCATGACCACGACGCCCGCCGATCCCACCGGCTATGGCCGCATCCTCCGCGATGAATCGGGCCAGGTGGTGCGCATCGTCGAAGAAAAGGATGCCACTGCTGAGCAGCGTCTGATTGGCGAGATAAACGCCGGCATCTATTGTGTGGACAAGGGGTTTCTGTTCAGCGCCCTGGAGCGCATCACCGCCGATAACAGCCAGGGAGAGCTCTATCTCACCGATATTGTCGAAATCGCCATAAAAGATGAGCTCACCGTTGCCACCTATGAACACCCCCAACCGCTGCACGCTTTGGGCATCAATTCGCGGGCCGAACTGGCGGCGGCCGAAGCGCTCCTGCGGGCACGGCGCAACCAGAGCCTGATGCAGGAAGGCGTCACCATTTTCGAGCCGGCCACCACCTCCGTCGATCCTCGTGCCCGAATTGAAGCTGACTGCGTCCTGGGCGCGGGCGTCCAGGTTACCGGAGCATCACACCTGGGTAGAGGGTGCCGGCTGGAGCCCGGCGTGCTGGTGCACGAATCGATCATCGGCAAAAACGCCCAGCTCGGCGCCTACAGCGTCATCCGCTACACCAAGATAGCAGAGCATGCCACCATCGAACCACTTACCTATCTCGGCAATCCACAGAAAAACAAGCCCCCGTATACCTCCCAACCCAATGCAGGCTCATGACCGATATCAAAAAGATATACACCACCATTCTGGCCGATCAGTTCCCCGATAGTCTCACCATCTCTTTTGGTTCGCATACCCTGGTCTATCGCAAGCGCACCTGGGGTATCGTCGGCCCTGATGGCTCTATCGAGGAGCGAGGCCTGCGCTATGGCGAGAATCCTGACCAGGAGGCGGCCCTTTACGAACTTACCGGGGGCAATCTGGTACTGGGTGAGTGCGCCTATATCAATCCGGGCAACGGTCTGGTATCGGCTGTTTCGGTGGAAGACATGCTGCAGGTCGGCAAACATCCCGGCAAGATCAATCTCACCGATATCGACAACGGTCTCAACATCATCCGCTATCTGATGAATCAACCCGCCGCCGTGATTCTCAAGCACAACAATCCGTGCGGGGTTGCCACCGCCGACAGCCTTGCCGAGGCCTTTGCCAGGGCACATGAGGCCGATCGTATCGCCGCCTTCGGTGGTGCCGTGGTCTGCAACCGGGCCTGCGACCGAGATACCGCCGAATTGTTGGCCGGTAACTATCTGGAGGTTGTCTGTGCCCCCGAATTTGACGCTGATGCCCTGGAGATTATCAGGCAGCGCAAAAATCTCAGGGTGATCAGAATCGGTCGCATCGATCAGCTGGCCGCCTATGAAAAGGTTCGCTATCTCGACTTCAAAAGCCTCATGGACGGCGGTCTGATCGTCCAGCAATCAGCGGTGAATAACATCCGCACCGCCGCCGACCTGCTGCCGGCAGTCGCTACTCACAAGGGCAGGGAGTATCGCTGTTTCCGTGAACCCACCGCCGCGGAAACAGCTGATATGCTCTTTGGCTGGGCGGTGGAGCATGGGGTGACCTCCAACTCGGTAATCTACGTTAAAGACGGCTGCACGGTGGGGATTGGTACCGGCGAGCAGGACCGGGTTGGAGTGGCGGAGATCGCCGTACACAAGGCGTATATAAAATATGCCGACCGCCTTGCCTGGCGGCGATTCGGTATCCCCTACGCCGAGCTGAAAAAAGAGGTCTCAGACAGCACGCGACCCACCGGCGATCTCACCGAGATTGATCAACAGGTGCGCGAGGAAAAAGGTGGATTGATCGGCGCCACCATGATCTCAGACGCCTTTTTCCCCTTCCGCGACGGCGCCGATGTCGGCATCAGAGAGGGGGTCGGGGCAATCCTTCAGGCCGGCGGCTCCATGCGCGACTATGAGGTTATCGAGGCCTGCAATGAGGCTGAGCCGCCGGTGGCCATGCGTTTTACCGGTAAACGTTCTTTCAAACACTAACGGCGTCACAGAGAAACCGTAACCAGCTCAAAACACTATCAAAGCGATAGGTAGCCACCGGGCGAAGGAGGACGCATGGCTGGACTAGAAGCGCTGTTGCGCACCCACTATCCCGATCTGGCTGTCGGTGAGGATGAAATCACTATCCTGGCGGAGACGGCCGTACGATGTGAATATGAACAAGGTTACCTGCTATTTGATCTGCACTCTCCCCGTGACACCATTTATCTGCTGAAAAGCGGTTCCATTGATCTGTTCGCCAGGCTGGAAGATCAACTGGAACAGACGCTTTTGACGGTTCGCCCGGGCGGCTTCATAGGCCTGACTCATCTGGTGGGCGAAACGGTTGATGATGTGGCCGCACGGGTCGCCGAGAGTTGCGTACTGTACGCCTTTGAACATCAAAAAATCAATGATCTGATCGAAAAACATCAGGGGCTAGGGAATAAGCTGCTACGCTGCTTCATGGCGACAATTGCCCAGCGCAGGCGACTGCTTACCGACACCCTTCGACAAAATATCATGTGGACCATGCAGGTATCCGGTCTCGCCGGGTTGGACATTAGCCGGCTGATCATCGACCGGGCTGAAATCGAGATAGAGCTGGTCAACGGCAAACAACTCAAAGGTGTCATCATGAAGGCGGAAACGCACGATTCGGGTTTTGAGTTGTTCGTGGCAGTGCCTGACGGTCGTATATATTTCATACCCTACCATGCCATCGTCTCGGCCGCCCTGCCTAAAGGAGCTACACCGTCAACCATGGATGATGAAGGTAGATGAGGTAACGCATGGCTACGGTTGATAAATACCTCACTTTCATGGCCAAGGCGGGCGCGTCTGATCTGCATCTCAGCTCCTCGAGCCGTCCGTCGTTTCGTATTGACGGTACCATGCGCGCCACCGGTGGAGATTCGGGACATGCCCTGAAACCGGACCAGATCGAAACGCTGCTCAGGGAGATTATGCCACCGCGTAACAGTGAGGAGTTTGATACCAGGCGAGATACGGATTTTGCCTATGCCATCGAGGGGGTTGGACGCTACCGGGTAAATGTATTTCAGGATCTCAAAGGAATAGGTGCGGTGTTTCGCCATATTCCACAAAAAATCATGTCGATTGACGAGTTGGGCCTGCCGCCGGTGCTCAAAGAGCTCTGCCAGTTGAGCAAAGGGCTGGTTCTGGTGACCGGGCCGACCGGCAGTGGCAAGTCAACGACACTTGCCGCCATGGTCGACTACATCAACACAAAGCGCCATGATCATGTGGTCACCATCGAAGATCCCATCGAGTTTGTCCATGCCAACAAACGCTGCCTGATCAACCAGCGTGAAGTAAGCCGCCATACCGAGAGTTTTAAAAACGCTCTGCGGGCCGCCCTGCGACAAGACCCTGATATTATTCTGGTGGGCGAGATGCGAGATCTGGAGACCACCGAAATTGCCATTGAGACCGCCGAAACCGGCCATCTGGTGCTGGGCACCCTTCATACCTCCACGGCGTCCAGCACCGTTGATCGTATCGTCGATCAATTCCCCGCTGCCAGGCAGAGCCAGATTCGCATGATGCTCTCCTCATCGCTCAAAGGCGTTATTTGCCAAAACTTGCTGCGCCGCAAGACCGGTAAGGGGCGGATCGCAGCTTTGGAGATTATGGTGGTAAATGCGGCAGTGGCCAACTGCATTAGAGAGGGCAAGAGCCACCAGATTCCCAGCGCCATCCAGACCGGCGGCAGATTTGGCATGCAAATGCTCAACGCTCATCTGTTAGATCTGGTCCGCAAGCAGGTGGTCGAACCTGAGGAGGCGTATATCAAGGCAGCTGATATAGACGATATCAAAAACAAGCTGCAGGCGGCTGGATTCAAATTGTAGTTCAAAAAAAGATCCATGGATACAACTGAAATCGCATCATATGCAGTGTCTTTCATGCATCTCTTGCCATACCACTACGCCTGCTGTTCTGATACCAAGTCTAGCCGTCCACCGCATATCCCTGTTTTTCGCTGATCATTGATGCAGTTACCGTAAGCATGACCCCGTAAACCACCTTCGAGCTGATATCAGCGATGGTATAAATCACCTGCTGGCTGACAATGGTGAACTGGTAGGATACGCCTGCTTCCATAAGCACCGGTGCCGCATAGGCGATGGGATAGAGCCACCATGAGATATAAAAAAGCGGTAAAATGGCGGAGAACAGCGATTGCGCCGGGCCATCCATCTTCGCCGCACCCTCCTTGATAACGCGGGTGATGAGAATCAGTACATAGATGAAAAAGCCGGTTGAGGCCAATCCCCAGAACGCCCACCAGAATATGCTCTCATTTAGCCGACCGGGCTCGTAAAATTGACCGATGTAGCCCAGCAGAATCATCATACAGCCGGAAACTGAGAACCTGGTCATGTAGCGGACGCGGTCCGAACCCACAATCTCGGCAACAAAGAGTATCTGAATCAGCAGCATGGGCACGTCGATAAGCCAGTTGAGATAGCGGTAGCCATTGGTGAACAGATCGGCGCCGGGGTTCAGTACATAGGCCGCGCCGTTGAAGGCGTATGCCGCGGTCCAGCTCTCTTTCTGAATAAACAGGAGCAGGAATGCAGAAACCATTACCACCACCGAGATGACCGATGACATACGGTACTTGGGCAGGCAATTCTTTTTGGTGAGAATGAAAAAAAACAGGGCAGCCGCCATGGTGGCATAGCCCAAGGTGAGGATGTGATTGACTATCTCAAAGCCTTCAATCGAGATAGTAAAAAGTTCGGTATTCATATCATCTCCCTGTATGATGAGCTGAGATAAGTAAGATTTGAGATATCATGCATGTTAAACCAGTAGCTCGCTGCAAGCTAAATTGCACGAGACTAATGCTCTAATATCCTATCTTACAATTAATACCAGCATCACAAAATTCAAGGTATGGCCTAAAATTCAGGCGCTTTGGACATGGCGCCGCTGCATGCGCGGATCCTTAATTCCCCGCAGTTTACCGGTGATCAGAACCGCGGCGCCTGTTCCAGTAGGTGATCAATGCCATATGCGGCAGAGTCAGGGCAAAGAGTCCGATGAACAGCCAGCGAATGAGATTGGTGGAAAGCCCCGCGGAGGCAAATAGCCAATAACTCGCACCACCACATAACACGGTTAGAAACAGTATGGGCAGCGATTTGAGATAGCACTGCGCCAGTGAGAGATCAAGGAGCCGGGAGCAATCAAGCATGTGCCGCTGTGCATGAATCAGGCAGAAATAAAGGGCGAAATAGAGCACCGGCGACATGACCAGGGCGCTGATGCTGAGCAGGCTAACTTCCACGATCACCGGCCAGCGCCCCCGGTGCGACACCATCACGGTACCGACAACAAGCAGCAGTCCGATACCGGCGCCAAAGGCCAGGATGGTAACAAACATCGGAGCCAGAGGGGCGGGAATGAACAGCCAGGTCAATATCTGGGCAACCGCATCAGGCTGGCCGATGGCCGGAAGCCCCACTACCGCAACGGCCAGAGCCACACTCATGGGTCGGCCAAGTCTGCTCTGCCAGTCATCTGAGAAATGAAAGATGGAAATTACCAGAAACAGGGAAAGTGCCAGGGGCGGTAGCCACAACCATAATGCGATACCACTGAGGGCAAGCAGGACGTACCCCATAAAAAACAAGAACGCGCCTCTTATGGTGTGGGTCAAGTCAAGGAAGGTACCAATTTCCGCATCAAGGGCGCCATGTGGTAACCCACAAACCGCAATGAGCAGGACAATACCAATTAGCTGCACCTGGCTTGGCAGTGGTTCAGCGCTCACCAGCGCGCCGATGACCAGCAGCGAAACCGCACTGTACACCAGGGTAATGGTGTTACGATTAAACCGTGTTTTGCAAAAGCTTCGCCTCACCTCACCTCCCCACAAGCCGTGCCAGAAAGCGGGTGATAAAGGGTTGTGCCGGCATCGCCCGGATCACTCGCGGATAGTCGCGCCAGGTGCTCTGTTCCATCATGAAACGGGCAAAACAGTCGGCCGGCAGGTTTTGAGCCATACCCATAAACATCTGCCTTGCACGACCCGGCTTGACCGACAAAACATCCAGGAATAGCTGGTCGAGATAGTGCATAATCCTCCCATCTTCATGGTGCGGCAAAGCCGGCCGGCCGGCGCCCAGGGCCGCGGCACAGGCCGCCGCCCATCGCTGGGTACGAATAAAGGCATAACCCGTGGAGGCTCGCAGGGCGCCGCCGCCGATACCCGCTTGCAGCCAATGGTTCCCGTGCCCGGGCTTTAGCAACAATCCCATGGGCAATACCGCCCCCTCCCTTCGCACCACCGTATACCCACCAGTGCCGCAGAGCTCAGACACTGCCTGAGCACAGGCGTCATGGAGCTGCACCGGTACCATGAATTTCGTTGAGAACAGCGTGTATTCAATCAGTGCCGAGGTTTTTGTGTAGGGCAGCATATAGACGAATCTTAGCCCATCCCCGTCGCTTTTCATATCGGTCATCAACCACGCCGTGGTGGGATCGAAACAGGGCCTCTCAGTTTCCACCTCATATCCCAAAAACACCTGAAATATGGGGGTACCGGCCAGTTTCTCGGGTATCTGCCGGGCGGTTGCATCGGTCATCCCCACAAGGTATTCGGGATATGGCGGCCTCGTATCGATAACCCGCCGACAACGCAGCGTTCCCCGTTCTGTCTGGATGACGAAGCCGCCGTTCTCGTACCGGGTGATGGCATCCACCCGGCAGCCGGTAACAAGATGCACGGAATCGCTTGCCAGGATGCGCTGCCTCACCATCTGGTAGAAATCACCGGCGGCAATGGCACAATAGGGATGGGCGTGACTGTGATGGATCACGTGTTCACCCCCTCCTGAAAATAGCCAGCGGTGCCAGCGATGGCGGATCAGCCCCTGGAGTTCGCCGGTAATTTCGGCAAAATCCCAAAAACACCAGGTACGGTCATTTTCATATTTTGGCCGCTCCTCAAGAATGGTGACTGGCACGCCCGCTTCGTCGGTAATACAGTGATAAGCCAGGGCAAGCCCGGCAGAGCCACCGCCAACAACGGCAACATCGGTGTGCATTCCGGCCAACTCGGCCAGCTGTTCAGGAAGGGTTGACAAGATCATCGATATACCGATGCAAACTCCGGTCATGAACTGGTGGTGGGCGGTGCAGAAGAAGCACCTGAGAACATGCGGTGATGGCAGCCAGCCGTGTCTTCTCCAGCCCGGTGGTCGAGACGCGGCCCTGCCACCACTTACACCCGTGCCTGCGCAATTTCACCCCAATCTCACGATAGGTAGTGGCCGCCACCGCGATGCTGATCCGGCTGCGCAGCGGCAAATATACAAGGCCGTTCATACCGCTTGCATAATACACCTCAGCTAGATCGAGCAGACGCCTGATACCATCTATAACCAGAATCCGTTCCTTTGCGCCGGCGCTCACTATCTTTTCGGCACTGATTTCTTTTACCCACTGGCCAGGCAGATAGCGCCTTTGCTGCACGGCATCGGCATGTATGTCACGGGCAATATTGGTGAGCTGCATGCCGATGCCGAGATCCACCGCAAACGGCATGCCCGAAGGTGCCGCTCCGAGTAGCGGGCACATCATCAGTCCAACGGTTCCGGCCACATGAAAACAATAGCGCATCAGTTCGGGTTCGTCTGCAATCGTTACCGTATCCAGATCACCCATCACCCCCCTTACCAGTTCTTTGCCACGGCGCAGATCGAGCCCCCACTGATCGGCCAGGACAAGAAAATCCCGCACAATAGAGTCGTGGGCGGAACGGTTGTCGAGTTCATCCAGAAGAGAACCCAACTTACGCCGGGATACTTCCACATCGCCATGCTCATCGGCCAGATCGTCGATATAGCGACAGAAACGATACAGCCGGGCGATCGCACCACCGCGCCGCCTGCCGAGTAAACGCTGGGCATAGCGGAAGGTTTTGCCATGTCTTTGCAGAACCTCAACGGCTGATCCTTCATCCATTGATATTTTCTAATCTATGAGTTTTTCCACGACTTTCGCGGAACAGAGCACCCCGGGCAATCCCGCGCCGGGATGCGTGCCGGCCCCCACCAGGTAGAGATTGTTCACCCCCTCACCACGGTTATGAAACCGTAACCAGGCCGATTGGTGCAGCAACGGTGCAATAGAAAACCCGCTTCCCAGGGTGCTGAGGTAGCGCGTCTGAAAATCCGCCGGGGTCATCTGGAACCGGCACCGTATGCTTTCTCTCAACCCGGGCAGCACCGTGGCATCGAGAACCGAGACAATCCGATCAGCAAATGGTTCAGCCTGCTGCTGCCAGTTGATATCGGCACTGAGATTGGGGACGGGAACCAGCGCATAAAATGAGTCGTGACCAGCCGGTGCAAAACAGGGGTCGGTAGCCGTCGGGCGATGAAGATAGAGAGAAAAATCATCCGGCAGTACCTTCCGGGAGAATATGTCTTCGAGCAGCCCCGCAAAGCGTGGGCCAAGTACAATCGTATGATGGCAGACATCCGGATAGGTTCGGCTCGAACCAAAATAGAGCACAAAGAGCCCCATGGACGAGGTGGCAAAGCGCCGCTTCATCCTCACCATGAGAGTCTGTTCACGAGTGGGTATAAGGTCGCGGTAGAGTTGGACGGGATCGACATCGGCGATCACCGCATCGAGCTTTACCCTGGTGTCGTTGTCGGTGATGACCCCATGAACCCTTCCGGCCGAGGTTTGTATGGAGGTGATGGTGGTATCAAGACAAAGCTCAATCCCTTCTTCTCTCATCAATGCAGCCAGAGCGTCGATCAGGGCGCCGGTTCCCCCCATCACGAAGTGGATCCCCCACTTGCGTTCGAGATAGTGGATAAGTCCGTAAATACAGGTCGTATCTAGCGGGTTGCCGCCAACCAGCAGCGGCTGAATCGAAAAGGCCTGCCTGAGCCGATCATCCACCAGATGACGACAGACCAAGCTATACATGGAACGGTAGCTGCCGAGCCTGATCATTGCCGGAATCTGCCCAATCATCGTGCTCAGCCGATGAAACGGCTGGTCGGCGAGTTGTTCGAACCCCACCGTAAAAATGCGCCGGGATTCCTCCAGCAACCCTTTATACCCCGCTACATCCTGGGGAGATATGCGGGCGATCCGGGCCAGAGTATCATCAACCGTGCCACCGTAGTCGAAGACCTCTCCATCGGAAAAGACGAAGCGATACCATGGATCAAGTGGAACCATATCCAGGTAATCGGTCATACGTTTGCTAAAGAGCGCAAACAGTTCTTCAAGTAGAAACGGCGCCGTGATTACCGTTGGCCCGGCATCAAAACGGTACCCATCACGACTGAACACCTGGGCCCTTCCCCCCAGACGGCTGCAGCGATCAAACAGCACCACCTCGTGGCCTTTGCCTCGCATTCGCAGGGCCGCCGCAATCCCACCGAAACCGCCGCCTATGACACCAATTTTTGCCATAAATACTAACAATATAAGGGTTCATGCTCGCCTGGACATGCACCCCTGATCATTCAGCCAACCGCGGCAAGTTCGTTTTCCGTGCACCAAATGGCAATACAGATACGGTCTCTGTCTTACCGCACTGCGAATATCTACCTATTTACTATAGTAATCACCATAATTCCCCATGGAGCCACGGTGGTTGCGGGAGACAATAGAATGGCGGGGAAATTGTTGGGTGAACCCTTTTGCCAAGAAATAGGTCTGATCTTTCACCGCAGCTTGCACTTTCAGCACGAATAACTAATGGTGAGGGATCGATAGTAAGACGAAAAGATTAGTGTTTTCCAATCTTTTCGTGTAGATCTAGGACGTTTTTTTTAATACTACAGACCAGGAACCATTTATGACCGGCAAGACTCTTGTGCTTCGTGCCCTGAAAGACTTAGGCGTTCGCTATCTCTTCGGTTACACCGGCGGGGCGATCATGCCAATTTTTGATGAAATCGAAAGATTTGATGATATGACCTTTCTCATGGCCCGCCACGAGCAGGGGGCCGCCTTTATGGCCCAGGGACTGACCCGGGGAGCGCTCTCAACCGATAGACCTGAGCTGGGAGTGTGTCTTTCCACCTCCGGGCCGGGGGCGATGAATCTGGTAACCGGGATTGCCGACGCCCACATGGATTCGGTGGCCATGCTGGCGATCACCGGTCAGGTTGCCACCGGGGTGATTGCCACCGATGCCTTTCAGGAGAGCGATGTGGTGGGGGTCATGATGCCCATCTGTAAACAGACCTACATGCCGCTATCCCCCGAAGAGGTCGAATCTACCGTCCACGAGGCCTTCTACGTGGCCAAAACCGGTCGGGGCGGACCGGTGCTGATCGATATCCCGAAAGATATCCAGAACAACGAGACCCCCGCCGACTATGAATTTGCGGCCGAGAACTTCACCCCGCAGCTTCCCGGTTTTTTGTACAGTCCGAACCCGGAAACAGATGCCATCAAGCGTGCCGCCGACCTGATCAATCGCAGCGAACGCCCGCTTTTGTTCTGCGGGCATGGGGTCATCAACGCCAACGCCGGCGCCCTGCTGCGCAAATTTGCCGAGAAAATGAACATCCCAATTGCCTTCACCCTGCATGGGCTTTCCGCCCTGCCCCTGGATCATCCCTTAAGTCTGGGGATGATGGGCATGCACGGCACCGTCGAGTCCAATCGTGCCATCATGGAGGCGGATCTGCTGATTGCCCTGGGGATGCGCTTTGATGACCGGGTAACCGGTAAACTCAACGAATACGCGAAAAACGCCGACGTTATCCATGTGGAGATCGACTCCTCCGAGATTAACAAAAACGTGGCCACCAGCGTCGCCATCAACGCCGATGTGGCCCGCACCCTGGAGGCCCTGCTGGATGAGCCGATGCTCACCTATAAGCCACGGCGGCGATGGTTCTCCATGATCGAGGAGTTCCGCACCGTGATGGCGGCGGATCTGGAAGAGGAAATCAGCCGGGGCACCGGCAGCGGTGGCAAGCTTCTGATGAAGTCTATCGTTCACCAGCTCTCAGAGCTCACCGGCGGGCGCGATCTGATTGTTCCCGACGTGGGTCAGCATCAAATGATGGCGGCACGGTTCTACAATTATCAGACCGAGAACAGCTGGTTTGCCTCCGGCGGTGCCGGCACCATGGGAGCGTCCCTGCCCATGGCCATCGGCGTGAAGCTGGCACGCCCGAATGAGCGGGTCTGGTCGATCAGCGGCGATGGTGGGTTCCAGATGAATATACAGGAACTGGGCACCGTCATGGAGTACGGTATCGACATCAAGATACTGATACTCAACAACGGTCACCTGGGCATGGTGCGACAGTGGCAGACCTTTTTCTTTGACGAGCGCTACGCCGGCACCCCGATGCGGAGCCCCAACTTCGGTCTCATTGCCGAGGCCTACGGCATCACCTATCTGAAGGTAGAAAAGCTTGAAGATGTCAAGCCGGCGCTGGAAGCGGCGATAGCGCATACCGGCGCCATCGTCGTCGAATTTGTCTGCGAACCTAATGAATTTATTTTACCGATGATCCCGGCCGGCGGTGGTTTTAACGATATGATCACCTCATTTTCCATGAACAGTCCGGACACTGACGAAGCAGATCAGGGAGGTGCATCATGAAACGGCGAACTCTGCTGGCCTTCATGCTGGATCGCCCCGGCGTCCTCAACAAGGTATCGATGCTCATCCGCCGGAAGATGTACAACGTCGATACGCTGACCGTCTGCAGCTCCAGAATCAAGGGGATCAGCCGAATGACCATCACCCTGAAAGAGGACGATCCGCGCAAGGTGGAGCAGGTGATGAAGCAGCTTGCCAAGCTCGTTGAAGTGATCTCGGTTAAAGAGCTCGACACCAACAACAGCTATTGGCGCGAGGTGGCCATCGTCAAGCTGGAAATCGAGGCGGCCCGTCTGGACGAGTTTCACCACCGCTACAACTTCGAGGTCCTGGACAAGAAAAGTGAGGATATGCACATCCTTCAGGTGGCCGGCGCCACCGGCCACATCGACGGTTTCTTAGATGAAATCGGCAGGGAGAACATCATTGAGATTGCCCGCACCGGCGTGTCGGCCATGGAGAAATAGCTGAGAAATCAGGCGGAAAGGGCATCCTCCACCGCTTTAGGATTTATAGCGGCTATTTTCAAAAGTGCTCTTGCCGGGCCTTCTGGAGAGCGGCGCCCCTGTTCCCAATTTTGCAGGGTCGATACACTCACCCCAATCATCATGGCAAACTCAGACTGAGACTTACCAAGTTGACTCCGAATTGCTTTTACATCAGTTGCGGCAAACTCATGCACCCGACTCGCCTTTATCTCACCGCGCCGAATCCTGCCGGCCTGCTTAACGCTTTTAAGTAGATTGTTGAAGTCTTGCTCTTTCATTACAGCTCCTCTTTCACCAATTGACTCAAGATACGGAGCTGATCCGGAGTCAGGTCATCCTTTTTACTTTTTGGATACACATAAAGCATATAAAAAGACTCCGTTTTCTTGTCCCAATAATAAATAACCCTAAGACCACCTCGCTTTCCTGTTCCTCTTGCCGCCCAGCGGATTTTTCTAAGACCACCGGATTTTGTTATAATAACACCCTGTTCAGGCCTCAGCAGCAAGGCAACTTGCAGCGACTTGTATTCATCATCCTCCATTAAACCGAGGAGTATCTTGGTAAATAGTGGGGTCTCGATAAACTTCATCAACACAAATATACGCCATTGACGCAGTTAGCGCAAGGGCCAATATCCCGGTAACTACTTCGGGGACAGCTTATGCAACAACCACTCGGAAGAAAATTACATAGACCAGTGCCGTCAGCGACCCGGCCAGTAGCACGGTGAGCAGAAATGCCCAAAGAAGTTTTACCAATAGGGATCGGGAAGGAGTAAATATGCCAGTTTGCTTCTTCTTTGCAGGCCGGGACCGCCGCGTCTGAGTCGGACCTTTTTTTCTGATTTGTGAACGCGCCGCCATAATTATGCTATTTCTGTCTGGTGAGGATAAACTCACACAGTTCGGTAAGCATGGCGAGGCTCTCACTATCGGCGCCCACTTCACATTCACGCAGGGCCGCTCTGGCCCTGTCCACCTCACGCGCAGCAGCCTGCCGCGCCGCACCAAAACCGTCATAATCGTTGAGTATCCGAACCACCTCCGCAAAGTCGCGGCGACGACGATCCGGACTGGCGACAATACCACGCAGCTTGTCTTTATCATGCCGGTTTGCCCGCTGGTAGGCGCGGAGCAGGGGCAGGGTTATTTTGCCCTCGGCCAGGTCGTTGCCGACAACCTTGCCGGTTTTACCCGAGGTACCGATATAATCGAGAATATCGTCGATAATCTGATAGGCGCGGCCAAGGGTCAGCCCATAGCGGTACAGGGCCTCACTCTTTTTGGCCGTCGCCCCGGCCGCCAATGCTCCGATTTCGCAGGAGGCGCCGAGCAGAACGGCGGTCTTTGCGGTGATAACGGAAAAATAGTCCGCTTCACTCTGGTCGATATCACCAATCAGACGCTGCTGAGTAAATTCACCACTCACCATCGCCCTGGTGGCCCGGCTCAAGGCGGTAACACCGGCGTCCCCGCAATACTTACTGATATGGGCAATGGCAACGGTATGCAGGTAGTCGCCGGCAAGGATCGTCGCATTGACCCCATATTTGCCCGCCACCGGGATCTGCCCTCGCCTGCTCTTGGCGCCGTCGATTATATCGTCGTGAAACAAGGTGGCGGTATGGAGGTACTCAAACCCCACCGCCATGGCGTAGAGCCACGGCTGTTCACCGCCGCACAGACGCGCACTCAACACGGCAAGAACAGGTCTGATCCGTTTACCCGCGGAGAGCAGTCCATAGGCGCAGATCTCGGCCAGAATGGGCTCGCAGGTCTTCGACCAGTTATCGATATCCGCACGAATCAATTTCTCGATATGGCGGGTTTGGGCTGATATGTAGGTGGTAATATCCATGAGTGAGGCTGATCTTGTGAAAGTCTCGTGTGCTGATCTTGATGATACCTGATTAACTCAAAAGGGAACCTTGAAAAATGGCCTTTTCGCCCAATCTCCGCGTTGCTCAAAAAATTTTATCCTCGGAATATCAGTTATATGCCTGCGGTAAAATTTCCCTCGCGCCTTGATCTTGAACGAAAATTCTCATTTTTTAAGGCTCCCGACATACTCATGTTCACCCCAATACCAAAGTATCCCATCATCCATGAATAGTTGAAACTACCGGGTTACCGCTTTAACGGGAATAACGAAAACAAGCAATTTAAGTGTGTAAACGAATCAATCATGTAGTATCCGAGCCAAAAAACGAGGCCACCTGAGCCAGCTCACGCACCAGCGGCGCCGGCGGCATGCTCTTTCTAAAGATACTGCCATACCGTTTGGTATACAATCTACTGTCGAGCACGGCTATCATTCCCCGATCCCGGGTCGAACGCATCAGACGACCGACTCCCTGGCGCAGGGAAAGCACCGCCCGGGGCACCTGAAATTCCATAAAACCGTTACCGCCGGCCTGGGCAATGGCACGCAGACGGGCCTGCACCACCGGATCGGTGGGCACCTCAAAGGGCAGCTTGTCGATAATAACGGCGCTCAGCGACTCACCCACCACGTCCACCCCCTCCCAGAAGCTGGCCACCGCCAGCAGAACGGATTCGACATCGTCCCGGAAACGAGCCAGCAGACGCGAGCGCGACGCCTGCCCCTGGACAAGCAGCGGATAATCGAGCCTTGCCTCAAGATACTCGGCTGCCTCATCCATGGCACGCAGACTGGTAAAAAGCACCAGCGCCCTGCCCCGCGACATGGCGAGCAGCGTCTCGATACGACTGTGCAGCTGATCATTGTAACCAGGCACACCGGGTTCGGGAAAGCTTTTTTCCGGCACGTACAAAATGGTACGCCGTTCATAGTCAAAGGGTGAGTTGAGCTGCAGGGTCTCGACTTCACCAAGTCCCAGCCGCTCGCGAATATAATCAAAACTTCCGCCCGTGCACAGGGTTGCCGAGGTCATGATGCAATTGGCAACGGAAGCGTACAGACTGGTTTGCAGATCATCGGCCACCGTTATCGGGGTGGCCTGCAGGCTGACTGAGCGTTCCCGCCGCTCATACCAGCGGACATGGGTGGGCGGCGCCTCTTCATCGGGCGTCATGCCGATAAATGAGAGGGTTTCGGCCAATTGCGCGGTCCGGCCCGCCAGCACATCAAAGCCGTCGTGACGGCGCGACAACTCGACAAGTTCATCAGCCAGTTGATGCAGGCCATCCAGAACCGGCTGCATCCGGCGCGGCCAATCCGGTGCTTGAATCAATGCCTCAGCCGCACCGCGACCCCGCTCGGCCGGGAAGGCGGCGGCGAACTCATCGGTTCGATGGCGCAGACCACCAGTCAAACCAAAAAGATGATCTATCTGCTCAGCGGAACAATTCGGTTCAGCCTGCTGTTCGATATCGGCAACCAGATCAAGTACCTGATAATTCGAAAATGAGGCGCCGAAAAAGGTGGTGGCCACCGTCTCCAGATGGTGCGCCTCATCAAACACAACCGTCTCATGGCGCGGCAGCACCTCACCGTAACCGGCAAGGCGTACCGACAGATCGGAAAAATAGAGATGGTGATTGACCACCAGCAGGGTGGCCCGCGCCGCCCGGCGGCGCAGCCGGTTGATAAAACATTCGGCGGCGTCGGGACACTCGCTTCCCAGACATTGATAAGAGTGAGCCGAAATTTTCGGCCACAGGGGACTGCGCTCGGCGAGCCAGTCAAGCTCGGCCCGGTCACCGGTTTCACTGCTGTCTGCCCATGTTACAAGTCGATCGATGTCAGAGTCTTCGATAAGCATATCGGTGTGGGCGGCACGCACTTGGAAAAACCGATAGCGGCACAGGTAATTCTGCCTTCCCTTGACGCAGAGCGCATCGATTTCTCTGCCCAGAGCCCGCTGAAGCAATGGTATCTCATGCTCGATAAGTTGATCCTGCAGGTTTATGGTGGCGGTGGAGATCACAGTCTGCTTGCCTGACATTGCCACCGGAACAAGATAGGCAAGGCTCTTGCCGATGCCTGTTTCAGCCTCCACCACCAGCACCTTGGCATAGCCGGGATGACCCGGGATACCCTGATCAGGAGCGGCCAGCAGAGCGGCGATGGCCTCGGCCATTTTTGCCTGATCGGGACGCGGTTCATAACCCGTAAGGCAGGCGGCGAGAGCGCCCTGACGGGAAAAAAATTGCTTCACTTGGGTGGTTGCGGTCACGTGATCTCGGATGAGGGGGGCAAGGTGTGGATGTTATACGGTTTTTACTGGTATTTTTCAACCCGGCTCTGTAGGTATAGTGGTTTATCAAGCACTGATTACAAGGGACTCATCCGTATGGTAGCCATTCCGACACCCACTTTTTCCAGCTCCAAGACCTCTTCCACCTCTTTGCTGCGGCCGGAGGAGGTAATCCTGGTGGTGGACGGTTCCGCCCAATCTGGTGCACGGATCAGCGGTTACCTGAGCGAGAGCGGCATGGCGGTGGCATCGGCGGCCAGCGCCGCCGACATGTTTCAACTGATCGGCTCATACCATATCGCCTGTGTCATCCTCGACATGAAGCTGCCGGATCATTCCGGCGACGAGGTTCTGGCTGATCTGGCGACTAGTTATCCGGATTTAGGCATCATCATCGTAGCCGATGAGGCCGATTTACAAGGAGCGCTGCATTGTCTGCGCCGGGGCGCTGATGATTATCTCATCAAGCCCATCGACTACGCCCAACTCACCGAGAGCCTTAAAAGGACCCTGCACATGCGGCAGCTGGCCATCGACAACCGGGTTTCCCAGCAGCAATTGCACAACATGTATAAACAGGCACGCTTTCTGCACGGGCTCAACCTCAAGATGAACAACGTCTACCTGGGCGCCCAGGAACTGATTGACCAGGTCATGCGGGCCATTCTGGTGGGCATTACCTCTGATGACGGGCTCCGTTTCAACCGTGCCTTTCTCGCCCTGTTCAATGAGGATCAAAGTCTGCTCAAAGGGGTTCTGGCAATCGGGCCGGGCAGCCGGGAAGAGGCGGGGCGGGTATGGGAAGAGATGCGCGGCCGCGGTCTCGATCTGCATAATCTGTTCGGTGAACTGAACGGGACGCCGTGGCCGGGTGACACGGCGGTCAATGAAATCGTTCAGGGCCTGGTGGTGCCGGCCACCCATACCGATCACCCTTTTATCCATGCCTGCATCAATCGCACCTCCATCCTGGTAACCGGCGGCAAAAGTGTTATCGAGATCGCCCCCCAGCTTATCCAGACCCTGGGGGTGGATTGTTTCGTGATCGTACCGCTCTACTCGCCGCGCCGCGAGCATGGGGTTATTATTGCGGATAATTTCGTTACCGGCCGGGCCATTGCACCTTTCGATGTCGAGGCTCTGGAGATTTTCGCCGGTCAGGCAAGCCTTGCCATCGAACAGTCCCATCTCTATCGGGAGATGCATGACACCATCGAGGAATTGAAAACGGTTACCGACGAATTGGAGGCGGGCAAGAATCTGCTTGTGGAGACTGAGCGCTACACCGCCTTAGGCCAGATGGCCGGCCAGTTGGTGCACGCCCTGCGCAACCCGATCACCGCCATCGGCGGCACCGCCCGCCTGCTCGCCCGCCGGGCCGAGAACAGTCAGGACAAAAAATTCCTCGATTTGATCGCCGCCGAAGCGGCAACCCTGGAGGCCACCCTGGCCGATCTCTTCACCTTTGTCGATAGCAGTCCGCCAGACGCTTCTGTTCAGCCCCTCTTTGCACTGGTGCGGCGCAGCGTCATGGCCTTTTATACCACCATGAAAAATCAGGGGATCTACTATCAGCTTGATCTCACCGGCGACGACCCGCACCTGCCGCTTGACGAAGAGAAGATCCGCCAGGCATTTATGCAGATCATCAGAAATAGCATCGAGGCGATGCCTGATGGCGGGATCCTCAACGTCTCCAGCGCCCGCCGCGGCGACCGCATCGTGATCCGCATTTCAGATACCGGCAAAGGGATCACCGGTACCGATTTACAGCGGGTGACAAACCCCTTCTACACCACCAAGACATTCGGCACCGGCCTGGGCCTCACCCTGGTGGAACAGATCCTGGAGAGCCACGGCGCCCACCTGCATCTGAGCGCCAACACTCCGCACGGCACCATTGCCGCCATCACCTTTATCGAAAAACCTTCACCGGAGAGTCAGCCCACGCAAGGCGCGTAGCGGGAAACCTGCTCATCTCTACGCCGCGGTTGATGGGGTCGTAAAAACCCATGTTCCCGTCATACCGGAATTGACCCGACATCCATTAGTAATTGAAATCCCTGGATTCCCGCTGCAGCCTGCCCTTGAGTGTTGTTATCGAGGGCGGGAATAACGGCAGCAAGCAATTTTGAGGTTTTTACGAACTCATCAAACTTAGTGCATTCATTGTATCTCCCGCGGAAGCTCTTTTGGGGAAATGACCCGAATACTAAAGGCCTCGGCAACTCCCCTGAAATCCCTGATCTTATATGTTACCATAGACGGCGTGTGCGAGGCGACAGCTACTTGAGGCAGATAATCAGCGGCGCCACGACAGTGCCGCATTACCAAAGGATGCCGCCGCCGCTACCCAGAAGGTTATCTTCAGCGCCGTCATGAACGGTGGTGTCTGGAGCGCGGTAAAATCGTGCAGGTGAACACCGCCGCTGAGCTGCTGAAACAGTGCACCAAGCAGGACGGCGCCCACCGCGGCTCCCACCAGCATACCGAGATTACGTGCGGTTGCCAACAGCCCGGCGGTGATCCCCACATCTTCGGTGGATATGCCGCCGAGCAGTGAGGCGGAATTGGGCGCCAGAAAGAGCGCCTGGCCCATGCCCAGCAGAACCAGCCGCCAGCCGATAGCAAGAGGCGGATGGCCCGGGGACAGACCGGCCAGCAACATGCAGGCCCCGCCACAGAGCAGCAGCCCGCTGGTGGCGGGGAGGCGGGCACCGAAGCGGTCATGGAGGATGCCGGCCACCGGGCCGACCACACCGACGCTCACCGGTACCGCCATCATCACAAACCCCATGCGATCCGGTGCCAGCCCCTTGATCAGCGACAGATAAAACGGCATGATCAGCAGCACCATAAAGAGCACCCCGAAGGAAACGGCTGCGGTAATCAGCCCGATGGGGTAATAACCGGCGCAAAACAGATGACGGGGAATCAGATTCACCGCCCCGCTTTTCTCGGCTGTGTAAAAATAGGAGATCAGCGCGCCCAGCCACACCACTCCGAAGGTGCCGGAGATGACCCCAAAGGTGGGCGCCAGATCAAGAAAGACAACCATGGAGATAATGATTGCCGCCCACAGCAGAGCGCCTTTTAGATCAAGTGAGCGCGGCCGGGCAACGGGCGGTTTTGCACCTTTCAACAAGACAAAACCAGCCACCAGCATGATGAGCCCCAGCGGCAGGTTCACCAGAAAAATCGTCCGCCAGGAAAAATAGGTGAGCAGGATGCCACCCACCAGCGGGCCACTCATCAAACCAAGACTGGTGGCGATACCCACAAGACCAAGACCACGGCCAAGGTGGTTCGGGGCAAACAACTCGCGGATCAGCGCCGGCCCCGCCGCCATCAACATGGCCGCCCCCAACCCCTGGACGATACGGCAGGCGAGCAGCATATCCAGGCGAAAGGCAAGGGCAGAGGCCAGCGAGCCGCAGACAAATCCACCCACCCCAACCAGATAGATGGTTCCGGCGCCAAACCGGTCGGCTGCCATACCAAAAAAAAGCAGGCTCACGGTAATAGCCAGCAGATAGCAGAGCACCACCCAGCGGATATGATTGAAAGAGGCGTCAAATTGGGCCATCAGGGTGGGCAGGGCAATGTTTACCATGCTTGAATCCATGGTGGAGAGAAACACACCGGCGCCAACCAGGATAAAGACCTGACGGCGACGGCCTGTTGAGTTGTTACAGTGAGTGGATAGCGCCATCTACAAGCAGCAGGGGTGCGGGTTTATCTGTGCATGGTATCGCCTCACCTTAACAGGAAAGTGGAAGGTCTTACAGTATCATCTAATGTAAGGGGGGAAACAAATTGTGCTGAGGATGGCAAAGGCGGATGATCGTTATAATGAATGGTTCGTTGATGGTGGGAGGTTGGGTAATGGTCACTCTTATGAGCGGTCATCTTGGGTCTTGTATTGGAAGAAAGAGTAGGTAATTAAGGAAATTGTACCAGTGGAGTTATTATGAGAGTATCTATATTTTTGCTGATGGCCGCAGCTATCGTTATGAGTAGCTGCGCAAAAGGGAATTTCGGCACCATTCGGCAAAGCAATGAGGTGTCGACGATGTTTCGCGAAGGCGTCGTCAACCCCGACTACAACTACTTCTACTCCGGGGTTGGAACGGCGACCAAGGCCATTATCGGCATTGACAACAGCTATCAGGTAGTAAGTGAGTTCTGGACACCCATCGCCCTGAACTCAGAATATCTTAAAAATTGGGTGATCCGTCTGGATCGGATCCGTGGCGAGGTCTTTGCCCTGCCCTATCAGAACCGGTACCGGGGCTCCTATGTGCTGGATCCGGCAGGCACGAAAATCGGCGTCTGGTTCGGTCGATTTGACTGGGGAACGTTCGAATTCCCCGGTGACAGGGTTATCGTCCCTTACGTGCCGCGTCTCAAACCAGGCTCTGACCCGGTAAGATTGGGACTATGGAATGGTGATGATTAAAAAAAAAGGCGGACCCAAATGGGCCCGCCTCATAAACTACGTACCGCTGGTTACCTTATTAACACTGCTTAGAAGTCCACGTTAAAGGTAACGGCACCACCGTACGGGTCTTTTTCGTTTTCAAAATCGTCAACACTAAGCCCCAGATAACCGCCTACCACGTCGATGGAAGAATTGTCGGAGACAGCATAGCTTATCTCACCGGCGATCTCCCAGGCACTACCGTCAATCCCAAAGGTGTAGTCGGGTTTGTTGACCGTGCTGAAATTTGCGTAGACCAGGGTACCTTTCAAAGAGAGCTTCTCAGAGACCTGATAGCCGCCGATACCGCCGATCCACCAGGTGTCGCCGTTCTGACCAACTTGCGCGGAAACTTCGGGAGTGATGGCGGAGGCGCCACCGATCATGATGAAACCGAAGTCATCGTCAGCCACATAGCCGTCCGAGGTCCAACCGCCGTTCAGGGTAGCGGAAGCGGCGCCGAAATCCATGGAAGCTTGCAGGTAACCACCCCAGCCGTTTTCATCTGGGACCGCGCCGTTGATGCTGTCTTCAACAACCGACACCTCACCCACGATAGCTACCGGACCAATCGGGCCGGCAGCGTTGATGGTTCCACCCCAACCGCTAAAATCTCTGGCAGCTATTTCAGGAACTTCCGGAGTTCCAGGGGGATAGGAATCTAGACTTGTGGGCAGACCATCCTCGGTATAGACAAAAGCACCGGTAAAATTCCAATCTCTAAAGCCCTGCTTCCAGACACCCCAGATGTTCTGTATATCGTTATCATCACCGTCGTAATCGGCGCCTTGACCAGGATCAGACTCGAACCTCTTCTGCCAGATCAGCATCAACTCAGTGGCATCAAAACCGTACTTGACCAGCGCCTGATCGGCACGCGCATCCCAGACCGTCCACTTGGTAATATTAACCGGCATCGAGCCGCCTTCAAAGGTTACCGGACCAATCGGCATACCGATATAGGCCCAGTCGGTATAAATGGAGTTAGCCTTGTTTGTGCGGGTATTGCCGGTTCCCCAACGAGCATCAGCCATGCGGATACGGGTACGGATGTAGGCGCCGCCCTTGGTATCGGCATCGATCTTGACACGGACACGGCCGGACCAGTGCTCATCTGTTTTCTTAGCGTTGTCCCTACCAAGGTTACCGTCCTGATACTTCTCATAGTACCAACGGGCGCGGGCGTCACCGGACAGCGTGACGGCGGCGGCGGCGCTGACCGCTGAGCCGACCAGAAAGAGGCCGGCCGCTGCTGCAATTACTTTTTTCATGTGTCTCTCCTTGTTCAAATGATGCCCATATGGGCTTTGGTAACAACTGCAAGCCGCCACTGAATCAAGACGGCTTAATGCCTTAGCGCCCACTTTTAGAGCACCTTGAGGACCATGTCAAGAATTTTTTACAAAAAGTAAAAATTTTTTTACCGCGTTCTCTGATAGTGATCTGGTGAGAGCTATAAACATACACTTTGTGAGGAAACTCGCCGCACCGGCCCGCGGTTATTATCGCTCCATTGACGGCGTGGTGATTTTTTGGTCGCTCTGGAGAGCGGACCCTCCCGGGGGTAACGTGGTGGCCATGAAGAGATGCTTTGGTGACACGTATACGCTTCTGGATTCCTGCATTCGCGGTAATGACGTTAGCAAGCAAATTCAAGGTTTTTACGAGTTCACCAGTGATGGCGTGGCTTTTTTTGGTCGCTCTGGAGAGCGACCCTCCCGGAGAATACGCGATGGCGATACAGAGATGCCACGCTCAATGATGATCGCTGCCGGCCATTTCGTTGGGAAAACTGAGCAGCAGCCAGAGGTAGGCGGCCAGCAGGATCGCCACCCAGATCACCATGTAGCCGGTGGGCCGGGTGATGGCCATGCGGCCACCGGGATAGTGGAGTTGGGCAAGGTAGAGCATCAGCCCGTTGACCCGCTTCATCACGGCGGCCCGCAGACCGGAATCGCGGCCCCGTACCCAGGACATAACAGCGCCGATCAGGCGGCGGCCCAGCTTGCGATAGAGCCACTCGGCCCCCAGGTTGGTGGATACCAGCTCAGGCGGATAGATACCGGTCAGATTGAGATAGACAAAGGCCAGGGCGGCAAAACAGAGCAGCTGGGTCTGGGCCAGTACATGGGTGAGGTCGTACGGGTTATAAACGGCGTCAAATGGCAGCAGATCATAGAGCCATGCCGGATAGATGCCGAAAAACAGACACAGGGCGGCGGCCAGGGCCATGGCCGCCATCATGTTGCGCGGCACCGTGCTCACCCGGATACCGGAGTCATGGGCGAAAAAGGTAAAATAAGGAATCTTGATACCGGAGTGATCCAGCACCCCCGCGGAGGCGAGCAGCAGGGCCAGCCAGACCCAGTGGTGCCCCTCGTAGAGGGCGGCCGACATAATCATTGATTTGGCCACAAACCCGCTGAATAGCGGAAAAGCGGAAATCGAAGCCGACCCGATCATACAGAACAGGGCCGTGAACGGCATGGTCTTGTACAGCCCGCCGAGATCAGTGGCGCGTATTGTCCCGGTGGTATGCAGTACCGTGCCCATGGCCATGAACAACAATCCTTTGTAGATAACATGGACAAAGGCATGGGCCACCGTGCCATTGAGCGACAATGCGGTGCCGATACCGATCCCGCAGACCATGAAACCGAGTTGATTGATCAGGCTGTAAGACAGCACCTTGCGCAAATCGTTTTCAATCACCGCGTAAAAAATGGGGAAACAGGCCATCACCGCGCCCAGGTAGACGAACCACTCGGTGCCGGGGTAACCTCGGGCCAGCATGTAGATGGCCGTCTTGGTGGTAAAGGCGCTTAAAAATACGGTACCGGTGGCGGTAGCCTCGGGATAGGCGTCGGGAATCCAGGCGTGCAGCACCGGAAAAGCCGCCTTGATGCCGAAGGCCAGCAGAATCAGCCAGCCGGCAGGACTACCCGTGCCGATAAAGCCGAATTCAAGATCACCCACGCTATGGGCGTACATAAGGGTGCCGGCCAGCAGGATGACGCCGGAGACCACCTGGATGATGAGATAGCGCATGCCGGCCCGGAAGGCGCGGTCGGTGCGGCGCGCCCAGATCAAAAAGGCCGAAGACAGGGCCAACATCTCCCAGAAGACAAAAACGGTGAGCAGATCACCGGCAAAGATCACCCCGAGGGCGCTGCCGGCATAGATCAGCCCCCAGACATGCTGCATGGTGTCGCGCAGGTGCAGGGCAAAGAGCACCGAGATAAAGGCGGCGATATGAAAGACGTAGCCAAAGGCGAGGCTCAGCCCATCCACCCGGTAGGGGATGAGCTCGTACTCCATAAAAGAAACCCGCACCTCGATACCGGCCGGCACCAGCCACAGATGCAGGCCCGAAACCGCAATGATGGCCAGCATCAGCACCGAACGCAGCGGCCCCCGGGTGACCAGGGCGACGGCGGCGGCCACAAAAAAGGGTACGAAGACGGGAATTTCAGCCATCCACATGACGTCCCTCCCCTTCTCCATCTGACCTGGCATCATCACGCTCGTAATAGTCCTCATCGCGCATCACGATCGTTCGCAGCCATGTGGCGCCAAGCACGATGAAGACATAGCAGCTGAATCCATAGATGGCATAAAAACCGAGCAGTCCCTCCCACTCGTGGGTGATATGGCGATGAACGATAAAATCAAGCAGCACCAGCACGGCGCATATCGCATAAAGGGCGTATATGACCAGCTTGATGTTACGCGGATTATCAAAGAGATAGGGTTTCCTCTCAGCCATGATCGATCCCGGCGGCAGTTAACAATGACAGGGCAAGCTCATAGAGCGGTTGAGTAAAGAAAAACAGGACAATACAGCCCACTGCGGTAACGCTCAAGGCGAGCAGTGCGGGCAGCGGCGCCTCCTTGATCCCCTTCTCGGATTGAGTGCCATCGCTGCTGAGAAAACCATGCAGGGGGATGGGCAGCAGATAGGCGATATTGAGCAGCGAGCTTACCATCAGCACCACCATGATAACCCAGTGGTGGGTGTCAATGGCGCCCATCATCAGATACCATTTTGACCAGGTACCGCCGCAGGGAGGCAGGCCGATGATAGAGAGCGAACCGATGAAAAAGGCGGTCATGGTAATCGGCATCCGGCGGCCAAGCCCGCGCATCTGGCTGATCTCGGTTTTATGGGAGGCCACCATGATGGCGCCGGCACAAAAAAACAGGGTAATCTTGCCCACCGCGTGCATGGCAATATGCATGGCCCCGCCCACCACCCCGGCGGAGGTGGCCAGCAGGGCGCCGATGGTGATGTAGCTGAGTTGGCTCACCGTGGAATAGGCCAGCCGCGCTTTGAGGTTATCTTTGCGCATGGCGCTCAGCGAGGCGAGCACAACGGTGGCGGCGGCCAGGTACAACAAAAAATCGGTGGTGGGTAGAATGGCGAGCAGATCGATGCCGAAGGTATAGACGGATACCTTGAGCACCGCAAATACCCCCGCCTTGACCACCGCCACCGCATGCAGCAGTGCCGACACCGGCGTAGGCGCCACCATGGCGGCGGGCAGCCAGCGATGAAAGGGCATGATTGCCGCCTTGCCGATCCCGAAGATATAGAGCGGCAGAAGAATGGCGGCGGCGGTGACGTTGGCGCCGAAAATGCCGCCCGGCCTGAAGTCCAGGGTATCAGTGACGGCCCAGGTGCCGATGATGGCGGCCAGCAGAAACAAAATCGAGGTGGTAAGCAGGATGCCAAGATAGATGCGGCCGCCCTGCTTGGCCTCGGCGGTACCGGCGTGGGTAACCAGCGGGTAGGTGGACAAGGTCAGGATCTCGTAAAAGACGAACAGGGTAAGCAGGTTGCCGGCGTAGGCGATCCCCATGGCGGAGCCGATGGCCACCGCGAAACAGGCGTAGAACCTGGTCTGGTTCTGCTCGTGGTGACCACGCATATAGCCGATGGCGTAGATTGTGGTCACCAGCCACAAGATACTTGCCACCAGGGAAAAGAGCATACCCAGCGGTTCGATGGCAAAGGCCAGACGCAGGCCGGCAAACAGTGGCGCACTGGCAACGGCTACCACCACTCCCGCCGAGGTGAGACCATACAATTGTACCACCAGATAGATGAGGATGAGCGCGGTTACGATGGAGACCGCTTCACGCAGGTTGGCATAGCGGTGCGCCGCGACAATGGGAACCACCGCCGCCATCGGCAGCACCATGGTTGCAATCAGCATCATCTCGGCAGACATCATCATCAGGGCAACATCCCAAATAGAGCGGCGGCGGCAGCCTCGCTGACGCCGACGGTAAGGGTGGTATCGAGACCGAAATAGATATTGGCGCCCACCAGCAGCCACACCGGAATAAGCTGGCTCAGCGGCGCCTCCCGCACCTCATCGACGATAATACGCGGCGGCACGAAGTAGACCCACTCAATGATCCGCCATACATAGATAACTGCCAGCAGCGAACTGATCAGCACGAGTACCACCACCAGCCACCAGCCCTTGTCGATAAGTGCCACCACCAGGTACCACTTGGAGACAAAACCAACCGTCAGCGGCACCCCGATGAGGCTCAAACCGCCCACCACCAGGGCCGCCATGGTAAGCGGCATCTTTTTGCCCAGTCCGGCATAGTGATTGAGCTGGGCGCTGCCGATCCGATACACCACCGAGCCGATGGCAAGAAACAGGGCCGCCTTCATCAGGGCGTGATTGAACAGGTGGAGCATGGTGGCGGTGATGCCAAGCTCGGTGCCGATGGCAAGCCCGAGGATCATGTAGCCGATCTGGGCGACACTGGAGTAGGCAAAGAGCCGCTTGATGTTAAGCTGATAGATGGCGCTGATGGAGGCCGCAAAAATACCGGCCAGGGCCAGGACGATAAATATCTGCTGAAGCGGCAGAACGGTATCCACGAACTCGATGCCGAAAATCGAGAACATACAGCGGATGAGCACATACACCGCCACCTTGGTGGAGGTTGCCGCCAGAAAGGCGGTGGCCACCGAAGGCGCATAGGCATAGGCGTTGGGCAGCCAGAGATGGAGCGGAAACAGGGCCAGTTTGAGGCAGACGCCGACAATGAAAAACCCCACCGCCGAGAGCACCGTGCGCGAATTATGCACCTCCGGCAGCCGCTGAAACAGATCAAACATATTGAGGGTGCCGGTCATCATATACATCAGCCCCACCCCGATAATGATGAAGGTGGCGCCGATGGTGCCCATAATCAGGTATTGGTAGGCGGCGGTAAGGGCGCGCCGGTCGCTGCCCAGAGCAATCAGGGTGTAGGAGGAGAGCGAGGAAATTTCGAGAAAGACGAAGACGTTGAAGGCGTCACCGGTGGAGAGAATGCCCAGCAGACCGGTAAGGCAGAGCAGGTAGGCGGTGTAGAAATAGGTGTGGCGGTTTTCCTGAAGTTCGCGCCGGATGCTGGTCTGGGCCGGCACCAGAATAATGGCGCCCATGGCGGAGACCAGCAGAATCAGATAGGCGTTGAGATAATCGATCCGATACTCGATCCCCCAGGGCGCCGGCCACCCCCCCATTTCATAGATCAGCAGGCCGCCTGCGTTCTGCACCGCCAGCAGGAGCAGGCAACTGGCAATAAAGGAGAGCGTTGCCACGACAATGGCAAACAGACCCACCAGTCGCGGGATACGCAGAAGTATGCAGAGCGGGGCGCCGAGCAGCGGCACCACCACCGGCAGGATGGCTAGTTGAGTACTCACTCGTCCAGGGTTTTGACGCTCATCATACTATGTTTCTGATACCCGTATGCCTCGAGCTGGCACTCCATCTGATCCTGGGTATCCTGATCCTGAATTTCACTCTCCTCAATGGAACCGTAGGCCTCCTGAATACGAATCACCAGGGCCAGGCCAAGGGCGGTGGTGGCAATGCCGACGACGATGGCGGTGAGAATCAGGACATGGGGAAGTGGATTGGAATAGAGCTCAAAGTCCGGATCGAGAATCGGCGCCGTCGCCCCGGTGATTTTGCCGATACTGATGTAGAAGAAAAAGACGGCGGTCTGAAAAATGGACAGCCCCATCAGCTTTTTGATGAGGTTGCCGTGGGCGATGACGATATAAAAGCCGATCATCATCAGGATCACCACGATCCAGTAGTTGTAGTGGCCGATAATGTTCATTTTTCCACGCTATACTTGTGCTTGACGATGCGCCAGGTAAATTTAAAGAACATGTTCATCATCACCGCCGCCACCGTGATCCCGACCCCCAGCTCAACCAGCAGGATGCCATAGTGCTGGCCGTGCACCGGATCGTGGGCGAGCGCGTTATAGTCCAGAAAATTGTAGCCGAGCACCATGGTCACAATCCCGACGCCGGCATAGATCAGCACTCCCAGGGCGGTGAGCTTTTCAATGACAACCCGCTTGAATACCTGTTCGGCATTGGAAAGACCGAACAGCATGGTATAGAGGATGACACCGGCGGCAAAAATGACTCCGGCCTGAAAACCGCCGCCGGGCCCATAGTCGCCATGAAACTGGACATAGAGCGCGAACATGAGAATCAGCGGCATCATCATCTTGGCGACAACCCGGAGAATAACCTGCCCCTTCATTTCGGCCGGCACCCGGCCCTTTTCCAGCTGTTTTGTCTGTCTCGACACCAGCAGCAGCGACATGACGCCGATGCCGGCGGTGAAGACAACAATCACCTCTCCCAGCGTGTCGAAGCCGCGGTAACTGGCCAACACCGAGGTAACCACGTTGGGCACCCCGATTTCGTCCATGGAATCATTGAGGTAGCGCGGCGCCACATGCTGGTGGGCAGGTGCTTCCGGATCGCCGAAATAGGGCATGTCGAAGGTCCCATAGATGAGCAGTGATCCGGTGACCACCACCACTCCCAGGGCGAAGATGGGGCGATATCGATAGACCTTTTCATGACGACGCACCAGCTTGAGGGTGGCGATAAACAGCAGCGTCGAGATGCCGGCGCCCACCGAGGCCTCGGTAAAGGCCACGTCCACCGCGTCGAGATCGAGAAAGAGCGAGGCGGACAACAGAGAGTAGATACCAAAGATCATGACCACCGCGAACAGATCGTGCAGCCGGGTGATGGAGAGGGCGGTCAGGGCCAGGAATCCGAGCAGGACGATGTCTATGAAGGTTTCGATGACGATTCTCCTCGTTGCTGGGCCAGTTTCGCCGCGGTCAGCGGCCGCAGTCCACTTTTCAGCGCCGCTCTGGCAATGGCATGGCTGGCGGTGGTGCCCGCCAACAGGGAAAAGAGCAGGATGAGCATGAGCTTGACGAAGGTCAGCCAGCTGTCCACCTGCAGCATGAGCCCGATGAGAATCAGGCTGGCGCCCAGGGTGTCGGTGAGACTGGCGGCATGAATGCGGGTGAAGAAATCGGGAAAGCGCAGCAGTCCGAGCCCTCCGGTCAGGCAGAAAAAGCTGCCGGTAAGCAGCAGAATCCAGGAGCCGATATCTAGAATCATGGCCACCATCAATCTTCCTCCACATCTTTTCGGGTGGAGTACTCAAAAAAACGCAACACCCCGATGATGGCGATAAAATTTATCAGGGCGTAAACGATGGCAATATCGAGAAACGCCGGGCGGCCCCCCAGAAAATCCATGACCGCGATGAGCAGCACCGTTTTGGTGCCGAAGTTATTGACCGCCAGAATCCGATCGTACAAGGTTGGTCCGCCAAAAGCACGGGCCAGCGCCAAGCCCATGACCACTAAAAGAGCAAGTGAGGTTGCCGCAAACATCAGCGCTCCACCCGACATACCCGCCGATTCATTTCGCCGGTAAGCAGATCGGCGGCCGATTGCTCGGTGAGCGCATGGACACTGATCTGATTGCCCTCCAGATCGATGCTCACGGTGCCCGGAGTCAGGGTGATGGAGTTGGCGTAGATAACGATGCCCAGATCACTTTTCTGATCGGCCGTCACCATAATTACCTGTGGGCTGATGGAATCAACTCCCATCCAGACCCGGCGGGCCACGTCGATATTGGAAATGACTACCTGCCAGATCAACCACAGCCAGTAGGCGGGAATGGTAAAGGTGAGATTAAGCGGCTGCGATTCGCCGTCCACCACATCCAGGGCATGACAGAGGCCCACCACCAGCAAGACCGATACCACCATGAAAAACAGCAACAGGGGTTTGTAGTGGCCGGAATTCACCAGCCAGAACGCGCTCAACATGGTCGACAGGGCGAGAATGTGTCGCATCGGTAAAACCTTATGGTACGGCACGCTCGGTGCCAGAGAAAAAACGGGAAGCTGGTCGCTGCCTCCCCGAACTCCAGCCGGTTTAGTTACACTCATGATGGAGCAGTGTCAAGAATTTTCGGGCCGGATGGCGGCCCATACACTGCATTACCCGCGCTTTTGTCGGCCTGGAGGCCGGCAATTTTCTGAAAATATGGGTCGTTTCCGAAAGGTGGTCCTCTCGGGTGATCTTATCGTAGCGACCGGGTTGAGGCCGTTTCCGTGGATTGATTGTGTTGCCGGTGAAAAGCAAGTGCCTCGGCATAGGCGAAGGGACCGCCGAAAATATCAAGAGCACTGCCAACGGTGGCGTCGATTCTACCGCGCCCGACCCGGTTGATTGCCGCCAGGTCGTCGAGGTTGCGCACCCCCCCGGCATAGGTGGTGGCAATCGGGCTGTGCCGAGCCAGCAGGCCGATAAGCTCCAGATCGACGCCCGCCTGCCTGCCCTCGACATCAACCGCATGGACAAGAAACTCGGCGCAGAAACCGGCAAGATGAACAAGGCTTTGACCATCAACCCGCACCTTAGTGAACCGCTGCCATCGATCGGTAACGATCAGATACTCATTACCCATGCGACGGCAGCTCAGGTCGAGCACGAGTCGGTCTCTCCCGATCAGCCTGGTGAGCCTTGCCAATCTGCTCTCGTCGATGAGCCCGTCACGAAATACCCAGGAGGTAACAATCACATGGGAGGCGCCCCGGTTGAGCCAGGCAGCGGCATTGTCGCCGGTAATCCCGCCGCCGATCTGCAACCCGCCCGGCCAGGCCGCCAGGGCCTCGGTCGCGGCGGTTTCGTTGCCGGCGCCAAGCATGATGAGATGGCCGCCGCTGAGCCGATCTTTTTTATAGAGCCGGGCGTACCAGGAGGGCGGATGCTGAGCAATAAAATTTGTGCGCAGCGCCTCCGGGCTGCTCTCAGACAGGGTAGCGCCGACAATCTGCTTGACGCGCCCCTGATGCAGATCGATACAGGGGCGCAGCTTCATTTAAATGGGTTTACGTATTGTGGCACTCAGGAGCGCTGAATCAACATGGTGGAAGGATCCAGACGCAGGGCGGTGCCGGGGGTCACCTGACAGAAACTGCATTTGATGATGTCCAGATTCATGACGTTATCGGCGGGATTGATCAACAGAGCCGCCTCGAACAGATCGGCAATGGCGTGACAGGGGGCCGGAATGCCGTCACTGCTGATCCGGGGATCTTCACGGTGACACACGGCGGACAACCAGGCCACCGAAATCTGTAAGGTCGCCATGAGCTGTTTAAGCTCTTCCATGGCCGGCCGACTCTCATCGCTGAAATCATAGCCGTCGATGATCAGGCAATGCGGCTGAAACACATTCTGCTGGATCATATCGGTGAGCCGCTCCTCGAAGATGGCGCGAGAGAAAACATTCTCCTTGAAGGTCATGATCATTCGTTGCCGGGCCAGGGCCGTGCGGGTCTCGTCGGGTAAATCAGCGGCCATCATGGCCAGGATATCGTCATAGCGTTCACGGGTCTTATCCAGCGATTCGCCGATTGCCACATGCAGGACGTTCTGGCCGCGCATCATCGCATCCAGGGCAATCTGTACCAGAATTGCGGTTTTGCCCAGACCGGCCCGGGCCATAACCAGGCCAAGCCCCCGGCCTGACGCCTCGATTTTGTCGATTCCCAGCACCGCAACGGGTTAGTACGGATCAGTTCTTGCGTATCCATTGTTTCCTCCCACGTATGATCGCACCACCTACCAAATGAACCATGACGGCAAGCGTGCAATCAGCAATCAGCAATTATAATGAACTCATAAAAGTCCTGATGTACTGTTAATTATTCTTCTTTTCGTCCTGATACTTCTTGATCAATTCCTCGCTCACCGATTTGGGAACCTGTTTGAAGGTGGCAAATTCCATGGTGAATTCCGCCTTTCCCTGGGTGAGTGAACGCAGGGTGGTGGAGTAACCGAACATCTCGGATAACGGCACCTCCGCCTCAACCACCGTGTAATTCCCCTCTTCCGTGGTTCCAATAATCATACCCCGGCGTTGATTCAGACTACCCATGACACCACCCTGAAATTCGGTGGGACCTTCCACCGCCACCTTCATAATGGGCTCCATGATTACCGGCCTAGCCCTCGTGTAGGCCTCTTTGAAACCGCCCACGGCGGCGAGCTGAAAGGCGACATCGGAGGAATCCACCGAATGGGCGGCGCCGTCGTTGATCACCGCCCGTACCCCGGTAACCGCGGCGCCGCACAGGGTGCCTTTTTCCAGACTCTTCTGAAACCCCTTGTCACATGATGAAATGAACTCACGCGGGATAGCCCCGCCGACAATCTGATCGACAAACTCGTATTCACCCTCATCCAATGGCTCGAGATAACCCGCCACCCGGCCGAACTGCCCGGAGCCGCCGGTCTGCTTCTTGTGGGTGTAATCAAAATCGGCACGGCTACTGATGGTTTCACGATACGCCACCTGCGGCGCCCCGACCTCAACCTCGGCCTTGTATTCCCGTTTCATCCGCTCGATGTAGACATCCAGGTGCAACTCACCCATCCCAGAGATAATGGTTTCCCCGGTTTCATGATCCACATAGGTGCGAAAGGTGGGGTCTTCCTTGGTGAATCGATTCAGGGCCTTGGACATGTTGGTCTGGGCCTTGTTGTCGGTGGGCAGTACGGCAAGCGAGATAACCGGCTCGGGAACCTGCATTGAGGTCATGGAGGCGGATATTCCATCGGCGGTAAAGGTATCGCCGGAGGCGCAGTCAATACCAAAAAGAGCAACGATATCACCGGAACCACACCCATCGATCTCCTCCATCTCATCGGCGTGCATACGCACCAGACGACCGATCTTCACCTTCTTGCCGGTGCGGCTGTTAAATACCGTATCCCCCTTGTTGAGAGCGCCCTGATAGGTTCTGACGTAGGTCAGCTGCCCGTAGCGGCCGTCCTCAAGCTTGAAGGCCAGCATGATAAGCGGCTCCTTGCTGTCGTTGGTGACCTTGAACTCGGTCTCTTCGCGATCAAGATCAAGGGCATAATTGGTGACATCAGTCGGGCAGGGAAGATAGGATTCAACCGCATCGAGCAGCGGTTGAATACCCTTGTTCTTATAGGCGGAGCCCACCAGCACGGGGGTAAACTCAAGGGCGAGCGTGCCCTTGCGAACGGCCGCCATGATCAGCCCGTTGTCGATATCTCCTCCCTCGAGCACCGCCTCCATGAGTTCTTCGGAGAACATGGAGATCTCCTCCAACAGCTCCTCTCTCCGAGTCTCGGCCTCTTCCATCATCTCCGGCGGGATCTCATCTTCACGAACATTCTCACCGCTGTCACCATCGAAATAGAGCGCCTTCATGCTGATCAGATCAACCACACCGGTGAAATCACCCTCCAGACCAATGGGCAACTGGAGCAGATGGGCATTGAGCCCGAGCTTCTCGCGAAGCTGCCGGGTAACCCGCTGGGGATTGGCGCCGGTACGATCACACTTGTTGATAAAGGCAATACGCGGCACGTTGTAGCGTGCCATCTGGCGGCTTACGGTGATTGACTGGGACTGTACGCCGCCCACCGAACAAAGCACCAGAATGGCGCCGTCCAGCACCCGCAGGGCGCGTTCCACTTCGATGGTAAAATCGACGTGGCCGGGGGTGTCGATGATATTGATGTCGATATCTTTCCAGGTGCAGTAGGTGGCGGCGGACTGGATGGTGATGCCGCGCTCCTTTTCCAGCTCCATGGAATCCATCTTGGCGCCGACCCCGTCCTTGCCCCGCACCTCATGAATGGCATGAATGCGCTGGGTGTAGAAGAGGATGCGCTCGGTCAGGGTGGTCTTGCCGGAATCGATATGGGCGCTGATCCCGATATTTCTTACCTTGCTCAGATCTCGTTGCATAATGGTGTTCCTTTACGGCTCATAACCTGCCATGGCGGACGCCTCGCCCGCCTGGCCCTATAAAATAGTTCTCAATATCCCCGTGATGGCGTCGTAAAAACCCATATTCCCGCAATATCGGAATTGACCCGACACCCATAATTAATTGAATTCACTGGATTCCCGCTTTCGCGGGAATGACGGCAGCAGGCAATTTTGAGGTTTTTACGAGTTCGTCTCCCGTAACACTTAAAAAACAAAGAGGCTGCAGTACCCCGCAACCCCTAAAACAACGCACGTCCGTTATTAATTGAGAGGCAAATGGCAGGCAGCCACTCTGTATAGCACGCGTGGCGCCGCCCGTGCGTTAAAATTTGGTTAAAAACCTCTCTTTATAGCATGCCCAATAGAAATTTCAAGAGTAATTTGCAAGAAAGGGTACCGTGCATCGTACACCGGTGAGCAGCTGTTTTTATAAGAGAAGTGGACGCGGAGTAAATGCCGGAGAAAAGCAATTGCGTATGGTTATGCCGCCCTGAGCGGTGAAGAGAGGTTCCGGGTACCCCCCGGAACCTCATCAACTGATAAATTAGTGACCGCCGCTGCCGAAGATGCCGGTCGCTGCCGCGGTGAGCACGATAACCTCGAGAATGGCCAGCACCGCATAGATGGTGTCGTTATTTTTCAGAAGGGTGGGAACGATTGCAATATAGCAGATAATCGAAACGCCGGCGAGAAAGGCAATGCCGATGAAATTGAGAAAATCGGAATACTTCAGCATGCCGATCCAGGCCCAGCCGGCGGGGATATGCAGATCGTGCAGGTAGTCGCCCACCCCCTTATTCCAGTGACTGGACAGCTCATCCAGCGGCACGTAGGGGGAGACAATGCCGAGCACGTAGATGGCAAACGTGACCAGCAGCACCAACAGGCCGATCAGCATACCCTTGTTGAGTATATTTGCGTAAAGGACCTGTTCGGGACTCGGTCCGAGCTTTACATCTTGTGTTTCCTGACTCATGGTAAATCTCCTTTTCTTTCTCCTTTAGCAATCATCGACCCGTAAACAGTCAAACTGTACGCTCAGATGGCTAAGTAAAAACAAAGCAAGTTTTTTCGACGCCATCAGCCAATACCCAGGCCCTTGGTCAATGCCTTGAGACCGGCAAAGGCGAGAATGCCGATAACCATCCAGCGGACAAACGTCGGTTTGATGACGCGCAGAATTCGTACCCCGATGAATGAACCGAGCATGATGCCCACCAGTGACGGCACCACCATCATGGGGATGACGCAGCCCTGGTTCATATAGATCCAGGCGGCTGAGGTATCGGTGATGGAGAGCAGGAACTTGGAGGTTGCCACGCTGATTTTCAACGGCGCCCCCATCAGCAGGTTGAGTACCGGTACGTTGGCCCAGCCGGCGCCCAGACCAAACATCCCGGCCATGACGCCGATGCCCACAAAAAGCAGCAAGCCAAGGGGGGTGCGATGCACCTTCCAATTGATGGTCTCACCGGTGGATTCCTCCCGGTAGACCCCGTAAATTTTCAGGACGGAGGAGAGTTTATCGGACTGCGGGACATCCGGTACCGTTGATTTTTTGGCGGTAAGCATCAATACGCAAATACCTAAAATCGTCACCCCAAGAGCAATCTGCACGATATTAGTGGGCAACGCCAGTCCCACCATGGCGCCGACAATGGCGCACGATGAGGCGATCAGCGCCACCGGAATGGCGAGTCGCAGGCTGGCAAGGCCTGAACGGAGCAATCCGGGGCCGGCTGCAAGGGCGCCCGCCAGAGCGACGAGCAGACCGGCGCCGCGGACAAAGTCCAAATGAAAGGGGAAAAAACCACTGATGATGGGGACAAAGAGAACACCGCCGCCGACTCCGCCGAGCACGGCGATGATCCCCATAATGAAGGTGACGACAAACAAGACAAGCGGCCATACCCACCATGCCGTGCCGTCTTGCGGCATCCCCGTAACCGCTTCGGCGGTGGCCGTCTCGCCGCTTGCGGCGCATGCAACCCCGGCACACAGTACAAGGATCACCCCCGAGAGCAATCCTGCTCCTACCATCCTGCGTCGATTCATCCGGTTCTCCTCATCGGTAGATTGAACCGGCACGGCCCCATGGAGTTTCGTGCCGGGTAAAACGGTGTAACCATCCTAAAATCGCGCCGGAACGTAGTAAAATAGTGTAGAAGTGTCAAGATTTATCACCAGCAAATAACTTCGCCCCTGCGCTTGACAAAAAAGGCAATAGGTTGGAATAGCTGAAAAAAGAGGGAGGCTGTCGCTGTTAAAAAAAATGAATGAAGACTCATTTTTTTGCTCATATACAGTGAAACAAATTGCCTGATAGTGATTTTTCGGCTAGTATCGCTGGAATTGTCCGCAAAGGATAACTAATCTTTCACTCGAAGTCGTTTTCTACTACCACTTACATAAGAGGATCACCCATGCCGCTGAGAAGAAAAATTCGTGACATCATGGTTCCCATCACCGACTTTGCCACGACCCGCCCTGATAAATCGTTGAAGGAGGCGGTGCTTGATCTGCGCAAGATATATTGTGAGGTGGAAACCGGCGAGTGTACCGAAGCGGGCCATCGCACCTGCTTTGTGGTCGATGAAGCCGGCACCCTGGTGGGCATAATCGATTTCCAATCAATTCTCAAGACATTGATCCCTGAAATAGCCGGCTCCCTCGGCGATCGCCTCTCAGCCATGGGCATGTCGGTTGCCTTTGCCGAAGAGGGCGCCGCTGATCTGGACGAGACGCACGCCGGACTTGTTCAGCGTGCCATTACTCATGCAGAAAAGCCTGTGGGTGATATGATGCTGAAGGTACGAGGCAAAGGACTCCAGGCTGAAGACCGGCTGATCGACGGGTTAAAAACAATGACCCGCCTCAAGGTAACCGTCATGCCCGTATATGATGGTACCACCCTGGTAGGCGCCCTGCGCGACTCCGATCTCTTTCTGGCTGTTGCCAATATCCTCAACGAGTAGCAGGTGGATGTCTGGACAAGACGCCGTCCTGTCCAGGCTTTTTCGCCAACCGGCGCCACATTCGCTCAGACCCGATGCCCATGATACGCAGTTCCTCGCTCCACGGTGTTGCCCGGAAGGTTCAGGGAAAATGAAGCCGGACTTCGACTAATGATGGCCGCCATCTTCACTGAGCTGCAAACGTTTTTTGATCCGACTGAGGGCAACCGGGGTAATCCCGAGATAGAGGGCGATATCGTTTTGCGTTACCTGTTCGATCAAATCAGGGTCTTCCGCGCATAATCTCTGGTAGCGTTCGGCCGCCGGCAGACTCAAAAGCTCATATTCACGCTGTTCCTTTTTCATATACAGAGCAAGTAAAAATTCAATCACTTCCCGAGCAATCTCGTGTGACTTGCGGGCTCCTTCAAGCAGGACGGTAAAAGGGAGCTGACTCAGCCTCGCGTCTTGCAGCGCGACAAGATTGAAGGTGCATGCCCCGCCGTTATAGTTGGCACTGAGGCTACCGATCATACTGCCCGGCTTGAGGAAGGTCTTGATGCTCTCTTTTCCGTCAGGCAAAATATAGTAGGCCTTGAGAAGTCCGGTTTGGACGACATACAAGCTCTCATCTCGGTCCCCCTGCCTGAAAGCATGGGCGCCTTTGACCAGGGATTTGGTTTGGGCATGTTCCTTCAGCAATTGGTCAATACTCATTTTTATCGCTCCTCTTAACCCGGGTTAATGCGCATTGATTTTCCTCTCACTATTATTCGATCGAGACGATATACAAGAGAGCGGAGGACGCTATGAATGTACGTGATAAAACGGTGGTCATCACCGGCGCCACATCGGGAATCGGCTATGAACTGGTGCGGCGGCTTGCCGGCGCCAACACCATCGTGGCGATTGCCCGCCCATCAGCGAAGCTTGACGCGTTGAGCGATGAATTCCCATCATGTGATACCTATCCCGCCGATCTTGCAATACCGGACAATTATCAAGCGGTGGGCGACCGGATTATGAGGAACCACCCGCATATTGATATCTTGATTAATAATGCGGCGGTGCAACATACGCCAACATATCTTGATGATGATTTTGCCTACGAGACAATTCTCTACGAAATACACCTCAACTTCGCGGCCGTCTGCGCCCTGAGTTATCTGCTCCTGCCCGCTCTGCTTGATGATAAGCGGGAGGCCGTGATCGCCATTATCAATTCCGGTCTGGCACTGGCTCCGAAAACCGGTTCGGCCGTCTATTGCGCCACCAAGGCGGCAATGAACAGCTTTTCCCAGAGCCTGGAGTACCAGCTTGAAGAGACCAACATCAAAGTCATACAATCCTTCCTGCCGTTGGTTGACACGCCGATGACCAAAGGACGCGGTACGGGCAAGATGTCCGCACGGCAGGCGGCGGCCAAAATAATTGAGGGCATCCAAAAAGGGACCAACCCGACAAATATCGGCAAAGTCAAGTTGTTGCGTCTGCTGCTGGCGCTTTGGCCGGGCCTGGCTCGAAAGATTATGAAAGGGTATTGAAAAGAGATGAAAAAACTGCTGCACATGACAATCGCCGGAAGCCTGATCATGGCCCTAACACCCGCGCATGCTCTTGCTAAGGAACTGACGGTGAGCATCACGGCTATCCAAAAAGAACGCCCGGGTCAGATTATGGTCATGCTTTTTGGCAAGCAAGGATTCCCTAAAGACCATGGCCAAGCCATCGAAATACAGACCAAGAAAACTGAAAATGGCACGGCAACCATGACGTTTCGCTTTACAGTCGAAATCGAGGAATTCGCATTTAAGGTGCTGCATGATGAGGATATGGATGGGCAGGTCGGGAAAAACTGGACCGGTATAATTCCGGCCGAAGGACTTGGATTTTCGGGCGGTGCGAAGCTGGGCCTAACCGGCCCGCCGTCATTTAAGCGGGCGAAACTCAGCTTAGCGGAAATAGAGGACGCCATCGAGATTCCAATCATCTACCCCTAACCGAATAGATAAAAACAACAATACCATGAAATCGCTGCTGAAAATCATGCTGACGCTGGCGCTGGGCTTTGCCGCTACGTTTATCGTGATCAAATCAACTGGGCTCATTACCGTTGAAAAGATCCGGGTTTGGCTTGATGCGGCGCAGAGCGCCAATCCGCTTTATGTGAGCACGGTTGTCACGGCTCTGCTTTTTGCCGACTTGTTCATTGCCGTACCAACCTTAACCGTCATGATTCTGGGCGGGTATTTTCTGGGCCCGTTGCTCGGGGCGGTATCCGCCATAACGGGTTTGCTTCTAGCCGGGGTCTGCGGCTACTGGATTAGTCGTAGGTATGGCTATTTACTGGTTAATTTTCTTATAAAAGATCCAGACAAGCGCCGCGAAGCTATCGAGACCTTTCAAAACCACGGCGCCGTAGTGATTCTGCTTGCCCGCGCCATGCCAATTTTACCTGAAGTTTCCGCATGTCTGGCCGGTATAACGCGTATGAGGTTTGTGAAATTTCTGGCGCTGTGGCTCATCAGTTCAGTTCCATATGCAATAATCGCCTCCTATTCCGGGGCCATCAGTACACTGGAAAACCCGACCCCGGCGATTTATAGCGCTATCGGCCTGACCGCCTTCTTCTGGATTGGCTGGCTGACGTTTAAAAAGATGAGGTTAACCAAATAAAAATGACTCTTCTGAAAACCGCTTCAAGCTTGGCATAAAACGGCTATTGAAAGAAAGAAATGGTTTTCGGATTTGCTCCACGCTTCATCTCGAAGCCGGCTGACAGATGCAGGCAATCACGCAGCGAATGAACCAAAAAGCAATTATGAAACACATTAAGACTCCACCTGAAGGCCCCGGCGCGTTGATTCTCTCGGCATATGGCTTTCTCGCCTTTCCTCTTGCCGCCGCGTTCATTGCACTGCAGGTAATAGTGCCCACGCACTATGCTGAAGCAACGGCAATGAGCCTTTCTACCATTGGGGCAATAATGCTTGTTGCCAGGTTATGGGACACCGTAACTGATCCGCTTATCGGCTTTTTATCCGATAAGACGCCTCAACGATTAGGACGAAGGCGTATATGGATCGTGGTCAGCGTTCCACTTATCTGCATATCTGCTTACGCCCTGTTTAATCCCTCCGGTGATTCGGATAAGTCCTATCTTCTTGTCTGGACGCTTGCCATATATATCGCTGGAACCATGGCGATTATTCCCATGAATGCATGGGGGGCGGAGCTTTCCCCGGACTATCATCAGCGCAACAAGGTGACGGGCACACGGGCGGCCTTTGGTCTCGCGGGAACCATTGCAGCTCTGTTAATTACCGCGATAACCGGGCAAGCAGGATCAGACGCCCTCACCAATGCTCTCTTTTTCATTACCTTGTTGGTAATGTGTACCTTTACCATTGCGGTGATTTTGCTTTTTTGGGTTCCAGATAACACCCCCACTCACCTGCCCTCAAATCAGATACGAGACGGCATAAAACTCATTGTTACGCCCTCACCTTACAGAACACTTCTGGTAGGTTTTCTGCTTAATAGTGCCGGCAATGCCATACCCGCCACCCTCTTTCTGTTCTACGTTTCCTACTTCCTTCAAGTACCGGAGAAAGCTGGGATGCTGCTGTTTATGTATTTTCTTTTCGCCGCTTTTTCGGTGCCATTTTGGGTATGGCTTGCCAAAAAAGTCGGCAAACACAAAACCTGGCGCTGGTCGATTTTAACGGCGTGCCTTCTCTTTGCCTGGACACCATTTTTAAACCCTGGAGATATTGTCATCTATACCATCATAGTCCTGGCAACTGGGTTTACGACCGGCTGTGATCTTATGATTCCGACATCCATGAACGGTGACCTGGTGGAGTGGGATGCAGCGAAAAATGGCTATCGGCGCCCAGGACTGCTGTTTGCCATTTGGGGAACCACGACAAAGCTTTCTTTCGCTCTGGCCATCGGGATTGCCTTTCCGCTTCTTGACCTGTGCGGCTTCACCGCCGGGCCCGGTAACAGCACGCAAGCACTTGCCGCTCTGGGATTCATGTATGGATTACCATGCATATTTCTTAAGTTGCTGGCGCTTTACCGCATGCGCGGCTATGAAATAACCGAGTCGCGATATGAGCAGCTGCTCAAACGCAATCAAAATATTTCAAAGATTGCTCAGTAATGCTTCTTGGAAACTAAAGAGTAGAGAGATCAGGGCTCAGAACAGACGGACATAGGGGAAACGTCGAGCTTTTTTCTTCCCGCTATTTGGGACAAAATTGTATAATGTCAAGCTTGGCATGACACCAGCGTTGCCGATAAAGAAGGGAAGGATTTTTCTGATTCGGCGTATTTTTGACGGTTTTTGCTACCATAATGTTTGTGATCACTTACTATTGCTATAGGTCAGTTAACCAAAGGGTAGCGGACAAGATATTAACAATAATTAACAGTATGCCATGAATAATGTAGCTGTAAAACTTGCACTTTTTTTGATCCTGACAGCGGGCCTCGCCGGCTGCTCCACCATCGACGTTCGGCAATACGCCGCCAACAAACCGCCGCTCGATCTCTTTGCCTATTTCACCGGCACCACCAAGGGGTGGGGTATCGTTCAGGACCGCGGCGGTAAATTGCTGCGGCAATTCGTGGTGGATATTGAGGGAACCATCGATGAGAATGGCAATCTGGTTTTGGATGAGGATTTCTTCTGGAGTGACGGAGAAGAGACCAAACGGATCTGGACGATCACTAAAACCGGCACCACCACCTACAGCGGCACGGCTGATGACATCATCGGCGAAGCAACCGGCGAATCGGCCGGTAATGCCCTGAACTGGGGGTATGTAGTGGCACTTGAGGTTGACGGATCGACCTGGAACATCACCTTTGACGACTGGATGTTCCTACAGCCGGACGGAATTCTGCTTAACCGGGCCGAGATGAAAAAATTCGGTTTTCGGGTCGGCGAAGTCACCATCGCCTTTCAAAAAATCAACTAACCGAACAGGAAAAACCCTCGTGAAACACATAATCATTCTTCTCATTTTGCTTGCGTCCTCCCCTGCCATCGGCGCGATACCCCCGGGTCTAACACTCAGCGGCGACGGTATCGTTCGGTATATGGGCATTTTCAAGGTATATGAGGCGGAGCTTTTCGCGCCGCCGGACGCCTCCCCGGAAACCATTGTCAACGCCGAGACGCCGCGCTGCCTGCGTCTTACCTATGCGGCCTCGGTGAAGGTGGATGATATCACCAAAGCGGCTGGTATTATCATGGCCAGGCAGCAGGACGAGGCGACTATTGCTCGCATCCGGTCTGAGCTGGACACCCTCAACACGAGCTACCGCGACGTGAAAAAAGGCGACGTCTACCTCATGTGTTATGATGATACCACCCGGAGCACAACCCTCACTTTCAACGACGAATCGTTGGTGGTTATCGAATCCGCCGTGTTTGCGTCGGTCTATTTCGGCATCTGGCTCAATGAGAATGAGCCCATCAGCACCTCCCTGCGCGACGATCTGCTGAGCGGCCTTAGGGACAACCGGTGATGGAGCGGTTACAACACTTTTTTGCCATCTACCAGAGAATCGACAAGGATTCCCTGCATCTGCTGGCTGATATTTACAGCGAGGACATAGAATTCATTGACCCGATTCACACCATAGTCGGACGTGCCGACCTGCACGACTACTTTACCCGCCTCTACCAGACCACCACCTCGGTATCATTCACCCTGGTGGATGCCCAGCCAGCCGAACAGGGCGGCAGCCTCCAGTGGCTCATGCACTATTGTCATCCCCGACTGGCGGGTGGCGATACCATCGAGGTGGCCGGGGCAAGTTTTGTTGAGTTCAACAAGGATGGCAAGGCATATCGTCACCGCGACTACTATGATGGTGGCGCCCTGCTCTACGAGCACATACCGCTGCTGGGCGGTGTGGTGCGTTATTTCAAGAAACGGCTGAGCAAATGAACATCGTTATCACCGGCGCCACCTCCGGCATCGGCAAACAACTTGCCATCGACTATGGCGCCCAGGGCCACGTGGTCTGGGGCATCGGCCGCAACGAAGCGCAACTGGCCGAACTGGCAGCGCATGGTATCCACACCGAATCGGTTGACCTGCTGAACCGGGAGCAGACCCTGGCCTGGGGCAACCGGTTCGACTCCGTGGATCTGGCCATTCTCTCGGCCGGCTCCTGCGAATACATCGATATGCCGAACTTTGACTCAGCGTTGCTGGCACGGGTCATGCGCATCAATGTGGAAACCATGGGCCACAGCATCGAGGCGCTGCTCCCCGCTCTGCGTCGAGCATCGCGCCCTCATTTGGTCGGCATCGGCTCGTCGGCGGCCTATCTGCCGCTGCCAAGGGCTGAGGCGTACGGCGCCTCGAAGGCGGCTGTCGCCTATCTCATTGAAACCCTGCGGATCACCCTTAGCCCCGAACAGATCGATGTCAGCCTTGTTTGTCCGGGCTTTGTCAAGACGCCGCTTACCGATAAAAACGATTTTGCCATGCCCATGCGGATCTCGGTGGAACAGGCATCCAGGGCAATCCGCCGCGGTATCGATAAACGGCAGGCGGAGATCCACTTCCCCAAAAGATTTACCTATATCCTAAAAACACTCTCGCTGCTGCCGCGTGGCATCTGGAAGCGGATCGGCATGAAGATGATCAAAGGCTCATGAAGATCGCCATCGTCGGCACCGGCATCGCCGGACTCACCTGTGGCTACTATCTCAGCCGAGAACATGAAGTGGAAGTGTTCGAGGCAAACGATTACATCGGCGGCCACACCCATACGGTGGATGTTGAGTATCAGGGGGAGGCGAGCGCCATCGACACCGGCTTCATCGTCTTCAATGACCGTACCTACCCACATTTCATGGCGCTTCTCAGTCAGCTGGGGGTTGCCTATCAGCCCACCAGTATGGGATTCTCGGTGCGCAACGATGGTATCGGGCTGGAATACAACGGCAACAATCTAAACGGCCTCTTTGCCCAGCGCACCAACATCGTCAAGCCGGCCTTTCTCCGCTTTATCGCCGACATCATTCGTTTTAACCGCAGTGCCAGACAGGCGACAGACATCCCGGTCACCCTGGGAGAGTTTATCGACAGCGGCGGCTATGGCGCATTGTTTGGCGGTAACTATCTGCTGCCTATGGTGGCGGCCATCTGGTCCATGGGGATTGACCAGGCACGTGATTTTCCCCTGCCCTTTTTCGTTAAATTTTTCAACAACCATGGACTGCTCGATCTGTTCAATCGGCCGCAATGGTATTCCATCATCGGCGGCTCACGCACCTATATCGCCCCGCTCACCGCACCCTTTGCGGACAAGATTCATCTGAGCGAGCAGGTTCGCGCCGCCACCCCCGAAACCGACTCCGTTCTGCTCACCACCGCAAAAGGTGAGTATCGCTTCGATCAAGTCATTCTCGCCTGCCATGGTGATGAGGCGCTGGCCATGCGGGTGGACTCTTCCGAGCGCGAACGTGAGGTGCTGGGTGCATTTACCTTTAGTACCAACGAGGCCATCGTCCATACCGACACCAGGCTGCTGCCGCAGAGCCGACGGGCCTGGGCGAGCTGGAACTACCGGGTTGACCCGGCCCAACCGGAGGAGCCGACCCTGACATACGACATGAATATCCTTCAGCGGCTCGACACCCACCATACCTATCTCGTCAGCCTCAATGCGGATATATCTCCTGAGTACGAACTGGCCCGCTTCACCTATGGTCATCCCCGCTACACCGAGGCGGCGGTGGCGGCCCAGGCACGGTGGGCGGAGATATCGGGGGTGGGGGGAATCCACTATTGTGGGGCATACTGGTTCAACGGTTTTCATGAAGACGGTGTAAAAAGCGGCCTGCGCGTCTGCGCCATGCTGGGAGTGACTCCATGAATGCGGCGCTCTACACCGGCACGGTGACCCACAACCGCTTCATCCCGAAGAAACATGGGTTTTCATACCGATTCTTCATGTGGTTTCTCAATCTCGACCGCATAGACCAACTCCCCGATGTCGGCCGCTGGTTGTCCAGCCGCCGTTTCGCCCTGACCCGCTATTACCGGCCCGACTACTTTGGCGATCCAACCGAGCCGCTTCATATCAGCGTCAAGAATCGTCTGCATGAGCTTACCGGCACGCCGGTGACCGGTGATGTGTACGGACTGCTTAACCTGCGCAGCCTCGGGCTCTATTTCAGCCCGGTCAATTTCTACTTCGGCTACAACACCAAGGCAGAGTGCACTCATCTGCTGGCGGAGGTGTCCAACACCCCGTGGAACGAGCGTCACTGCTACGGCCATGTGCTTGCCGGCGACGATGGGCCCAATCACCCCAAGGTGTTCAAGGTATCTCCGTTCAATCCCGTCAACCAGCATTATCGGTGGTATATCGAAGCGCCGTCTAAGACGCTGCGCCTGGGAATCCACGTATCGGACGAACGCGGCCACGTCTTCACGGCCGGACTCAACCTTATCCGGCGCCCCTTTGAGCCGGCCGTGGTAAAACGATACCTGCTAAAAAAACCGGTCATGACCGCTTTTATGCTCACGGCCATTTACTGGCAGGCATTGAAGCTTTATTGTAAAAAGGTACCATACGTTCCCTATCAAAGGAAAACATCATGAGTGGTAGTGCCGATATAGAAATCCGTTCATCATCGATTCCCCAGGCGTGGGCACGGCGGGCCTTGTTTGCTATCCTCGACCGGCTTGAAGAGGGCCGGATCACCATTGAAGAACCCACCGCATCATACCGTTTCGGCGCCTCCGCGTCGCCGTCGGCAAACATCATCATCCATGATCCGGCGGCCTATCCGCGACTGCTCTTAGGCGGCACCATCGGCGCCGGTGAAACCTATGTGGAAGGGCTGTGGGGCAGCGACGACCTCACCAGCCTGATCCGCATCCTGGTGCGTAGCCGGCGGATGCTGGCTCGTTTTGAAAAGCATCCGCTGGCATGGCTGCTCAGGCCGATGAGCATCATCACCCACTTGCGCCGCTTCAACAGCCGGACCGGATCGAAAAAAAACATCATCTCTCACTACGACCTGGGCAATGAGCTCTATCAGTCGTTTCTCGATCCAACCATGACCTACTCCTCAGCCATCTACCCTGACGCCGATACCACTCTCGATGAAGCGGCCATTTTCAAGCTCGATCACATCTGCCGGCGGCTACGGCTGACCCCGGGTGATCGGGTCATTGAAATCGGCGGTGGCTGGGGCGGTTTTGCCATTCACGCCGCCACTCACTACGGGTGTCACGTAACCACCACGACCATTTCAGACGCCCAGTACGAAGAGGCCAAACGGCGCATCGAGGCAGCAGGGCTTACCGACAAGATCAAGCTGATTCAACAGGACTACCGGGATCTCAGCGGTGCCTATGACAAACTGGTGAGTATCGAGATGATCGAGGCGGTGGGCTACAGCTATCTGCCCGGATTTTTCAATAAGTGCTGCTCGCTGCTCAAAAAAGACGGTCAGATGCTGATCCAGGCCATCACCATGCGCGATCAGTATTACCAGAGCTATCTGCGCCACGTGGATTTTATCCAGAAACACATCTTTCCCGGCGGTTGCTTGGTATCTAACAGCCACATGCTGACCCTGCTCAGAGACAAAACCGATTTAATGGTGAATGGATTGGAGGATTTCGGCCTTGATTACGCCCGCACCCTGGCCCACTGGCGCACCCGCTTTGTGCGGGCCTTCCCCCGCCTGAAAAAGCATGGGTTTGACGAACGGTTCAAACGGCTCTGGGAGTTTTACCTGAGCTACTGCGAGGGTGGCTTTCGCGAACGCTCCATCAGTGTCGTCCAGCTCGTCGCCGCCCGGCCCGGCTATCAGGGGGCGTTGGGGAGATAGCTTCCGTTAACCGGTTTGGCCGGCAGTAGGGGGTCAGATATTAGATCTATGTAGGCTCCAGGAGGCTGCCCGAGAATAGACATTTATTCTCAAAAAAAAACGATTTTCGGACAGCCTCCTAGCAGAGCTGTGTTTTCACTTAGCCATCTTTAGCTGCAAGTTCGATTGTTTACGAGTCAATCAAGACTGCCATTTGATTTTATAAACCCCAGAATAATCTGAGCATGGCGACAGTCCCAACACCAGCAATTAATGAGAGCGGCATATTTTTCGTGAAATAAACAACTATCAGCGTACCAACAGCTCCAACAATTTCAGCCGTACCAGACATAAAAACAAGCGGAGCCAGTAAAGCCGCCAGGATGCTACCAGGAAGCTTTGCCAAGCAGTTTTCAAGGCGTTCGTTGCCTTGAACAAAACCGACCAGAAATGGTCCGCTGATACGCGTCAGATAGGTTGCCAGGGCCATGCCTCCAATGGCGAGCCAACTATCTAAGTGCATTTGACCTCCAAAGGCCGGTCATGCTTCCAGTAAGTCCGCCAATAACTATATACCACTTGCCAGGAATGAAATAATGGACAACAAGCGCGGTCGTCGCAGCAATTGCCCACGCAGGAATATCTTCTTTCCCTTTCCATAGCCCGAAAAGCAAAACCAAGAACACTGCTGTGAACGCAAAGTCCAGCCCAAATTGTGCTGGATCAGAGATAACAGCTCCAACAGTACGGCCTGAAAGAGTTGCGCTTACCCATGTAATCCAAAGCAATACGCCACTGCCAAGTAAAAAACCAAGATCCACTTTGCCTCTGACAAGAGCGCTATACGTAAGTGCCCAGCTTTCATCCACCAAAAAGAAAAGCAAGGGATATCTTACTTGCGGGACAGCTTTACGAAGCCACGGCGTTAAAGATGCACTCATCAGGACGTGGCGTAGGTTGACGACGAAAGTGGTGAAAATAAGAGCACTTACCGGGAGAGGGTGAATCCACATGTCCAAAGCTACGAACTGGGCGGAACCGGCAAAGATGACGCCACTGGAAAGGGCAGCTTCCATCAGGTTCAGACCGGCTTCCTTGGTAAGTAATCCGTACACCAGGCCATAGGCAAAAACACTAAGCGCTACTGGCAGACTAGTGACAACGCCTATCCGTGCAGATTCTAAGCTAATATTTGTACTGCTGGATATCAGAATTCTTCTAAACATAGCTATTTACTCTTACTCGGTCGTTCTCTACAAATAAACGCATAGCATCCAAGCTCATCGGTGCGACTTTAATGCGCCTGGCGCAGCACGGTTTCGAAGATTGCTTCAGACGAATCCTGGAGCTTTAATCTGAGCTACTGCGAGGGTGGCTTTCGCGAACGCTCCATCAGTGTCGTCCAGCTCGTCGCCGCCCGGCCCGGCTATCAGGGGGCATCTTGGAAGCAGTAGCCCCGCAACACGACGGCTCCCACATTCTCACGGTTTAAATACTTTAAGCTGCAGTTCTTTTATTATCCTGAAGTGTTTGGTGTTACTTGAGGCAAGCATCATATTATTTTCGACTGCCGTGGCCGCTATGATGGCGTCACCCGAGCCAAGGCCGGCGGACAACGTGTATTGCTCAATGTATATGGCAGCTCGGTGCCCAATATTCTCCGTCAAGGGAAGGACAGTAAAGTCGAAAACCGTTAAAAAATCCTTTGTATGTTTGTACTGTGTTTTATTTTTTGCATGCTGCAATAGCTCCATGTAGCTCTGAATCGAGAGATATCTCTCTTCTTTCTCAAATAGTTTTGCCAGCTTTTCATTATCGCGTTGTGCCCAGATAAAAATATCCGTGTCAAATATCATTGTATCGTGGACTCCTCAATTGAGCCATGATATCCCCCACGGGCTGGCTTTCATCTGAAGATGACATTCCGAAAAATGGATGCTCTATTATTTTCTGCTGACTGCTTCCTCCAGCTGGGATCAAAATCCCTTTGACTCTTCCACGATAGAGAACCGTCACTTTTTCATTCCTGTCTAGTGCCTTTAGTACATCCTTCATCTTGTATCTTAAATCTACCACGGTCGCTTTCATTGATTACTTCCATTTCTAAAGGGAGCCTTGAAAAATGAGAATTTTCGTTCAAGATCAAGGCGTGAGGAAAATTTTACCGCAGGCATATGGCTGATATCCCGAGGATAAAATTTTCCAGAGCAACGATGAGATTGGGCGAAAAGGCCATTTTGCAAGGTTCTCTGGATGTATAGTTACAGTATACATTAATTTTTTAAGCAAGCTCAGCACGGAAGGCCACATTTCTCATCATGCCTAGCGCTTTATATGCCACCTCATTCAGCCATGTGGCGGCGGGGACGAGGGCGCAACCCCTGTATGAAACGGAAGCCAACTCGATAAAGAAAATCACCCTGAAGATCTGAACGACGCCGGCAATGGAGCAGATTAGCCGGGAAGGTCGCCAGAACGATTGGCGCCAAGCCACGCAGGCCCGCCCATGCAGCGTGAGCCGACTCATTTGATCAGGATCGAGGCGGCAGCAAAGAGAGCGTAGTGCTGAGTGGCCGGGCAACATACATGAGAAAGAGCGCCAGAGACACCACCCCCACTTTTTCGGCGAGCTTGCTGCACAGCACCACCGCCAGCAGCAATACCCCGAGGATAAGAACAATCCACTCGACATTCATTTTTTTCTCATGGTTATTGACCCATCAGCCTGCTTGAAAAGTTACCGGTTCGATCAGCAGTGACACAGCGGCGCCCCGCTGTCCCGCTTGGATCAGAATCAGGCCGGCCGGGGCCTGAGGGTGCATTGAAAAAAGTTGTTAATATGCACCATCTCAATCTCATTGCATTGTATCATGAAGAATTTCTGGTACAACTGCACTCACGATTCATGTCGGATTTCCAGGCTATCTTCTTTCATGCGAGCCGTCAATGAAGAGACAGTGAGTCTCCTGAGCCCTGGCCATTAGCAGAACAGCTGTACGCTGAACCTCAAAACCTTTAGGAGTGCCACGGCGCCCAATGTCCACGCCGGAAAAGAGATCATTTGACCGGGGAAAAGTGCTGCTGCTTTCTTTGTGCCACTTTATCCATGATGTCTACTCCAGTTTTCTGGCGCCGCTGCTGCCCTTTATCATCGAAAAATTCGGTTTGTCCCTCACCCAGGCGGGTTTTGCCTCTACGGTGATGCAGCTTCCGGCGCTGATGAACCCCTTTATCGGCAAACTGGCGGATCGGGTGAGCGTCAAATATTTCATTATCCTCGCCCCCGCCATGACCGCGGTACCCATGTCATTGCTTGGTGTCGCTCCGAGCTATGGGGTTGTTCTGGTTCTGCTGTTTTGCGCGGGCATCAGTGTGTCTCTGTTTCACGTGCCGGCCCCGGCCCTTATTTACAAGGTTGCCGGCGACAAGACCGGTCGGGGCATGAGTCTGTACATGACGGGCGGCGAACTCGCCCGGACACTGGGACCGATGACCATTATCGGTGCTGTGTCACTGCTTGGTTTCGAGGGGTACTACCCGGTGATGGTATTTGGAATGGCGGCATCGGTGGTGATGTATTTCAAGTTCAAAAACATGCCGGTGACCATCAATCCGCGTTCACAATCCTCGATCAGAAAAACGTGTCTTCAGATGCGCGCCGTCCTGTTGCCGCTCTCCGGCATTGTCGTCGTCCGCGGCTTTATGCACGCCTGTTTGAGCGCCTTTCTGCCGCTTTACATCCTTTCCAGAAGCGGTGATGTATGGCTCGCCGGAATCGCCCTGTCGATCTTCGAGGCGGCCGGGGTAGCGGGCATCCTGGCGGTGGGCAGCCTCAGTGACCTGCTGGGCCGGAAAAAGCTGCTGGGCTGTTGTCTGGTGATCGCGCCGCTGTCTCTGCTTACGTTCACCGCGGTGTCCGGACTCATGCAGCTGCTGGTGCTGCTGGTAAGCGGCTTTTTTTTGCTCTCCACCACCCCGGTGATGCTGGCGATGATCCAGGAGTATTCGGGAAGCGGCTCCTCGGCGGCCAACGGGGTATTCATGATGATCAGTTTTCTGGCCAGATCGGCGGTCGTGGTACTCGTCGGCTTCATTGCCGATCAGGTCGGCCTGCAGCAGACCTTCATCATCGCCGGTATTGTCGGTTTAGCCGGCATCCCCCTGGTGTTTTTCATTGAAGAGCGGGAATATTGATAAAAGTCGGCATGTTATGCAGACCAATGTATGTGAGAACGGCACTAAACATCAAGCAAAACAATCTTGATATTAATGCGCACAATAACCATCTACATAGCTACTCCATGCAGTTCTCTTGTGCGTGATGCATTCGCAAAAAGTCCGCCTGTTTGGGATAGCTGAGAAAATGCGCTCAACGAGGAGTGGGGGGCGTTTTAACCGCGCCGACATACCGGGTAGGTTGAGCAATTAAAACGATCCCTTGAGACCAAGTGCGAAGTCTCTAAAACAGCATCATGCTTCACCAGGAAGAATGGACATGGCTCAGCATCAGCAGCCCCTCCCACCAGTAGTGAGCTTTTTGCGCTGAAATCCGCGACGCTACTTTTCCGGTATGGAATTGAGTTTAATCATAGACTTGAGGGCTGAGGGCATCGATTTAGAAAATCGGCCAAACCATTTGTCGTAGATGAGATCTATTGCGCCAGAGCGGTAGATCCTGGTCAACGCCTTGTCGGCAACCAGCCGGAAATCAGCGTCATTTCGGCCTATTGCCAGAGCGAAAGGCTCAAAAGAGAACAAATCGGGGAGAATGGTAAAATCTCCAGCACGCCCCGATTTGAGCGCTAAGCCGATGAGAACCACCTGGTCAGCGGAAAAAATATCAATTTTTTTAGACACCAAATCAGTAAAACCCTGCTCCGTGGAATCAAACTCGACAATCTCCACCACGGTTCCGGTCTCCTTGAAGAGTTCTTTGAGTGCCGTAAGGGTCGTGGTGTTCTTGACAACTCCAATCTTCTTTCCCGCGAAGTTGTTCACCACGTTACTCCCCTTAAGAGCCATGTAAGAGCCACCGGTGGCAAAGGTGAGAAGGGTAAAATCGACACGCTCGCGGCGAGCAAGAGTGACGGTGGTCGACCCGCAAAGAATGTCGATCTTGCCACTTTCTACTGCCGTAAAACGTTCTATCGCGGAGACTGGGAGGTAGTCGATGGCTACGGCTTTTCCCAATTCCGTTTCTATCTCCGCGACGATTTCCCGACACAGATCTAGGGAATATCCCACGGGTGCTCCCGAATCGTCAACAAAGGACATGGGGGGTTGCGATTCACGGTAGCCGATGGTGATTGTCCCCGTGGTGTCAATTTTCGCCAGTGTCCCGGTTACATCCCGGGCCGCCAGGGGGGCGACAAAGATGGTGGTAAGCATGACAACAGCAGCCAGAAGTCTTGGTATCATGGTTTCTCCTTTTTTCTTTTATTAGTCTGGTGAACTGAAAAAAATCCGCTAAACAGTTTGGGACAGCTCCGTAATAGGCGCCCCACGATGAGTGGTGGTCAGTTTGAGCTGGCAATCGCAACAAGTACGTCGAGCAGTCAAAACGATCCTTAGACGCCGGAAACCGAAGTTTTTTCCGCCCCCCTAAGGGAGCCTTGAAAAATGAGAATTTTCGTTCAAGATCAAGGTGCGAGGAAAATTTTACCGCAGGCGTATGGCTGATATCGCCAGGATAAAATTTTTTGAGCAACGCGGAGATTGGGCGAAAAGGCCATTTTTCAAGGCTCCCTGAAGATTGCAAAGAATGTTCGAAGAAAAATATGTTCACTATTGTAAGAATACAAGGCGCTGGATATAAACATATCTAACCCGGCCCTGAACGAGGACGCAAAAGGTTTATACAGCACAGGTTGCTCCACTATTTTGCGCCGGCCAGCTTTGCCTGTGCCCCGTTAAGCGGCGCGAACGGCCGAATTGCCGTGGGACGATTGACCAATTAAGGACTTTACTAAATACCGCGTGATACAATGAAAAAAACAGTAGTGATAGGTGCGAATGGCGCCACTGGCCGGTTGCTTGTCAAGTTACTGCTCCAAAAAGGTGTCGAGGTTATTGCGGTTGTTCGTGATTCAGATTCGCTTGCAAACATGGACAACCATCATCCAGGCCTGCAAATAGTTGAGGCAGACATATCCGAAATATCTGAAAACGAACTTGCTCACTATCTAAAAGAATGTGATACTGTTTTTTCGTGTCTGGGTCACAACCTAACTTTCAAAGGTGTGTTTGGACATCCACGCCGTCTTGTCACCAATGCTGTTAAAAAAGTGGTACAAGCAATTGAGTCAATTGACTCAAAGAATAAGGTGAAGATCATCCTGATGAATACAGCAGGAAACAGCAATCGTGATATAGCTGAAAAGCCTCCATTTTCCCAGACCATTATTATTTCTCTACTGCGTGTACTGCTTCCTCCACACTCGGATAATGAAAACGCTGCCGATTTTCTTCGTCTCAAAGTTGGACAACACCATGAAAAGATTGAATGGGTAGCGGTTCGACCCGATGGACTCATCGACGATGATGAAGTCAGCAACTATGAGATTGTAACCTCCCCGATACGAAATGTTATATTTAACGCGGGCTCAACAAGTCGCATAAATGTCGCAGATTTCATGTCCGACTTGGCTATAGACCCAGAGCTGTGGGATGAATGGAAAGGGAAGATGCCAGTCATTTATAACCATGCATAATCGGGGATCCAGAATGTCGGTCGCGGTAGGAATGCTGGTTACCCAGCACCCCCCGCACAGATCCCAGCGTGCGCTGCTAACGCACTGGGCTCCTCTCTCGTGTTTTGGCGTCAAAACGATGCAAAGGTTGTGGGTGCATTATTCGCACGGGAGGAAAGAACCTATCACAGATCCTGTTGAACCTCGTCCAGTTCATTCTCCGGCGCTGACTTCGGCGGTATAGTGCGCGATACCATAACCATCTCACGTGATATACAAATGAGCTGACACTGCCAATATTATCGGGAACTGCAAAGTATGCCATGTGTCCCCTAATGACCTGGCCCAACCATCGACCGGTTTCTGACATTGGACGGTGCAGGCGACGACGCAACTCAGTCTTTACCTCCTGTAACTGAGCCCTCATACGCCTGGCAACAGTCTTTCGCACAACTTTAAACCAGCCATTTTTTATGGCACGACTGCAGTAGTGAGTGAAACCAAGAAAATCGAAGGTTTCTGGTTTGCCCTTGCCGTTTTTGGCACGGCGTTCTTGGGCATACCGTCCAAACTGGAGTAATCGCGTCTTAGCAGGGTGAAGTGAAAGGCTAAAACCCGCCAGCCGGCTCTCTAACAACTTGAGCAAGCTGTCGGCATCACGCTTATATTGGAACCCCAGTATGGTGTCATCTGCGTACCGGATAACTATTATATCGCCGGTCGCATTGTGCTTTCGCCACTGGTTAATCCATAAATCATAAACATAATGCAGATAGATATTTGCAAGAATGGGTGAAATAACCGCCCCTTGCGGAGCCCCAATTTCTTGTTCTACCCGTTTGCCATCTTCTGCTACCCCAACTTTCAGCCATTTTCGGATCAGCCGCAACAATCGTTTATCACCTACCCGATGTTGCAGAAAGCGTAACGTCCAATCATGATCCATACTGTCGAAGGAACACACGACACACTACCCACCTCGAGGGGTATCCGAAAAAGGTCAAAATCATCAGGGAATATCACCCACTAAAAGGCAAACAACTGAACCTTTTCAGATGGCGATACCGAAACAAACACCTATATCTCACTTTGGTTTTCCCAGATGGAAGCAGGGCTGAAATCCCAGCTTCCTGGACCGATCTGCACAAAATCTGCCCACAAAAATTCTCGCTACCCGCCTTTACACAACATCCTGAACTTATTGCCACGGCATCAAGTTTGTTACTCTTACGCAA
>JAEPEX010000091.1_pt1 | contig 92831 bp, 81 predicted proteins | sample 9130951 | NCBI WGS metagenome assembly JAEPEX01 (sample SAMN17228542, study PRJNA684324) | microbial mat metagenome | biome: saline marsh[ENVO:00000054]; feature: microbial feature [ENVO:01000007], biofilm[ENVO:00002034], sulphate-reducing...; material: estuarine water [ENVO:01000301]|estuarine... | reverse complement strand
TAATACCAGTCACCGTTCTCGAGCTCAGGATTTCTTTTGAGTCCATTGAGAAAGGCAACAACGTCGTAGGTCGGGTTTTTGTATTCCAGGCCTGTAGCAGCAAACCCCAGCACCACCGGGCTTTCGGGATCGTTAAAATCCTCCCCCCAATAGACGGGAACCCGCATGTCCACCACAGCCCTGACCGTTTGGTCTCCATAGATCGATTCGGCAAGTTCAGGCATGAGTTCGCCTACGGTCTTGTCCATGACCGGCAGCAAAACGTCGTGCCAGATCGCCGACGTCCAATTCTTTCCCGTGGAGTGGATCTTATGCTTCGTCGTGGGGTGCATGCCTTTCGCATAATACTCACGCACAATGATTCCGTCTTTTACGACGATGAAACCGTCTGTATGCGTGCTCTCGAGATGGGCACGGTCTGCGGCAGACATCGGCGGGACAGGCCCTCTTGCGAAGTGCAGCGGGGTTGTTGACGGTGCCCAATTGTAGGCCACGGTGCTAAATTCGGAGGCATTGCGGTTCGCATAGACTGCACCATCTGCCGCTGTTGCTATAGCCTCGCTCAGATTCTCCACCTCGGGGGCCTCTGTGCCCATCTGGTCTTCGAACTGACGATGGTAGGTGAAGTCTTCACCTTGGCCGTAACAGAGTGTTCCTGAAAAGAGGAGGATGGTTGCGAGGATATGCTTGGAGTATTTCACATGTGTACCTTTTTTTTTGAGTCTACATAGGTTGTTTTTTCTCTTTTGTGTTGGATTCTAAGTATTTCATTTCCGGTTCCGTACTCGATTCAGAGCGTTCTTGCCTGTTTGATGATCCAAGCGAGATCGGGAACACCTTGAGCGAAGTTCTGACCTGTGTGGTAGGTAGAAAACTTGGCGATAGACACCCCTGTGGCGCGGTTAAATGCAAGATACTGCCCGTAGGAACCAATCCCCACCGCAATATTGTCGTCAACAACATACCATTGGTTTGAGTAGAACTTGATTCCAGGCAGCGCTTTGCCGTAGGGGCCCTTCTCCCAGACGGTCATCTTGTCTTCGCCGGCATCAAACACGTCGTTGATGTAGTCCAAGGAAAGAACTTGTCGATCGGCAATTTTGCCGCCATTTGCCATTGCATAGGACAGTTTCACTGCATCCCGAAGCGTCATGTATTGACCACCTCCCGCATCATACTGCCCGTGTAAGTTGGCGGCACTCCCCGAGATATACTCCATGCCAATCGCTTCGAGAAACTGCCTTGTACCTTCGTAAGCATGGACATCAGCGAGCTTTGGGCCAAGCAGTCCCATGACGTTGGTGTTGCCGCTCACATAGTACCAATCGCCATCTTTGAGCTTTGGATTGAGTTGAAGTCCTTTAACGAATGCAACGGTTTCGTATGTTGGATTCTTGTATTCAAGACCAACCGCGGGAAATGAGAGTACCACCGGGCTCTGAGGATCGCCATAATCCTCCGACCATTTGACTGGAACACGCATATCCACGACAGACCTGACCGTTTGGTCTCCATAGATCGATTCGGCAAGTTCAGGCATGAGTTCGCCCACGGTCTTGTCCATGACCGGCAGCAAAACCTTATGCCAAATGGCGGATGTCCAACTTTTGCCCGTGGAGTGTATGGAATGCTTCGTCGTGGGGTGCATACCTTTCGCATAATACTCACGCACAATGATTCCGTCTTTTACGACAATGAATCCGTCTGTGTGAGTACTCTCGAGATGGGCACGGTCTGCGGCAGACATCGGCGGGACAGGCCCTCTTGCGAAGTGCAGCGGGGTTGTTGACGGCGCCCAATTATAGGCCACGGTGCTAAATTCGGAGGCATTGCGGTTCGCATAGACTGCACCACCTGCCGCGGTTGCGTTAGCCTCCGTCAGATTCCGCGCCTCGGGAGCCTCTGTGCCCATCTGGTCTTCGAACTGAGGATGGTAGGTAAAGTCTTCACCTTGACCATAACAGAGTGTACCTGAAAAGAGGAGGATGGTTGCGAGGACATGCTTGGAATATTTCATATGTACCTTCCTTTTTATTAGTGAACGTCGTGCTCATGGGAAACCAGGGCTTCCATTGAATGTTAAAACAACTGATAATTTGAAGCCTAATGCTATATCCCAAATGTGCCCAGCCCTGGATTTTCCATGAAGTGCATTGTTATAGGATTAATGTGTTTTGTTGAACCATAGTAAATACTACTTTTTTTATCTTTTCATATATTTCATCATCATTGAGGTTGATGGAGTCGTAAAAACATCTATTACTGCCATGGTGGAGCTGACTCGGAATTTATAACAGCTTGAAATTACTGGATTCCCGCTTTCGCGGGAATGACGAAAACAAGTAATATCAGGGTTTTTACGAATTCATCATGATTCTTATTTTCATGTTTATTTGCCGCGCAACGGTGCGCGACTCTGGACCACTTAACCACGGTACCGGTGCTATTCATGCGGGTTGCCGCCGGCCCACGCCTTGTCCAGCTCATCCATATCGGTCTGCTGGTCTTTTACCATTAACTCGGCCAGTTCATGGTTGTGTTGCCGGTACATGGATATGTAGCTGTCCCGGTCCTCGGTGAAAATGCGATAGAGCTCCGGCAGGGTGTCTTCATCTTTTTTGCGGAACAGGCGCATCAGCCGGTAGGCCTCATAGCGGTCATAGCCCAGCAATTGCAAGGCGTCTTGTCCCAGGGCAAGGGCGCTGTCGAAGGTCTTGCGGCGCATGGTGACAACCCCCAGATCCATGAACTCGTAGACCGCCCGCCGGTCTTCGGCGGCCACCGCGATCTTGAGATGGGGATAGTGCTTGCGCACCAGGGTGACGAGTTGCCGGGCAGGCTCATGCTCGCCCAGGCAGATAATGATCAGAGTGGCCTCGGCGGCGCCGGCTGATTCCAGCAGGTCCAGCCGGGTGGCGTCGCCGTAATAGACCTCGAAGCCGAAGTTACGCAGCAGTTCGACGCTGGTCTCGTTGTGATCGAGAATAACCGGCTTAATGCCCGCTGAAATCAGGAAACGGCCAAGATCGGTGCCCAGTTTGCCAAATCCGGCGAGAATCACGCTGTGGTCGTGGCCGTCGATATGATCATGTTCACGGCTCAGGGCAGCGTGTGAAATACGTGGACCGATGAATCGCTCATATACCAGAAAGAGTAGCGGGGCGATAAACATGGACAGCGCCACCGCTGAAATCAGGGTTTCGGTAAGGGGCTGCGGCAGCACTCCGTTAACCCGGGCAAACTGAAACAGGACAAAGGCAAACTCACCACCCTGGCACAGGGCGATACCAAACAGCCAGCGCTCCGCCTTGGGCATTTTGAAGACGACGCTGACCAGAAACAGCACTGCGAATTTGCCCGCCACCAATCCCAGCACGATTCCCTCGATCAGCCAGATCTGCTCGCCGATCAGGGTGAAATTGAGGCTTGCCCCGATGGATATGAAAAAGATGCCCAGCAACAATCCCTTGAAGGGTTCGATATCACTCTCCAGTTCATGCCGGTATTCGCTGTCGGCCAGCACTACCCCGGCCAGAAATGCACCCAAAGCGGGGGAGAGACCGACGGCGATCATCAGCAGGGAGATCCCGATGACCAGGGCCAGGGCGGCGGCGACGAAAATTTCCCGCATACGGGTGGCGGCGATCCGGCGAAACAGCGGCCGCGAGATGTATCTGCCGAGAATGTAGATAAAGCCGATGGCAACCAGCACCACCAGCAGCCGCGCATAGCCGGGCAACGCGGTCAGATCGAAAAAGGCGCCGTGATGCGCTTCGCCATGGACGCCTGCGACGGCCAGCAGCGGTAAGACGGCCAGGATGGGGATGACGGCCAGATCCTGAAAAAGAAGCACCGAAAAAATGGAGCGACCCGGCCCGGTGTTGAGCAGCCCTTTTTCCCGCAGGGTCTGCAGGACGATGGCGGTGGAGGAAAGCGCCAGAGTGAGGCCGATGGCCAGCGCCTGTTGCCAGGGGATAAACAATATCCCGATCAGGGTGATCAGCACGGTGCTGAAAAACACCTGTGAACCGCCGATACCGAGAATCGGGGTGCGCATCTGCCAGAGCAGCGACGGCTTGAGTTCGAGGCCCACCAGAAAGAGCATCATCACCACCCCGAATTCGGTAAAGTGCATGATCTCTTCGGTTTCGGCAATCAGCGAGAGACCAAACGGGCCGATAACGATACCGGCGATAAGATAGCCAAGAACCGAGCCGAGCCGGCAGGTACGGGCCAGGGGGACGGCAATGGTGGCGGCGATCAGAAAAATGAAGAGTTGCAGCAGAAAATGTTCCACGGCTATGGCTCCCTGATGATGGCTTTGAGGTTACTGTTCAAATATTCGTGGCGGGCCGCTTCTTGGTAATTCACCCGACCGTCGCGCAGCGCAATAATGGCCTGCCGGTACCGTTCGACATGGCCGTTGACAATTACCCCGGGAAGTCCCCGGTGCACGCCAAGCACCACAAAAGGAGGCAGCCAGTGCATCCCGCACAACGAGGCGGTGGCTCGGTATGGTGAGATGAGTTCGCCGATGGTGTGGCCGTTGGTGCCTCCGGTGCGATACGAGGCGCCATCGCCTCCGGCGGTAATCGCCTGCAGGGTGTATTTGCCGGCCAGAGCGTTGCCCTGTGAGCCATAGGCCCAGCCATGCTCCAACACCAGATCCAGCCACTCCTTGAGGATGGCGGGAGTTGAGTACCAGTAGAACGGGTGCTGGAAGATGATGATGTCATGGGCCTCGCACAGTCTCTGTTCATAATCGACATCGATGAAAAAGTCGGGATAGGCGCCGTATAAATCGTGAATAGTGATCCCGTCCTCTCCCTCGATACCATCCCGCAGCGCGGCGTTGATGGTGGAGCGTTTGAAGGCCGGGTGGGCAAACAGAATGAGGATTTTGTTCATGGCGGAGTGTAAAATGGAAACGAATGGAGGTTGGTAAACAGGATATGCTGCCTTACTATATCATGCTACGAAGGTTCATAGTGAAAAAAGATATCCACGGGAGGATGTATCATGGCCCTTACCCCTTCAACCATGCTGGAACTGGGCACCGCTGCCCCATCATTCAACCTGAAGAGCGCCGACGGTACGCGGCACGATCTGGCTGAGAAACACATCGATGCCGGCCTTTTGGTTATCTTTATGTGCAACCATTGCCCATATGTGAAACATATCCGGGAGCGACTCGCCCAGAACTGCCGTCGCTATCAGCAGCAGGGTATACAGGTGTATGCAATCAACAGCAACAATGCCGATGCGTATCCTGATGACGGCCCGTCCCAGATGGCCGAGGAGGCCCGCCTTTACGACTACCCTTTCGCCTATCTGGTTGATGGGGATCAGCGCGTGGCCAAGGCGTATCGAGCGGCCTGTACCCCCGATTTTTTCCTGTTTGACAAAAGCAAACGACTTGTCTACCGCGGTCAGTTTGACGATGCCCGGCCCGGCAACGAGGTGGAGGTAACCGGTGCTGATTTGAGTGCGGCCGTCGATGCACTGGTGGCCGGTGGGCCAATTTCAGATGAGCAGAAACCGAGCATGGGGTGCAACATCAAGTGGAAGCCGGGTAATGAGCCCGATTATTTTGGAACACAACAGGACACTTCCTCTTTGTAGTTATTGCTTGAAAGTGCCTCTGGCGGCCCTTTTCCCTGACAATTGGACGTCCTTTCCGCTGTTACTTGTCTTTTCTACGGGATCTTGGCAAATCGTAACACCGGGGTGTCGCGGAACGGTGGCGTTCAGGAGATGATGAGTTGATGTGCCGCGGACATCGACAATTTCACCATACAGGTGGCATTGTTTCGGTTAAAATCACAATTCTCCGCGTATAGCACTTGCGTTTTGCCAAGTAGTGGTGTATCATTGCCGTCTTAGCATTCACTCAGCATTTTCTTTTTTGATATCCAGCGTCTCCGCTACCGTATCCTTTGATACCTGAAAAGTTCTTGCTACAACCTCAGGGGATACGTATGAAACTTTTTCTCGGCAGCCTCCCGTATAACATCACCGAGACAGAACTTGCCCAGTTGTGCGAGCCGCACGGCGAGGTGGTGAGCGCCAAGCTGATCGTTGATCAATTTACCGGTAAATCAAAAGGGTTTGGCTTTGTCGAGATGTCCAACCGTTCAGAGGGGCATAAGGTGATGGAGGGACTCAACGGCACCGTCTACAATCACAGTACCCTTGTCTGCAACGAGGCAAAGCCGAAGGCCAAAAAAGGCCGGAGACATCGGTAGAATAGTATCCTGCCAGGTCGCCTCCTTGACGATTGTCAGGCGACTTACGTCACGCCGCACGCAGGCGAAACCACTTCCACAATCACCCAATTCGCAAACAATTGTCGCCGATCGCACTGGTATACCGGCGTTGTGCCATCATATTGATGGTGCGGCGGTGTCCGTTGATTGCAGGAGCATGAATGAAATTTAGCGATTTTTCTTTTACCACACCCATTGCCACCGCTATCCGGCAGTGTGGATTCACTGAACCCACCCCTATCCAGCAAGAGGCTATTCCTCCACTGCTCGCCCGTCGGGACCTTCTCGGGCTGGCTCAGACCGGCACCGGCAAGACGGCGGCCTTTATTCTGCCGACGGTGCAGCATCTTTTGCGCACTCCGGGCAGGGGCACCGTCCGCGCCCTGATTATTGCCCCCACCAGAGAACTGGCGGAACAGATAAACGAATTCACCCGGCAGATTATTCGCCATACCCGGCTGCGCAGTATCGCCGTCTACGGCGGTGTCGGCAAGCAGGGTCAGATAAACAGAATCAGCGCCGGCGTTGACATTGTCGTGGCGTGCCCGGGCCGACTGCTGGACATCCTCAACGATGGGGCAATCGATCTCAAGAGTGTTGACACCCTGATCCTTGACGAGGCCGACCACATGTTTGATAAAGGCTTTCTGCCCGATATCAGGCGCATCCTCCGGGCGCTGCCCGCCACCCGGCAAAACCTGGTCTTCTCCGCTACCATGCCCGGTGAAATCAGGCATCTGGCCGAAGATATTCTCAATCGGCCGGAGACCGTGCAGATCAATGCAAGCCGGCCGGTTTCATCTGTTTCACATTGCCTCTACACCGTGGAGCAGGGCCACAAGGCCGGGCTGCTGATGCACCTGCTCACCAGTGAGGCGATGGACGCCACCCTGGTTTTTACCCGCACCAAGCATCGGGCCAAGAGCCTGGCCAGAAAGCTGGCACAATCGGGATTTAAGGCAACCTCTCTGCAGGGCAATTTATCGCAGAGTAAACGGCAGCAGGCGCTGGATGGATTCAAACGCGGTGAATACAAGGTCCTGGTGGCCACCGACATCGCCGCCCGGGGGATTGACGTAAGAGCCATCTCTCATGTTGTTAATTTTGATCTGCCGGATACCGCCGAAGCGTACATTCATCGCACCGGACGTACCGGCAGGGCATCATGCACCGGGGACGCCCTGAGCTTCGGCACCCGCGAAGACAATCGCCTCATCCGCTTGATCGAACAATCCCTCGATGGCCGGATGAGCCGCCGAAACACCCCGGTTAACTCCCGGCTGCACGCCGAGACACATGGATTTTCTGGCAGTGATGAGCGGCCCGGCCGCGGCGCCAGAGCCGGGAGATCATCACGACCACGAAGTAACAAGCCCGGTAAGCGTCAGGTTTTTGGCCTATGAAGACACTGCCGGGTATGTACACCGCGGACTCATCTGGTGAGTTCGTCATATACACCAATAGCCCCGTATCGGGGCAAATCACCAAATGGTGCGCGGTGCGCACCACTTTAAGAGGAGCAGGAACATGGCAGAAGGAACGGTAAAATGGTTCAATGATTCTAAGGGCTTTGGATTTATCGAGCAGGATGGCGGTAAAGACGTGTTTGTCCATCATTCAGCGATTCAGGCTGAGGGGTTCAAGTCGCTGCAGGAAGGTGAGCGGGTCAGTTTCGATGTCGTGGACGGCGCCAAAGGTCTGGCGGCTGAAAACGTCAAGACACTGCGCTAAACAAGCGGTTGTACAATGAACCCCGCCAGTGCGGGGTTCATTGTTGAACGTCACCCGGCAACCTGAGATGAGATGAGGGATTGTTGTGAGCAAACGGATAAACTACAAGCAGGAAAAACGGCTGAAGGAACTGGAACGGCAGCAGAAAAAGAAAAAAAAGGAGGCCAGGAAGAAGCTCAAAGCCGAGGAGAACGGGACAGCCGGAGAGAATAGTAATGATACGGTGGCGCCCCGGCCCGCCGATGACTGATCTCGCAATCACATTGCGGTTCGCATCTTGTATACCCCGCATGCTCCCGACAACGCGGCGGCCTGGTTAGCTGCCACTGTCGCACAATCTTCAGCCACGCCTGTCCCGCGGGAACTAATACTTAATCATCCCGTCTCAAGCACGACCACCTTTTCCACGTTTTATTTATTCAACCATGAAAACGGGCACATTGTAGACGGCAAGAATGGTTTTCCACCTTCCGGAATCCCCGGATTACTCTTTCATGATGTAATCCTTGAGTTTTTCCAGCAGTTCATCGGGCAGTTCTTCGCCGTAGAGGAAGGCGCGGGCTTCTTTGCCGCTGAGCTGTTGTTTGATGTCCACCGGCAGGGAGCGCAGTACGCTCATGCGTTCCGGCAGAATCCGTTCCGGGTCGAGGGGGGCATGGTCATCCATTTTGGGTTCCACGGTTAGGGGGTGGGGGTCTGTTTTATAAAACGGGTAAAAGCAAATCCGCGCATCTGGCGCGGATTCGCATCATTCGCTTCACCTTATCGTTTCCAATAGTGGCGGGCCTCGCGGCCAAGCTCACGTTCAATCTCCAGCAGCCGGTTATATTTGGCGATGCGATCACTGCGCGAAGCCGATCCGGTCTTGATCTGGCCGCCGTCCATGGCCACCGCGAAGTCAGCAATAAAGGTGTCTTCGGTCTCTCCCGAGCGGTGTGAGATAACATAGGTCCAGCCGGCATCGCGGCACATCCGGATGGCCTCCATGGTCTCGGTTACGGTACCGATCTGATTGAGCTTGATAAGCACCGAGTTCGCCGTTTTCCAGTCGATGCCCTGCTGAATGTAGCGGGTGTTGGTGACAAAGACGTCATCGCCGACAACCTGCAGACGCTCGCCCACCTGCCCGGTAAGGGCGGCAAAACCGTCCCAGTCGCCTTCCGCCAGCGGGTCTTCCCAGGAGATGATGGGATACGCATCCACCCATTTCTTTACCATCGCCACCATTTCAGCGCTGGTCAGGGTGCCGCCACCGGACCACGTGAGCTCATAGGTCGATTTGAGATCGGGTGAAAATGAGCTGGCGGCACTGTCCAGGGCAAGGGCAATGTCGGTGCCCGTCTGGTAACCCGCCGCGGTGATTGCTTCCATGATAATTTCCACCGCCTCCTCGTTAGAGCCGAGATTCGGGGCGAACCCGCCCTCATCACCGACGCCGGTGGCCAGGTTTTTGCTGTTGAGGATCTTTTTCAAGGCGTGAAAGACTTCGGCAACCGCCCGCAACCCATCGGAGAATCGATCAAAACCAATGGGCATGGCCATGAATTCCTGGAAATCAACACTATTGTCGGCATGTTCGCCGCCGTTGAGAATATTCATCATCGGTACCGGCAGCCGACAGGCGCCGCTGCCGCCCAGATAGCGGTAAAGCGGGATACCGATGGACTGAGCGGCGGCCCGGGCCACCGCCATGGAGACGCCCAGGATGGCGTTGGCGCCGAGAGCGGCCTTATTCTCGGTGCCATCCAGGTCGATCATCAGCCGGTCGATGGTGGCCTGATGATCGGCCGGCAACCCGATAAGTTCGGGCGCGATGATTTTTTCCACATTATCGGCGGCGGTACGCACCCCTTTTCCGTTGTACCGTCCGGTGTTGTGGTCGCGCAGTTCGATGGCCTCGTTTTCGCCGGTACTGGCGCCGGAGGGAACCGAGGCGGTCGCCCTGGTGCCGTCGTCCAGGCCGACAAAGGCCCTGATGGTCGGGTTGCCTCGTGAGTCAAGAATTTCAAGGGCCTCTATGGAAGAGATTCGTGCCGTCATATGGGGCCTCCAATGGCTAATGGGAAATCAATTATGTGAAGTCTGATTTGTACCAACAGTGGCTTAACAAGGCAACCCGTCCTTTTCAGTAGCCATCATTTTTCCTGGGCGCCGTGATCGCCATACAGCACATGGCCGAGCAGAAACTCCAGTTCATCAAGGGGCGGCTGTTCGCAGTGCACGGCGTTAAAGCGGGCGTTGAGCAGTGCACCGCAGGCCCCGGCAACCGGTGAGAGATAGAGATCAACCCCATCTTCGCTGGATGAGCGCCACAGCGAAAATCCTTCCGGTGCTCCCCGGGCGAGCCAGATTTCCTCCATCTCCGCCCGGATAATGTCGGCGAAACCAAACTCAAGCTGTTCAGGGCTCACATGTATGCGATACCAGTCCATAAGAAGAAAAGTAATGTGCCACGGCTCACCGCTGACACCGTGTGCAGTAGTAGGTTGCCCGGCCGGCCAGGACAATTCTTTTGATGGGGCGGGTGCAATGCGGGCACGGGTGGCCGGCTTTTCCGTAAACACAGAAGGCCAGCTGGAAATACCCGCCGTCGCCGTCAACGCCCAAAAAATTGCTGATCGTTGAGCCGCCCTGTGAAATAGCCTCGGCTAACACCACTCTGATTGCATCGGCCAAACGCTGCCAGCGCACCAGGCTGATTGACCCGGCTGGCCGCGTTGGCCGAATGCCGGCGAGAAAGAGGCTTTCGTTGGCGTAGATATTGCCGACCCCCGATACGATACGTCCGTCCATGATGAAATTTTTAACGGGCACAATCCGGTTTTTAGCCCGTTTGCGCAGGTAGCGACCATCGAATTGATCGCTGAACGGCTCGACCCCGGCTGCGGAAAAGAAATCGCGTTCCTGTTGCGCCACGTTTTCTCCATGCAGCAGGTAGATGGCGCCGAATCGGCGGCTGTCATTAAATCGCAGGTGACGGCCGTCAGCAAAGATCCAGGAGATATGATCGTGACGAAGCGGAGCGGTGGTGCCGGCAAACAGTCCCAGTTTGCCGGTCATGCCCAGGTGAATGATAAGCACGGCGCCGTTGTCCAGATCGATCAGCAGGTATTTGGCCCGCCGCCGCACCTGCTCAATAGTAGCGCCGATTGTGTAGTGGCGCATGGCGTGAAGCGGTATGGGACGGCGCAGTGAAACATCGCCGGCGCTAACCTCCGTAATGGTGTTTCCAGCAATGCGGTCGCTGAGGCCGCGCCGCACCACTTCAACTTCGGGCAGTTCAGGCATGGAGCCGGTCAGATCCGATCACACAGGCGGCCAGGGAGTAGTTGTCGACAATGGTGGTAACGGCCGATATGAAACCGTTGCCCACAATCGGCTTGTCCAGGCGAAACAGCAGGCAATAAACCACATCATGCTGGGTGACCCGAACCAGGTTTATCTCGCTGAAGCCAAGCAGGGAGCGAACGCTCAGACATTTGCGGATGGATTCCTTGGCGCTCCACAGGTGGCCGAGATGGCGGATCTCATCGGCGTCGATGTCAAACAGCATGGCGGTCTCGACATCGTTGCAGAACCGGTATTTTACCTTGAACAGGGTGTTGGAAAGATACTGCAGATCAATGCCGCAACGGCTGCGGCAGGCCAGACAAATCGCCTTGTCATGGGAGTGCGAGATGGAAAAGTCTACATCTTTGAATACTTCTTTATGTTTTTCCGTGTGCAAGACGGGTTTTCCAGACATCGTCGCCTCGATGACCAGTTCATCCGGGGAGATATCTTCTTTTCTGGTATGGCGGTACAGTTCCACAAATGCCCGTTTGGCGCTGACCCGCCCGGCGAGCCATTCAAGCCGCCTTTTCTCGAAGGAGAATCGATCAAATTGAATCTGTTCGCTGGCGTTCAGCCATGTGATGCAAAAATCCGCTTCGGCGCCATTTCGAAGCTGTTCGATATCCATCTCCGCCATGAAGATTTCGGTAGCCGCCAGGGCGGAAAGCTGTTTTGTGAAGGCAGGGTTGGCAAGTACGGGAGTTTGGCTGGGTGACATCGGATGATATGTGTAGTAGGGTGATTTTTCTTTGCAAATTCAGGTCGTTTTGCTATCACATGGAACCATCTGCTACGGTAAAGCGTCCCGCGACGATAAGCAAGAGGTCAATATGGAGACTACTCAGCTAAACCCATATGATGTGGTGGTCATCGGTATTGTTGCCGCAATGGCGCTGCGTGGACTGTGGCTGGGCATGCTCCGTCAGGTCGTTCCACTTATCTCCCTGGTGGCCGGTTTCCTGGTGGCAAGCCGCTATCATGACCAACTGCTTCCGTTTCTTCGTGATCTCTCCGACAACCCCAAGGTGGTGTTTCTCAGTGCCTATCTGCTGCTCTTTATTGTCACGTTTGTGGCCTGCTCATTGCTTGGGCTTGCCCTGCGAAAGGTAATGCAGATTATTGTGGCGGGCTGGTTCGACAGGATTGTCGGCGGTGTGGTGGGGGCAGTTCAGGGGGTGATTATCGTGGTGCTGATTCATCTGCTGATCGGCTCCTTTATTGCTCCTGAAAATGATATACTGGATCAATGCCGGACCTGTCCAACCCTGCACGAGTTGAGTGAACAGGCTCGGGCGCTGATCAAAGACGAGGATATCCGGGAGGCCATGCGCCGTGTCCAGCCCGCCATCGGCCTGGATCAGATTCCGCTCTTCGAGCAGAGTCCCGGCCTCGATGAACAGCCGGCCGATGAACCGGGAGAGCAAACGTCCACCAGTTCCCGGGAAGACTCATTTTTTCCCGATCAGCCCGCGCCGGTAGAGTAAAGCCAGCTTATCCGTCGACACCCCCATGTTATAGCCGATAACCACTAGCTGGTTGATGATTGTTGTTCGTAAAATCCCCACCCTGTGCCAGCGTCGTGCCGAGGTGCGCGCCCGCTGCGGCAGGGTGACGACCGCTCCCAGCCGGGCCGCGCGTCTGACGAATTCGTAGTCTTCCATGATCGCCATATCGGCAAAGCCGCCGAGCCTGTTGAACAATGGCGCCCGAATCGCCAGACACTGGTCGCCGTAGGGAAGCTGCAGCCACCGGCTGCGCAGGGTGGCGCCCCAACCAATCAGCCTGAGCAGCGGAGATGCGCCGTCAATTGCCAGGGAAAACGCGCAGAGTGCGGTATCAGGACGGTTGAGATTACTCAATAGCGGGGCGGCAAAATTCTCCGGAAGCCGGGTGTCGGCATGCATAAACAGGAGGATGGCGCCGGCGGCATGGGCGGCGCCGTGATTCATCTGAGCGGCCCGACCCCGCACCCCGGCAAGGGTCATAAAGCCATGGTTTTGGGCCAGCGCTACGGTGTCGTCGGTACTACCGCCGTCCACCAGAATAATCTCACCGTCATGGTCGGCACACGAGGCTGCCAGGGGAGAAATGTTGTCGGCCTCGTTAAGGGCGGCGATAATGATGGAGATGTCGGAGGTCTTCAGGGGTGTCGATGTCATGGAGATGGGGCAGCAGATGATATGATTTGTCACCCCTTCTGATCCGGGTGATTGTTTCCGCCAGGACGGTGTCGCTTCCCCAGCTTACTCCGGAAAAAAGAGAAGCGACAAAGGAGGTGTCGAGCCCGGCAGCGGCGCCAATGAGATAGTATCCCCCGTCATAGCTGGGCCCGAGCACCACGTCTACCCGGCCCAGCGAGGAGAATGCCTGATCGATAATGCCATTGTCCAGTCCCGGGCTGTCGGCGCCGATCAGACAGCACATGTTCCCGCGTCCCAGATGGCAGGCAAGGGCATCGCCCATTTTTTCGCCGAGATCACCCTCTTTTTGTCGATGAAAGCGGTATTGGTCGCCCAGCCAGTCGAACATCTCCTTACGGCTGGCGCCGGTGTACCATATTTCCGGGGCGGGCCGTGAGGGTGAGTTGACGGCGGCAAGCACCCGTTCGGTAAGCAGGCGGTGCATCCCGGCGGCGCCGGCCGGACCAAGGGCCTCGATGAGCCTGGTCTTGGCCTGCCCGGGGGTAGGGTACCGGGTCAACATGGCCACGATTTCGTCCATGTTCATCGTCATTGCATGATGGCTTCGTAAAAATCCCAATTACGGTCATTGTGGAGTTGAACCGAAATCCATAATCATTCGAAAATACTGGATTCCCGCTGAAGCCTGCCCTTGAAGGGTGTAATCGAGGGCGGGAATGACGTTTGCAAGCAAATTCAAGGTTTTTATGTGTTCATCATTGCAGGTGAACCTTTAAAATACTCTTTTTCTCAATCCTCTTTGCTGGTAATAGAAGCGCACCCTCTATGATACTTCACTTACCTGGATGAAAAAAGGTAAGAAGGAAGCGGAACATGGTTTCGTCGGCAGCCCGTGAGTAAAACATCACGCCGCCATAAATCGCCGACCCGTTATCGGAGCCGCATCTACCGGGAACAGGCGGATACCGTTGAGCTTATCTCGTCTTTTTTTCGGCTGCGGGAGACCGATCTGCACATCCTGGCAGCCAGGGACGTCACCAGGCAGGTGGCGGAACTGGCGACGCGATTTCGTTTGCAGGTGGAGGGGTATGCGGTGGCACATCCCCATTTTTTCTCGGCCCTCGCCCCCCTGCCGCCTGACCCGCTTGCTCCGCCGATAATCCGCGCCATGCTGGCCGCCGCCGATCAGGCCGGGGTCGGACCGATGGCGGCGGTGGCCGGGGCGATCGCTGACTATGTGGGCCAGGGTCTGGTTGACGGAGGCAGTGATGAGGTTATCGTTGAAAATGGAGGGGATCTGTTCATTCATCGAAACAAGACGTGTACGGTGGGAATCTTTGCGGCATTATCTCCGTTGAGCGGAAAGGTGGGTATGAAGCTTGCAGCCGATCTCCTGCCGGCGGGTGTCTGCACCTCCTCGGCTACGGTGGGGCATTCCACCAGTTTTGGCCGGGCCGATGCGGTCAGCGTGGTTGCCGAGACGGCGGCGCTGGCCGATGCCTTTGCCACCCGTCTGGGCAATGAAGCGAAAAGTACCCAGAATCAGAAGGCGACGGAACAGGTCCTTACGGTTGCCAGGCAATTCGATGCGGTTAAGGCAACCGTGGTGATCTGCGGTGAATCCCTGGGTGCGGCGGGTTCGATAGAACTGGTTCCCCTGTGAGAAAGAGATATGGGTAAGAGTAATCCACCAACCGAACGACGCGGCACGGTGCGGCGACAATTACGCACCTATCTGCGGGTATTTGAATCCGGCGGCACCATCCTGTATGGGCATGTGGTCAACATCGCTCCCGGTGGCTTGATGCTGGTAATGAGCAAACCGGCAACACCCGGCACCACTGTCCGCATGCGGATATCGCTGCCCTATGAGGTGGGTGGCGCCTCGGAAATAAAGATAGAGGCGTTGTGCCGGTGGTGCCGACCTGACGTCAATCCAAATTTTTACGTTGCCGGCTTTGTGGATACGAAGCCACTTCCGGCCACCGTAAAACACATTGAGGTGGTGATGGCTGAACTTGGTCTTACTGAACCCCGCAATGAGACAACCGGGGCATGTTCCTGAACGCCGCTTATCTCATGATGAACTCGTAAAACTCATTCTAGCAGTTTAAGATGGCTAAGTAAAAACACAGTTCTACTAGGAGTGGTGGTCATTTTGATCTCGCAGGCGTACAGGTAGTACGTCGAGAAGTCAAAATGATCCCACGACGACGTAGAGCGAAGTTTTTACGACGCCATCATCTCATTAAAGCAGCGCTTTTGCCTGCCGGATAAGCTCAGAGCCATGGGCGGCGACAATGCGGTCGACATCGTCCTGCCAATGCTCGAAGACCGAGCAGTTCGCCTTCTCCAATACCGCGTTCTGGAGAATTGAGTTGGCCGGTCTGTGGGCCGGGGTAGGGTAGTCCCGGGTGGTACAAGGCACGAAGGCGTGCGGGACTTCCATCTGACCAAGAAAATAGCAGGCCGCCTCGTACCAGGTAGAATACCCCTGCGAGGTGGTGTGGACGATACCGGTTAGATCAGTATCAAGGATTCGTTCGATCTGGCGGGCAAGGGTGTGCGACCAGGTCAGTGAACCGTATTGATCGTCGACTATGGTGAAGTTTCGTTTCGGATCGCTCAAGGCCAGGCGCAGCATGGTTTTCAAAAAGTTGGCGCCATGCGCCGAATAGAGCCAGGCGGTTCGCAGAATGAGGCTGTCCGGAGCGGTTTCGGCGACACCTTGTTCGCCCATGAGCTTGCTCTTGCCGTACACCGAGAGCGGGTTCACCGGGTCATGCTCGAGGTAGGGCTGAGGAACCGGCCGCATACCGTCAAATACGTAATCGGTGGAGATATGGATCAACCGGCAGCCACGCTCCACGGCAGCCTCGGCCAGCAGGCGGGGACCTTCGCCGTTGATCCGATAGGCGGTCTCCTGGTTGGTTTCGCAGCCATCCACCGCCGTGTAGGCGGCACAGTTGATGATCAACTCCGGCTCGGTTTCGGCAAGTACCCGCGCTATGGAGGCGCCATCGCCGATATCTATCTGGGGTACGTCGACCCCGGCGACCTCGTGATGCTCCGCTAAAACGATTGTGCAGTCAAGGCCGAGCTGGCCGCCGCTGCCGACGATAAGTATCTTCATTACATGCCCCGCGGGGGTTCGCTGTCTTCCCTGAGTAGTTCCATAATATACTGGCCATATTGATTCTTGAGCATGTCGGCGGCAAGCCGTTCTAATTGTTCTCGGTCAATGTAGCCAAGCTGGTAGGCAATCTCTTCGATGCAGGCTATTTTCAGTCCCTGCCGTTCCTGCACCGCCTGGACGTAGCTGGCTGCCTGCTGCATGGATTCGTGGGTGCCGGTGTCCAGCCAGCAGAAGCCGCGGCCAAGGGGCTGTACTTTCAGATCACCGCGACGCAGATAGGCCAGGTTGACGTCGGTGATCTCCAACTCGCCACGATGTGAAGGTTTGATCCCGGCGGCAATATCGACCACGTCGGCATCATAAAAATAGAGCCCGGGCACGGCATAGCGCGATTTCGGCGCGGTCGGCTTTTCCTCGATTGATACCACCCTGAACGACTCATCAAATTCCACCACCCCGTAGCGCTTCGGATCTTTGACCAGATATCCGAAGATAAGGCCGCCGCTGGTGAGTTTGGCGCTCTGTTTGAGCAGTGCGGTGAACCCCGGCCCGAAGAAGATGTTGTCGCCAAGGATCAGACAGACCGGATCAGAGCCGATGAAATCGCCGCCGATGACAAACGCCTGGGCGAGACCCTCCGGCCGGGGCTGCTCGGCATAGCTGATAGCAAGGCCAAGGTGTGATCCGTCACCGAAAAGTTCCTGAAAATAGGGGAGATGGTGCGGGGTGGAAATGATGAGAATTTCTCTGATACCAGCCAGCATGAGAACCGAGAGCGGATAGTAGACCATCGGCTTGTCATAGACGGGGATGAGCTGTTTACTGATTACCTTGGTAAGTGGATAAAGCCTGGTGCCGGAGCCGCCGGCCAGAATAATGCCTTTCATTGATGTGTAAATAGGGTTAAAACCCGAAAAATTGTGGTTAATAAGGTTGGTGCCATGATCCTAAAGAGCCGGGGACTATACCAAGATCGGTTAAAATTAACATGAAAAACGAACCCACTCCTCCATCCTGCTTTAAGTCCTACGATATTCGTGGACGCGTTCCCGACCAGCTCGATACCGCCCTGGCGCACCGTATCGGGCGGGGGTTTGCCCATCTGTTTACCCCCCGTGCGGTGGTGATCGGCCACGACTGCCGGCTCACCAGCCCGGAGCTGGCCGAGGCGGCGGCGGCCGGCCTTGTTGAAGGCGGCGTCGAGGTGCTGCACCTTGGGCTGGTCGGCACCGAAGAGGTATATCATGCCGCTTTCAGCATGGCGGATTCGGGCGTTGATGGTGGTATAATGATTACCGCCAGCCATAATCCCGCCGATGAAAACGGCTTTAAGCTGGTGACCAGAGGAGCGGTGCCGGTGACCGCCCAGAGTGGCCTTGCCCGCCTGGGAGAGCTTGTCCGCGGGAAGGAATTGCCCGTGCTTGAGCCAGCCGGCAGGCGGCGTGTCGTCCAGACCCGGGAGTCCTACATCGACCATCTTTTGAGTTATGTAAATCCCGCATCACTGCGGCCACTTACGATCGTGGCCAACAGCGGCAACGGTTGTGCCGGCGCTATTGTCGATCTGCTTGCCGAGAAGCTGCCGTTTACCGTTATCCGCATGCACCACCAGCCGGACGGCTCCTTCCCGCACGGGGTGCCCAATCCGCTGCTGGCTGCAAACCGGGCTGAGACGTCCGCCATGGTGCGCAAAAGCGGTGCCGATATGGGTATTGCCTGGGATGGTGACTTCGATCGCTGTTTTTTCTGGGACGAGCAGGGCGAATTTATCGAGAGCTACTATATCGTCGGCTTACTGGCTGAAACCCTGCTGGCCGATCACCCGGGCCAGACGATTTTACATGATGCCCGGCTTGTCTGGAACACCCAGGATTGTGTGGCCCGGGCCGGGGGAGTGGCGCGGGAGACCAAAGCCGGGCATGCCCTGATAAAAGAACATATGCGCCGGGAAAATAGTCTATATGGCGGCGAGATGTCCGGCCATCATTATTTTCGCTCATTTGGCTATTGTGATTCCGGGATGATTCCCTGGTTGCTCGTCAGTTCATTGCTGAGCGCGGCGGATACGAACCTCTCCGAACTGATCAACCACCGCCGCCGTGCCTATCCCGCTTCAGGTGAAATAAATATGGCGGTCGCCGACCCGGGGACGGTGTTAGCCACGCTGGCTGAGCATTATCGCGATGGAGCAATGAGCAGGGTCGACGGCCTCAGTGTTGCCTATCCCTCGTTTCGTTTTAACGTGCGTGCATCGACCACGGAGCCGCTGCTTCGGCTCAATATTGAAACCAGAGGCGATGTTGCGCTGCTGCAAGAAAAAACCGCCGAATTGACGGCGCTTATCAAGGCGGTGTAGAAACAATCGCCGGCAACGAAAAATTTCCTTTTAATCGAGATTCACACACATGACCCTACCCATTCAACCAATTATCCTCGCCGGCGGTGCCGGTTCACGATTGTGGCCGCTGTCACGTGAACTCTACCCCAAGCAGCTGCTGCGGCTGACGAACCATCTTTCACTGCTGCAGAACACCCTGATGCGGGTAGGCGGTGTCATGCCGGCCCCTCTCATCGTGGTGGGCGAAGAGCATCGTTTCATTACCAAGAGCCAGGTGGAAGAACTTGGCTTTGCTGAGTTCACCATCCTGCTCGAACCGCTGGGCCGCAATACCGCACCCGCCATTGCCGGAGCGGTTGAATATCTGAGCTCTATGGGCGCGGGCGCCGAGCAGATAGTGATGGTGCTGCCCGCCGATCATCTCATCACCGATACCGAGTCATTTATCGGTGCCGCCGCCAAGGCGGCTGTTCTCGCCGGTGAAGGCTCTATCGTCACCTTCGGCATCCCACCGGCCTGGGCCGAGACCGGCTACGGGTATATCGAGCGGGGTGAAGGCGATCAGGTCGCCTCGTTTACCGAGAAACCTAGCCGTGCGCGGGCCGAGCAGTATCTGCGGGCGGGGAACTACTTCTGGAATAGCGGTATGTTCACCTTCAGCCTTGCCACCATGCAGGACCAATGTAAACAACATGCCCCCGATATCCTTGCCACCATGGCGGATGCGGTGCGAGACGGCAGCCGGGACGGTTGCTTTTACCGGTTCGGCGGTGAGGCGATGCGGCGCTGCCCGGCTGAGTCCATCGATTACGCGGTGATGGAAAAAACCAGCCATGCCGCGGTGGTGAGTGCCGATCTGGGGTGGAGCGATATCGGCTCCTGGCAGGCGCTGTACCAGGTGCTGGATAAAGACGACCGGGACAACGTGAATGTGGGGGATGTGGTCAGTGAGGATGTTAGCCGGTGTCTGCTCCGCGCCGAAGACAGGCTGGTGGCGGCAGTGGGACTGGAGGACACCCTCGTGGTGGAGACTGCCGACGCGGTATTGGTTGCTCCTCTTGATCGTGCCCAGGACGTCAAGCAGCTGGTTACAACCCTCAAAAAAGGCAACCGCGATGCGTATCGCCACCATCGTACCCAGTACCGGCCATGGGGGTCTTATACGGTGCTGGAAAAAGAAGATCGCTACCAGATCAAACGGATCAGCGTGGCGCCGGCGAAAAAGCTCTCATTGCAGATGCACCACCACCGCAACGAGCATTGGGTGGTGGTCAGCGGTACTGCCCGAATCGTCAAGGGAGAAAAAGAAATCATCCTGCATGAAAATGAGTCGGTCTACGTGGCCGCCGGCACCACCCACCGGCTGGAAAACCCCGGTGTCATCCCCCTGGAATTGATCGAGGTGCAGATCGGCAGCTATCTGGGCGAAGACGATATCGTCCGTTTCGAAGATGACTATGGCCGGGAAAAGAATGGATGAGCTTTTTCTAGCGGCCAAATAACCTGGCAATGGCTTGTTTCTCCGGTGCCACCACCCCGCGCTCGGTAATCAGGCCGGTAACCAGTCGCGCCGGGGTGATGTCGAAGCCGTAATTCAGTGCTGCCGTGCCGGGGGCGCAGAGATGCACCGTGTGTAATATGCCCGCATCGTCGGGGCCGGTAATCTGGGTGATTTCGGTGCCGGAGCGCTCTTCGATGGGAATGTCCTTGCCCCGATCGATCTCCCAGTCAATGGTCGAAGAGGGTAGAGCAACGTAGAAAGGCACCATGTTGTCTTTGGCCGCCAGTGCCTTGAGATAGGTGCCGATTTTGTTGGCCACGTCGCCGGTGTGGGTGGTGCGATCGGAACCGACAATCACCATATCCACCAGGCCCTGCTGCATGAGGTGGCCGCCGGCATTGTCGGTAATCAGGGTGTGGGCAATGTTTTCATGCGCCAGCTCCCAGCAGGTGAGCCGGGCGCCCTGATTCCACGGTCTGGTCTCGTCCACCCAGACGTGGATATCGATGCCCTCGTCGCGGGCCGCGTAGATGGGCGCGGTGGCACTGCCGTAGTCGACGAAGGCAAGCCAGCCGGCATTGCAATGGGTGAGAATATTCACCCGTCCGCCGCTTTTGCGCGCGGCGATATGTTTGATCAGTTGGGCGCCGTGCTCACCGATTCGCCGGCAAAATCCGGCGTCTTCATCAGCGACGGCGGTGGCTGTTGCAAAGGTGCGCTGCTGAATGACGGCCGGATCAGTCATTCCGGCTACCGCGGCCTGCACCCGCTCCACCGCCCAGGCCAGATTGCGCGCGGTGGGCCGGGTTGCGGTCAGCAGGGCGGCGGCCCTTGCCATATCTTCGGTTAGCCTTTTTGGGTGGGCGGCCAGGGCGGCGAGATACATGCCGTAAGCGGCGGTTGCCCCGATGAGCCCGGCGCCACGCACCACCATGTCACTGATTGCCCCGGCCGTCTCTTCTACCGTGACGAGCTCATTAATGATAAACTGGTGGGGCAGCAGCCGCTGGTCGATGACCTTGATCCGGCGGCGGTTATCGGGGTCGACCCAGATGGTACGATAGTGGGTGCCGTTGATTTTCATGTAATGATATGAAGGTGTGATGGTTTATGGGAGCCTTGCAAAATGAGAATTTTCGTTCAAGATCAAGGCGCGAGAAAAATTTTACCACAGGCATATACCTAATATTCCGAGGATAAAATTTTTCGCGCAACGAAGAGGTTGGGCGAAAAGGCCATTTTTCAAGGTTCCCTTATGTTGTCTGTTCAGTTTCTCATCTATAGTATCACTATTTTCATATCTCTGAAAAGGGTGTCTTACCATCGGTGAGAAATGATTGGAGGCGCGCAATGAAAATCTATTTTGACCCGCTTTTTTACCAGGAGTATACCTCTGATCCGGCCGCCGAATCGGGCCGGATGGAGGCAATTGTCCAGGCAATCGGCCCCTATGTCGAGTTCGCCGATTGTTTTCCACCGTCCGAGGAAGAACTGTTGGCCGCACATACCAGAAATCATCTGGAACAGGTGCGCCGCATCGGCCTGTACGAGATTGCCGCATTGGCCGCGGGCGGCGCCATTGGCGCGGCCAAAACCGGGATGGATGAACCCAGCTTCGCCCTGATCAGTCCACCTGGCCACCACGCTTCAGCAGGCAGCTGCTGGGGCTTTTGCTATTTCAACAATATGGCGGTATCGCTCTATCACTTGAAACGATCAAATCTGGTGGACCGGGCCTTTGTTCTGGACTTTGATCTTCACTACGGTGATGGCAACGTCAATATCCTCGGCGATGAGCCGTGGGTTGAGATTCTCAACCCAAAGTCCCAGAGTCGGGATGCATACCTCGACGAGGTGGAGACAGCACTGGCCGGTACCAGCGCCGATGTCATTGCCGTTTCAGCAGGGTTCGACCACCATATCAATGATTGGGGCGGACTGCTCTATACCGAAGACTACCAGGCAATGGGCGCCATGGTTCGGGCCGCCGCCCGGCGAAACAGCGGCGGTTGCTACGGTATCCTGGAGGGAGGATATAACCACAACGTTCTCGGGGCCAATGTCCGTGCCTTTATTACCGGTCTGCGGGGAACATAGCCACGGCCTCATCGTTTCGTTGGTACCCGCCAACTATCTGTCTATGTCCACCGTTATAACCTTCTATACAGCCTGGATCGCCGCAAGCCTGCTGATGCTGGCAGTGGGCAGATGGGTTCCGCCGGCCGCGGTCGGCGCCTTTTCTTCGCTTTTCATCGTCGGCTCACTGCTGATTATGACGGCGCTGTCGCACCGCTATCAATTGTATCTCGAACCGTCACTGCGCTACCACCTGGCGCACCGTCTCTGCCTGTTGGCTGCTGCCGGGATGATATTTGCCGTCTCCTATATAGCGGTACGTCACCTAGGGGTACGTTCCATCGCGCTTGATGCCCTGCACACGGCGAACCTGCTGTTTTTTGCCTGTCTGCTCGGGCACTGGCTGGTGATGCCGCTGAAACGTGCCGCCGAGCTTGTTCCGCTCTGTTTTGTGATGTCTCTGGTTGATATCTACAGCGTCTTTCGTGGTATCTCAAAGGAGCTTACCGAAACCCTGGCGATGCACTACACAAGCCCCGAGCCGACATTGACGCCGACGGTTGATTTTCTTCTGATCAAATTGCCGCTGCCGTATCATTCGTCTCTGATGCCGGTGTTCGGGGTTGCCGACTGGATCATCATCGTCATGCTCTCCGCGGCGGCGGCAAAATTCAGCCTTGATGACAATCTGATCCCCCGGCTTGGCGCCGGTTATGTTCCCGTCGCCATTTTCGGTTTGCTGGTAACGATTTTTGCCGCACGCGAACTGGGTATTTACCTGCCCGCCCTGCCGATGATCGCGCTTTGTTTCCTTGCCGTTATGGGTCTCAGGGCGCCGGAAATTCTCAAACTCAGCCGGGCCGAGCGTCCCGCCCTGCTACTCTGCGCCGGGTTGGCTACCGCCCTTGGCGCGCTGGTGCTGCTCTAGCTGCCGGGCAAGACGGCGACTGACCGATCCGGGCATACTGGATTTTTTTGCCAGCACGCTGTAGGCCACCGGCACCACGAAGAGGGTGAACAGGGTTGCCGATAAAACACCCGCCAGCACCACGACCCCAATCACCATGCGCGTTTCGGCGCCGGCGCCGGAGGAGAGAATAAGCGGCACCGAACCGGCGGCGGTGGTGATACCGGTCATTACGATGGGCCGCAACCGGATCTCCGATGCCGAGAGGATGGCATGATAGAAAGAGAGACCTCGATTGCGAAGCTGGTTGATGAACTCGACGATGAGAATTCCGTTTTTGGCGGCAAGGCCGACCAGCATGACCAGACCAATCTGGCTGTAAAGATTCAGGGTATTGCCGCTCAGATAGAGCCCGAGCAACCCTCCGGCAAGGGCCAGCGGGACGCTCAGCATAATGACAAGGGGATGTATCCAGCTCTCAAATTGGGCGGCAAGCACCAGAAAGACAACGACGACTCCCAGCAGGAAGACGAACATCACCGACTGTGAAGAGTTGACGTAATCCCGCGATATTCCTTTGTAGTCGATAATAACCTGTTCAGGGAGATGTTCGCGCACCAGATTTTCCATGTATTCCAGGGCGTCGCCCAAGATGAGTCCATCGTCTAGATTTGCCTGCAGGGTGATGGCCCTTACCCGGTTGTAACGATTCAGTGAACTGGAATCGGCGAATTCCTCCAGGCTGACCAGATTGGCCAGGGGAATCAGGGCGTCGCTTCGCTCTGATCTCACATAGAGCGCCTTGAGATCGTTCGGGGTACGCTGCAGGTCGCGCTCCGCCTCAAGAATTACGTCGTATTGCTGGCCATCTTCGATAAAGGTGGTGACTCTTCGAGAGCCGAGCATTGTCTCCAGGGTTCTGCCGATGGTGCCGATAGTCACTCCCAATTCCGCTGCCCGGTCGTAGTCTATGGTAACCTTGATCTGCGGTTTGGTCTCTTTGTAATCCCAGTCGAGCCCCTGCAGGCCGGGGTTGTCGGCCTCGATTTTTTCCACCAGAATATCACGCCACTGCGCCAGTTCCTCATAGGTGCCGCCGCCAATCACGAACTGCAGCGGTTTTTGAATGGAGGCGCCGAAACCCTGACGCATAACGGGAAAGGCCCGAACGCCCGGCAGTCCGGCGACGAGACCGCGTACCTCGGCCATGATATCCCAGGCCGGACGTCTGCTGTGCCAAGAGTTAAGCACCACAATGACGATGCCGGAATTGAAGCTCTCGTAGTTTCCGAAGCTGCGCGGCGCCCGAACGAGCAGCCGGGTTACCTCGCCGCTCTTAACCAGCGGCATCATGCGCCGCTCAATCTCATCCATATACTCCTCCATGTAGGCATAGGTCGCTCCTTCCGGCCCGTTTACCAGCACGAAAAAGGCGCCGCGATCCTCCTTGGGGGCGTATTCGGTGGGAATCGTCTTGTAGAGCAGGGCAGCGCAAGCCAGGCTGAGTACGTAGAGGCCGAGAATAAGAAGGGGCACCCGCAGGGCAGTCTTCAAGGCTTTGCGGTAGCTTCTGCGTATCCATCGGTAGAACCGGTCGATACGGGGAATGTGGATGGATCCTGTTTTCTTCCGAGTAAGTAGGTTGGCCGCGAGCATTGGCGAGAGGCTGAGTGCCACCAGGCTGGAGAAGCAGACCGCTGCCGCCATGGTCAGGGCAAATTCGGCAAACAGCCGGCCCACATCGCCCTGCAGAAAGGCGATGGGAACGAACACCGAAACCAGCACAAGGGTTGTTGCCACCACCGCAAAGGCGACCTGACGAGTTCCGTAATAGGCGGCCACAAGCGGAGTCTCGCCGTATTCATCGATGCGTCGATGGATGTTTTCCAGCACTACGATGCCGTCATCCACCAGCAACCCGATGGCCAGCACCAACGCCAGCAAGGTTAACAGGTTGACGGAAAAGCCGAAGACGCTCAGCGCGATAAACGAAGCGATGATCGATACCGGTACGGTAATCGCCGGGACCAGGGTGGCGCGGATGTCGGCCAGAAATAAAAAAATCGTAATAGTGACCAGGGCGATGGCGATGGCCAGGGTCTTGTACACTTCGTTAATTGCCTCTTCGATGAAAACCGAGGTGTCGAAGCTCTGTTTGATCTGCATGCCCTCGGGCAGGCTCGTATTGAGGCGCATCATCTCCTGCTTGGCGCCGCGCGCAACATCGATGGTGTTGGCGGTGGACTGCTTGATAATGCCCAGGCCTACCATTGCCTCGCCGTTGCCTCGGAAAAAGGTGCGGTCCTCTTCGGTGCCGCGTTCCACCCGGGCGATGTCGCCAAGCCTCACCAGATAGCCGTTTTCACTTTGTTTCAGGGCAAGCTGTGAGAAATCCTCGGCATTTTGAAAGGAGCGGTTGAGGCGCACGGTGAAACTTCTGGTGGCCGATTCGATGGTTCCCGCCGGTACTTCCAGGTTTTCCGCCCGCAGAGCTGCCTCTACATCAGCCACGGTAAGGTTTCTGGCGGCGAGGTTGACGCGATCGAGCCATATCCGTATGGCAAAACTCTGGCCGCCGCCGATCCGTACCCGTGAAACTCCGTCAAGCACGGCAAACCGGTCAACGAGATACCGGTCTGCGTAGTCGGTTAGTTCCGGCACACTGAGGCGATCGCTGACCAGATTGAGCCACATGATCACGTCATCGTTACCGTCCACTTTCTGAATTTCCGGTGGATCAGCCTCCTGCGGCAGGTCGTCGATGATGGCCGATACACGATCGCGAATATCGTTTGCCGCCCCGTCGATGTCCCGGCTGGTGGAAAATTCCACGCTTACCTGCGAACGGCCATCGACACTGGATGATTCGATGAAGCGGATGCCTTCGATACCGGCGATGCGTTCTTCGATAATCTGGGTAATCTGGGTCTCAACTACGTTGGCGCCGGCGCCGGGATAGATGGTGTCGATGGTGACCACCGGCGGATCGATATCCGGGTATTCTCTGAGCGGCAGCCGGGAAAAGGCCACCAGGCCAAACACTACCAGCAGCAGAGAGAGGACGGTGGCGAACACCGGCCGCTTGACGGAGGTGTCGGAGAGGATCATTTATCTCATCTCCACAACCGCACCGTTGAGGATGTCGCTCAGCGGCTCGTTGCCGTCCTCCCGCAGGACGGCGACATCTTGACCGGGGCGAACCCTGGTTGTGCCGTGGGTCACCACCAATTCGCCGCCGTCAAGTCCGGAGACGATTTCCACCCGGCCGAACATTCTGGAGCCAATCTGCACTTCCTGCTGACGGACAACTGGTGAGGGTTGAGAATTATCAACCACAAATACCATATTTGACCGGCCGGTGGGCACCAGGGCCTCTTCGGCTATGGTGACGGCCTGACGCGTTTCACCACGCAGCGTAACACGCATCAGCAACCCCGGTTTTAACAGTCCATCAGGGTTGTCGATTGTTGCCCGGACAACGATGGAGCGGGTAATCGGGTCTATTCTGCTGTCGATGCCGGAAATGATGCCGGTAAATACCTTTTCGCCAAATGCGGCGGAACGGGCCTCGATGGGTGCGCCGGTTCTGAGGAGTGTCAACTTGACCGCGGGAACGCTGAAGTCAAGCTTCATAACGCTGATGTCATCCAGGGTGGTGATGACATCGCCCGGCGCCACCAGGGCGCCCACGCTGATGGAGCGCAGTCCCACCACCCCGCTGAACGGGGCGATGATCAACCGGTCGCGCAACCGTGACTCAATTGCTTTAAGGCGGGCCCGAGCGGCGGCGAGTTCTTTTTGGCGCTGGTCGAGAAGAGACTGTGAAGCGGCCCCCCGTTCCACCAATGGTGCAACCCTGTTGAATTGTTTCTCAGCTTCGGCAAGATTGGAGATCTCTTCCTCGAGTAGGGCATGCTCCTCGGTGCTGGTCATTTCCGCCAGAATTTTTCCCTTTTCGACAAACTGACCATCGTCAAAATGGATAAGGGTGATCGTATCGGCAACGGTAGCCGATATTTCAACCGTCTCATTTGCCCGCAGGGTGCCGAGCAGTTCAATATCATCGGAAAGCGTTTCCAGCCGTGCTGCCGCCGCAATAACGGTTGCCGGCTGACCGGCAAACCCTGGCAACGGTGTAAGGAGGGTCAGAAGAAGGGTCCAGAGACAGCGCCGGGACATGTCCAGGTATATGTTCATATGTAGTTTTCTCATGGCGCACTAAGTCTGCTCGGAACCGAGGCTGCCGCCAAGGGCACGATGCAGTTGAATGCGAAAGCTCAGCAGGGCTCGTTCCTGCTGGACGATGACTCTTTCCAGGCGCTGCAATTCATTTACAGCCGCCAGTACGGGCAGAAAATCGGTAAGGCCGCCGGTGTATCGTTCAGTTGTTTTTTCCAGGGTCTCTTCAAGAAACGCTCTTCTGCGCTCCAGCCGCTTGAGAAATTCGCGCTGCTGTCGCTCCAGATAGAGTGAGTTTTCCACATCTTCCACCGCTTCCAGAAATGTCTGGGTAAACCGTGCCAGCCGCTCAACGTACAGGGCCTGGTTACGCTCAACTTCGGCCTTGCGTGCACCCCAGTCGATCAATGGCTGAATGAAGGTGCCGACCAGTGAAAAGACCACCCCGCCAGGTTCCAGACCGTCTTCGTAGAGAAACGAACCATCCAGGGTAATTTGAGGAAATCGATCGGCAATGGCCGCCCCGATCTCGGCATCCGCGGCCACCAGTTCACTCCGAAGAGCACGCAGATCCGGGCGGTCAAGGAGCAGATCGGCCGGTACGCCGACGAAGGGCAGGGCCCCGATATCGACAAACGATGAGGATGCCGGTACCCGGTCGCGGCCATCGGGGGATTCTCCCAAAAGAACATCCAGCCGGTTTTCAGATACGCGCAGCGCCCCTTCCACCGGCGGTACCAGACTTTGCGCTTCGGCCAGCTGGCTTGATTGCTGAAGCACATCCACCGAGGCGGTCAAACCACTGTCGAATCGCAGCTGGGTGAGTTCCAGAAGATCGAGATCGGTGGCAATCTGGTTGTTCAGCAGGGCCAGTTGCAAGTGCCATCCTACGGCGTCGAAGTATGCCTCGGCGATCTCGGCACTCAGCCGCAAACGGACGGCTTCTACCTCCTCCCGGCGGGCCTGTTGCTCGCTCTGTCGGGCAAGGGCCTGTGAACCGAGGCGGTTGAAAATATCGACCTCCCAGGTGAATTCAACACCTGCCCAGTTGAGACGCCGCTCTTCTCCTCCCTCAAACCAGCGCTGTCCCGATTCGCCGACGATATCGACCTGGGGGAGCCGTGCCGCACGGGACTGAACAGTCAGCGCCCTCGCCTGGTCAAGTCGGGCAACAGCCTCTTGAATAGAATAGTTTTGGGCAAAGCCGCGCTTTATCAACTCGTTGAGCTGTGGATCGGAAAAAGCCATCCACCAGGCCTCAGTCGTTGGCTCTTTAAAATCCTGGATCTCGGTGGTGCTGGGAAAGACAGGCTGAACGGCTAGTGGCGGCTCGGGATTCGGGTCGACGGTGTGGACGGAGCAACCGGTAAAAGATAGCGCCATACAACAGAAGATGAGCATACCGGCAGTAGAAAGGAGTCCGCTGCACGGAACTGCTCGGATCTGTTGCATGGAGTGGTGTTGCATGTGGCCCTCACGGTTGACTCTGGATCGGGTGGTGACTCGATAGGCAAGATTCGGTTTGGAAAAAATCGGACACCAGAAGAATACGCACCGCCGCGTAATTGTCCAGTCTCGCCCTTTCCGCCTCCTCAGCGGCAGCCTGCAAGCCTGATGGCGTCGTAAAAAACCCAATTACGGTCATTGTGGAGTTGGGCCAAAACCCATAATCATTTGAAATTACTGGATTCCCGCTTTCGCGGGAATGACGGCAGCAAGCAAATTCAAGGTTTTTACGAGTTCATCAAGTGTAACCGTCTGAGATTATCGGTGAGGCCCCCGGAAATGGTCGCAAAACCACTAAAATGGTGTTGCCATGTTTGTCTATCTTGTTATATTACCGAAATACTGTAAAATATAAATTACAATATTGTAAACAAATGCTCTTGCTATCGCGCAGGTGGTGTTGGGGAACAACAGCAGGGAGTAACAATGAAGAAGGTTGAAGCGATTATCAAACCGTTCAAGCTTGAGGAAGTCAGAGAGGCCCTCACCGATGCCGGCATCAGCGGCATGACGGTTACCGAGGTCAAAGGCTATGGGCGTCAGAAGGGGCATACGGAATTGTATCGCGGTGCTGAATATCCCATCGACTTCATACCGAAAATAAAAATCGAAGTAGTTGTCACTGATGATATCTCGGCTTTTGTGGTGAACGCGATTCTTAAAAGCGCCAATACCGGGCGCATCGGCGACGGTAAAATCTTCGTGGAGCCGGTAGAGCACGCCGTAGGGATTCGCACCGGCGCTGCCGAATGCTGAAAAACCGGTAATCGATACACCCAATAAGAAGCCATGGCACTTACTACCCAACGTCAGACCCTGGAGCAGCTCTGGGCCGACGGGCTGAGCGGGACGGCGCTGCTCGCCCGGCACAGCGACCTCGTGGATGATTTTATCGTCGAGTGTTGTGAGGCGCTGACATGTGCCACCAAAAACACCGATCTTGCCGTGGTTGCGTTGGGAGGATACGGGCGGCGCGAGCTCTTTCCCTATTCCGACATCGATGTGATGATCCTCTATCAGGAGCGGTTGGCCGATGAGGTTCAGAGGGTTGCCGATGCTATCTTGTACCCCTTGTGGGATACCGGCTATGAGATCGGCCACGGAGTACGCACGATAGCCGAATCGCTGAGCCATGCCGAGGGTGATTTCATTTTTCAGGTGGCCCTGCTCGACGGCCGGTTGGTGGCCGGCTCGCGTCCGCTCTTTGCTGAGCTGATGGCTGAGTTCCGAGGCCGATTTATTGACGGCAGGAGATCCCAGTTCGTTGGTCAACTGGTCGAACACGCCCGCGTGCGGCGGGCCAAATTCGGCAATCACGGGTACATGCTGGAGCCCAACATCAAGGAGTCGCGGGGCGGCATGCGCGATATTCAATCAACCCTGTGGGCGGCAACCGCCGTCTTCGGGCTTACCGACATCGATGCCCTGATTGGCGCCGGGATGTTGCTTCCCGCCGAAGGCCAACGCTTTCGTGAGGCCCACGATATGCTGGTGCGGGTGCGAAACAGGTTGCACTACGTGAGCGGTCGCAAGAATGACCAGCTGTTTTTTGAGCTGCAGGAAGAGATTGCCGAAGCATTTGGTTATCGCAACGATGGTCAGGTGCTGGCGGTGGAGCACTTTATGCGCGATGTCTACGGCTATCTGCGAACCAGCACGGTAACCACCGATCTGCTTTTTGAACGCGCCCAGGAAGTTGTCGGTTTGACTAGTGATGTGCGGGCGCCTTCCCGGCCTTTTGAGAAGGGTATCGAGATACGTGGTAATCGGATCCATCTTATTGCCACAACAGAGCAGATTCGCGCTCGCCCCTATGTGTTGATGCGGGTGTTTCGGGCCGCCGCCCATACCGGTCTGGCGCCACATTACCGGACGATGGCGAGGGTGAGTGAGCATCGTGGGCTGATCACCGCCAAGGTGCGCGCTTCGCCCCGGATGGCGCGGGCTTTTTTCTCGGTTTTGCTCGAAAGCGTCGAAGTGCTGCCGGTATTGGAGGCGCTCAACGATACCGGTCTGCTGGAGGCTTATATCCCGGAGTTTGCCCGGATAAAAGCCCTGGCTCAGCATGACATCTACCACGTCTTCACCGTCGATCAGCATCTTCTCCAGGCGGTGGAGAGCCTGCATCAGGTGGTCCGGGAACGAGCCGATGTCTATGAAAAGGTAACGGCCAGACGACCGCTCTTTCTCGCCGCCCTGCTCCACGATATTGGCAAACGTTCAGGACATGATCACTCCGAATACGGGGCCAAACTGGCCGAGGAGGCTGGAAGGCGGATGGGCTTTTCTGAAAGTGAGAGCGAACTGCTGAGCTTTTGTATCCGCTATCACCTCTTCGTTCCGGAAAATGCACTCAGGCGTGATCTGGGCGATGGCGACTTTATCGCTCAATGTGGTGCGATTATCGGTGATGAAGAGCGGTTGGCGATGCTCTACCTGCTTTCCGTGGCCGATTCCCGGGCAACCGGACCCTCCGCCTGGTCCGCCTGGAAATCACAACTTATCGATGAGTTCTACACGAAAGTGGCGGCGATATTCTCTCAGCCGGAGCATCTCGCCGCAGCCGAACCGGCAGCAGGTGATCAAGTGGCAGTTGACGCTGAACTGATGCGCACCACGCTGCTTGCCGAGCTTGGCGATGAAAATGATCTGAAGATAGCGGTGAGACTGCTGCCGGATGATTATCTGAGTTCTTTTGATCCCGCCACTATCGTCACTCATCTTCGCTACCATCGTGATGAACATCGGCGCATCAGGCAGAAGTCGCTGCTGCGGGCGGTGGCGGATGGTGAAACATGGTCGGTGCTGGTAATGGCGCCGGATAAGCAGGGGTTGCTGGCAAAAATATGCGGCGTGCTCACCCTGCACAATCTCATTGCAATCAACGCCAAGATCTTCACCTGGCCGGACGGCACCGCTGTTGATATGCTTGATGTGCGGCCGGTCAACGGGCGGCTCTTTGAAGAATATGACTGGCGGGCCATCGAGGCTGATCTTGACTTGGCGGTGAACCATCGGCTGGGGCTTGGTTACCGGCTTCACGAAAAACTGGCGCGTGATTATGGCCACCACTCCGAGTTGACGGGTGCATACAAGACCGAGGTGGTAATTGACAACGAGTCATCTTCCCAATACAGCGTCATCGAGGTATATGCCGCCGATTTCCCCGGTCAGCTCTATCGAATCACCCAAACCCTTGCCGATATGGGTATACATATCCACAAGGCGCTTATCGCCACCGAGGTGGAGCAGTTGATCGATGTCTTCTACGTGCTTGATGCGGGGGGGGAGCGCCTAGAACAGCCCACGGCGCAGAGAAAAATCCGGGATATCCTGCTTCAGGTCGTGGCCGACGAAACCATCACGATATAACAATTTTGTAATATATATACTTTTTTGAATTTTACGCTTGCGTTATTTGTAATGAGTTGTTAATGGGTGTAGTGCTGGTTTGCATTACAATCAGGTGTGGTATTTCAATCTAACAATAAGCAAGGAGAAGAAGGAGATGACCAGAGACGACATCATGAAAACCATTCAGGAAGAAAACATTCATTTCTTCCGTCTGCAGTTCGTCGATATTTTCGGCTTTATGAAAAACGTGGCGATTCCGCGCAGCCAGATCGAAAAGGCGCTGGACGGTAAAATCATGTTTGACGGCTCATCCATTGACGGATTTGTCCGCATCAACGAATCGGACATGTACCTCAAGCCCGACTATTCCACCTTTGTGGTACTGCCCTGGCGTAACAAACAGGGGGTGGCCGCGGCCCGGTTGGTGTGTGATGTCTACAAGTCCGACGGGGTGACCCCGTTTGAGGGGTGCCCGCGGGTGAACCTGCAGCGGGTGTTGGCCGAGGCCCGTGATATGGGCTATACCATGAACGTCGGCGCTGAAGCGGAATTCTTCCTCTTTGAGTATGACGAGGACGGGATGCCGTCCACCATGACCCAGGATGTGGCCGGATACTTCTCGCTCGATCCCGAAGACAAGGCCAATGACTGCCGGCGTGAGATCATCGAGACCCTGGAGATGATGAATTTCGAGATCGAGGCGTCCCACCATGAGGTGGCCGAGGGGCAGCATGAAATAAACTTCAAGTATGCCGATGCACTGGGCGCCGCCGACAACATCGTTACCTTTAAGTGGGCGGTTAAATCGATTGCCGCCAAGTACGGCCTGCACGCCACCTTCATGCCCAAGCCGATCTTCGGAATCAACGGTTCCGGTATGCATACCAACCAGTCACTCTTTAACCTGGACGGCACCAACGCCTTTTTTGATGAAGGCGGCGATCTGCAGCTTTCCAGTGTGGCCTATAAGTATATTGCCGGTGTTCTCAAAAATGCCCGCAGTTTCGTGGCGGTAACCAACCCGCTGGTCAACTCTTACAAGCGGCTGGTTCCCGGCTATGAGGCGCCGGTCTACGCTGCCTGGTCGGCCTCCAACCGTTCCGCCCTGGTGCGCATTCCGGCGGCCCGCGGACTTTCCACGAGAACTGAGGTGCGTTGCCCCGATCCCAGCACCAACCCCTATCTCGCCCTTGCCATGATGCTCAATGCCGGGCTTGACGGGATCAAAAACGATCTGACGGCGCCGCCGCCGGTGGACAAAGATATCTTCGAGATGGACGGCGCTACCATGGCGGCCGAGGGTATCACCGTACTGCCCGGCAGCCTCAGTGAAGCCATTGATGAGTTCAAGGCGAATCCATTGTCGAAAGAGACCCTTGGAGAGCATATTTTCACAAAATATGTGGAGGCCAAGGAGGCCGAGTGGGACGAGTATCGCTGCGTCGTTACCGAATGGGAGCTCGATAAATACCTCAGAGTCTACTAGGTGCTTCTGCCAACCCCTCCCGGCGGAGCAAGCCCGCTTACCTCTCGAGGTAAGCGGGCTTTTTTTATGGTGGTGTGCTTGCCATGGCTAGGTGAACGCGTTACAAGAGTCCGTGGAGACCAATGCTATGCACCGTTCACGAAAAAAGCAGGAAACCTCGCCATTAGCCGCATGTTTGCCGGGGCTCATCGATGCCAAGGGGTGGCGCAAAAAGCTGGATAAATATCGCATTTTCCAGTGTTGGGAGGTGGTGATGGAGCCCGATGTGGCACACCATGTCCGGCCACGCAGGGTGGCGGGTTCGGTGTTATGGCTGGAGGTGGAAAACTCCGCCTGGATGCAGCTTATGCACTATCGCAAACCAGAGCTGCTGGTGCGGATCAACCGATGTGGCCACAGTTTCAGCGATTTGCGTTTCATGGTGGCGGAGAAGCCTTTTGCACCAGACAAAAAAACCAACCTCGACGAACACTTAAAACCCCTGCCGCCGGAGCAGATTGAGCGATTTTCTAATATGGTGGCGGCTATTGAAAATGAGTCCATGCGGGCAATGCTGACCCGTTTGTGGCTGGCCTCGCAATTGTCCCGGCAAGGATAGCACCCATGATTTACCCCGATATCCTCTCCGTTATCGGCAATACCCCGCTGGTGCGGATTAACCGGCTCAACACGAACAAAGCGGTAACCATGGTGGGCAAGATCGAATCGCGCAATCCCGGCGGATCGGTGAAGGAGCGCATCTCGTTGTCGATGATCGAAGCGGGCGAACGCGACGGCACCCTCACCCGCGATAAAATCGTCCTGGAGGCGACCAGCGGCAACACCGGTATCGGTCTGGCCATGGTGTGCGCCGCCAAGGGGTATCGCTGCACCCTGGTAATGCCCGAATCCGCTTCCATTGAGCGGCGCCGGATCATGCAGGCGTATGGCGCCGAAATCCTGCTCACCCCCGCCGCCCGGGCCACCGACGGGGCCATTGAAAAATGTTATGCCCTGGCTCTGGAATACCCCGATCGCTACTTTCTTACCGATCAGTTCAACAACGAGGCCAACTGGCAGGCCCATTACCACGCCACCGCCCCGGAAATATGGGCCCAGACCGAGGGGGCGGTAACCCATGTGGTGGCGACCCTCGGCACCTCCGGAACGGTGATGGGCTTATGCGCCTGGTTCAGGGAGTTTCAACCCCATGTTCAGGTTATCGCGGTGGAGCCGCTCATGGGCCACCACATTCAGGGCCTCAAGAACATGAAGGAGTCCTACAAACCCGGCATATTCGATAAATCCCGGCCCGACCACATCGTTCCCATCGAAGATGACGACGCCTTCACCACCGCCCGCGCCCTGGCCCGCCACGAAGGCATTATGGTGGGGATGAGCAGTGGCGCGGCCATGCACGCCGCCCTCAAGTACGCTCATGGGTTGACCGAGGGCCTCATCGTCACCCTGTTGCCCGATGGCGGGGAACGATATCTCAGCACCGTGCTGTTTAACGAGGGTCAGTCGGTCACCGAGGAGAAACAGCCGCCGATCCGGTTTTTCAACACCATTACCAAGAAAAAAGAGGTTTTCACTCCCCGGGATGAGAGAAAGATCACCTTTTACGCGTGCGGGCCCACCGCGTATGAGCCGGCCAATCTCTCCCACTGTCGCCGCTTCGTGGTCGCCGATCTGATCATCCGTTTCCTGGAGGCGCGCGGCTTTGACGTTGCCTCCTATATGAATTTTACCGATCTTGATGACAATACCATCCAGGGCGCCCAGCGGGCCGGACAGCCGCTGGCCGAATTTACCGGCCGCTTTATCGACTCGTTTCACTCTGATATGCAGACTCTGGGGGTCAAACCGGCGACCGCCTATCCCAAGGCCTCCGAGCATGTCGGCGAGATGATCGAAATCGCCCACCAGCTGCTGCACAAGGGGTTTGCCTATGAGAAGCACGGCTCCATCTATTTTGATATCTCAAAATTTCCCCGTTACGGCAGGCTTTCGGGCATTGATCTGTCTAAGATTCAGGTGGGCAAGACGGTAGATCTGGATAATTACGAAAAGGACAACCCGCGCGATTTTACCCTGCTCAAGCGTTCAACGCTGGCTGAGCTCAAAAACGGCATTTTCTATGAAACCGACTGGGGCAATGTCCGGCCCAGCTGGCATGTGGAGTGCTCCACCATGGCCACCGGTTTCTTAGGTGAGACCCTCGACATTCATACCGCCAGCCGTGATCTGATTTTTCCCCACCATGAAAACGAGGTTGCCATTGCCGAGGCGCTCACCGGCAAACCGCTGGCCAATTACTGGCTGCATTCGGAGCTGCTGCTGGTGGACGGCAAGAAAATGAGTTCCGAAAACGGCAATGCGGTTACCCTCAAAGATCTGCTGGCCCTGGGATTCACCGGCAGAGAGGTTCGCTTTCTACTGCTCTCGGTGCATTACCGCAAGCCCATCAACTTTTCGTTGCGGCGGTTGCAGACGGTGCGCACCGCGCTCAACAGGTTTGATGAATTTACCTGCAAACTCCTGTGCCTGCCGCCGGGCCGGCCGCACCCCCAGATCGCCGCCTATGTGTCGGCCATGGAAAAACAGTTTTTCGCCGCCCTGGACGATGATCTCAACGTCTCTCAGGCGATGGCGGCGCTCTATACCTTTATCAAGAAGACCAATCCCATCCTGCAGATGAACCATCTGGACCGGGATCAGAAAAACTATATCCTGGAACGGCTCAAACACCTCAATCAGGTACTCAACATTTTTAAGTTGCAGGGCTGCCCGCTGGAGCCGGAGATCGATGCCCTCATCCAACTTCGCGAAAAAGCCCGCGTCGAGCAGGACTGGCAGACCGCCGATCATGCCCGCAACGAGCTTGCCGAACGTGGCATCGCGGTGATCGACACGGCCAACGGGCCGGTCTGGAAACGGGTATCAGAAGATGAGGAGCAACGCTGAGCGAACAATTTCTCGCATCACACTTCTTCGCCACTTGGGTGCACCGTCTCGCCGATGCCCCCTGGCTCCGCACCGGCCAACTCAGAGACATTACGAATATCATTGATTGAACCCCCTTTTTTGGTAAGATAGCGCCGGAAGTGGTGAGCTTCCCATTACCGTTATACGCACGCGCCCGTAGCTCAGCTGGATAGAGCAACGGCCTTCTAAGCCGTGGGTCGCAGGTTCGAATCCTGCCGGGCGCGCCAATATCAGGACTCTTGATCTGGGCTCTGAACCTAATATCAGGGTTTATGACTCAACTGCCTTAAATGCAAAGGGAAAAACACCGAACAATCTCAGAACCTAAACACTTGCCCAAGGAAAAGAAAAATGGCACCTTTCTCATAGAAATTACCAAAAAACAAAGAGGAGGAAGGTGCCACGAAACAGCAAATTATTTTACCATGTATTCCGATGGGCGCTACAGAAATCAACAGCCGTGTCGGAGTTTGGCGTGATGATCAGCAGTGGACCTATTTTTTGGGAGGTCACCCTGTTTATTCACATCGAGCTGATGACCGACGTATGTTCAGGCTCGTTACTGCCCAGCTTATTGAATCAGGAGGATGCCGGCAAGTCGATATCATACGAACCTTCGGAGTACCTAAAAGAAACGTAATCCGAGCCGTCAACAAACTTCGTCAAGAAGGAGTGGAAGGTTTTTTCAAGCCTCGTCCAGCCCGCCAAGGCGGGACAGTACTCACTCCGCCTGTTCTTGCGAAGGCACAATCGTTACTAGACGAACACCACAGCAGATCAGAAGTCGCCAAAGAACTTGGGGTGAAATATGACACTCTCCGAAAAGCAATAAATGACGGGCGGCTCAAAGAACCCACCCCCGCACCTGCAGTTTCAACCAAATCATCCCGTGATACGTTAGATACCAAAGCCGCGGAGCAATTGGGGACAGCCTGTACCAGAGTAGATGATCGTCTCGCTGCTGCCTTTGGGGAAAGTAGCGGAGCAATTATCCGTTTTGAGCCCTGCCTGGATGTGCCTAAAGGTGGAGTTCTTTGCGGCCTTCCCGCACTGCTTGCAAACGGTCTGCTTCAAGGTGCTCAATCCCTGCTGGGTGAGGTAAAAGGATATTATCGCAGCGTACATATTCTTTTGTTACTCGCTTTTATGTCGTTGTGCCGGATCAAAACAGTTGAGCAACTGCGTGGATATTCTCCCGGGGAGTTCGGCAAGTTGGTCGGGCTGGATCGTGTACCGGAGGTTCGCTGTCTACGAGAGAAATTGGACCAACTCAGTCTGGATGATTCGGCTGAAAAATGGGGTGCACATCTCAGCCGGCAGTGGATGGAGGCCGACCCCGAAGCTGCCGGCACACTTTATATTGACGGCCATGTGCGGGTATATCATGGCAACAAAACAAAATTACCGAGAAAATACGTATCCCGAGACCGTCTTTGTCTTCGCGGTGTTTGTGATTACTGGGTCAACGATGCCGTCGGCAATCCTTTCTTTGTTGTGGAAAAGACTGTCGACCCGGGGATGCTCACGACTTTGGAAAGCGATATTATCCCCCGCCTGTTGCGGGATGTTCCTGGGCAGCCCAGCCCGGAGGAACGAGAAGCAGATCCCCACCTCGGCAGGATCACCATTGTTTTTGACCGTGAAGGATACAGTCCCGCCTTTTTTAAGCGCATGTGGCGAGAATACAGGATCAGCTGCATTACCTATCACAAATTCCCCGGCGGTGCATGGCCGGAAGAATGGTTTGATGAGCAAGAGGTTACCATGCCGCAAGGAGAAACACTCACTATGCGTCTTGCAGAAATGGGAAGCCTGGTCGGCTCCGGCAAAGATGCCGTTTGGATGCGTGAGGTTCGAAAGTTGACCGATTCCGGTCACCAAACCAGCCTGATCAGTACGGCCTATGCCTTACCACATATACAGCTAGCGGCGCAGATGTTTAGCCGGTGGTGTCAGGAAAACTTCTTCGGTTACATGATGCGTCACTTTGCCATAGACCTGCTTGCGGAATATGGCGTCGACGATTTACCCACTGATGAAAAAGTGATCAATCCGACCTGGAGGGATTTGACGAAACAGAAACATTCTCTGGTAAGTAAACTTCGATACCGTCAGGCTCGTTTTGCCGAAATGACGATACATCCAAAGGCTGCAGAAGACACCAAAAGATACCGCAATTGGATACGAAAAAAAGCTGATCTGTTGGAGCAAATTCAGCATCTTGAGCATGAGATTGGGGAACGCAAAGCCAAACTCAAAAAAACACCACACTATATCACCTGGGATGCCCTTGAAGGGACTGAAGCATTCCAGCAATTAGTTCCCGGCCGTAAGCGGCTGCTGGATACGGTTAAAATGATCGCATACCGAGCGGAGACTGCAATGGCTACTATGTTGAAAGGGCCTACCGTAGATACACCGGCAGCCAGACGATTGCTCCAGGATTTGTTTATGACCGAAGCGGATATCTTTCCTGATGTTGATAATAAAATACTTCGAATACGGGTTCACTCCGCGTCTAGACCAGCAGCTAATAGATCATTGCAAGGTCTCTTTGATCAGCTCAACGATTCTGAGATGATTTATCCCGGAACCGGAATGCGGCTTGTCTATGAAAGGGGAAATTAGTTTGTTAAAAAGCTAACTTGAGTGTCACCTAAACTTCCCAGAAGTAAAGAGTTCTGAATATAGTCAGGCGGTTACGCGATGCATGGGTGCATGCGTGACCGCCTTTTCTGTCTTTTGCGCCGTTTGACCATTTTCAAGGTTCCCGGAAGCAGTGGCTAATGCATATATATGCAACCACTCCATCAAAGAGTTTCTGCTTGCTCCGCCGAACCATATCCTGTAGGGTTGTTGGAGTTATAATGGGGCATTGAAGAATAGGCCGGTGCTGATTGTAACAACCCAAGAGCACATGCAATTATCAAGGAAAATTGCATCATTAACTCATTTATTATGTTATCAGGGCATAACGCAGGTAATAAGTGGTTTACGCCGCTCCGTGCCGCAAAAGGACGTGTTGCCGTGACCCAATGATCGGTTTGCTCAGCTGCGCCGCGAAAACCAATCGTTGGACATGCGGAACGCCCAAATAATCAGCAGTTGCCACTGCCATGATTAACCCAGTTGGCACGTCAACTCAAGTGTTAGGTGTTGGAGATAGGATCATGCAAAGCTATGACCCGCTAACACCGGCGGAGAGAAGCGAACGTATGTCTCTCATCCGAAACGCCGATACGAAACCGGAAATGATTGTGAGAAGGCTGATTCACGGAATGGGGTATCGATACCGCCTACATTCGAAAGATTTGCCGGGTCACCCTGATTTAGTTTTTCGGCCTAGAAAAAAGGTAGTTTTTGTTCATGGTTGCTTTTGGCACCAGCACGGTTGTCGACAATACCGCCAACCACGCTCGAAGCGCACTTTTTGGTTGCCGAAGCTGGAAGGGAACAAGGAGCGTGACAAGATAAATCAAGAGAAACTTAGATTGATGGGGTGGAAATTTCTTGTCATTTGGGAATGTGAGCTTCAAAATACGGATAAGTTAGAAAAACGTATAACCGAATTCTTAGGAGAGAAAGAAAAATGAAATCGGTTGAGCTTTTTGCCGGCGCTGGAGGCCTGGGCATGGGATTAGGTCTGTCTGGATTTGAACCTGAAACGGTAATTGAATGGGACAAATGGGCCTGCGACACCCTAAGGGAAAACAAATCACGTGGATATCCTTTGGTAAAGGATTGGAATATATTCGAGGGAGACGCAAGACAATTTGATTTTTCCTCAATTGCCTCGGAAATTGATTTGGTTTCAGGGGGTCCTCCTTGTCAACCTTTCTCATTGGGTGGAAAGCATAAAGCGTTTAGGGATAGAAGAGACATGTTTCCCATTGCCGTTGAGGCAGTTCGAAAACTGGCCCCGAGAGCTTTCATCTTTGAGAATGTGAAGGGCATTTCAAGAACATCTTTTGCAAACTATTTTCAATATATAATGCTCCAATTATCCTACCCCGGAATCGTGAGAAATAAGGACGAAGACTGGCTGGGACATTTGGCAAGGCTTGAACGCCGGAAAACAAGTGGGAGAGAAGATGGATTGGCCTACAATGTAATTGCGCGCCTATTGAATGCGGCCAATTATGGTGTACCACAAAACCGCGAGAGAGTTTTCATAGTTGGCTTTCGAAGCGATCTAAACCAAGAATGGTCTTTCCCCGAAGAAACGCATTCCTTCGATTCTCTGTTGAAAGAGCAATGGTTATCCGGCGATTACTGGGAACGTCACGAAATTTCCCGCAAGCAACGTCCCGAAATTCCGGCTCGGTACGCCAAAAGGGTTCGTAAATTCAAACAAACAAACCTTTTTACACCACCACTCAAGCCTTGGAAGACGGTAAGAGATGCGCTTCATGATTTGCCGTACCCATTATCAAAAGAGGCCAACAATCATTTTTATCATGACCATATTTTTCAGGCAGGTGCCAGAGTCTATCCGGGGCATACCGGCAGTCCGATGGATTTTCCAGCCAAGACGCTGAAGGCAGGGGACCATGGCGTGCCGGGTGGAGAAAATATGATGGTGGATTTAGATGGATCTGTCCGATACTTTACCATCAGGGAATCAGCACGTCTACAAACGTTTCCGGACGGTTATAAATTTCATGGTTCATGGACTGAAACCATGAGACAGCTTGGGAATGCCGTACCTTTAGTCCTGGCTCGCATTGTTGGCGCGAGTGTGGCGGGTCAGTTGCTAAAGGCCAAGGAGTCGGAAATGAGACGAAAGATATCGAATATTGCCGTATGAAGAACGAAATCCATATAATCCATTGGACAAAAATAATCTGGGTGCCAGTGTCGCGGATGCCTTATTGGAACGTGGTAAAATACACCTCGAAAAAATCGAGCAATTCATTGGAGCTGGTATTTATGCCATTTACTATGTCGGGGATCATCAGCCTTACCAACGCCTTGGCGTAAATGAAATCCCAATTTACGTGGGAAAGGCTGTTCCGCCAGGCGCTCGAAAGGGCAATTTCGGCTTAAACATAGATCCAGGACTAGCCCTTTATAGGCGTCTAAAGGAACATACGGAAAGCATCAAACAGGCTTCAAATTTGGATATCAGAAGTTTTCAATGTCGCTATCTTGTCGTGGATGACATATGGATACCACTTGGCGAAGCGCTCCTGATCGCGAAGTTTTCGCCGATCTGGAACAAAGTAGTAGATGGATTTGGAAATCACGACCCCGGAAAAGGACGGTATCAACAATTTAGATCCCGATGGGATACTTTGCATCCAGGACGTTCATGGGCGCATAAATGCCAGGAACGTGAGGAAACAGCAGAACAAATTGAGAAAGAGGTTGTCGCTTACCTGGAAACCATCTGATATGCGGCTATCGTTATAAAGTTCGCTCCTCACGCATTTACAATTTTATTCTATCTTGGCAATGCTGACTCTGGGACACCACTGGCAAGAACTTAAAAGCACTTTTGAAGCCTTCTATTCGATCCATCCGATGAATTCCTTAACAGCAAGATAAAGTTAACATAATGAACACAGATATTGAAAAGGAAGTGAAACATACTGAAAAATTACTCAAAGGGAAAACTGTTAAAACGGTATGGCGTCACCGTGAGAAAGAAGTCGGGATCGAATTCACGGATGGTACACGGTTGTTTGTTGATCATAACGAACATGGATTAGAGCTTTCAATTACCAGCGGTTCGGACCGCAGTTGAGCCATCCAACTTGTACAATAAGCTATGGAGAATGTTTATGACAGAAGATAACATTTACGCAGCACCGCAAGCTAATCTAGCAATCGATCCTCAAAATATTTCAGTCATCTCTGACCTAAAGAAGCAAAGTACTTTGCTTTTATTTTTTTATCATTCATTACTTTAGGAATCTATCTTGCCCACTACATAAAAAGGCAAACAATAATTCTAAATAACTATCTGGATGAAGGATATAGATTGTCAGTAAGCTTCGTTTATGTTTTGTTGATATTAGCATATAGTTCAGTTATTCTAATTATCCCATATATCATGCTTGATGAAACTCATATTATTTCGATAATCAGTGATCAATTAGATAGAGTTTTTGGCCTTTTTACTATTATTTTGGCATTTATGGCGAGAAAAAGAATTCACAATCTTTTAAGCTCAACTAAGGGTAGTGTGACATGATTTCACGGATTTTTTACTTTCTTTTTTACTGCCTTATACTTTAACTATAAAATTAATAAAATTTATGAAAGTGAAATTACAGTGGAAAACTTTAAAGAATGAGAATTGTCGTTCAAGATTGAGGCGCTAGAAAAATTTCACTGCGTACATTTACCAAATATTTTAGAGTTAACATTTTTTGGCAACAAAGAGGTCGGATGAAACGACCATTGTGCAATTTCTTTAAGGATAGATCTTGAAACCTGAATTCCCGAGTTATTGTAACGAGGCAGGCGGCTCGACGCCTAGCTTAGCATAGAGTTCTTTTTGCCGAATCGTCATCTCGCCAACTTCAAGTCGCTTACCAGGACGCTCAAAACATTCAATCACATCCAACTCATCCAGAACTTCATGCATGGTAAAGTCTTTGAACAATTTCTCATCCTGCATTTTTTTGGTGATATAAGACAGGTAAATAAGGGCGACAAACTGAACAAAAAGCTTGCCATCCAAGCTTTGCTCTGAAGACACAGCCAGCCTGCGCAGATTAAGTCGCTCCTTCAAATTCTCAAATGCTTTCTCCACCAGATCTTTGTTCCGATAAATCTCAAGCGCCTCCACCGCGTTTTTAACATCGTTGCTCAACAGAGCAAAATAGCCATAGTACCGTTTTGCCTCTGCCAGTGTTTCCTCTTTGGCTATTACTCGTGTTCCTCGTACCGGTGTCGTTTTTACCTCAAAATACTTGTCATACTGCTTCTCATGATCCGGGTGGCGCGTTCCACTGACGAGTTCTTCCTGCAATTGAGCCAATCGGTTGTTAAAGGCTTTTTCATTTTCAAGTGCTAAGTCTGGAGAAAAATACAGGTGGAGATACATTCTACCGATCCGCTCTGATAGTATCGCCCTTGTAGGGGCGGTCCTGAACATAGTTCCAGGTAATCGGCAAGCAATACGCGTACAGTTGGTATGTTTGATCGTAGTGAACCCAATTTCTCATCGTCTCCCGCACGCTATCCACATGCGTTCGCACCAGTTTCAACGACAGCTTGCCGGCAATGAGAAACTTCATATGGTGCTTGTACAACTCGTTCACGTTAGAGGCACTGAAAAAGCCCCGATCCAAGACAACCTTGATCTTCTTGTATCCCAATGCATTCATGTCTCCCAGCAGCTTTTTTAGCGTTTTTACATCAACAATGTTCCCGGTGAGTTTCCGGTAATAAAACGGCAGACGCGACTGCTGCCCGAATACCATGCTCACGTTGATCTGGGGAAGATGTTCATGGTCCTTGTTCTTGCCATAACGCACCTGCTTCAAACATTTTGAGTAGCTGGAAATAGAGGTGCTGTCATAGACCAGGTATTCCCGCTCCACCTGGCGCTTGCCTTGGAGTTTGAAAAAACGTTGTCTCGCTTCCTCGCTGATAGAGGCAAAAAGCTCACTGCTCCTCTGGGAAGCAATAACTTCACCAGCGGGGTGATGATGCAGTGTCGCCCAGTGGGGAAAACGACTTAAGGGATTCCTGTCTTCAAGGATCAAGTAGTAAGCAATCGAGAGTAGGTGCTTGTAAGAATGCGGAAAACAGGTCTTCAAATCATCGGTTACTCCCATCCAGTTTGCCAATGTGGTCAAACAAGTATGTTGCTCCGAAAAAGCTCCTTGTCGTCTTGATCGATGGCACGGGTCTCGTTTACCTTTCGGCTCGACTGTCGGTGCCTTTCTTTTCCGGGTCGGAACAATCTTGTGGGTTTTGCGGATCAACCCTGCCAATACATTTGCGCTTTGCCCGGGATTGTTGCTTTTGCTTATCCCAGTGAGAAACTGACTCGTAAGCGTAGGTGATAGCCTGTTTTCTTGTTCGTTTGATAGACGGATTGGCTGCCATGGCGATTTCCCCTCCTTGGTTCCTCGTTACACTATTATACATGTAACGAGAATAATGGCAAGGGAAATCGTCCTTATTTATCACTTTTTCATAGGCTTAGTTGTACTTCCTCGTTATATCTTTCCGGGAACTCAGGTTGATAGCCCCCCTGTGTCAGAGTAGTTGTCGCCTCCACTGATGAGCGACAATTATAATTCCCGGAGTAACGACAATTAAAATTCCCGGTTAAACGAGGTTAGATTATTCAAATCCACGGAAGGAGGATTGAATGATCACAGACAACCAGGTGAAGAAATTGAAAAGGGAATTACACCAAGATGCCAGTCTGGAGACAGCGGCGGCACAAGCAGGTATGGATCCTAAAACGGCACGGAAATACCGTGCCCTGGACACACTCCCCAGTGAAATCAAGGCGGCGCGGGTACGAGAGTGGCGCACCAGGGATGACCCCTTTGAAGAGGTATGGGGTGCGGTCGAAGGGATTTCTGGAGATTAATCCCGGCCTGAAGGCAAAGACGCTGTTTGATCATTTGCAAAGAAGTGATCCCGGCAGATTCAGTGACGGGCCAGTTACGCACCTTTCAACGGTAAGATGAAGTTCTGGCGGGCAACCAAAGGCCCAGCAAAGAGATCTATTTTCCCCAGACGCACCACCCCGGCCTTTTGAGCCAATCCGATTTCACCTGCATGAATTCACTGGGTGTGACGATCGCCGGCCAGCCGTTCAACCATCTGATTTATCATTACGTGTTGAGTTACTCGAACTGGGAAACGGGCACGATCTGTTTTTCCGAGAGCTTCGAGAGCCTCAGTGAGGGATTGCAACATGCTTTGTGGACGCTGGGGGGCGTTCCCCAGGCGCATCAAAACTGATCGTCTTACGGCGGCGGTCAATAAGCCGGATAATCCCCGAGCAATTCACTCGGATGTATCAGGATTATTAGATCATTACGGGCTCATCGGACGGCGCATCAATAGTAGGTGTGCCCATGAGAACGGCGATGTCGAGCAGCGCCACTACCGGTTTAAGGATGCGGTGGATCAAGCGTTTGATGCTCCGGGGGAGCCGCGACTTTGCCACTCGTGCAGCCTATGAGGAGTTTCTCACGAAGCTGTTTTCCCAGCTCAACAGTGGCCGCACCGAGCGCTTCAGGCAAGAGGTGAAAGTGCTCAAAGCACTGCCGCCGACCCGCATGGATTCATGTACGAAGCTCGTGGTCAGGGTTGGTCCGAGCAGCACCATCCGGGTAAAGCACCAAAGTATACTCGGTACCCAGCCGTCTGGTGGGTGAGCGGGTATGCATACGGCTGTATGCCGAACGGCTCGAAGTGTGGTACGGCCAGCGTCCACCTAGAGACTATCGCCCGCCTGCGTGGCTCTGATCGGCACCGTATCGACTACCGACATATGATCGACTGGCTGATCCGTAAGCCTGGTGCGTTTGCGGCGTATCGTTTTCGCGACGACCTGTTTCCCACCAGCCGTTTTCCGGATGGTCTATGATGCACTTGGTACGCAGCATGCACCGACCAAAGCGTCGCGAGAATATTTACAGATCCTGCACCTTGCGGCCAGAGAAAACGAGGCCGCCGTGGATGACGTTCTGCAAACGCTGCTCGATGACCTCACCACGATCAGTGCACCGGTTGTTGCAAAGCATCTTCAGGAGCGTACCGCCCCAGCTCCGATGCCCTCCGTGGAAGTCGCCGCCGTGTCGTTGCACGGCTACGATCAATTGCTTGCACATACCCGGGAGGCGCGCACATGAAACCAGGTACTGAGGCGGTAGACAAACAGCTCGATCGCTCGCTCAAACAATTGCACCTGAGCATGGTCAAGTCGTGCTACCGGGATGAAGCCGCGCTTGCCCGCCGGGAATCATTGAGTTATGAGAGCTATCTCAACGAATTGATACACCGCGAATGTGAGCACCGCCGGCACAACCGTATCGCCAGATATCTGCGGGAGTCGAAACTGCCGGCGGAAAAGAATCTCACCTCGTTTGACCGCTCACGCCTGCCGGCCAAAGTCAACGCGGTGGTGCCGGTGCTTCTGGAAGGATCATTTTTAGCGCGTCATGAGAATGTGCTTGCCTTCGGCAATCCCGGCAAGCGGCAAGACCCACCTGCTGTGTGCCATTGCCCGGGAGCTCATTGAACAGGGCAGACGGATTCTCTTTATCCCCTGCAGTCTGCTGGTGCAGCGGCTGCTGGTGGCCAAGCGGGATCTGGAGTTGCATAAGCTGATCAACAAGCTTGGCTGTTACGATGCCATAGTGATTGATGATATCGGCTATATCCAGCACAGCAGAGACGAGATGGAAGTATTGTTTACCCTGCTTGCCGATCGGTACGAGCGGGCCTCGGTGATGCTTACCAGCAATCTGCCGTTCTCGCAGTGGGAAAAGATTTTTAAAGATCCGATGACGACGGCCGCAGCCATCGACCGGCTGGTGCACCATAGCATTATCCTTGAGCTCAATGTTGAGAGTTATCGATTAACCGCGGCGCGGGGAAAAACTTCTGATCAGAGCGATACACCCCCGGAACCGGGCGCCGGTGAAGAAAAGGCGCCGGATCACAAGACACCATGAGCAAGGCATGCCCATACATCGCGGCGCCACTCGTGAGTAATGATGCCGTGTGGTGTGTGAGGGGAGTCATAACCAGTGGTGCGCTCAGTTCGGTGGCAGGTGTGAGAGCAGCGTCTACGTGTGCACATACCGGATTATGCCCGGCGGCGGCTCGGGATAGTGGACCCCAAACAGGGGACAGCAATGTAAGGTGTTTTTCTCACCATAACGGGGATACTGAAAAATGACAGAAACAAGGCGCAGGACGTACACCGCACCATTCAAGGCGAAGGTTGGCCTCGAGGCGAGCCGCAAGGTGCAGACGACGAACGAAGTTGCCCAGGCATATCGGGCACACCCGCCGCCCCTTTTACGGCAGAAGGAGAATGGTGAATGGTCTTATCGTTGCGTGATGCTGGGTATCAGGTCAACCGTAAACGGGTACAGTGTTTGATGAAGGTACTCAGACTTGCCGGCATGCTGCCCGGACCTCATACCAGCACACCGCATCCCACCCATCGGGTCTATCCATACCTGCTGCGTGGGGTGACCATTACTCGACCAGACCAGGTGTGGAGCGCCGATATCACCTCTATCCGGTTAGCCTGCGGGTTTGCCTATCTGGTGGCGATCATGGACTGGTACTCGCGTCGGGTCTTGGCCGACGTGCGTGCCCATCAGGCGTTGGGCTATCTTACGCCCGCATCAGTCTATCGAGCGGGCACGGGCGGGGGTGCGGAAATAAATAACCATTTCAACACGGGTACTCCCGGTACCATTTCGGCTCCGCTTCGCTCCACCGAAATGGTACCGGAAAAAGGAACTGGGGCAGCGCTAATCAGCTGCGAATAAAGACGAGGAACCCTTAAATTGAGGGAAAATTGTCCTTGACTATGGTGGGGCCACCTCACGGTGTCCGCCCGGTCTCCGGTCGCCCTACGGGCTCCCTCCGACCGGGCGGATGGAAAAGAATGACATCGTAACACGATGGATTATCCAACATGGTATAAAGAGATAGTAATGGTGAGGAATGTCGGGAAATATAATTGTCGTTGAGTGGGAAGAATAATTGTCGTTGATCACTCCACCTAAGGAGTTTGTTAGAGCAGGGGCGTCACTATGGCAGAGATGATGATCCTGAGCCGGAGGGCAGACGAAATAGTTACCGATCCGCCTGATGGCCCTGGCATAAGCATCAATGGTTTTGGGCCGCAAGCCGTTGAGTTTAGTACATTTGAGATGTTTTTTGATAATACTTGCCGAAATGGGGATCGGTTGGCATGGTGCAGTTCATTGTACCCCCTGTTTAGTAACACCTAAATCCTGCAATCCTTGATCGGGAGCAGAAGCCTGACAACTAAAACTTGTTTACTCCCTCCCTCCCGCCTTTCCCTATCTCACAAATAGCCCTTATATGGCTACCACAAGCTGGTGGAGCGCTCAATAAATCAATTTTACGGGCAATCTACCATATACAGGGCGTACCTGCCCCTTTGTCAGTATCTTACAGCTCTGTGGGAACAGACGAGATTCAGTGTAATCCAACATCAACCCAGGCATCCCATTGGGCTGGGAACAAATGATGGGAAGGGGTGAGCAGCGTAAATTGCCTGGAGCCTGTCAGGAGCTTGCCGGCTACTCTGACAAGCATCGTCCGAATCGTCGCCGGCTCCCAGCGGCGCAGCTCTCTGTTACCGCTACACAGTGCCATCCAACGAATGGTATTGTAGGCCATTACGGCACACTGGAACAGAGCGCTGCTTCCCCAGAAATCATCCATCTTCAGGTGGGCCAGACTCATCTGATTTTTGGCCTCATCTATCCACGTCTCACACGTCGCCCGCCGACCATACTGGGTATGTGCCCGCCGGCAGCTCATATCTTCACTTGTCACATAACAGAAAAAGTCATACTCCTTGATCTCAAACAGGCTTTTGCAGGGGGATTTCCGCGCGCATGTCCGCTCCCGCCGCACCGCAACAAAACGACGCGAGACAGACCACGTGGAGCAGCGATGCCAAAAGCTGCACTGTTCCCACCCGGGGGTGTCCAGAACCGGCTCCCAGCTCTGGGCATAGAGAAGCTCATTGAGTCCTTTCAGCTTTACTTTGACCAGGTAGCCGTGCCCATACTGATCAAGCAGATCGAACAGGGCGCCGTTGAAAAAACCGCTGTCTCCACGAAACAGAATCGTCTGCGTGTTCGGCAGGTGAGCAAGTAATTGTTTGGTAAATTCAACCACCCCATTGCCGGTATACGCATCACCGCTTCTCAGCCATCCCTGTAAAATCTCCTTTGTCTCGGCACAAAAAGCAAGCAGTGGATGATACGATGCTTTTCCTCTGCGAAACGGATTGTAGCCTTTTTTCACCCCTTGTTGGGTGCCATAGGCGGTTTTTTCCGTTGAATCGACATCAATGACGCGGCACGGCCGCATGGCAATTGTGGAGGTGCCGTTTCTCAATGCTTTTCTCCAGAATCTCCCCCGCAGTCGATGATTCAACACTTCCAACTGATAGACCTGGCGCTCCGCAAATGTTCGGAAGATACGTCCTAACGTGGTTGGATCAGGAATTGACACCCACCCCGCCACTTTTCTGAGGATACCATCCGCCCATAAAGTGACCACACCGCTTACTGATCGGGCTCCTCCGATCGTACCGATAATGGTGAGAAACAGTGCATCAACGCAGTCATAGAGGGCATTGTTGCCGCGCTCATGCTCAATCGTGTCTTTGATGAGGGAAACGGCACCGTTGTGACGCAGGAATTTGACTACGGGAAGAAGCCCTGCCTGACTGGTGAGACCCTTAGCGGTGTTGGTCATGGTGACTTTTTTTGATGACACTCGGGCACTACGCCTGCTATTGTTTGCTTTCATGAAAAAGGTGATTCCTCCAGGTTGTTTTCGTCATGGTTAACTTCCTAAGGATATTACCTTTTTCATGTTTCTATGGCTACCTTTTTGCAATATTTAGGTAACATTGATCGGTCCGGCACCGCGGTGTTGCACTGCCGGCGTGACTTGAGTAAGAAAATACCAGGAGGGTATTAATTTCAACAGAGCGTCAATCAAAGACCTGCCGCGAAGCGGCTTCGTCAAACTATGAAGTGAGAATCAATTTTGATAGTGAGAATAACTAGTTAACCCAGTTAGCGATTTTTAATTTCGGTACTCGAATAAATTCTTTTTCGTTGTTGGTAATCAGAGTACAGTCAATTGAAAGCGCATGGGCGGCGATAAGCATATCAAGTGAACCAAGAGGCGTTCCTTGTTTTTCCAAATGGGCTCTTAGATCGCCGTAATAGTGAGATGCTTCATCGTCATAGGGCAAAATTTCTAATGGTGCCAAAAACTGTGTCAAAGCGATTCTGTTCTGTTCGGGCTTTGAACTTTTTGAGATACCATATAGTAGTTCACTCAGCGTAATCGACGAAATACCTATGTGCGAGATTTCGGCTTGTTGGAAACGGTTAATAACATTGGGAGGTTTTCTCTTGATTATATAAATACAGATGTTTGTATCGAGCATGAATTGCACTAGAATCTTTCCCGAGAATCCTGGCCAGGTTGATTTCTGCTATCCATAAAATCATCGGTAAATTGATCAAGGCTATTGATGAGTGATGACCACGGGTCATCTTTTGGAATCAGGACAACCATCTTGCCGATTTTTCCGATAAAAACATCAGTGCCGGAAAATCTTAAATTTTTTGGCAACCTTACGGCTTGGCTTCGTCCATTAATGAATAGTTTTGCGGTTTGCATGTTGGCCTCCAAATTTATTTGGTAGATACCACGATATATATCGTAATGGCTGAAATGTCAATAACCAGGGGAGAACCACCGGGCGAACTTGACCAGGCAAAAAAATGCGCCCGACAGGTTACCCACACGTTCCCTTGGGGGTTGGTATCGCTGAGTGCAATCCGTGTTCAATCCGCGGGGCGCTCCACCACATTGCCCGGGAGTTTTTTCTCGGAGAGTACTCGATATACCAGGTTGGGTAGATCGCGCTTCTGGCGTGAGGATCGTTGCAGCTGCTTTTGTATCTTGGCAAGGGTGATCCGCTCACCCAGGAACACATGGCGCAGCATCAAACTCACCAGCCTGGTGAGGGCGGTGAGATTGGCAACGCTGCCCCGCGGCTCATACTTGTTTTTGTGATCAAGCCGGCCGGATTGTCAGGTGGATATCAGATTGCGCGGTTAATAGCCTACATATCCCTCACGCTTTACAGCTCTGGCCCATCTCCTTGTTGACGGAACCGCAGCCCATCGTGCCAAGACCGATTTCCAGGCGGTGCACCGTACCAATCTTGTCAATCTGGTCTGTGGCAACGCCACAATCCCTGGCCACCCTGCTATATAACACCAATTGTTTGGCTGTGGCTGGGCCGCTGTTGCGGCGGGAGTTGAACATGTGTGAAGCCGGATACGGAGCAGCTTACGCCGTGGTGGTTTTTTGTTGCTGTTCCCGGTAGCGCATCTCGACGGTAAACTCTTCGCGTGCTCTGCGGGCTGCTTCGGATGCCTGCGCCCGTCGTTCGTTGGCCTCCATGAGCTTCTCTTCCAGCTCCGCCCGCCGGCGCTGCCTCTCCTCGTCGTATTGGGACTCACGCGGAACCTTGTATAGCTCCGCGAGAATTTCCTGTTGCTGATTTTTCGCCTGCTGCGCCACTTTTATGGCGCGTTCAAAGCGCTTCTGGGCGATACCCGCATCTGACCACGGATCGATGCCGGTGACGTCTTCGATATTGATGATTGGGAACTGGTACTCGGGGTGCCGGCGCAGATCGACCATCGCCGCGCGGATTGCAGAGCCGCCGAGCAGCACGGAAATGACGATCAGCGGGATGCCTCCGACAATCGCCGCTGTTTGCAAGGTCTCCAGCCCGCCGAGCAGCAGCAGTGTGATCGGCATGACGGAAAGTGCGAAGGCCCAGAACAGCCTGTTCCATCGCATCGGCTCCTCGGTGACGTCCGATTGCACGACGGCGGCAAGGATGTAGGAAATGCTGTCGAAGGTGGTCGCGGTAAAGATAATTGCCAGAAGGGTAAAGGCCAAAATAACGAGGTTGGCCAAAGGCAGACTTTGAAGCACGGCGTACACTGCCGTGGGGCCACCTGAGCCGAGGATGGCAATGACATCAACCGTACCGGTTAACTGAAGATAGAGAGCGTAGTTGCCAAGAACCATGAAAAACAAGAAGCATCCCATGGAACCAAAGAGGAGCGAGCCCACCACTACTTCTTTGATCGTGCGTCCCCGTGAAATACGGGCGATGAAAAGTCCCATCGCCGGTGAAAAGACGAGCCACCAGGCCCAGTAAAAGACGGTCCATTGTTGCGGGAAACGGGTGTCTAAAAAGCCCATGAGGCCGGCAAACGGCTCCGTCCACGTGGCCATATCGAAAAAATTGGATAGCATGCGGCCAAGTGCGTCAACACCGGTATCAAACATGAATATGGTCGGCCCCACCATAAATATGAATGCCAACAGCGCCATCACCGTCCAGAAATTAATATTTGAGAGCACTTTTATGCCCTTATCCAAGCCGGCGTAGGCGGAATAGCCGAAAATGAAGGTGCAGATCAATAAAACGAGGATCTGCATGGTCGTTGATTTATCCACCCCGAACAAGACGGCGAGGCCTTCATTGATCAGTGGTGCGGCAAGACCAAGGGTCGTGGCACCGCCGCCGAGCAGCCCAAATACGAAGAGGATGTCAACGATTTTACCGAGCCCGCCCGCGGCACGGCGTTCGCCGATGGCGGGCGCCAGCGCCGTGGAAACCTTCAGTACGGGCTGCCGGCGTACATAAAAGAAGTAGGAAATCGGGATTGCCGGAACCAGATAGATCGACCAGGCGATGGGGCCCCAGTGAAACGGTCCGTACACGGTGGACCAGAGTACGGCGGCTTGACTGCCGCCTGCCACATTAAAGGGCGGGTTCTGGTAGTAATAGGCCCACTCGATGGGCGCCCAGTACAGAATGGACGCGCCGATTCCACCACAAAAGAGCATCGCGGCCCACGACGCCGTGGAAAATTCCGGCGCCTCTTCCGGCTCACCAAGCTTTATGCTGCCGACATCACTGAAAATAAGATAGATCATAAAGAAAAAGGAGGTGAGGCCGATCGTCAGGTAGACGCCGCCTAATGTATCGGTCATCCAGATCTTCGCTTCTGCCACAAAAGCGGCTCCAGCCGTCGGAAATAGAAGTAGCGGCACCGTCACCGCCACGAGGAGTATAAGTGCACCAATGAAAGTGGTCTTGTCGAGACGCGTGTGCCAGGTTTGCGTTGCGGGTTCTTTGTTCTTTGGCTGGATCGACATCGCGCACCTCCTTTACATACGTGATATCTGAGTTCGGAGATAAACAAGCTCTTGTACAGCGTGCTTCAACAGCGCGTCTGCTGTCCGAGAAACTGCTTCACCAGTGATAGTGACCTGCTGACCGCTGTTCGAAATTCAAGCTTTTTCAGCGGAAGGACGTTTTTTCTGTGATAAAAACCCTATGTACAACCATAGGTTTTTTCAATCTGAAATTTCTCAGGTTTTCCGGAACCACATCGCCATACGCCTCTTTTTCACTGCCCGAACATCAACACTCGAGTTCTTCTATTTATCGAAAAGTTGCCGCTGTTGCCTTGAAAGAGGAGGCGGGATCAGTACAAATTTGCCGATATGGTTTTTTTTCGTGAATTCCTGCTGGGCCTCGGCAATGTTTTCAAGTGCAAATGTTGTGGCCAGCAGGGGCTTAATTTTACCTTTTTCGATAGAGGAAATAAGGTTGGGAAAAACCGGCTCGTCCCATGCGGTGCATCCGATAAGCGTTATATCTTTGAGGTACATGAGCCGCATGTCGAGAGAGACCAGAGGGCCGGCAATGGCTCCGGACGAAACATAGCGGCCACCCGCTTTCAGTACCTGCATCATGGTGTGAAATGGCGGCCCAGCAACGTTGTCGATAACCACATCCACCGATTTTTCCCCAAGAGTATCAACAACATCGTCACCGCGCGGGATGACCCGGTCGGCGCCTATTTCCCGTACCGCTGCCAGTTTCTCTTGGCCGGCAATCGCGGTAACTGTTGCCTCTCGAAGCTTTGCCAGCTGCACCGCGGCAGAGCCGACACCGCCTGATGCGCCGGCTATGAGTACATGGTCGGAAGCAGTAACCTGGGCGCGATAAATCATGTTTTCCGCCGTGCCGTAGGCACAGGGAATTGTCCCGAGTTCCGCATCCGTCCAATCGCACCTAACCGGAAAGACCTCATCAGCCGCTATCTTTACAAACTGGGCAAATGCGCCATCAAAATCGGAGGCAAACCAGACATGTTCCAGATTATCCCACCCCTTTGTACGGCAGCAGGGTCGAATCAGCACTCTTGAGCCGATGGTACGTTTATCTACTCCGGGTGCCACCGAGACGATTCTCCCGCAACAGTCCGTCCCCTGGATAAGGGGAAACGGTGTCGCCTCATTCCACCCCCCATCTGCTTTGTGTCTGGCGCGCTCATTATCATCACCACCGAGTTCTTCGGTGCCGGTTTTCACACTGGAAGAGTACCAGCCGAGACGGGTATTGATTTCCGTATTGTTGACTCCCGCCGCTAACACGTGGATGAGAACCTCTCCCCGCTCCGGTGTGGGAATGGGAACATCGCGATACTCAAGTTTGTCATAGCCGCCGTTGCCTGTCGTTACCACCGCTTTCATTGTCGGTGTGTTAGCACGGATTTCGAACCGGTTTTTGTTTTTCTTCAATGTGTTCTTATCAAGCATAGAATTTTTCTCACGCCTTGATGGTGGACGAACGTTCTTGTTTTTCAGGGCGCCCTTTCGTCTTGGTGGAAGTGTTTTCCTGTTTTCGTGCGATAATTACTTTTGAACCTGTTTTGAAACCGTGAATACAACTTTCGTCATCATCATTTCCATACTCGCCGGCGTCGGCGCCTTCGCTTTTATAGCCAAGCGGTTCGGGGCCGATTGCATCCCCTGAGTGATGCTGTACGGTTCGGTGGGAACCGGGTTGATTACCTATTTTACCCTGACAAGTATTTTCTAGGACTGCTCAAGGCGGTAGGCGCTGGAGAAATAATCGGCCAGAATACGTTCATGGTCGAAGGCCAACGATGGTAAAATGACGTGCTTAGGACCGTCATTTCAACGCATCGATGTGCCGATGTATTCAGAGCGAAGGCCGGCATTCGTGGAAGCTGCTAATTGCCTCTTGTCTGAAGTAAGAAAGATATCAGCCTGCCACTCAAGTGCACACGCAACATGAAGGGCGTCCATAGCACGCAAAACGTTGCTCTCCAAAAGTTTTACGGTCCGAGAGATCGCCGAAGGGGTGATTTGCAAGACCGTTGCGTCACCAACATCATCCAACAATTGCTTCTTGGCGGCACGATAGTCCGCACTGGTTATGCACTGTTCTCGCAGTCGGAGGTTGAGGGCGGAAACGATCTCAGGCACTAAAATGACGCAAAAAGCCAACTTCGAAGCGCTTTTCAAAAAAACATCCAGTTCGTCGCTGCCAGCTTCCCGCACATACCTTTTGGCCAATGATGATGAATCTATTGCCAGTTTCATGGAGCAGTCTCCCGCTCATCTAAAATAGCGGATGACAGATTGCTTCCTTTTATGCGTAAACAGATTCCGGCTTGTTTCCATGAGGGCAGGCTGGGGCCGTTATCTGAAAAGGGAGCAATTTCGGCTACAGGTTTTCCATGTCGAAGAAGAACAAGTGTCTCGCCATGTTCAACCTCGGTGATAAAACTCGAAGCCCTTTTACGAAAATCAGTGAATGTGATGGTTTTCATGTCACGCCTCTATAATTGTACATAAAAATGTACATTCAGGACTCTTGATCTGGGCTCTGAACCTAATATCAGGGTTTATGACTCAACTGCCTTAAATGCAAAGGGAAAAACACCGAACAATCTCAGAACCTAAACACTTGCCCAAGGAAAAGAAAAATGGCACCTTTCTCATAGAAATTACCAAAAAACAAAGAGGAGGAAGGTGCCACGAAACAGCAAATTATTTTACCATGTATTCCGATGGGCGCTACAGAAATCAACAGCCGTGTCGGAGTTTGGCGTGATGATCAGCAGTGGACCTATTTTTTGGGAGGTCACCCTGTTTATTCACATCGAGCTGATGACCGACGTATGTTCAGGCTCGTTACTGCCCAGCTTATTGAATCAGGAGGATGCCGGCAAGTCGATATCATACGAACCTTCGGAGTACCTAAAAGAAACGTAATCCGAGCCGTCAACAAACTTCGTCAAGAAGGAGTGGAAGGTTTTTTCAAGCCTCGTCCAGCCCGCCAAGGCGGGACAGTACTCACTCCGCCTGTTCTTGCGAAGGCACAATCGTTACTAGACGAACACCACAGCAGATCAGAAGTCGCCAAAGAACTTGGGGTGAAATATGACACTCTCCGAAAAGCAATAAATGACGGGCGGCTCAAAGAACCCACCCCCGCACCTGCAGTTTCAACCAAATCATCCCGTGATACGTTAGATACCAAAGCCGCGGAGCAATTGGGGACAGCCTGTACCAGAGTAGATGATCGTCTCGCTGCTGCCTTTGGGGAAAGTAGCGGAGCAATTATCCGTTTTGAGCCCTGCCTGGATGTGCCTAAAGGTGGAGTTCTTTGCGGCCTTCCCGCACTGCTTGCAAACGGTCTGCTTCAAGGTGCTCAATCCCTGCTGGGTGAGGTAAAAGGATATTATCGCAGCGTACATATTCTTTTGTTACTCGCTTTTATGTCGTTGTGCCGGATCAAAACAGTTGAGCAACTGCGTGGATATTCTCCCGGGGAGTTCGGCAAGTTGGTCGGGCTGGATCGTGTACCGGAGGTTCGCTGTCTACGAGAGAAATTGGACCAACTCAGTCTGGATGATTCGGCTGAAAAATGGGGTGCACATCTCAGCCGGCAGTGGATGGAGGCCGACCCCGAAGCTGCCGGCACACTTTATATTGACGGCCATGTGCGGGTATATCATGGCAACAAAACAAAATTACCGAGAAAATACGTATCCCGAGACCGTCTTTGTCTTCGCGGTGTTTGTGATTACTGGGTCAACGATGCCGTCGGCAATCCTTTCTTTGTTGTGGAAAAGACTGTCGACCCGGGGATGCTCACGACTTTGGAAAGCGATATTATCCCCCGCCTGTTGCGGGATGTTCCTGGGCAGCCCAGCCCGGAGGAACGAGAAGCAGATCCCCACCTCGGCAGGATCACCATTGTTTTTGACCGTGAAGGATACAGTCCCGCCTTTTTTAAGCGCATGTGGCGAGAATACAGGATCAGCTGCATTACCTATCACAAATTCCCCGGCGGTGCATGGCCGGAAGAATGGTTTGATGAGCAAGAGGTTACCATGCCGCAAGGAGAAACACTCACTATGCGTCTTGCAGAAATGGGAAGCCTGGTCGGCTCCGGCAAAGATGCCGTTTGGATGCGTGAGGTTCGAAAGTTGACCGATTCCGGTCACCAAACCAGCCTGATCAGTACGGCCTATGCCTTACCACATATACAGCTAGCGGCGCAGATGTTTAGCCGGTGGTGTCAGGAAAACTTCTTCGGTTACATGATGCGTCACTTTGCCATAGACCTGCTTGCGGAATATGGCGTCGACGATTTACCCACTGATGAAAAAGTGATCAATCCGACCTGGAGGGATTTGACGAAACAGAAACATTCTCTGGTAAGTAAACTTCGATACCGTCAGGCTCGTTTTGCCGAAATGACGATACATCCAAAGGCTGCAGAAGACACCAAAAGATACCGCAATTGGATACGAAAAAAAGCTGATCTGTTGGAGCAAATTCAGCATCTTGAGCATGAGATTGGGGAACGCAAAGCCAAACTCAAAAAAACACCACACTATATCACCTGGGATGCCCTTGAAGGGACTGAAGCATTCCAGCAATTAGTTCCCGGCCGTAAGCGGCTGCTGGATACGGTTAAAATGATCGCATACCGAGCGGAGACTGCAATGGCTACTATGTTGAAAGGGCCTACCGTAGATACACCGGCAGCCAGACGATTGCTCCAGGATTTGTTTATGACCGAAGCGGATATCTTTCCTGATGTTGATAATAAAATACTTCGAATACGGGTTCACTCCGCGTCTAGACCAGCAGCTAATAGATCATTGCAAGGTCTCTTTGATCAGCTCAACGATTCTGAGATGATTTATCCCGGAACCGGAATGCGGCTTGTCTATGAAAGGGGAAATTAGTTTGTTAAAAAGCTAACTTGAGTGTCACCTAAACTTCCCAGAAGTAAAGAGTTCTGAAGTTCGAGTTAGTATACACGAACAAAGAAGGATTCTGTGAAAAAGAAGCGATATCACTACTGTCCGGGTGTTTTTCTCTGAGCACAGTATAACCTTTTAATATTACATGCTATACGCGTCAAAATGGCCATAATCGACTTGAAATCACATCCTTTTCTGAGGATGATCCCCGGTAAAACCCTGGGGGGGGGACACAGATGTTTACCGGTCGATTGATTTTCAAGCAGGTTATGGACTTCATACCGCTGTCAACCTTTCATCGTTGCGTTACAAAGTACCAGGGCAACTCCAACGTAAAAACATTTACGTGTCTCGATCAGTTTCTCTGCATGGCGTTTGCCCAGATCGCCCACCGGGAAAGTCTGCGAGATATCGAGATTTGCCTTCGCTCCCAAAACAAGAAACTCTACCACATGGGTATCCGCGGACGAGTCTCCAGATCAACGCTCGCCGATGCCAACGAAAAGCGCGATTGGCGCATCTATGCCGAGCTTGCTCAACACCTCATCGCTATTGCCAGAGACCTCTACCGGAAGATCAGTTTCTCGAAGAGTTAGACGAAACGGTATATGCTCTGGATTCAACCACCATCGATCTGTGCTTGTCAGTGTTTCCCTGGGCGGTTTTCCGCAAGAAAAAAGGTGCTGTCAAACTGCACACGTTGTTGGATCTACGGGGAAACATACCCACATTTATCCATATTTCCGACGGCAAACTGCACGATGTCAACGCGCTCGATTTGTTACCGTTGGAAACAGGCGCATATTATGTCATGTGAGGTGGACCCCAAGTCAAGGACAATTTTCCCCTGAATTTAAGTTATTTCCCTTTCCTTTATTCGCAGCGGATTAGCGCTGCCCCAGTTCCTCTTTCCGGTACCATTTCGGTGGAGCGAAGCGGAGCCGAAATGGTACCGGAGCTATCCGTGTTGAAATGATCCTTTATTTCCGCACCCCCGCCCGTGCCCGCTCGATAGACTGATGCGGGCGTAAGGTAGCCCAACGCCTGATGGGGCCGCTCATCGTTATAAAAGGTGAAATACGCTCGGAGGCCACGGTACAACTCGGCAAAGAACTCGTACCCCTTAAGGTAAATATCCTCATATTTGACGCTACGCCACAACCGCTCGACGAAAATATTATCCAATGCCCTGCCCCGTCCATCCATGCTGATCGCAATCTTTGCATCCGTGAGTACCTTCGTAAAAGCCGTACTGGTAAATTGAGCCCCCTGGTCAGTGTTGAATATCTCAGGCGCACCATACGTACGGAGTGCTTCTTCCAGGCAGTCGATACAGAAGCCTGAATCAAGCGTATTGGACAAACGCCAGGCCAAGACACGACGAGAATACCAGTCCATGATCGCCACCAGATAGGCAAACCCGTGGGCCAACCGGATATAGGTGATATCGGCGCTCCACACCTGGTCTGGTCGCGTAATGGCCACACCACGCAGCAGGTAAGGATAGATCTTATGGGTGGGATGCGGTTTACTGGTATGAGGTCCGGGCAGCATGCCGGCAAGTCCGAGTACCTTCATCAAACGCTGTACCCGTTTTCGGTTGACCTGATACCCAGCATCACGTAACGATAAGACCATTCTCCTGCTGCCGTAAAAGGGACGGCGAGTGTACTCGGCATCAATTAACCTCAGCAGTTTCAGATCCAGCTCGCTGACCGGAGTGTCACCCTTCCAGCACCGATAGACCCCTGAGCGGGTTACTCCGGCCAGTTCACACTGGCGACTCAGCGATGGAGCTGAGGATTGGCCTGCTGGAGCAGGCTCTATCCAGGTTTGTCGAACGCTCACCGGCTCAGTCCGGACTTTTTTTTCAACCAGTCCAGCTCCATGTTCAACCGGCCGATTTCCGTGTATAATCTATCCGGCTCAGTGGCTTCGTCGCGTTTTTTGCGTCCCCGCTTGGTTTCAAACAGTGTCCCGGCTTGTTCGGTGATCGCCTTTTTCCAGTGGCCGACTTGCACCGGATGGACACCGTATGCCTGGGCAATTTCGTTAGTAGTCTGTACCCCACGGATCGCCTCCAAGCCAACCTTTGCCTTGAATGCCGCGGTGTAGGTCCTGCGCCTTTTTTCTGTCATTTTTCAGTATCCCCGTTATGGTGAGGAAAATAACTTAATTTGCTGTCCCATTTTTGGGGTCCACTATAATGGACCGGGGTTACCTGGATTTCCAACGACTCTACACCTTCAACCGAGTGCCTGCTTTTTTCGTGACTCGCGCCAAAGCAAATACGCAATACAAAAGGCGATATTCACATACGGTCGACAAAACGACAGGCCTCCGTTGCGATCAAACAATCACGCTGAGTGGTTATTATACCAGCAAGTATTATCCACTGAAGTTTCCCGAAAAGTCCTCAAGCCGCAAGCCTCATAAACAGAGCGGCAACGATATTTTTCCGTGGTTTGGGTGGAGGTGAGCAACCCATATGAAAATCCTTATCCACTACCTGTTGCGCAATCACTCTGCGGACATCGGAAAAGGCATAATGGGCACGTCCTTTTACCGCATGTCGGCGGTGGGGAGTTTTGTCTAGATGGATGGCATACACCCACGCAAGTGAGACGGCCATCATGCATAAGTTCAGATGATTGTAAACCGCCACCGGTTTCCGATTCTGGGCCTCGGCACTGCCGATATCCTGTTTGAGCTCTTTGAAGCTTGCCTCGATCTTCCACCTGGCGCCATAATACTCAATGATCTGGGCAACAGACAAGCTGAGATCGGTAGTAAACAGAGCAACCCACCGTGTCCGGCGATATACCCACACCACCCGAATAGGGCATTTGAGCGTTTTCTGCATGACAATGGATGTAGCGAACAGTACCGTGCGCGTTGTGCCGTAAAGATTCACTGCTATCTCCGTGGCATGCTCTTGGTGAGCAATGGCAAGCGAGGTTGTCGTACCGAGGTAATCACCATACTTTTTTGGCCGGCCAACCCGCCTGCCTTGTGGCTGTTCAGGCATGGCATACAGATTGTTGTTGGAGCGCAGGCGAGACAACAGATGGCCTCGTGAACCAAGCGATTGACGTAGCGGTTTGAAGAGCCCCTGATTACCAAACCAAGAGTCGGCCACCACCAGGATCGGGTGCTCGGGAAAATGTCTTCCCACCTCATCGAGCATCTCTACCGCCTGCTGGTATTTGTTTTGAAACACGATGCGCTCGCCCTTGAACGTTGGCTTACTGTTGGTGATGTGTTTTGTGCTGAAATAGTAACGCTGGCTGAGGGGAAGACAGGCCCATCGTCCCTTGATCACCGTAATCAGACCGATGGCAACAACCAGTTGCGCCCATGGATAGCGTGACTGGTTTTTCTTGGCGGCATTATCGAAGACCTTCGCGCAGCCAAAGATATTCTTACCGGTCTTGGGATTGACATAATCGTCCAGGGCAACCAGCAGGCGGCCGTCGGTGCACGGATCCGGGATCATGTTCCAGAGCGTGGGCCACAGCCTGCCCCAGGGAATCTTCGGCGAGGCGATAAAGCTATAGAATGGTTTCTTGCCAATTGTTGTGAGACCAAAGATCACGTGGAGTACCCGAAACAGATGTGAGGTTTTTGCCGAGGTGCCGGGCAGGATAATGGCGAGCAGGGTATAGACAAACCAGGCGCCGCGTTCTTTGCCTTTTTCTGATTGAATAAATTGGTCTTTGAGTTCGGTGAGCAGGCGGTGTAGTATAGACATGCGGGGTCCCTCCGGTTTCTTGTTGGTGATAAAACATAGTATACCATGAGTGGGCCTCGCATTCACTACTAACTTGCTGTTATCGTTTATTATTCTGACATTCAGGTGAAAATTTTGTTAATTTTTATCGAGTAATATCAAGTAGTTAGCGGTCTCAAAATTTCTCCTCATAAGTTATTGATATTAAAACATAAATATGTCCTTCCTGGGATCTTCCAAACCATATTAATGCTCTGATATTGTCAGGATTGTGTCGTCCTCGCTTCAAAAATGGGAAACTTTAGTTATCCAGACATTCTGCGTCGCGTGAAATTTCACGATGCGGCCACCACACAGACACTTGTTTTTCTCACCAACAATTTCTTTCTACCCGCATTAACAATAGCTCAGCTGTATCGAAGCCGATGGCAGGTCGAGCTGTTTTTCAAATGGATCAAGCAACATTTGAGGATAAAACGCTTTTTTGGCACCTCAGAGAATGCGGTGAAGACTCAGGTCTGGATAGCAGTCTGCGTTTATGTCCTGGTAGCCATTATGAAAAAACGGCTCAACCTCACCGAGAGCCTCTACACAATTTTACAGATTTTAAGTGTTACCTCTTTCGAAAAAGTACCCTTTTATCAACTTGTTACAGAGATGAACTACAAAAACCCAGACCAGTCTGGCTATAAGCAACTGAAATTATTCTAATATTAACCGGACACTAGTGAAGCGATATAATTATCGATCCGATGAGAAGATAGCCATCCTCAAGCGATACCTTGTTGACCGGGTGCCGGTATCTGATCTGTGCGATCAGTATGCGTTGCAGCCGGCGGTTTTTTTACCGCCGGCAAAAAGCGTTTTTTGAAAACGGGGCGGCCGCTTTTGAGAAGACGAGAAAAGATGGCCAAGACCAGCAATCCAAGAAAATAGCGGCGCTGGAACAGAAGCTTTAGACCAGGCACGAGGTGCTGTCGGAATTAAATCGTGTCGGAGTCGCGATAAACCTCGAATTGGCCCATCATGCCGGCGTCTTCGTGTTCCAGCATGTGGCAGTGGAACATATATATGCCGGTGTAGTCGAGAAATGAGGCGATGATGCGTACCCGCTCACCGGGCCAGAGCAGAACTGTATCCTTGCGACCGGCCTCAAATGGCTCCGGTGGTTCGCCGTTGCGATCGAGGATGTGAAACTGCACGTCATGCAGATGCATGGAGTGGGGAAGCTGCATCCGGGAAGCTGAATCATTGACGATTTCCCATATCTCGGTGGAGCCGAGCTTGATCCGCTCATCGATACGGGCCATGTCCATGTGTCTGCCGTTGATGGTCAGCCGGTTGCCGCCCATCATGCCTCTTTCCATTCCCCCGCCGTTTCCCCGTGACATGGTCTCCATGACAATAGTGCGGGTGTTGTCCGCCGATGATTCAGCAGGCGGCGTGTGCGGGCGAAGTTTGCCGGGCATGGCCGGCCGTTTGTTGATGTTGCCGGTGTAGCGAATCTCCAGCGCTTCATATGAGTTGCCGCTGTACTGATCCACCAGCAGGTGCAGGGAGGTGTCTTTTGGCTGGGCGGTGCAATCGACAAGTATCTCGTATCGCTCTCCGGCGGTCATGATGAGCTCGGTGAGTGGCACCGGCGCCGCCAGCAGGCCGCCGTCGGAGGCAATCACCTGCATCCGGTTACCGGAGGAGAGGCGCAGCCGGTAGATAGAAGAGTTGGAACCGTTGAGGATGCGAAACCGCACCAGCGGTCTGGTAAGCTCGATATACGGCTTGATCATGCCGTTAATGATCAGATTGTTGCCGATAACCCCGTGCATGACGTCGTGCATGGCGCGGACGTAGGCGAAGCTGCCATCCTCATAAAAGCGTCGATCCTGGATGATGAGTGGAATATCATCCACCCCGTATTCCTGGGGCAGCGGTAATGCGTCGGCTGTATCGTCGTCGATGATAAACAGACCGGCCATGCCGTTATAGACGTGCTCGCCGGTCAAGCCCATGGCGTGGGGATGATACCAGAGGGTGGCGGCCTGCTGCTTGATGGTAAAGCGCGGCCGCCAGATGTCGCCCGGCTGAATCGGCTGGTGTGGTCCGCCGTCCCAGCGGGCCGGTACGTGCAGGCCATGCCAGTGCACGGTGGTCACCTGATCCAGCTCGTTGTGCACGTCAAAGGCCACCTCCTCGCCATTGCGTACCCTGATGGTGGGCCCCAGAAACGGGCCATTAAAGGCCATGGTAGGTGTTTGCAGACCGGGGAAGAATGAATGAGCGCCGGTCACGGCCGTCAAGGTGCGGATGGGTGCCCCCCCGTTGCCGGCGATTGGTTCAAGGATGGGCGGGATGTAAAGCGGCCGGCTGAAGGGTGCGAACGCGGGGTTGGCCTGCGCCTTTAGCACGGCGGCAAAAGGTGTTGAGGAAAGTGCGGCAATGGCCGCGGCCTGGGCGGATCTGGAGAGAAAATGGCGACGGTTCATGGAGTGCTCCGTGGTTGAGATGCATGACATACTACATTGTAGTCATGAAAGCTTAGAAGTCAGATGATAGAAGGCAGCGGGCAGCAATCGGAAGACTGAGACAGCATAAGGCAGTTGGGGATTTGAAGCGTGGTCGGGGTTAGGACGGTGGCTTTGGGAGCTGTTCTTTTAAGTATTCATTAAGTTCCGCGGCTTGTCTGCCGAGTTTTTTCAGCAGGGTGATCAAGGTGTGGCGCTCCTCTAAGGTTAAACAATCCGCGAGCCTGTCCAGGTTTTTACTATGCCGTTGATAGGCGCCGCTGATCAGCCTCAGTCCCGTTTGGGTGAGATGAAGATAATAGCTGCGCCCATCGAGCGGGTCTCGAACTCGCTCAATGAATCCTTTTTTTTTCAGGCGATTGGCTGCGGCGGTCATCGACCCGCTGGTGAGCAGTACTTTTTCACCCACCGTGCTGATATTCATGGAGCCTTTGTTAAGCAGCGCCTCCAGGATCATAAAATCGGTGATATGGAGCCCGGTGCCATCGATGCTGAGACGGTCAAACTGCTCTACCGCACTTGTCGCCTTGCCGAGGATCAGCCTGAGGTAGGTACCCGTTACCATCTGTCCACCTTGCCTTTTGCCGACAGCGGCGCTTCAGGGCGCCACCGCCGAAGTTGCCGTCTGATGTGCCAGCCACTGCCGTGCCCGACTGATATCGTCCGCCGTCAGTTCATGGCCCGCATCGATGGTTTCGACCTCCACCCGCGCGCCACAATCGCGCAGATTATGCACCAGCTGATCGGTACTGCCCGAGTTAATGACCGTGTCACGGGTGCCGCGCAGAATCAACACGCTGGTCCTGCTCAGATCCGCCGGGGGCGGGGTGGTAAACGGCGCCATGGGACGCAGAAGAATGGCCCGTGCCAGCAATCCAGGATGAAGAAAGAGCAGCGCCGCCCCCATATTGGCGCCGTTGGAATACCCCAGTGCGCTCAGATTGTCTTGGCCGCGCTGGTAGCGTTGGGCGGTGAAGGTGAGAAATTTGGCCAGATCATTGCCTTGCCGGACGATATCTTCCTCATCGAGAACTCCCATGGCAAGCCTCTTGAAGAAGCGATTCATGCCGTTTTCCTTGACCCGGCCGCGGGGGCTGATAATGGCGGCGTGGCGGTCAATATCGCGGACCAGATCAATGAGATCGGACTCATCACCACCGGTACCGTGCAGGGCAATGATGGTGTTTGCGTGGTCGTTGTTGTCGCCGGCAACGAATCGGTACACAAAACCCGGTTTTCGCAACTCCGGGAGCCGGTTGGTGATTGCCGAGCGCATGGGTTCGTACTGATCAGGCAGCATCAGCCTTTCACCCAGTGTTTCCGCCGGCTCATCGATGGCGAAACCGGGCGGATCAGTGGCAATCTCAAAAAGCACCCCGCCGGGTTCATGAAAATAGATGGATTTAAAATACTTTCTGTCCCGCACCTCGGTTACCGGGTAGCCGTTTGCCCGCAGGGTTGCCTGCCACTGTGTGAGCATGGTCTCATTTTCGGCCCGAAAGGCAATATGGTGCACGGTGCCTGCTCCCTGGACGCCGGGGCGTTTGGTGTCATCGACAACCACATCGAGAAATTGGCTGCCCGCGATGAATCGGTGTCTGTTTCCATCGTGGCCGCCTGGTACCAGTCCCATGATATCACGCAGTAATTCCACGGTGCCGTGATCCACCTGTACCAGCGAGGTTGCCGCGTGAATGGCACCAATGGGAAACCTGTGGGGCACAGAGTCATCATCACCGGAAGTGACGGCGGTTGATTCGGCGAGTTCCAGAGGCAGCCCGTGCGGGTCGGCAAAGCGCAGCACCTCCTCGCCGAAGCGGGTCTCAGTCTCCGTATTGATATCATTATCGTGCAACCATTGGCGCCATAGTGCCAGAGAACCGGATGGAACGGCGAAGGTGGTGGCGGCTATCATGCCGGCGCCTTGGGCGCCCCGACCGGCCCTCGGCCAGGGGAAGAAGGTGAAAATGGTGCCGGGGGCGCCGTGCCGGTCACCGTAGTAGAGATGATAAGTGAAGGGGTCGTCGAAGTTGACGGTCTGTTTCACCAGCCTGAGACCCAGGAAACCCTCGTAAAATGAGAGATTTTCGGAAGGTGATCCAACAATAGAGGTGATATGATGAATGCCGGTAATGGCATGGGAGTTGTTCACGACATGTCTCCGTTATCTTGATTTAAAGATTTCTGACGAGTTAATGTGCTCAAATCAATGTCGATGTTCGACCGATAGTAGAAAAATTCTCATTTTTATCTTTATGTCAAGATAAATTAGTGCAGGTTCGGCCAGTCTGATGCTTCATGGTGCGAGAGAATCTCTTTTTTACGCCGGGAGTAATCTGTTTCAGGTGATCGGATGAGCAGATAAGAGTCACGCCGATTGAAATTTACCATTGAACAGGTATCATAGGTGCAAAACAAAGATGTTGCCCAGCTGACCACACAGGTGTTTCCATGGAAGAGATACGTTTAGATATCGCAATAATCGGCACCGGCACCAGCGGCATGGGTGCCTATCGTGAAGCGAAAAAATTCACCGACAGCATCGCCCTTATCGAAGGCGATCAGTACGGCACCACCTGCGCCAGGGTGGGCTGTATGCCGTCCAAGCTGTTGATTGCACCGGCCGAAGCGAGATACCGGGCGAATTATTTTGAACGGTTCGGACTGGTCGGCGCGGTGCCCGCGGTAGACGGGGCCGCGGTGATGAAGCGGGTGCGCGACGAGCGTGATCGGTTTGTGGGGTTCGTCGTCAAGGCGGTGGAAGGATTTGATGAAGCCCACCGGATCAGGGCACACGCCACCTTTGTGGATGATCATCGATTGCAGCTCTCCGACGGGCGGATGCTCAGGGCCGAGCGCATCATCGTCACGGTGGGGTCGCGTCCTTTTATCGGTGATCAACTGGCCCCGCTTGGTGATCGGGTAATCACATCCGATGAGCTTTTCTATCTGCACGAGCTGCCATCGAGTATTGCCGTGTTCGGCGCCGGCATTATCGGCCTGGAACTTGGCCAGGCCCTGCACCGGCTGGGGGTGCGGATGCGGCTGTTTGGACGCGGCGGCTCCATCGGCCCGCTTACTGACCCGGCAATTATTGCCTATGCCGCGGAAACCTTTGCGCAAGAGTACCCGATTCTGCCCGATGCTCAGGTGGAAGGGGTGATGCGCGAAGGCGATCAGGTGCGGGTGGATTTTATGGCAGGCGGCGGGCGCGTTACCGAGTATTTCGACATGGTACTGGCCGCCACCGGGCGCCGCTCAAACGTTGATGGGCTCGGCCTGGAGCATACCTCACTGCAACTCGATGAGCGCGGGATTCCGCTCTACAACCCCGACACCATGCAGTGCGGTGACTCCCATATATTCATAGCCGGTGATGCCGATGGTGATCTCGCTTTGCTCCATGAAGCCAGTGACGAAGGGCGGCTGGCCGGGGAAAACGGTGGGCGCTATCCGGAGGTATACAGACGGGCGAGAAAGACGCCGCTTTCCATCGTCTTTTCCGATCCGCAGATTGGGCTGGCGGGCAAAACCTATCGGGAACTCACCGAATCAGGCATCGAATTTGCCACCGGCACGGTGGATTTCGAGGATCAGGGCAGATCACGGGTGATGCTGGTAAACAAAGGCCTCTTGCATATCTACGGCGACCCCCACACCGGCGAGGTACTGGGGGCTGAAATGATCGGCCCGCACCATGAACACCTGGCCCACCTGATCGCCTGGTCTATTCAGGCCAGGATGAATGCCCAGGACATAGTGCAGATGCCCTTTTACCACCCGGTGATCGAGGAGGGGCTGCGCAGCGGCCTGCGCACATTGCTTGCCGCCATGAACATGGCGCCCGCCCCGCCCCTCAGATGCATCGACTGCGGGCCCGGCGGCTGATGAATCACCCCCGCCGGCCATCATCCAAATCCTCTCCTCTGCCTACTTACTTTCCGATTTCTGAATTTCTGACCTTCTGACTTCTGACTTCTGACTTCTGATTTCTGAATCACGCCGCCGTCCAGCCGCCATCAACCGGCAAGGCAATGCCGGTGATGTTGTCGGCCGCGGCAGAGCACAGAAACAATGCTACGCCGGCAATCTGCTCAACGGTGACAAACTTTTTCGTCCACTGGGCCGCCAGGATAACATCTTCGATCACCTCCTGTTCTGAAATGCCACGTGCCTCGGCAGTGTCGGTTATCTGGTTTTGCACCAGCGGGGTAAGCACGTAGCCGGGGCAGATGGCATTGCAGGTGATCCCGTCCCGCGCCGCCTCCAGGGCAACCGTCTTGGTGAAACCGGCCAGGCCATGCTTGGCGGCAACGTAGGCGCTCTTGTAGGGGGAGGCCACCAGTGAGTGGGCCGAAGCGATGTTGATGATGCGTCCCCAGCCGCGCTGCCTCATTGCCGGCAGGGCGGCACGCACGGTATGAAAGGCCGCGCTGAGGTTGATGGAAATGATGGCGTCCCATTTTTCTCGGGGAAAATCTTCAATATGTTCCACATGCTGAATACCGGCGTTGTTGACCACGATGTCGATTCCGCCGAAATGACCAAGAACCGCTTCTACCATTGCCGTGATATGGTCCGCGTCGCCCATATCGGCCTGCCGGTAGATGACCTCCACGCCCATTTTACCAAGTTTTTCACGCTCGCTCTCCACCGCCTCCGGGGGGCGGGAGCCGTTTAAGACGATATTGATGCCGGCTCTGGCAAATCCCCTGGCGATGGCCAGACCGATTCCGGAGGTGGAACCGGTGATAAGGGCTGTTTTTCCGGGTACGGTTTCGGGCTGCATGTTTGCTCCTTTTTTTCAGTTTTTCATTGCCATTGCCGAACTGGGATAACCATAAAATCGGGCCAGGCAACACGTATCAGCGCACTTTGTTCTACCATAAAAGCGTGTGCTCATTTCCGAAATCGCCTGTTGGCAGCCGCCGGATTCTTTGCTTGTATTTTCATGTTTAGTCAGGCATAGTGGCCGGCAATACCCACGAAATTCCCGGTGGCTGGCGAATGTGGTCAAGATTTCATAGCATCTCAACAAGAGGCATTCTCTTCTCTTTGCTATGTTAAGGAAATCAGAAATAATCATCGCTCTGGGCGTTGTCTGTTTCTTTGTTATCTGCTATGCCGCCGCTTCCGCCATTTTCCAGAATACCGCGTACGAAATCGTGGTAAAATCCGATCTCGAGAACTTTAAAAAATCCCAACATAACAATTGGATGCTTGCCGGCACGTTTATCGGTTATCAGGGTGAACAACTCAGCGCCGATGTTGCCTCCTCTGATTTTCATTTTGCTGACTGGGCGCCCAGCGAGGGGTTGGTGATCACCGTGGTTTCGGGCAACCCCGGCCAGCCGTTTGACGAAAACAGCCCCTATGTCGTTGAGATAACCCACAATAAATTGGACAAGATAATCGAGTACAATTTCGCGACCCATACGCTGACGGAGAAACAATAAGGGAGATACCGATGGTGCATGAACACAGACGAAAGATCAAAAATTACCTGATCAATAAAGAGGTTCAAATTCCGCTTATTGTCATCACCTTCGCATACACGGTGCTTATCGTTCTCACCGCTGAAATTATGGTAATGATGCCCTTCATCAAGGGTATGTTTGCCCCGGATCAGGAAGTCCAGCAACGATCCGCGCAGGTGTTCATCGAAACTTTCAACCTGATTATTCCCAGTATTCTGGTCATCTTCGTTATTTTTTCCGTGTATCAGATCTGGTTCTCACATCGATTTTGCGGGCCTATGGTTCCTCTGGAAAAAGCGATAAGACGGTTTAGCGAAAAAAGACTCGACACGAGAATTACCCTGCGCAAACACGATTTTATCAAGCCAATCGCGGATACCTTCAACAGTAGCCTGGAAACCTGCGGAAACGACATTGACGAGATTAAAAATTGTAACACCACCATAATTGATTTACTGGAAAAGGTGATCGCCGACGACGCGGTCAGTAAAGAGGCTGCCAAAGAAAAGCTAAAAGAGGCAGCCCGTCTGGCCCAGATGGAAAAAGAGCATTTGGACAAGTTCATTACCTGATTCACCACTCTCAGCAGTTCACCAAAAAAATGTGTCGCCGGCGACACATTATTGCGCCTCGTCCGTCTCTGGATAAAACGGTGCGGCGCTCAGCCTTGGCTGGGTTATCATCTGATTCAAGAGATTTTTGTTTGTGTGGAGAGATGCCATGTATCGCGAGATTCTTTGTTTTTTTTCAGGGCTTGTTCTGTCGCTTTTTCTCTGTCAGGCTGATGCCGGCGCCGCCGCTGATCAGGCAAGCTCCCGGCGTGAACGCGCCGCCGAGTTGCAGACCCAGGGCAACTTTACCGAGGCGTACGACCTGTACCGGCAATTAGCAATCGATGCAGGGGCTGCTGAACCGGCCGATATCGGCTACGCGGTGGGTTGCCTCAACAATCTCGGCCGCCAGGATGAAATTGATGAATTTCTCGAATCCGCCATCGCGCAACACCAGGGAAACTGGCGCATCCTGGTGGCGGCAGCGCATCAATACACCTATACCAACCATTACGGGTTTCTTATCGGCGGTGAGTTCCGGCGGGGGCACCATCGTGGCGGCGGCAGGTGGGTAAACAGTATCGAGCGCGACCGGGTCCGGGCTCTGCAGCTCATGGAGCAGGCCCGTATGCTGGTGATCAATGATGCCGGGATTGAAGACCAGGAGCGTGGCTCTTTTTTCTTCGATTATGCCAATACCATTATGGGGCAGAGAGGCGCCCATGAGGCGTGGCGCTTGCAATATCTGAGCGATCTCACCACCCTGCCCGACTATGACGATGGTCATACCTCCCTTGGCAGTAGCGGGGCGCCGGTGGATGCGGCCGGCGCGGTTGTTCTATATCATGTCCCCGTAACATTTGAGAGAGCGGCGAACGATGGCGAGCGGTGGCGATGGTTGCTGCGCCAGGCGGCGGTTCATGCGCCGCGGCTGGAAGGAGCTACCCTTAACGTATTTGCCGAGTTTCTGCGTGGGCAATTCGGAGTGCAGACCCTGCGTGACTATCCCGCCCTGTACAACCGGCCTATGCAGGAAGTCGATGCCCATGATTCCATCTTTTCCCTGCACACTTTGGGCGAGGATGAAACCATCGCCAAGCTGGCCACCGGTGTGCGGCGTTTTCCACTGCCCGAAGAATTCAACTTCATCAGCCTTTACCGGAAGATGACGACCATGGCCGCGGCCCAGGGGTATCAACCCTGGGATGCGCTTGCCCGCATCTTCTCCGATCGCAGACAGTTTCAAACGGCGGCTGAGTGCTGGCGCCTCGCCATCGAGGAATATGGTGAGGGATACAAGGGGCAGCGCCGCAAGGCCCTGGATCAGATCGTCGGTAACTGGGCCCGGTTTGAACCGGTGGGCCGTTTTGCGCCGGGGGTAACGCCGGATGTGGATATGGTGTTTCGCAATGGTGAGGCGATGGAATTCACCGCCCGTGAAATAAAGGTGGAGAGGCTGCTTGCCGACGTCAAACGATATCTCGAAAGCAGCCCGCGCCGGATTCAATGGCAGAAGAACGAGGTGGAGGATATCGGTCGTCGCCTTATCCACCATAACCAGCGCCATTACCTCGGCGCCACCGCGGCTACCTGGTCGATGACGCTTGATCCGGCGCCGGGTCATGCCGACTCCCGGGTCACCATCCCCATCCCCGTCAAGAAGCCGGGTGCGTATCTGGTCACCGCCCGCATGAAGGGCGGCAATGCCTCCCGTATCGTGGTGTGGGTAAGCGACACGGTACTGGTGGAAAAGCGTCTTGACGGCGGCTATTTCTATTTCGTGGCCGATGGTGCAACCGGTGATCCCATCGCCGATGCTACCGTCGATTTTTTCGGCTTTCGCCAGGAGTATCAAGATCGGATAATCGGCGGCCCCATCCCCCAGATGATTACCAGCCGGTTTGCCGAATTCAGCGATGAAAACGGCATCGTTATGCCGGAGCCGGAGGACCTGCACACCGATTTTCAATGGCTGATTACTGCCACCACGAGCTCCGGACGGTTGGCATATCTTGGTTTTTCCGGTGTATGGTTGGACTATCTCGATCGTACCGGTCTCGATGAGGCCAAGGCTTTTTCCATTACCGATCGGCCCGTCTACCGACCTGATCAGCAGGTGCGCTTCAAGCTTTGGGTGCGCCATCCCCGCTATGATGCCGAGGCCACATCAGCGTTCGGCGGACGCCAATTTAGGGTGAAAGTTACCGATCCTCAGGGAATCAAGGTAATGGAAACATCTCTCATTGCCGATGAGTATGGTGGCATCGAGGGAACCTATGATATCCCCGCAGACGCCCCATTGGGAACATACCGCTGCTCTATCGAAAACGTCGACGGCGGTGGTACCTTTCGCGTCGAAGAGTACAAAAAACCGGAATTTGAGGTCACTATCGACGCCCCCGAGACCCCGGTCATGCTCGGTGAGACGGTGCGGGCCACGGTACGGGCCGATTACTATTTCGGCAGCCCGGTTGAAAGCGGCACCGTCAAAATCACCGTGCAGCGCACCCCCCATAGCGGAGCCTGGTATCCCATCGCCCCGTGGGATTGGCTTTACGGCCCCGGATACTGGTGGTTTGGCGCCGACTATGAGTGGTATCCCGGCTGGCGCGACTGGTGCATCGCCGCGCCACGTGGGTGGGGATATCCGGTGGCCTCGGTCCCGCCTGAGCTGGTGGTCGACCTCACCCGTGAGATTGGCCCGGACGGTACCGTTGCATTTGCGATCGACACAGCCCTGGCCAAGGAGCTTTACGGAAATAGTGATCATCGCTATCAGATCACCGCCGAGGTGCGCGACGCCTCGCGCCGCACCATTGTCGGCACCGGCGATATCCTGGTGGCACGAAAGCCCTTTGAGGTCTACGCCTGGGTGGATCGGGGCCATTATCGTCAGGGTGATACGGTGCGGGCCGAATTCAGCGCCCGCACCATCGATAACCAGCCGGTGCCTGGCAGTGGAGAACTGACCCTTTTAGCCATCGGCTATGATAATAACGGCACACCCCGGGAAACTCCCGTCCAGACCTGGCGCCTCGACCCCAACGAAAACGGCGGCGCCACCATGCAATTTGTCGCCTCGCGTCCGGGCCAGTATCGGCTTTCCTACATGGTGGAAGATGAGGCAGGCCATGAAATCGAGGGCGGCTATATCTTCATGGTGGGCGGCGAGGGGTTTGACGGTCGTGAATTTCGTTTTAACCAGCTGGAACTGACCCCCGAGCGACCTGAGTATGCTCCCGGCGATCAGGTAAATCTGCGGATCAGCACCGAGCGGGCCGACTCCACCGTGCTGCTCTTTGTCAGATCGGAAAACGGGGTAAATCCGGTGCCGGAAGTCATCCGGGTCGACGGCAAAACCAGTCTTGCCCGCATCGCCGTAACCAGGGCGGATATGCCCAATTTTTTCGTGGAAGCGCTCACCGTCAGCGATGGCAAGGTTCACAGCCTTGTCCGTGAGATCGTCGTGCCCCCGGAAAAGCGGGTCCTCGAGGTGGATGTACAGCCCGTCAAGGGCGCCTACCTGCCCGGCGAGACGGCAAGGGTGCAGGTGCAGGTGCGTGATTTTTTCGGCAACCCGGTTGTCGGCGCCGTTGCCCTGAGCGTCTACGATGCATCACTTGAGTATATCAGCGGCGGCTCGAACGTGGCCGACATCAAGAGCTTTTTCTGGGGCTGGCGCCGCCACCACTACCCCTATCTGCGCCATAATCAGCAGGCTTTTTCCTACCCGCTCTATAAAGAGCATGAAACCACCATGCAGGGGGTCGGCGCCTTTGGCGGCGTGATGGAGCCCAATAGGCTTGTCGATTTTGGAGGCGTTTTAGATGAATCGGGAGGCGGTACCGGAGCTGTCGGCAGTGTCAGGCAAAAATCGGCATTTATGGCAAAAGATGATCTGAGTGTTCAAGAAGAAATACTCCCCTCATCCGCACCACTCCCGGAACCTGCCGTAGCCAGTCGGGAACGGCTTGCCGGGGAAGAATCCAGGCGTGCTGATACCCCCGCCATGGCGCCCGCCTCGCCGGTATCGGTGCGCACCACCTTTGCCGACACCGCCTTCTGGGATGGATCCATTATCACCGATGCAAAGGGCATGGCCGAGGTGAACTTTACCATGCCCGAAAACCTTACCGGCTGGAAGATCAGGGCCTGGGCCATGGGCCACGGCACCCAGGTGGGCCAGGGCAGTGGCGATACGGTGACCCGCAAAAACCTCATTCTCCGTCAGCAGGCGCCGCGCTTTTTCGTGGAAAAAGACGAGGTTGTCCTGTCGGCCAATATCCACAACTATCTCGATACCGATCAGCGCATCACCGCCGTGCTCGAACTGGACGGCGCCGAGCTGCTGCCCATGACGGGTGCGGTGCAAGTAACCAGTGGTCGGGCTGCCGACCCAGACACCATTGATACAATGCGCCAGACGCTCACGGCGTTAGGAGTCGATACGGTTACCCTGTTGTCCGGTGAAACAGAGCATCCAAAGCTGCGGGTGGAACAGGTCGTTGAAGTGGAAGCAGGCGGTGAGATGCGGGTGGACTGGCGCGTCAAGGCCGCGTCCGAAGGGGAGGCGATGGTGCGTATGCTTGCTCTCGGCGCCGATGAGTCGGACGGCATGGAGCAGCGGTTTCCGGTATACGTGCACGGCATGGACAAGATGGAGAGCTACAGTGGGGTCATCAGGCCCGAGCAGGAGCGCTCCGGTTTTGACTTCATCGTCCCCGAACAGCGCCGGGTTCAACAGAGCCGCTTGCAGATCAACTATTCACCATCGCTGGCCGGCGCCATGACGGCGGCATTGCCCTATCTGGCAAGCTATCCCTACGGCTGCACGGAGCAGACTCTGAACCGGTTCGTGCCCACCGTCATCACCCATAAGATTCTGCGCGACATGGGGCTCGATCTGTCTGCTATCAGGGCATCACGCACCAATCTCAACGCCCAGGAAATAGGTGACCCCCACACCCGGGCCAAACAGTGGGGGCGGCTTACCGAGAACCCGGTGTTTGATGAGCAAGAAGTTGCCCGGATGACCAAGGAGGGGCTCAAGCGGCTTGCTGCCATGCAGAATGATGACGGCGGCTGGGGCTGGTTTTCCGGCTGGGGCGAGCGCTCCTACCCGCACACCACGGCGGTGGTGGTGCATGGCCTGAGCACGGCGCGGCAAAGCGGTGTCGCCGTTGTTCCGGAGGTCTTTCAGGGCGGGGTAAACTGGCTCCGCGACTACCAGGATCGCCGGGTACGCGAGCTGCAGGAGGACGAGCGCCAGGCCGAAGGTGAGCGGCATCACTACCTGGCCGACAATCTTGACGCCCTGATCCATATGATCCTTACCGAAAACGGTATCGACAATCCAGACATGCGCCGTTACCTCTACCGCGATCGCACCAGTCTCTCACTCTACGCTATGGCCACCCTGGGCCTTGCCCTGCGCCAGGTGGGCGATACCGAAAAACTGGCCATGGTGCTGCGCAATATCAAACAGTATCTGGTGGTGGATGATGAAAACCAAACCGCCTATCTCAACCTGCCCAACCGCGGGTACTGGTGGTACTGGTACGGCGGCGATGTGGAGGCCCACGCCTTTTACCTCAAGCTGCTGGCCCGCACCGAACCGCATGGTACAGTGGCGGCCGGGCTGGTCAAGTACCTGCTCAACAACCGCAAGCACGGTTCCTACTGGGGTTCCACCCGCGACACCGCCTATGCCATCGAGGCCCTGGCCGAATACATGCGGGCCGCCGGCGAAGACACACCGGATATGAACCTGCGCATCGTCATCGACGGTGAAACCGTCCAAAAGGTGCGCATTACCCCCGACAACCTCTTTACCTTCAACGCCACCTACCTGGTTGAGGGCGACGCCATCGCCACCGGCACCCACCGGGTGGAGTTGATTAGAGAAGGTGTCGGGCCGCTTTATTTCAACGGCTATTTCAGCTATTTCAGCCTGGAGGACTTCATCACCGCCGCCGGCCTCGAGGTGCGCGTCGATCGCCGCGCCTTCAAACTGGAGCAGGACGCGCAGGCAACCACCATGGCGCCGGGCGCCCGGGGCCAGGCAACGGCACAGAAAAACCTCGCATACACTCGCGTCCCGCTGGCCCACGGTGACACCATCAGCAGCGGCGATCTGGTGGAGGTGGAGCTGCTGGTACACTCCAAAAACGATTACGAATATATCGTCATCGAAGACATGAAGGCGGCCGGCTTTGAGCCCGTCGAGGTGCAAAGCGGCTATACCGGCAACGAGCTGGGCGCCTACGTGGAATTCCGCGATGAAAAGGTGGCCTTTTTCACCCGTATGCTGGCACGGGGAACGCACAGCGTCAGCTACCGGCTGCGGGCCGAGACCCCCGGCGTCTTCAGCGCCCTGCCCGCCACCATCTCTGCCATGTACGCCCCGGAACTGCGCGGCAACTCAGATGAGATACGTCTTGGTATTGTAGATGAACCGGCAAGATAGCAGGCAGCCGTACCACCGGGGGTACGATGTCCTTACCCCCGGTTTGCGGTTTCACCATTTTTCCCCGAAGCAGTCATATGAGGCAATCAGAGAGCGTTCTGCGCTATTGCGCGTTGCAGCTGGATGCAATAAAAGTATCGAGTGAGAGGTTTAATAGTTTTCAGAAAGTCGCTTTTGTTATCTGAGATGGTTAGACAAAGGGCATTTTACGAGGTAGTAGGGTATTTTCTGGGTCGAAGCTGCACGGACAAGGCTGAAGATCAGAGAATTCACCACGAAAACACTGAGCAAAGTTTTTTCGAAGCTAATTATTTGATGAACTCGTATAAACCTTGAGTTTGCTTGCTAACGTCATTCTCGCCCTCGATAACAACACTCAAGGGCAGGCTACAGCGGGAATCCAGTAATTTCGATTGATTATGGATTTTGGTTCAACTCCACAATGACCGTAATTGGGGCTTTGCAAATTTATTATATTTGTTTGTCAGGAGAGTGCGGATGCTGACGCATGCCGACCTTGAGCATTTGCTAAGTAATCTGGAATCAGATCTCTGCGAGCGCAAAAAATCGCTGTCGGAACGGGGCAAAATCAGGCAGGCAGTGTGCGCCTTTGCAAATGACCTTCCAGACCACCGTCAGCCAGGGGTCGTTTTCGTCGGCGCCAATGACGACGGAACGTCCGCCGGCATTACCGTTTCCGATCAAATGCTGAGGACGCTAGCAGACATGCGATCGGATGGCAACATCATTCCGTTCCCCACCATGAGTGTTGAAAAGCGCCATCTCCATGGCGGTGATATGGCGGTAATAACGGTGTTTCCATCCGACGCGCCGCCGGTTCGCTATAATGGCCGAAGGTGGATACGGGTGGGCTCTCGGAGAGGCACCGCAACCAGGGAGGAAGAACGAAGACTTACCGAAAAGCGTCGTTTCAGAGATGTTACCCACGATCTCCGTCCCGTTGCTACAGCCAGTGTGGATGATCTGGATGTGGAATTGTTCACCCGAACCTATTTGCCGGCCTGCGTATCTCCCGAAGTGCTCGAAGAAAATACCCGTACGGTCGAACAGCAATTGATGGCCTGTCGGATGCTGAGCACGGTGGAGCCCCTCACACCAACTGTCACCGGCATACTTGTCTGTGGCAAGAGTCCGCGGGATTTTATCCCTGGAGCTTATGTCCAGTTTTTACGCGTTGACGGCACTAAGTATGATGATCCCATCAAAAGTGAACACTCGCTGAGCGGACCTGTTGCGGGCTTATTACGGCGCCTGGAAGAGTTGATCGAAATCAATATCAATACCGCCGTGGACTTTACCTCGGCGCCCACGGAGGTCAAAACCCCTGACTACCCGATTGTTGCCTTGCAGCAGATTGTGCGTAATGCCATTCTCCATCGCGACTATGACACATCAAATGCTCCCGTCCGAATTTCCTGGTATGATGACCGGGTCGAGATCCAGAATCCAGGCGGCCCTTACGGCAACTGTACGGTTGAGAACTTCGGTGAGCCGGGTATCACCGATTATCGCAATCCCTATCTGGCAGAGGGTATGAAAGTGCTCGGCTATGTGCAGCAGTTTGGCAGAGGTATCTCCACAACACGCCACAGCATGGCGGAAAACGGCAATCCGCCGCCTGAATTCCAGGTACAACCCAATCACGTCCTGATTATTCTCAGGAGCCGTCAATGAGTATTCCCGTCGTTGCCTTTTTCAACAACAAAGGCGGAGTCGGCAAGACCTCGATGGTCTATCATCTGGCCTGGATGTTCGCCGATCACGATATCGGTGTTGTGGCCGCCGATCTTGATCCGCAGGCCAATCTCACCGCGTGGTTTCTGGATGATGAACGTCTCGAAGAAATAGTGCTTCGTGATGGTCACCCCAAAACCATTTTTGGGGCGGTGCAGCCGCTCAAGCGTGGAACCGGCGATATTAAAGCCCCCCATGTTGAAGAAATATCAGACTACCTCGGCGTTGTTCCCGGTGACATGGCTCTGTCGACTTTTGAGGATCAATTGTCTGAAGTCTGGCCCAAATGTCTGGATCGTGATGAGCGCTCCTTTCGCGTCATGTCGGCGTTCTGGCGGGTTGTACAGCAGGCCGCCGACACTCGCAACGCCGCAATTATCCTGGTGGACCTTGGCCCGAACCTGGGTGCTATTAACCGCGCCGCCCTCATCTCTTCCGATTTTGTCGTCATCCCTCTGGGACCTGATCTCTTCTCCATTCAAGGGTTGCGCAATCTCGGCCCCGCTCTGCACCAGTGGCGACGTGAATGGCAGGAGCGTGTCGAGCGCAATCCCGTTGCCGATCTCAGGTTGCCGGCGGGCAGAATCGAGCCGCTGGGTTACGTTGTTTTACGCCACTCTATTCGTCTGGATCGACCGGTGAAGGCTTTTGAACGGTGGATCGCCACAATCCCGGGCACCTATCGAGAGGTAGTGCTCGATGTTCGCCCCACCGATGAAATCCAGCCGGCCAATGACCCGCACTGTATAGCCCGGCTGAAGGATTATCGAGCGCTGATGCCGCTTGCCCAGGAGGCGCGCAAGCCGATGTTTTTGCTCAAAGCCGCTGATGGTGCACTCGGTGCGCATACCTATGCGGTTACCGATGCCTACCATGACTTTAAAGAGATGGCGAAGAAGATTGCCGCGGGCGCGGGCATTGGCGAAATGTCATGAAGAAATCAAGACAAGCGGCGCTGTAAAAGACGCAGGATAGCCACACCCAAAAAGAGCTTTGCGAGGGACGACAAAGATACTTCGCTGGGCGGCAGATGTCCATGGCAGGAGTGGGCAGCACTTTACGCGCGCCGATGAGGAACCACCTGTAGTCAATCAAGTAATGATTGTATAGATACCCCACCCAGCCGCCACCACGGAAGAGCCCAGTGCCATGAGTATGATACAGCAGCCCCCGCTGCCGGACGGCTGCTGTCTGCCGGAGTTATTTGCCTCTTCGTCATCCAAGAGCAGGCACATCTCGATAACACCATCGCCATCATCTTCAAAGAGATCTAAAGGGTCTTCGTCAAAATCATCCATATCTTTCCAGTAGTCATTTTTGCCGGTTAATCACTGAGCGGCCGTTGATTTTGGTTTGCTGCGATAGCCTTCAAACGCAGGCCGAGGTGCCGTCCGCCATATCGGCGATTTCCGTTGTTGTGATCGTGGCATTGATTAATGGCACATTAAGCGGAGATATTGCCGGTTTCTCAGGCATTAATGCATCTGTCCGGCGGCCTTTTTCGCGAATCAAGACTTTTACAGTGTACTCAGCTTGTTCAAGCACAACAGCCAGCTTTTGACAGTCTTCCGAGTAGGTATATATCTGCATTTCACAGCTCCAGAATAGGAATTTTTAGTGTTTGGGCGATTTCTTTCATGCCTCAACGTATGAAAATTATCATTTCTCAACGTTCTCTATAGAGGACATTTATTGATTCGTAGAAATGAGTTCATAAACCCAACTTATCGCTTCCGGGTAGTGGTCGCAATCGAGAATGAACTCCTGGCCGCGGGAGGCAGCCAATAGTTTTACGGTGCCGGCCATTTTTTTCCAACGTTGAGTATTTGCGTGATAGGTAAGCGGTGGCCGTCTGGAGCTCGGGTTAAACCAGGGCGGCAGACTCCACAGACTGGCCCTGCGCGATCCTGTCTCTGTGAGTTGAAGATTTAACGAAAAGTTCGGGAACACCCCGGCGCCTAGTATATCAGCGCAATTTTGGTATGCAAGCATCAGCCGTTTTCGTGCGATATACAGGGTGTTGTTCGCACCGCCGCGGCGTTGAAAGTGCGGATGGTATCGTGCCCATTTTATTGTCTCAGCTGGCAACTGATCGATTTGAATCACTTCGGCTACTTGCAACCAACCCCACAGTACATGACACGGGGCGGCGTCGGCCGCCCACCAGAGGCTCTTTGCTTGATCTTCTAGGCGACGAAACAGGCCAAAGAAAAGAAACAAATCTCCGGCCCCGACGCAGTGGTTTTTCAAATGCCCCTGGGCTGGCCCGGTTTGCCCGAAAAGTGGCCGCCATCCTGGTTGTCGAACCAGCGCCGGGGCAACGACGTCGGGGTCCAGGTGTGCCCCATAGTGAGGTGCAATGCGACCGGTAGTGAGGTGTGCAACCACCGGGGCGAGAGGCGCACCTTTATGGCGAATGTCGCCATAGGTTATCGCCGATGTTTTATCAGGGATCGGTAGCGAAACCATGGACCCGTCTGGAAAGATCGGGCTGGGTACGCCGCCGGTTGACGAGTCAAAGCCTTTCCTACTGAGTACCAGTTTCATCGCTTATAACACGTTGCCATGATTTATCTGTTGCCGGCCAATGTGTTGGCTTGCTGATTAAGCCCGCGGGAAAATTCGCAATAAAATTAACAAAATTTGCAATTGTCTCAGGCGTAAAGTGGTTTTTATGAGCCCGGCCTACCTTTAGCGCCGTCAGATGCAAGGGCAGTTCCGGGCCCGATGCCCCAAAATAATGAAATTTTTTCGCAATAAGTATGTTTTCACCGCTTAAATCATGGGCCTTGGTCTGCGGATTTTCACGTTCACCACGGGAATGCATTGAGCGTAATTGCCGAAATGTACCGTTTGCCAGCGGTTTATAGATATTGTCCCCAGCCTTCCAGATTACGCCGTTTTTGGAATAGACTGGTATTTTGCAGGCAAAGCGATGATCACGGTAATAGCTGACATAATCGAGTATTTCATCAACGAGCATGGCAAAGACAACTCGATTTCCCCGCCGTTTCGGACTGATGCCGACAACCCAGTCGCCGATAGTTGCGGTGCGACGAATAACCGGTTTGCAAGTAGCCAGGGTACAAAAGCCCCAAAACGGGTTCGGCGCGAAGCCGGTGTCGTGGGCCACCACATACGAATGAAGTCTCATGGTCACTACCTCCCAAACTGGGTGCACTATTCAGAGAAAACTTCAAATGAATTGCACTGTAACCGGATAGACCAGTTTGCGGAAAAACTGCAAGGTTGCGGTCTTTACCGGCTCGCGCTGGTAGTCGACGGGCGGTAATGTTTTTCGATCTACAAAATATAGTATTCTGCATCCGGGTCCACATAGGTGCCGCAACCAATAATCTCGATTGTTGCCAGGCATCGGCGGCACAAAGGAATAAATTTGACACCGTCAACTTCCGGGTCAATCACCTCGTTGATTCTCTCCTGTAAAACGGTAAATGCGGAACTACGTACGGGGTCTATCTCAAATTTAGAATACTGCACTCGTACACCATAATCCTTGAGAATTTTTGCAACCCGGTTCAGCCGTTTTGTTTCAGCGATATCGTAGACGGCCAGCATCTTCATTATACGATCACCCAGTCAAGTTGCGAAAATGTGATTCCTTTTCCCAGCACCACCGCTTTGCCCATACACAACCGACACACCCGGTAGATACGAACGCTGTCTTCGACAAGGTCAAGATTTTCGGCACAGTAGTGGCGTATTTCAGCAACCTCTCGTGTATCGAGGCGACATTCAAAGACCGATTTTTGCGAGCGGATGCCAAGCTCTTTTAAAAATTTTCGCAACCGGTTGCGTCGTTTATCATCGGTGATGTCGTATACCACCACGGTGTTCATCGCAGAGTCAGCGGTTCATAGGTGGCAGTGGCGCCTTCAACCAGTTTTCTATACTGGCCAGCTTGGGCGGTTAACGCCTCGTTGTAGGTGATCTTACGGTCCTCAGGCAGGTAGTGGAACTCGGTGGTGAGCTTGCGTTCAAAATTCTCGATCACTCGTCCAAACGCCGAAGGCTTTAGCTTTACCGGCCATTTACCACGGCCCGCCTCGAGCTCATGCTCCACGACTGTGTCGGCCATGCGTTGTGGCGGCACGTCGAACAGTTCACCGGCGTTAATACCACTCATCAATCCAAACGGATCACCGGTTACGTCCGGTGTCGGCGCCTGATTTTCTTCGCTTAGTGGTGGCGGTTCTTCGGTGATAAAGTCGTCGTGCTGCAAAATCTTCAGATTAAATAATGACAATACCAGTGTATCAACAACGATGACCCTGAACTCCTCCATAAGATCCATCACCAGGGAAAATCTGCCGTAATCGGGCACATGAAGAAACGCCGGATATGGGTCGAGATTGGCGGTTCTAATGGCAGCATATACCCGATTGAACAGAAATGTATAGAGCAAGGAAAGAACCGCGTTCACCGGGTCGGTGGGCGGCCGCCTGACTCGGCGGTTAAAGTCGAAATTGTCGTTGAGACCCCATCGCAGGACGCCGAAATAAGCGGCACTGCCGCGCCCCTCATAACCGCGCAACGACTCCACCGATTTTGCCTGTGCAATGGCGGGATACAAGGCACGAATCTGTTTTGCTTTAGTGCGCGGTTCTTTGTGTTTTTTGGTGCGAGAGATACGCATCAACAGGCTCGTCATGCTGGTTAGCTTGCCGAGCACGACAGTCCGACAGAAAGTCAGGCCGAATTCAGGGTTGTCCAGGAGGGTGAATTGACGTCGGCGTAGCATGATATTTTTTGGTTCGGGGGTGGCGTAGCGCCCCACATAGCGGCCATCTTTGCGAAAAAAAATGGTATCGACCTGATGTTTCAATAACATCGCTCGGGCGGCCGGCGAGATGGTGATGCTGCCAAACAGCATCACTTGTTTGAGCTTTTCCACAAACAGAGTGTGGTAGGTGTCCTCACCCTTTTTCACCAGAAGATGACGACCTTCGCGAATAATGCGGGCGCCTTGCGTGGTTACATAGATATTCACCGGTTGCCTCCATCGTGATTTGGCCGATACTCAACCGGATGCGGCGCCCCCAAGCCAGTTTTGCAACATTGCGATCAGGGTTCAGAAGACAGAAGACAGAAGACAGAAGACAGAAGAAAAAACCTATCAAAGCTGGCTGTCTAAACTGTTATAATTCCTTTGTAGTTCAGGTCTCTTCATTCCTACTATTCGACTATCATCCCGCCGCCATCATGGGTGGTCGTAATCCCTTTGTAGTTCAGGTCTCTTCATTCGGGCAGTTGAAGGGAAGGACGTTTGCGGCGTACTGGTCGTAATTCCTTTGTAGTTCAGGTCTCTTCATTCCCCGATTACGCGGCGATTGTCGTCAAGGGGAAAATCAGTGGTCGTAATCCCTTTGTAGTTCAGGTCTCTTCATTCGTTTGAGGTGCTGGACGAGATACCGGAAGGGTTTGGTCGTAATCCCTTTGTAGTTCAGGTCTCTTCATTCGCCAAGGGTGCCGAAAACACGAGAGACCTTGGCCGTCGTAATCCCTTTGTAGTTCAGGTCTCTTCATTCTTCAGTCAAACGAAGATACATGGTGGTCGTTGCGTCGTAATCCCTTTGTAGTTCAGGTCTCTTCATTCAAATGATGAGGGCAATAAAGCCCGAACGAACCACAGGGTCGTAATCCCTTTGTAGTTCAGGTCTCTTCATTCCAAATGAAAAAGGAGGTATTATGATGAAATGGAAGAATTGTCGTAATCCCTTTGTAGTTCAGGTCTCTTCATTCAAAAAACAACGATATTAAACAGTGGCACATTGATGTCGTAATCCCTTTGTAGTTCAGGTCTCTTCATTCGTGGGTAGCAGAGCTAACACTTCGTTCTTTGAGATTTCTAAGTCGTAATCCCTTTGTAGTTCAGGTCTCTTCATTCCGTAGAATATCTCCGGGAAATCGGACTGGCTGACGCCTCGTCGTAATCCCTTTGTAGTTCAGGTCTCTTCATTCCCGTTGTGATTGCTTGTGCAACGGGTACTCAAATGTGTCGTAATCCCTTTGTAGTTCAGGTCTCTTCATTCTAGGTACAAATAGGCCATTTAATGGAATACTTTACAAGTCGTAATCCCTTTGTAGTTCAGGTCTCTTCATTCGATAAAGATGACCCGGCAGGCAATCCGCATCCTAAACGTCGTAATCCCTTTGTAGTTCAGGTCTCTTCATTCCCCTTTGCTTCAAAGGATACGTTAAATGCTATTCGAGGTCGTAATCCCTTTGTAGTTCAGGTCTCTTCATTCGCGCATCAATAATAAGCGGGTGCTGTCATATCTGAAGTCGTAATCCCTTTGTAGTTCAGGTCTCTTCATTCTCTGTCATCGGCGTTCTGAATTTGTACCTAGCGCGGCGATTTGAAAATGCATCCTCCGTCTTCTTCTTTTTCTTCCTGATCACTATCATACAATCATCTTCTTCTTCTTTCTTCTCTGTTCTTGCTGTTTTACTCCCTGTTTAGGTTGATCAGCGGTACATCTTCTCCTGAGGAGGACTTCAGGAGATGGGACGACTACAACGACGTACGTGCAAGAACTGCGGGGAATTATTCAGTGCCGACCACCGCAATACCCACAAGCAGCGGTACTGCCGGGACCCCGGCTGCAAACAAGCGAGCAAGGCTGCCAGCCAGAAAAAATGGCTCGCTAAAAAAGAGAACCGGAACTACTTCCGCGGCCTGGTAAACACCCAGCGAGTGCAACAGTGGCGCCGGCTCAATCCGGGGTACTGGAAAAAAGCACCCGTAAAGCAGACTGCGTTACAAGATCACTGGTGCGACAATACCCAATCAAAACAAGATGATATCTCACCAGTAACGAAATCACCGTTACAAGATGTCTTAACCAACTATCATGTTGTTCTGGTGGGATTATTGGCACAGTTAAGTGGTTCACTGTTACAAGATGACATCGCACACACCGGCCTCCGCCTGCAACAATTGGGGTTTGATATTCTCAAAGAATCATCACCCACCACAGGAGGTCGTCATGACGGTACACAAACACCCCATCCACACTCATTTGGTCCGAGCGATTCCGGAGCAGTTCAGCTGGGTCGATCACCGCCTGGTACAACAACGCTACATAGATCATCTCAGCCACCAGGCAGCAGCCCTGTATCTGTTCCTGGTGACGGTAAGTGATCACCAGGGGCTGAGCTATTACAGCGATACCACTCTGGGCAAGCGGCTTACCATGGATAGTGCCGTCCTGACCCAGGCCAGAGAAACGCTGATCCGCCATCACCTGATCGCCTATCAATGCCCGCTCTACCAGGTACTGGCCCTGGATTGTCGAAGCACAGCGGCACCAGCTGATCAAGAAATCTCGTCAGTTGGGCAGATCCTGCAGCAGCTGGGAGGAGGGGCGCGATGATCGATTATGAACAGTTTTGCCGGATACAGGCATGCCGGCGGGAAGGATTGAAAGCCGGCCAGATCGCCACAAAGCTCGGACTCGATGCACGCACCGTCGCCGCTTGGCTACAGAAAAAACGTTTCCAGCCGAAACAGTCGGCAAACCGAGCAAGCAAGCTCGATCCGTATAAACGCGATATCGTCTCAATGGTGGAACGATATCCATACAGCGCCGTCCAAATCTACCAGAAAATCAGAGAACAAGGCTTCGATGGCGGCTATACCATCGTCAAGGATTACGTACGCGCCATCAGGCCGAAACGGCACAAGCCATACCTGAAACTACGCTTTGCCCCCGGTGAATGCGCCCAGGTGGACTGGGGCTCGTACGGTTCAATCAGGGTCGGCTCTACCCGGCGGCGCTTGAGCTTCTTTGTCATGGTACTCTGCTATAGCCGGATGATGTATCTTGAGTTCACCGTTTCCCAGACCATGGAGCACTTTCTTGGCTGCCACCAAAATGCATTGCACTGTTTCGGCGGTGTTCCTTCCCGGATCATGGTCGATAATCTCAAATCGGCGGTCTTGAAACGAATCACCGGACAGGCGCCCGTGCTGAACCCGAAGTATCTGGACTTTGCCACTCATTACGGATTTACCATCGTCCCCTGCGGCGTCGGCAAGGGCAACGAAAAAGGTATCGTTGAACATGGTGTCGGCTACGTAAAAAAGAACTTTCTGGCGGGCCTCGAGCCGGCTGACTTCAAGACGATCAACCCCGCCGCGACCCACTGGCTGGCTACGATTGCAAATGTGCGGGTTCATGGGGAGACCCATAAAAAGCCACACGATATGTTCGCGCACGAGACACGATATCTTTCCCCGCTTCCTGCCCAGCTATACGATATCGCGACACTCACCCCGGTGCGGGCATCCAGGCAGTTCCGGGTGAGCCTGGATACCAACCGCTATTCAGTGCCAGCCGAATATGCCGGCACGTCCTTGCTGATGAAGACCTATCCGGACCGGATATGCATCTATCACGACCACACGCTTATCGCCCGGCACACCAGGAGTTACGACCGCCATAGAGACACGGAACATCCCGATCATCCCAAGGCCTTACTGCAGCAGCGCAAAAAAGCCAGAGACCAGAAATTACTCATGCGCTTTCTCACCGTATCGCCCCATGCCGAGCGATACTACCAGGGGCTTGTCGAACGTAAACTCAACATTATGCACCATATCCGGCAGATTGTCGGCTTAACCGAGATCTATTCCCCTGAGCAGGTGGCACGCGCCATGGAGGATGCGTTGGAATACCGTGCCTTCTCCTGCGATTATATCGCCAACCTGATCGAACAGCGGAAGCACTTCAACCGGCCGCCCGGCGCCCTGCATCTTACCAGGGCCGCCGATCTGCTTGATCTTGAAATAAGTGAACCGGATATAAGCATCTACGCAAAGGGGGACCATGATGCATAACAAACCACGCCACATCAGTGAACAACTCGACTATCTCAAGCTGCGGTTCATGCAACACAATCACGAAGCTCTGGCCAAGACCGCGGCAGCTAAAGGCTGGAGCCACCACGAGTACTTTCAACAGCTTGTCCAAGGAGAAACCGATCTGCGCTGGGACAATGGTATTGAACGCCGGATCAGGATGGCCCGTTTTCCGGTAAAAAAAACCCTGGAGCAATTTCAGTTCAATTGGCCGGAAAAGATCAATGAGATGCAACTCAAGCAGCTGTTTCGCCTCGAATTTATCGCTCACAAGGCCAACGCCATACTGCTTGGCGGGGTGGGGCTTGGCAAGACCCACCTTGCCACCGCCATCGGCTATGAGGCCTGTCTGCGTGGTCTCCCCGTGTTGTTTGCCACGGCGGTGGATGTTATCAACACCCTGGCCGCCGCGCAGGCTGCCGGCCAGCTCAAAATCTCCTTGAAGCAGTACCTCACGCCCGCGTTGTTAATCCTTGATGAGATCGGCTATCTGCCCATCGATAAACGCGGCGCTGATCTACTCTTCCAGGTGATCAGCAAGCGCTACGAGAAAGGAGCGATACTGATCACTTCGAATCGCGCCTACAAGGACTGGCCGGCCATCTTCAACAATGATGCAACGCTGACATCGGCAATCCTGGACAGGCTGTTGCACCATGCCGATACCGTTGTCATTGAAGGAAAAAGTTATCGCATGAAAGAACAGGTGGAAGGGTGACTCGATGACGCTGAAAGATCGCCGCCGGAAAGAGATTTCCTGGCGACGATTAGGAGGCGTGAAACAGCTGCATCTTTAAACCGCCGTTTCTATGCATCTTGGGAGCGCCGGTAACATTCTCTTTGAGATTTCTAAACTAGCGACAACTCGACAGTCGTAATCCCTTTGTAGTTCAGGTCTCTTCATTCGAGGTTGAGCACAAAACTATTTGTGCTCACAACCCTGATGGTCGTAATCCCTTTGTAGTTCAGGTCTCTTCATTCAATTTGAACGCCGTGACCCTGGCCGCCGCCGGTTTTAATGGTCGTAATCCCTTTTTAGTTCAGGTCTCTTCATTCAGGAGGAGAAAATGAATAAGGAAAACTTGGTAAAAAGCAGTCGTAATCCCTTTGTAGTTCAGGTCTCTTCATTCTGGTTTTGGGATGTCTGAAAAAATTTCTTTGGCACTGTCGTAATCCCTTTGTAGTTCAGGTCTCTTCATTCCCCTGTTTCAGCAATTTCCCAGGACCTTCGTGTGGCGTCGTAATCCCTTTGTAGTTCAGGTCTCTTCATTCGTTGAAGTTGGTGTGCACCAATGGCCTAGATTATATAGGTCGTAATCCCTTTGTAGTTCAGGTCTCTTCATTCGTAACTGAATGGCTCGTTGATCAAGGCCGGCCAGGGTCAGTCGTAATCCCTTTGTAGTTCAGGTCTCTTCATTCAGATGACCAGAATCAATTTAGTTCCCCCACACACCGTCGTAATCCCTTTGTAGTTCAGGTCTCTTCATTCTTGAGCAGGCAGAGGCATATGTCGAGCAACAAATTAACCCGTCGTAATCCCTTTGTAGTTCAGGTCTCTTCATTCACTAGCACCACCACCGCTACCAAGCCCGCTTGTTGATTCTCACATTAAATGCACAGCATTTGTCTGAATATCTTACCAGTGATATCAGAATATTTTGCAGGCGTCCCCCCCGGGCGTGCGTCGCGTAGCGCCGCCCGGGGGGAGCATCTCGGCACGACTAGAGTACAGATTTACTCAGAACAATGCATCATATTCTGAGTCCTTCTTCTCTGCGTAGTGTCCGTGTCCAGATTGATCAGTGGTTACGAGTCGGCAATACTGTTTGACGATACGGTTTAGTTCTTCAGCCAGTTCAAGCAATTCGGCAAGAAACTGGATGGTCTGTTCAGGTTTCATGATGTGCTCCTTGTGTTTGATGGTTGAATTACAGCAGCTCCGAGTCGGCACACCGAACATGCTCCGCTGTTACCTCTTGTGTTTTTTCGGCGGCAGCGGCGATCATGGCGCCGCGGGCAAGATGGTTGGCTTTGCGAAAGAGCCCGCCGGAGCCCTGATGAATGGCGGTTACCGCCTGTTCGGTAAAGGGTGAGTTTTTTATTCCGACAATGGTGAGATGATGGTCCAGATACTCACCCATCGCCTGGCGGGTGACCGCCGGCAGATGACTTCTGGCAACAATGCGAGAAGCCAGCGGTATGGCGGTACGGTAGAGCAGGTTTTCCGCCAGGTTATTCTGGCCGGCCAGCACCATGGGCAGCCACGGTTTGGAGTCGGCTTCGAACTGGGTGATGGTATGGAGCTCGGCAAAGACATCGAGGCGCAGCAGTGAGGCCTCATCGATAATCAGCAGGGGTTGCTGCTTTTTACCGGCGACCAGGCTGTCGATCTGTGCTCTGATCAGCCGGGTCAATACGGCCCGTGAGGACGATGCGGTAGCGATGTCAAGCTCGGCCAGGAGCTGGCGGTAGAGTTCGAGAATAGAGCCGGCTGAAGCGGTGACCCACAGGGTCTTGTACCGAGAGTGATGAAGCGTTCCACAGCTGTAGCGCACGGCGGTTGATTTGCCGGCGCCGACTTCGCCGGTGACGAGCATGATGGCGCCCAGGCGCAGGACATAGTCGAGGCGCTGCTGGACGCCGAGCAATTCCGGGGTGGTGAGCACCTGCTCAAGGGCGAGATCAGCCCTGAAGGGCTCCGCACTGAGACCGAAGAAACTTCGATAGCTCATGATCCACCTCCGTCGGCGCCAGGATCAAAGGGCAGCCGTCCCGGCCGGCATGTCGTGGTCTTGGCGAGCATCTCTTCACCGCCGTTTTTGGTTCGTTTCACCAGGGTGTTGACCACCAGATCAACCGGCCTGAGCAGACCACACGACTGCCCCTTACAGAAGATTTCGACCCGTTCCGGCCGATCATCGTTGAACAAGAGCGTGACCCGTTCACCGATCAATTGAACCGGGGCTTCGAAGAGTCGTCCGTCGATGGTGACGACCCGGTCTTTGCTGACCCGGCGCCGCACTTCTTTACGGAAGTGATCAGCAAGCTCAGCGGGTGCTTCGCGAATCATTTCAAGATGAGCGGCAAAGCGGTTGAACGGGGTCATCGCGGTAACCGAATGAACCCGATGCAGATAGTCCGTTTCCAGCCAGTGCTGGAACCGGTCATTGAGCTGAGCAAGGGTGTCGGGTTGGTCATCGAGGCGCGAGATAAACCGGGATCTGACGGTGCGAAAGAACCGCTCGATTTTGCCGCGCCCCTGTGGGGTATAGGGGCGGCTGTGGATCAGGGCGATGCCGAGCGAGGCACAGATTCGTTCGAGATGGCGTGAGCGAAAGGCGGCGCCGTTGTCCACGTAGAGTTTACGCGGCAGTCCTCTGGTAAGCAGGGCCTGGCGAAAGACCTGGAGCCAGGATTCGAGTTTTTCCGAACAGAAGAACTCGCCGTGGGTAATGAGCCGGGAATGATCGTCAAGAATGGCGATCAGATATGCTTTGCGCCGCTTGCCGGTGCCTTTTACCAAGGGGCCGTGCATGATATCTGATTGCCAGATATCGTTGGGAAATTCGGCCTCGTAACGCCGTCGATCCACCGGGGCTCGCTTGTGCAGAGCGGCGCTGTCAAGCTTTTCCTGGGTGAGGATGCGATAGGCGGTGGAGAGACTCAGCGTCGTGCCGGGTGTGATTACTTGTTTTTCAGCAAGTGCTTGCACCAGCCGCCAGACCGGCCAGCCTGGTTGTTCTTTGCGCAACCGGATCAGGGCGCCGCGAGTCTCATCATCGACCGTGCGAGAGCATCCCCGGTCGCACCGCCTGGCCGGCATCAAGGCACTGAGCTCGCGGCCGCCCCGCTCATAGAGTCGCAGCCAGCGCCTGACGGTGGCCGCCGACACCCGGGTGCGATGAGAGCCGGGGATGTTCCAGTGCTGCTCACTTTTTTGATAGATGAGTTCGGTCAACTCACCGGGTTCGAGTCGTGATGCAACCAACTCGCTGATGACTCCGAAGCGAAACAGGGCAACTTCGGTACGCAAGGCTTCGTCTTCCATGGGCGTCCTCCTGGGTATGGGGTATCAGAGTCGGGTTATCCGAGTCTGTCTGCCGATACCATGCTCAGAGGCCGCCGGGCAGAGCTACAATACGGTAGGGTGGGTCATGGATGTGTCGATTGTCATGGTGTATTGCTTGGGTAACCGGGATGATGTTTCGTGCAATGAGTCGAGTGAATCCTTCCCGGTGGGTAAGCTGAGCGGACATCCCGAAGACCAGCCGAATCATCCGACCTAGCCGACGCCACCACTGGCGTTGGCGCGAACGCGGCAGATCGGGCCGCCAGCGTTTTGTGCTCTGTCGGTGGGTAATTGCCTGCTGGATCTCAGCACTGGAACTGCGATACCGGGGCCAATATCCCCGTGGTTTCAACCGATGAACGGCGCGGCACTGCGAACAGAACAGACGTCGAAGATAGACACAATGAGAAAAGCAGCTAAACCAGGCGACAACAAATCCATGCCACCACAACCGTCCACCGCACCGGGGACAGCACGATGGTTTATTCCAGGGGTAGGCGGTGCCGAGACGAGCAATTTCCTTGACGGATGCGGCA
>JAEPEX010000099.1_pt1 | contig 97061 bp, 98 predicted proteins | sample 9130951 | NCBI WGS metagenome assembly JAEPEX01 (sample SAMN17228542, study PRJNA684324) | microbial mat metagenome | biome: saline marsh[ENVO:00000054]; feature: microbial feature [ENVO:01000007], biofilm[ENVO:00002034], sulphate-reducing...; material: estuarine water [ENVO:01000301]|estuarine... | reverse complement strand
CGTCCTTTGCCGCGGCGCGGCCCGGATCGGCGCTGGGGCGCTGGTTTCTGCGCGCGCTGCTGGGCTTTGTCGGGTTCTGGATCACACTGGCCGCCTGGGATTTCGTCGCCGGGCTGTTTGCCCGCAATGTCTGGCTTGGCCGCGCGGGGCTTGTGCTGCTTGCGGCGGTGATCGTCGGGGCGGTGCTTCTGGCGCTGCGCGAGTTGCGCGCGCTGCGCCGGCTGGCCCGCGTCGACCGGATGCATCAGGCCGCCGCGACCGCGCGGGCAACCGCCGACCTGCCGGCCGCCCGGGCACTGCTGCGCCAGCTCGACGGGTTCTATCGCGGGCGCGACGCGCTGGCGCCGGGCCGGGCCGCGCTGGCCGCCGAGGCGGCCGAAATCCTCGATGCCGATGCGCTGCTCGATGCCGCCGAACGGCGGCTCCTGGTGCCGCTCGATGCGCTGGCCCGGCGCGAGGTCGAAGGCGCGGCGCGCCAGGTCGCCGCAGTGACCGCGCTGGTGCCGCTGGCGCTGGCCGATGTCGCCGCGGCGCTGATCGCCAATCTGCGGATGATCCGGCGGCTGGCCGAGATCTATGGCGGGCGGTCGGGGGCGTTGGGCGGTTGGCGGCTGACCCGGGCGGTGATGACCCATCTGGTGGCGACCGGCGCCATCGCGGCAGGCGAGGACATGATCGAACCGCTGGTCGGCGGCGGATTGCTGGCGCGCCTGTCGCGCCGCTTTGGCGAGGGCGTGGTGAACGGCGCGCTGACCGCCCGGGTCGGCGTCGCGGCGATGGAGGTCTGCCGCCCGCTGCCCTTTGGCGCGGGGCGCCGGCCGTCGACCTCGCGTCTGGTCAAGCGGGCGCTGACCGGGCTGTTCGATCGGGATGGCCGGCCGAAGGCGCCCGCGCCGTGACGGCGATCCGGGTCATTCTGATCGCCGTGCTCGGGCTGACCGGGCTTGGCACCTTTGCCTTGTTGGCGGATTTGGCCGGTCGGCGCATCGAAGCCTGGGAGGCGACGATCCTGATCGCCGTTCTGGCGATACCGGCCACGCTGATTTATCTCATCATTGCCGAATGGCGGCTCGATCGCAGGCTGTCGCAGCTCGAGGCGCGCGGTCTCGAACGCGCCCCACCGCCACCATCGCGCGAAGCGGTCCCCAAGGCGGTGCCCCGGCAAGCCGACGCGCCCGCCCGCGATCCCGAACCGGCGGCGGCGGCCCGCGGCCAGCGCCGGCGATGGCGGTCCCGCCGCAGGTTTCGGCGCCGATCACGCCCCGGAGCGATGACAGGGCCGCCGGCGAAGCCCGCCCGGAACCGCTGGCGGCGCGCCTTGTGGCCTGGGTCCAGGCCAATTGGGTGCTGGCCATTGCGGCGGTTTCGCTGGCCCTCGCCGGCGTCTTTCTGGTGCAATACGGCATCGAACAGGGGCTCCTGACCCCTGCGATGCGGGTCGCCGGCGCACTGACCCTCGGTGCGGCGCTGATCGCGGCCGGGGAATGGGTGCGCCGGCGCTGCGGCGATACCGGGTCGGACACCGCGACGATCCCCTCGGCGCTGGCCGGCGCCGGCCTTGTCTCGCTCACGGCGGGTCTGCTGGCCGGGCATCTGTTGTACGGGCTGTTCGGCAGCGGTTTCACCTTTGCCGCACTGGTGGCGGTGGCCGGCATCGCCGTGGCGCTTGGCTGGTTCTATGGCCCGTTTCTGGCCGCGATCGGCATTGCCGGTGCGCTGGCCGTGCCGTTCGTCGTCGTCCCCGATCCCGGCGCGCCGATCCTGTTTGCGTATCTCGCGCCGGTGGTTCTGGCCGGTCTTCTGATCGACACGGTGCGCCGCTGGGCCTGGGTGTCGGTGCTGTCCCTGGCGGCGGGGTTTCTGGCCGCGCTTGCGGTCCATGACGCGGGCGGCGCTGGCAACGGCCCGGGCTTTACGGCCTTTGCCATCGTGGTGGCGACCGCGGCGGCCAGCATACCGGTGCGGCGCTGGCGGCCCGACCACCCCGGCCCGGCGCTGCTGGCGGCATGGGCCGACCGCGCCCGCGCATCCTTCCCGGTGCTGCTGGCCTGGGGGGCGTTCGCGGCGGCCTGCGCCGTCGCCCTGGGGGTGACCGAGGATGCCGGCAACGCGACCGGCGCCTGGGCCGGCATGGTCGCGATGGCCGCGCTGTTCCTGATCGCCGCGATCTGGTTCCGGCCGGCACCCGGGCTGACCGATCTGGCGCTGCTGCCGCCGCTGGTCTTTGTGGCGGCGTTGGGGTTGCAGGCCATCGGCAATGGTCCGTTGCTGGCGCCGGGTGCCGTTGCCGCCATACCCGGCCTGCCGGAGAGCGCCGCGCGCCCCGATCATGGCCCGCCGGCGCGGATCGCGGTGCTTGTCGCGGGGGCCGCCATCGCATCGGCGATCGCGGCCTGGCGCGGCATCGCGGCGGGGCCGTTCCGGCTGTGGTGGTCGGCCGGCGCGGCGGTGTTCGCGCCCGCGGTCCTGGTCATCCTGCATCTGGGCTGGGCGCCGGCGGCATGGTTCGCGCGCCATGGCGACGGTGTCTGGGCGTTGCATGTCATCGCCGTGGCCGTGGCCATGGTGCTGTTTGCCGAACGCACGGCGCGGGCCGATGCGGGCACCAGCCGCCGGGTTGCCGGGTTTGCCCTGGCGGCGATCACGCTTGTCGCCTTTGCGCTGGGGCTCGTCCTTGGGCCGGTTCCGCTGACCCTGGCGATGGGGGCGATGGCGCTGGCCGCGGCGCTTCTCGACCGGCGCTTCGACATGGACCTGCTCGGGCTGTTCATCGCCGGCGGCACCCTGCTGATCTATTGGCGGCTTGGCCTGCCTGCCGGCATCCTCACCGCCACGCGGGCACCGCTCGGCGATGTCGCCGTCGCCTATGGCGGGATCGTCGCCCTGCTTGGCGCCACCGCGCTGACCCTGCGCCGCCGCCGGCGCTGGCGGGTCCGGGCGGGCGTCGAGGCCGCCGGCTGGACGCTGCTGGCGATCTTCGCCACGCTGCTCTTGGACCGGGCGCTGACGCTCCATGGGCTGGCGTCGCCTTGGGGCCTCGGCATGGCCGCCACGCTGTGGCTTCTGTCGGCCGGGGCGGTATGGCTGTGGCGTCAAGCGGGGCAGATGCCGCGCAGGATCGCGCTGGTGCTGGCCGGGTTCCACCTGGCGGTCGCCCTGATTGCCCTTGGGCTTGGCGTCTTTCCCGCCAACCCGGCGCTGCCGGGCGCCCACCCGGTGGGTGGCCCGCCCTTGGCCGACACGCTGTTGCTGGCCTATGCCCTGCCCGGCGTGACGCTGGCCGCACTTGCCTGGCGGCTGCCCGGGCTTGCGGGCTGGGCCTGCGCAAGCGGGGTGGAGCCTGGGCGGCGCGCTGGTTGCGCTCTATTTCGGCCTTGAAATCCGCCGGTTCTGGCAGGGCGACAACCTGGCGAACGGCGGCGTGACCGATGGCGAGCTCTACAGCTACACCATCGCCATGCTGATCGCGTCGGCCGGTCTGCTTTATGCCGCTTTCGCGCAGCGCAGCGTCACCCTTCGCCGGGTCGCGATGGCCGGGATCGGGCTGACCGTCGCCAAGGTCTTTCTGATCGACATGGGCGGGCTGACCGGGCTGCTCAGGGTCGCCGCCTTTCTCGGTCTCGGGCTGGCGCTGGCAGCGCTTGCCTGGCTTGACCGGCGGATCGCGGCGCAGTGGCAGGCCCGGCCGCCCGGCTGATGCCGCCCCCGGTCTCGACCCTTGCGGCCGCGGCGCGCCTGCGCTAAGGAGACCCTTCGCCGAACACCGCCCGGAGGTTCCCCATGGCCCGCGTCACCGTCGAGGATTGTGTCGACAAGGTTCCCAACCGGTTCGAACTGGTGATGCTCGCCGCCTATCGGGCGCGCGAACTGGCCACCGGCGCCGAGCTGACGGTCGATCGCGACCGCGACAAGAACCCGGTCGTCTCGCTGCGTGAAATCGCCGAAGAGACCCAGACCGCAGATGGCGCTGCGCGAACGGCTGATCGAATCGCATCAGACCCAGATCGAGGTCGACGAACCCGAAGAAGACGCGATGGCGCTGCTGATGGCGCGCGAAACGCATGATCGTCCCGGCGACGACATGTCCGAAGAAAACCTGCTTCGCGCCTTGATGGAGGCGCAGGGGGAGCGCTGATCGCGCCCCTGCGGGCCGCGCCATGAACGAAACCCTGCGTGACGCGGACGCCCTGATTGCGCGCATTCGCGCCTACAACCCGAAATCGGACACCCGGCTGATCCGCGACGCCTGGGCCTATGCCGAGACGATGCATCGCGGCCAGACCCGCCGCTCGGGCGAGGCCTATTTCAGCCATCCCGTTTCCGTGGCGATGCTGCTGGCCGATCAGCGGCTCGACGACGCCACCATCGCCACCGCGCTGCTGCACGACACGGTCGAGGATACGCGCTGCACCACCGCCGAGATCGAGGCCCGTTTCGGGGCCCAGATCGCGGCGCTGGTCGATGGCGTGACGAAGATCACCAACCTTCAGCTCTCGACCGTCGAATTGCGCCAGGCCGAGAATTTTCGCAAGCTCCTGCTGGCGATGTCGCGCGATCTGCGGGTGATCCTGGTCAAGCTTGCCGACCGGCTGCACAACATGCGCACGATCCGCCATCTGCCGCCCGAGAAGCAGATGCAGAAGGCCCGCGAGACGATGGACATCTATGCGCCGCTCGCCGGCCGCATGGGCATGCAGGAAATGCGCGAAGAGCTTGAGGACCTGTCGTTTCGGGTGCTGAACCCCGAGGCGCGCCAGTCGATCATGCGCCGCTTTCTGACCCTGCAGCGCGAGGCCGGCGACATCGTCACCCGGATCACCGACGACATCCGCGAGGTGCTGGCCGAGCGCGCGATCGACGCCCGGGTCTTCGGGCGGGCCAAGAAACCGTTTTCGATCTGGCGCAAGATGCAGGAAAAGGAACTGACCTTTTCCCGCCTGTCGGACATCTACGGGTTTCGCGTCATCACCGGGTCCGAGGAAGACTGCTATCGCGTTCTTGGCGCCATCCATCGCCGCTGGACGGCGGTGCCGGGCCGCTTCAAGGATTATATCAGCCAGCCGAAATCGAACGGCTACCGGTCGATTCACACCACCGTGTCGGGGCGCGACGGCAAGCGGGTGGAGGTGCAGATCCGCACCCGGCAGATGCATGAGGTGGCCGAAACCGGGGTCGCCGCGCACTGGTCCTATCGCGACGGCCGCAAGGTCGAGAACCCGTTCGCCGTGGACCCGGCGGAATGGCTCGAAAGCCTCAGCGAACGCTTTGCCCGCAGCGAGGATCATCACGAATTCCTCGAACACATGAAGCTCGAGATGTTCGCCGATCAGGTGTTCTGCTTCACCCCCAAGGGCGACGTGATCAAGCTGCCCAAGGGGGCGACGCCGATCGACTTTGCCTATGCGATCCACACCAGGATCGGCGAATCCTGCGTCGGCGCCAAGATCGACAGCCGCCGGGTGCCGCTCTGGACGCGGCTCAGAAACGGCCAGTCGGTGGAAATCACCACGGCCGAGGGGCAGCGCCCGCAAGCCGCCTGGATGGACATCGCCGCCACCGGCAAGGCGCGCGCCGCGATCCGCCGCGCGCTGCGCGAGGAACACCGCGACCAGTTTGTCAAGCTTGGCCGCGAACTGGCCCGCGTCGCACTCGAACATATCGGCAAGAAGGCGTCCGACAAGGCGCTGGCGACGGCGGCACGGATTCTGGGCCTGAAGGACACGACCGAGCTTCTGGCCCGGCTTGGCAGCGCCGAGCTGGACAGCCGCACGCTGGTCGAAACGCTCTATCCGGAACTGGTCGACCGGCCGCAGCGCGCCGCAGTACCGGCGGCGCGCGCCGTTGTCGGCCTGGCCGGCGACCAGACCTCGCTGCGGGCGCCCTGCTGCCAGCCGATCCCGGGCGAGCGGATCGTCGGCATCGGCACCCGGGGGCGCGGCGTGACGATCCACGCCATCGACTGCCCGAATCTCGTCGATGTCGAGGATCAGCCGGATCGCTGGATCGACCTGCACTGGCAGCCCGGCCGGCACGAAGCGGCCTATGCGGTGACGCTGATCGTGATCCTGCTCAACGATGCCGGCGTGCTGGGGCGCATCTGCACGCTGATCGGCGAGCAGAACGCCAACATTTCCGACATCCAGTTCACCGATCGGAAACCCGATTTCTATCGGATGCACATTTCCGTCGAAGTCCGCGATACCGAGCATCTTTACAGCGTGATGACGGCGGTCGAAGCTGACAGCGATGTCGCCGGGGTCGAACGGCTGAAAACTGGGTCGCGGGGGGCCTGACGGGAAGGGCATGTTCAAGCGCCGGGAACCCCGCCACTGGCTGACGCTGGTGGGCCGGTCGTTCTGGCCGCGCGGCGGCTGGGGTCGGGCCACGTCCTATGTCTGGCACCGGTTGCGCCGCCTGCCGGACCCGCCCCACAAGGTCGCCCGGGGCATCGGCGCCGGCGTCTTCGCCAGTTTCACGCCGCTTTTCGGGTTTCACTTCGTGCTTGCCGGGCTCGCGGCCTGGGCGGTCCGGGGCAGCATCCTGGCAAGCCTGTTTGCCACCCTGTTCGGCAACCCGCTGACCTTTCCGCTGATCGCGGGCATCAGCATGACGACCGGGAACTGGGTGCTGGGGCGCGATGCCCGCCTGCCGGTGGGCGACATTCTGGGGGCGTTCGGCCAGGCCTCGGCCGAGCTCTGGCGAAATGCGGTGGCCGTCTTCACGCCCGCCTCCGCCCATTGGGACGGATTGTCGCTGTTCTGGAACCAGGTTTTCTGGCCCTATATGCTGGGGGGCTTGATCGCCGGGCCGGTCGCAGGCGTGATCGCCAACTATGTCAGCCAGCCCGTGGTCCGGCTCTATCAGGGTCGACGCCGCCGAAAACTGGCCGTCAAACTGCAACAGATCGCCGCGGCACGCACCGCCGCGGCGGCGACGTCGCCCGCCAGGGCGGAGGAGCCGAACCGATGACATCTCCGTTGCGCCTTGGCGTGAACATCGACCATGTGGCGACCGTGCGCGAGGCACGCGGCGGCGCCTATCCCGATCCGCTGCGCGCCGCCCAACTGGCCGAGGCCGCCGGCGCCGACGGCATCACCGCCCATCTGCGCGAGGATCGCCGGCACATATCGGACGCCGATATCGACGGGCTGATGGCGGGGCTGTCGCTGCCGCTCAACCTCGAGATGGCCGCGACCGACGAGATGCAGGCGATCGCGCTGCGCCACCGCCCGCATGCGGTGTGCATCGTTCCCGAAAAGCGCGAGGAGAAGACCACCGAAGGCGGGCTCGACGTGGCGCAGGACGAAAACCGGCTGGCGCACTTCATCGCGACCCCTGCGCGATGCGGGCTGCCGGGTGTCGATCTTCGTCGCCGCCGATCCGCGCCAGATCGAGGCCGCGCACCGGATCGGGGCGGCGGTTGTCGAACTCCATACCGGCAGCTATTGCGATGCCCATGCCGAAGGCCGCACCGCCGATCGCGACGCCGAACTGATCCGGTTGCGCGAGATGGCTGCAATGGCCGATGCGCTGGGGCTCGAAGTGCATGCCGGGCACGGCTTGACCTATGACACGGTCGCCCCGGTCGCCGCCCTGCCCCAGATCGTCGAGCTCAATATCGGCCATTTCCTGGTGGGCGAGGCGATTTTTCGCGGCCTGCCCGAAGCGATTGCCGAGATGCGCCGCCGCATGGATGCCGCACGGGCCTGACCGGCCCGCGCCACGCGGCGCGGCAAGCGATCGATGCCGGCAGGCGCGTCCAGCCTTCGGGTCATTCGCTGCCCAGCCGGCTGATCACCACGGCGATTTCGGGTTTCTTGCCCAGCTCGCCATCGGCGGCCTTGCGGGCGGTGCGCGTCAGCATCTCTTCGAGCTGGCGATCGTCGCCGAGCACCCCGCCATCGAGCCCGCCGACCAGCCGCTCGAGCGCCGCCTCGACCCGATCGGACACCGCCCGGCCCGACCGGCCGGTTTCGGACAACCCGATGACCTCCACCCAGGGGGCGCCGATCGGCGTGTCGTCATCCTCGAGGATCATCGTGACCACCAGAAGCCCGTTGCGCGCCAGACGAAGCCGGTCGCGCACCACGCCGTCGCGGGCGCCGACCCGCACCCGGCCATCGACATAGACCCGGCCGGCCTCGATCTTGCCGGCGATCACCGGCTTGTCGCCGGTGATATCGACCAGCGTGCCATTCGGCGCGATGACCGAGGCCCGCCCGTCTGCCTCGGCAAGGTCACGATGGGCGCGCAGATGGCGATGCTCGCCATGCATCGGGATCACCATGTGGGCATCGGTCATCCGGTGGACCTCTTGCAGATCGGGACGGTTGGCATGGCCCGACACGTGATAGGCGCCATCCTCGCCATCGACCACCGTGACGCCCTTTTCCGACAGGGCATTGACGATCCGCAGCACCGCGCGCTCGTTGCCGGGGATCGTCTTTGACGAAAACAGAAAGCTGTCGCCCTCCTTCAGTTCCAGCCCCAGGAAACCGGCCCCGCGCCAGCTGCGCCGAGGCCGCCCGCGTCTCGCCCTGGCTGCCGGTGACGATCAGCATCACCTGGCCCCGCGGCAAATCGCCCGCATCCTCGGCCGTGATCAGCGGCGGGAACGCGTCGATCACGCCGGTCTCTTCGGCGACGCGGACCATCTTCTGCATCGCCCGGCCCAGCAGCGCGACCGACCGGCCCGCCGCAATGCCCGCCTCGGCCAGCGCACGCACCCGCGCGATGTTCGAGGCGAATGTGGTCGCCACGACCATCCCCGAGGCATCGGCGACAAAGCGGTGCAGATTGTCGGGCAGGGAGGATTCCGACCGCCCCGGATGGGGCGAAAAGACGTTCGTCGAATCGCAGATCAGGGCGTGGATGCCGGGCCGGGCAGCTTCGGCCCAGGCCTCGGGATCATGCGCCTCGGACAGCCCGGGATCGGGGTCGAGCTTGAAGTCGCCGGTATGGATCAACCGCCCCTTCGGCGTGTCGATGACAAGCGCCGAGGCCTCGGGGATCGAATGCGACACCGGCAGGAAGCCGACCTTGAACGGCCCCGCGGCGACCTGTTCGGGGAAAGGGCCGACGATGTTGACATGGGCGGGGTCCTGGCCGCGCTCCTCCATCTTCAGGGTCGCGATCCGGCCGGTGAAGGCGCGCGCATAGACCGGCGCGCGCAGCGCCTCCCACAGATAGCCAAGCGCGCCGACATGGTCCTCATGGGCATGGGTCAGGAAAATCGCCTCCAGCCGGTTGCGCCGCGCGATCAGCCATTCGGCATCGGCAAAGATCAGGTCGACGCCGGGCGAGCTGTCCATGTCGGGAAAGGCCACGCCGATATCGGCGACGATCAGCCGCTCGGCATCCGCCCGGCCCCAGCCATAGATGTAAAGGTTCATGCCGATCTCGCCGGCGCCGCCCAGGGGCAGATAGATCAATCTTTCGGGACGCATCCGTTTTCCTCGTTATATGCGTGGATCACGGTCAGCCCGTGAATTGTCAGATCCTCTTCGAACACATCGAACAGCGCGTCGCCCTGCGCGAAAAGGGGCGCCAGACCGCCGGTACCGATCACCGTCATCGGGCGGCCATGTTCGGCCTTGATACGGTCGGTGACCTCGCGGATGAGGCCGACATAGCCCCAGAACACGCCCGATTGCATGCAGGCGACGGTGTTGGTGCCGATCACCCGTTCGGGTTTGGTGACATCGACATGCGGCAGCGCGGCGGCCGCCTGGTGCAGCGCCTCCGAGCGACAGGTTGACGCCGGGCGCGATCGCGCCGCCGATATAGGCGCCATCCATGTCGGCCACGTCGAAGGTCGTCGCGGTGCCGAAATCGACGACGATCAGATCGCCGCCATGCAGGTCGAAGCCGGCCACCGTGTTGACCAGCCGGTCGGGGCCGACCTGGGTGCCGGGATCGACCCGCACACCGACCGGCAGCAGGCAGTCGGGCTTGCCGACGACACGCGGCCGGGTGTCGAAATAGCGCGCCGCTAGGACGCGCAGGTTGAACACCACCCGCGGCACGGTGGCCGAGATGATCACCCGGTCGATATCGGCATAGATGCCCTGCAGGTCCATCAGCGCGCTCAGCCAGACAAAATACTCGTCCGCGGTGCGCTGCACCTCGGTCGCCATCCGCCACCGGGCCAGGATCCGGGTTCCATCCCAGATCGCAAAGACGGTGTTGGTGTTGCCGCAATCGATGGCGAGAAGCATGGACCCTCATGCAAGAAAATGCACGTCGCCCGCGGCGACATGGACCACCCCGCCCGGGGTTGCAAGGCGAAGCGCACCGGCGGCATCGATCCCCTCGAACCGGCCATGCCGGGTCGCGGCGCCGATGCGGGCGCGGATCGGCTGGCCCAGACCGTATGCCAGGGCCAGCCAGGCTTCGCGGATGGGGGCGAAGCCGTCCTTCGCCAAACTCGCCTCCCAGGCGGCGAAACGCGGCGCCAGCGCGTCGAGAAAGGTCTCGGGATCGACGGTGACGCCGGTTGCCGCGGCCAGGCTGGTGGCGGGCAGCGCCTCGGGCCGGTCGGGCGGCGCTTGGGGCGCCGCCGCAAGGTTCACTCCGATGCCGATGAAAGAGATGCGGCCGCCCGGCGCCGCCGCTTTCCAGAAGGATGCCGGCAAGCTTGGCCGGTGCGCCGGCATCACCAGGCGCCCCCATCAAAAGCACGTCATTGGGCCATTTGAGCCGCGCCTCGGCCCCGGTCAGTGCCGCCACCGTCGCGGCAACGGCGAGCGACGCGGTGAAGCTGCGCAGCGCCAGCCGCGCGGGCGGGTCGTCGGGGAACAGCACCAGGGTCGCGGCGAAGTTTCCCGGCGGATCGGTCCAGGGACGGCCGGCGCGGCCGCGCCCTGCCGTTTGGCGGCGCGCGAGAATCCAGACCGGCCCGTCAAGGGTGGCGACCCGGCGCGCTGCCTCGGCCATGGTGCTGTCGGTTTCGTCGAGCACGATGCGCCCGAGGCCGGGCGGCCAGCCGGTCACGGGCGCCGCCCCGCGCATGGTCTTGCGAAGAACCTTGCGGCGCGCGGGACGCGCGGTTGCCGGGCGGCGCCCGCGCGACCCGGCCGGCAACGCTGCCGCCGGGTGAGACCGCTTCGAAACGGCGTCACGCCCCGGCCAGGGTCGCCGCAGCGGCCGCGGCCAGCCCCTCGATGCCGAACAGGTTGATCACCCCCAGCACCATCGCCAGCGCCGAGGCCGACAGGGCGATCCATTGCGCCGGCGCCATGCCGCCATCGAGCCCCTCGCGCGGCGCGCCGAAATACATCAGATAGACGATCCGCAGATAGTAGAACGCCGCGATCACCGAGGCGATCACCGCCGCGACCGCCAGCCAGACCATATCCGCCTGGACCGCCGCCCGGATCACATAGAGCTTGCCGAAGAAGCCGACCAGCGGCGGCACACCGGCGAGCGAGAACAGCAGCACCATGAGGGCCAGCGCGCGGCCCGGCGCGATTGCCGAATACATGTTCAGGCTGGCGATCTCGCTGACCGGTTCGCCATCCTTCTCCATCGACAGGATGAAGGCGAAGGTGCCGATGTTCATCACCACATAGATGGCGGCATAGATCAACAGCGCCTGAACACCGAATTCGGTGCCAGCCGCCAACCCCATCAGCGCGAACCCCATATGCGAGATCGACGAATAGGCCATCAGCCGCTTGATGTCGGTCTGGCCGATCGCGGCGACCGCGCCCAGAAACATCGACGCCACCGACAGGAAGGCAACGATCTGGCGCCAATCCGCGGCGATCGCGCCGAACGCCTCGTGCACCAGCCGGGCAAACAGCGCCAGCGCCGCCAGCTTGGGCACGGTGGCGAAGAACGCGGTCACCGGCGTCGGCGCGCCTTCATAGACATCGGGCGTCCACATGTGGAACGGCACCGCCGAGACCTTGAAGGCGAGCCCGGTGAGCATCAGCACAAGGCCCAGAAGAAGGCCGAGTTGCGGCCCCTCCCCCGCCGCCGCCGCCGCGACGATGCCAGAAAACAGGGTGGTCCCGGCATAACCATAGACGAGCGAGGCGCCATAGAGCAGCAGGCCCGAGGACAGCGCGCCGAGGACGAAATACTTCAGACCCGCCTCGGTCGAGCGCGGCGAATCGCGGTCGAGCGCGGCCACGACATAAAGCGCCAGCGCCTGCAGCTCGATCCCCATGTAAAGCGTCATCAGATCGCTGGCCGAGACCATCACCATCATCCCCAGCGTGGCCAGCGCGATCAGCACCGGGAATTCGAACCGCAAGAGCCCCCGGCGGCGCAGGAAATCCTCGGACATCAGCAGCAGGATCGCGGCGCCCAGCAGGATGCCTGCCTTGGCAAAGCGGGCAAAGCCGTCAAGCGTGAAGGCGCCGCCAAAGGCGGTGCCGACCGCCGGCGGATTGAGCCCGACAAGCAGCCCCACAAGCGCCATGAACGCCGCAACGCCCCACAGGATGGGGCGCGCCCGGATATCGCCGCCGCCGAACGCGCCGACCAGCAGCGCCGCCATGGCGAACACGGCCAGCAGGATCTCGGGCAGGATCAGGATCAGGTCCGGTGCCATGCGCCCCCCTTACCGCTCGGCCAGATCGACGCCACCGGCCGCGGCGAGCGATTGCTCATAGCCCGCCAGCAGGGCATCGACCGAGGGGCCGATGATATCAAGAACCGCCACCGGATAGACCCCAAGGATCAGCACCGCCGCAACGAGCGGCGCAAAGATCGCCCGTTCGCGCCAGCTCAGATCGTCGATGGTCTTCAGGCTTTCCTTGATCAGGTCGCCGAACACCACCCGCCGATAGAGCCAAAGCGCATAGCCCGCCGACAGGATCACCCCGGTCGCGGCAACCACCGCCACCCAGCTGTTGACCTGAAAGACCCCGACAAGGGCGAGGAATTCGCCGACGAATCCGCTGGTCCCGGGCAGCCCGACATTCGCGAGCGTGAACAGCATGAAGATCAGCGCATAGGCCGGCATCCGGTTCACCAGCCCGCCATAGGCGGCGATCTCGCGGGTGTGCATCCGGTCATAGACCACGCCGACGATCAAGAACAGCGCGCCCGACACGAAACCGTGGCTGAGCATCTGGAAGATCGCCCCGTCGATGCCCTGCCGGTTGGCGGCAAAGATGCCCATGGTCACGAAACCCATATGCGCGACCGAGGAATAGGCGACGAGCTTCTTCATGTCGGTCTGCACCAGCGCGACCAGCGAGGCATAGACGATGGCGATCGCCGACAGCCACAGCACGAAGGGCGCCAGCAGATCCGAGGCGACGGGAAACATCGGCAGGCTGAAGCGCAGGAAACCGTAGCCGCCCATCTTCAGCAGGATCGCCGCCAGCACCACCGAACCGGCCGTCGGGGCCTGGACATGGGCGTCGGGCAGCCAGGTGTGGACCGGCCACATCGGCAGCTTGACAGCGAAGCTGGCAAAGAAGGCGAGCCACAGCAGGGTCTGCATGCCGCCGATGATCTGCCAGCCCATCAGGCTGACCGGCCCGGCCGGAAAGTCATGCGTCAACAGGGTGGGGATGTCGGTGGTGTCGGCCTGCCACCACATGGCGATCATCGCCACCAGCATCAGCACCGAGCCAAGGAAGGTGTAGAGGAAGAACTTGAAGGCGGCATAGATGCGCTCCTTGCCGCCCCAGATGCCGATGATCAGGAACATCGGGATCAGGCCGCCCTCGAAGAACAGGTAGAAGAGCACCAGATCGAGCGCGCAGAACACCCCCAGCATCAGCGTTTCCAGCACCAGAAACGCGACCATGTATTCCTTGACGCGCGTCGTCACGCCCCAGCAGGCGGCAATGGTGATCGGCATCAGCACGGTGGTCAGCATCACGAACAGCACGCTGATCCCGTCGACTCCCATCTTGTAGGTCAGGCCCAGAAGCCAGGTCCGTTCCTCGACGAACTGGAAATCGGGGTTCTGGGGGTCGAATTGCAGCAGGATCGCCAGCGAGGCGAGAAAGGTCGCGGTGGTGGCCACCAGGGCGAGCCGCTTGGCGTTGAGTTGCGCCGCCGCATCCTCGCCGCGCAGGAACAATGTCAGGATTGCCGCGGCGACGAGCGGCAGAAAGGTGACGAAGGAAAGCAGCCCGTCCATCAGAGTGCGGCCCGCCACATCACCCAGCCCAGCAACAGGACAACGCCCAGCACCATCGTGAAGGCATAGGTGTAAAGAAGACCCGACTGCATCCGTCCGGCCGCCCGGGTGACGGCCGGGACGACGCCCATGGCGACGCCGTTGATCGCCCCGTCGATGACCGCGCCATCGCCGCGCTTCCAGAACAGCCGGCCAAGGCCGCGCGCCCCGCGGATGAAGACCGCGTCATAAAGCGCGTCGAAATACCACCTGTTGTAGAGGAACAGATAGACCGGCCGCGTCGCGCCGGCGAGGCGGGCGGGCAGGCCCGGCGCGATCAGGTAGAACAGGATCGCCACGAGGAGCCCCGTCGACATCGCGCCGAAGGGCGCGACCTTGACCCATTTCGGGACGTTGTGGGCATCGTCAAGCGTGGTGTTGTCCGGCGCGATATAGAGCGCGCCTTCCCCTGGCAGCCCGGCGAAGGCGCCATGATGGCTGTCATGGGCCTCCTCCGCCCTGCGGGCGACGTCGGCCGGTTCGGCCGCATGGCCGTCCGACGCATGATCGTCGCCAGGCGCCTCGGACGCCGCGACATAGGGAATGCCGAAGAACCGCGCCACCTCGTCGGTCTTGCCGAAGAAGCTGTTGTACCAGATCATGCCGGAGAAGATCGCCCCGAGGCTGAGCACCCCAAGCGGCACCAGCATCGTCCAGGGGCTTTCATGGGCGTGGTCATGGGTCGTCGGGTTGCCACGCGGCGCGCCGAAGAAGGTCAGAAAGATCAGCCGCCAGGAATAGAAACTGGTGAGCGACGCCGCGCCCAGGATCGCCCAGAACGTCCACTCCGGATCGCCCGCAAAGACGCTTTCGATCACCGCATCCTTCGACAGGAAGCCGGCAAAGCCGATATGGGTCAGCGGGATGCCGACCCCGGTGATGGCCAGCGTGCCGATCAGCATCGCGGCAAAGGTCCAGGGCAGTTTCTTTCGCAGGCCGCCATAATTCGGCATCTCCTGCTCGTGATGCATGGCATGGATCACCGAGCCCGCGCCAAGAAACAGAAGCGCCTTGAAGAAGGCGTGGGTGAACAGATGGAACATCGCCGCCGAATAGACGCCTGCACCGGCAGCGGCGAACATGTAACCGAGCTGCGAACAGGTCGACCAGGCGATCACCCGCTTGATGTCGCTTTGAACCAGACCGATCGTCGCCGCCATCACCGCCGTCGCGGTGCCGACCACAAGCACCGCCATCAGCGCCACCGGCGCGAATTCATAGATCGGCGACATGCGGCACACCAGGAACACGCCCGCGGTGACCATGGTCGCAGCATGGATGAGGGCGGAGACAGGCGTCGGCCCCTCCATCGCGTCGGGCAGCCAGGTGTGCAGGAACAGCTGCGCCGATTTGCCCATCGCGCCGAGAAACAACAGAAGCCCGATCAGATTGGCCGCGGTCGGCGCCATCCCCAGAAAGGTGACACGGGTCTCGGCGAGCGCCGGCGCCTCGGCAAAGACCGTGTCGAAGTCGAGCGACTGGGTGGCAAAGAACAACGCCGCCATCCCCAGCATGAAGCCGAAATCGCCCACCCGGTTGACGATGAAGGCCTTGATCGCCGCCGCATTGGCCGAGGGTTTGCGATAATAGAACCCGATCAGAAGATAGGAGGCGAGGCCCACGCCCTCCCAGCCGACGAACAGCTGCACCAGATTGTCGGCCGTCACCAGGAGAAGCATCGCAAAGGTGAAGAGCGAGAGATAGGCGAAGAAGCGCGGCCGATAGCTTTCGCCGTCGCGGAAATTGTCGTCATGCGCCATGTAGCCATGGCTGTAGAGATGCACGAGCGCCGAGACGGTGCCGACCACGACGAGCATGATCGCGGTCAGCCGGTCGAGCCGGATCGCCCAGTCCACCGCCAGGCGGCCCGATTCGATGAAGGTCAGAAGCGGGATCTGCTGGGTCACCCCGTCGAAGGTCAGGAACACGACCCAGGACAGCGCCGCCGACAGGAACAGAAGCCCGGTCGCCGTCCATGTCGCCGCCGCCTCGCCGATGATGCGGTGCAGGAAGCCTGCGATCAGCGCACCCAGCAGGGGGGCGAACAGGATGATCTGCAGCACGCGCCTAGCCCTTCATCATGTTGATGTCCGCGACCTCGATGGTGCGGCGGACGCGGAAGAAACAGACCAGGATCGCCAGCCCGATCGCCGCCTCGGCGGCGGCCACGGTCAGGACGAACAGGGTGAAGACCTGGCCCACCAGATCGCCGGCATGGGCCGAGAAGGCGACGAGGTTGATGTTGACGGCCAGCAGCATCAGTTCGATCGACATCAGGATGACGATCACGTTCTTGCGGTTGAGGAAGATGCCGAAGATGCCGGTCACGAACAGGACCGCCGCGACGACAAGGAAGTGTTCGAGGCCGATCACGGTCACAACCCCTGCCCCGGCTTGATGTCCTTGAGCTCCAGCGCCTTGGACCGGGTCGCGATACATCTGGGCGAGCACATCCTGGCGCTTCACCCCCTCGCGGTGGCGCAGGGTCAGCACGATGGCGCCGATCATTGCGACCAGCAGGACCAGGCCAGCCAGCTGAAACAGGTGGAAGTAATCCGTGTAGAGGATATCGCCCAGGGCAGCCGTGTTCTGCCGCATGGCCGGATCGGGGGCGGGCGCCATGCGGGCGGCCTCGGCGCCCGGCGACGCCGTCCATTTCGCCACCACGAAGCCGAGTTGGACCAGCAGCACCACGCCGACCAGCGCACCGATCGGCAGGTATCGGACGAAGCCTTCGCGCAGCGCGGTGAAATCCACATCGAGCATCATCACCACGAACAGGAACAGCACCGCCACCGCGCCGACATAGACGATGACCAGCAGCATGGCGACGAACTCCGCCCCCATCATCACGAAAAGCCCCGCCGTCGACAGGAAGGCCAGGATCAGCCACAGCACCGAATGGACGGGGTTCTTCGCCACCACGACCAGGAAACCGCTGACCACCACCGTGGCCGCGAAGAGATAAAAGGCGAGCGGCGCGATGCCCATGCTATCGGTCCTTCCTCTGGCGCCGCCTCAGGCCGCGGCCCGCGGCGAGATGGCGGGCAGCCAAACCAGCACCCCCCCCAGATCGTCGATTTCGCGTTGCACAGCCTCGACCGTCAGGGGCCGCGGCCGATCTTCACCGCCCGCATCTGCCTCTGCGATCAGCGCGGTCAGCACCGACACGGCGTCGTCGAGCGCGGCTTCGGAACTCGCCCCGCCGGCATTGATGTTAGGCCCCGGAACCACGCAGCCTGCAAGCCCGTCCTCGCCCGGGGGGAACAGGATCGCCGGAAAGAAAACCATTGTCATGTCCGTCCCCTGAGCTTGACGCCGGTCTGTTTCTCGATCGCCCGGACCACGTCTTCCTTGATCTCGCCTTGGCGCGAAAGCACCGACACCTTCTTTCCATCGCGCAGGATATGCGTGTGCTTGCTCCCTTCCACGAATTCAAGGCCCGCATCGCGCAGCGCCTGTATGATGTCGCGGCGTTTCACCTGTCCGTTGCGGCGTTTCCTGCCGTGCCAGCCTAGCGATAGGGCGCATCGAGTTCAATGTTGCGCGCGATCTCGGCCTCCCAGCGGTCGCCATTGTCGAGAAGCTTCGCCTTGTCATAGAACAGCTCCTCGCGGGTCTCGGTGGCGAACTCGAAATTCGGTCCCTCGACGATGGCATCGACCGGGCAGGCCTCCTGGCAGAAACCGCAATAGATGCATTTCGTCATGTCGATGTCATAGCGGGTGGTCCGCCGCGACCCGTCGGCGCGCGGCTCGGCGTCGATGGTGATCGCCTGGGCGGGGCAGATCGCCTCGCACAGCTTGCAGGCGATGCAGCGTTCCTCGCCATTCGGATAGCGGCGCAGCGCATGTTCGCCGCGGAACCGGGGCGACAGCGGCCCCTTCTCATGCGGATAGTTCACGGTCGCCTTGGGGGCGAAGAAATACCGCATCCCCAGGCCCAGCCCGGCGATGAAGTCCCGCAGCAGGAAATACTTCCCCGCGCGCTGCCAGTCGATCTGGGTCATGTCCCGCCTCCGATCCGCTCTTCCAGCCGTTCGACACGCTCGTCCATATCGTGCATATAACGGCCCAATGCGACGACGACGCCCGTGATACCGTCGACCTTACCTTCGAGTGCCGCGATCTGATCGGTGAGCGTTTCCTCGACCCGGGCGATGTCGGTGCGCGCAGCAGCGATATCCTCGCGGATCAGCCGCAGCTGTTCCAGTACCAGATTGTCGACACTGTCAGTCATCGGCAACCCTCTTCCCGCAGGTTATACTTATCCATCACCGATCGGCTGCCGTCTTGGAACGAAGGGTTTCGATCTGCCTGTCCAGCGCCGCAAGAGTGTCGCAGGGATCGGCGACAACTCGGAGTGTTTCGCCGTTCCGCATAGCCAACTGGTCAAGCTGGAAACGTTCTTCGCCTTCCTGGCACGCCGCTTCCAGCTGTGGCCGCAGGCCCTCGAACATGGTGAGCTTTGCCGCGTCATCCATCCCTCACGCCCCCACCGCCCAGCGCGCCCAGAAGCCGCCCGCGACCTCGAACTTCGCCAGGAAGGCGACGATGACGACCCAGGCCAGGCTCAGCGGCAGGAACACCTTCCAGCCGAGCCGCATCAGCTGGTCATAGCGGTAGCGCGGCACGATCGCCTTCACCATGGCGAACAGGAAGAACACCGCGACCATCTTGGCGAACATCCAGAACACGCCATCGGGCAGGCCCGGGATCGGCGACAGCCAGCCGCCGAAGAAGATCACGCTCATCAGCGCGCACATCAGGAAGATGGTGATGTACTCGCCCGCCATATACAGCAGATACGGGGTCGAGGAATACTCCACCATGAAGCCCGCCACGAGTTCCGATTCGGCCTCCGGCAGGTCGAAGGGCGGGCGGTTCGTCTCGGCCAGTGCCGAGATGAAGAACAGCGCCACCATCGGCAGATGCGGCAGCCAGTACCAGCCAAGCGCGCCCCAACCCGTGTCCTGGCTGGCAACGATGGTCGACAGGTTGAGCGAGCCCGCCGAGATCAGCACGCCCACCAGGATGAACCCGATCGCCACCTCGTAAGAGATCATCTGCGCGGCCGAACGCAGGCTGCCGAGGAACGGGTATTTGGAGTTCGACGCCCAGCCGCCCATGATCACGCCATAGACCTCGAGCGAGGAGATCGCGAAGATGTAAAGGATCCCGACATTGATGTCGGACACCACCCAGCCATCGGAAAACGGGATCACCGCCCAGGCCATGATCGACAGGGTGAAGGCGATGAGCGGCGCGAGCAGGAACACCGCCCGGTCGGCGCCGGCGGGCACCACGACCTCTTTCACCACGTATTTCAGCGCGTCGGCCACCGATTGCAGCAGGCCGAAGGCGCCCACCACATTGGGGCCCCGCCGCATCTGCACCGCGGCCCAGATCTTGCGGTCGCCATAGACGAGAAACAGCAGCGAGACCATGACGAAGGCCACCACGGCCAGCACCTGCGCAAACAGGATCAGAAAGCCGCCCAGGCCCGTGTCGAAGAACTCCGCCATGCTGCCTCCCTGTGCCGTCCGACAGTCCTAGCTCGCGGACGCGCGCGCGCCAGAGCCTTGCCCTATTCCGCCGCCACGTCCATCGAACCGGAGGCACGCGCCGACATCTCGGCCATCAGGGGGAGGCGCGGGCGATCGGGTTGGTGAGGTAGAAATCGGTCACCGCGGCGGCGAACGGCCCCGTGCCCAATGCGCCGTCCGGTTCTGCGTGCCATTCGTTGCCGGCACCGGCGTCAAGTTCGGCCAGATGCGGATGCGCCGCCACCAGCGCCCGGCGCAGCCCGGCCAGATCGTCCCAGGGCAGCGCCGCACCCATCTGCCCCGACAGCGCCCGCAGGATCGCCCAGTTCTCGCGCGCCTCGCCGGGCGGGAAGGCCGTGCGCAGCGCCAGTTGCGGGCGGCCTTCGGTGTTGACGAACAGGCCCGGCTCCTCGACCCAGGCCGCCGCCGGCAGGATGATGTCGGCGCGATGCGCGCCGCGGTCGCCATGGCTGCCCTGATAGATCACCTTGGGGCCGGCGGGGATGTCGATCTCGTCGACCCCGAGCGCAAAGACGGTCGCCGCCCCGGCAAGCGCGGCGTCAAGCCCGCCTTCATGGGTGAAGCCGACATCCATCGCGCCGACCCGGCCCGCGGCCGTATGCAGAACCAGAAACCCGCTTTCGCTTTCTTCGGCGATGCGTTGCGCGGCCGCCAGCACGGCCGCTCCATCGGCGCCCCGGAGCGCGCCCTGGCCGAGGATCACCAGGCTCGGCCGGTCATGTGCGCCCTCGGCACCTTCGGCCAGCAAGCGGGCAAGTGCGGCGCGATCCGTGCCGAGATGGCTGTAGTCATAGGTCAGATCGGCCGCCCGCCCGATCAGCGACACCGACGCGCCCGACAGCCACGCCTTGCGGATCCGCGCGTTCAGCACCGGCATCTCGTCGCGCGGGTTGGTGCCGATCAGCAGGATGCGCTCGGCCCTGTCGATTTCCGCAATCGCGGCCGTGCCCACATAGCCCGAGCGATTGCCCGCGGGCAGGGCTGCGCCATCGGTGCGGCATTCGGTGCGCGCCTCCGGCAGACCGTCAAGGAGACGCTTGAGGCTGTAGATCGCCTCGACCGGGGCGAGATCGCCCGCGAGCCCCGCCACCGGCCCCGCCGCCAGCGCCGCGGCCGCCGCCTCCAGCGCCTCGGCCCAGCCCACCGGCTGCAAACGGCCGTCGCGACGGAGATAGGGCCGGTCGAGCCGCTGGCGGCGCAGCCCGTCCCAGACATAGCGCGACTTGTCGGAAATCCATTCCTCGTTCACGCCGTCATGGTTGCGCGGCAGGATGCGCATCACCTCGCGCCCCTTGGTGTCGACGCGGATATTGGCCCCCATGGCATCCATCACATCGATGGTCTCGGTCTTGGTCAGTTCCCAGGGCCGCGCGGTAAACGCATAGGGTTTCGAGGTCAGCGCGCCGACCGGGCAGAGATCGACGATGTTGCCCTGCAGGTTCGACCCCAGCGTCTGGCCCAGATAGTTCGTCACCTCGGCATCCTCGCCCCGGCCGGTCTGGCCGAGTTCGGGCGCGCCCGCCACCTCGGTGATGAAACGCACGCAGCGGGTGCAGGAAATGCAACGCGTCATATGGGTGCCCACCAGCGGCCCCAGATCGGGGTCGGCGACGGCGCGCTTCGGTTCCCGATAGCGGCTGAAATCCACGCCATAAGCCATTGCCTGATCCTGCAAATCGCATTCGCCACCCTGGTCGCAGATCGGGCAGTCGAGCGGATGGTTGATCAGCAGGAATTCCATCACCCCTTCGCGCGCCTTCTTCACCATCGGCGTGTTGGTGCGCACCTGCGGCGGCGCGCCATCCTTGCCCGGGCGCAGATCGCGCACCTGCATCGCGCAGGACGCCGCCGGTTTGGGCGGGCCGCCGACGACCTCGACCAGGCACATCCGGCAGTTGCCCGCGATCGACAGCCGCTCGTGATAGCAAAAGCGCGGGATCTCGACGCCGGCCTGTTCGCAGGCCTGGATCAGGGTCATTGCCGGATCGACCTCCACGGGGATGCCATCGATCAGAATGGTGCGCGTCTCTGTCATGGGCTGTCCTCTCCCCCGGCCGGTCGCGGATCGCCCTGTATCCTAGCCTCGGTCGGCGGGGCAGAACACCCTGCCGCGGAAATTGTGAAGTCTGCCATGCAGTTTTTTGGACCGGCGGCCGGGGCGGCAAACACCGCAACCGCGCCCGCGAGGATCAGCACCACCAGCAGGATCGCGGCCAGCAGGGCAATCAGAACCGCCCGCGCCGCCCCCGATCCGATCGAGGTGCGCACCGCTAGCGCCCGACGCAGCGGGCCTGGAACACCCAGGCGTTTTCGGTCCGGCTGGGGATCGGCTGGCCCGCGGCATCCGCGGTCCAGACAGCCGTCGACCGGCCGGTCCAGCGGATGCAGTGGCGCGCCATTTCATAGGACGCGCCGGTGACCGCGATCTGCTGGGGCAAGGTCACGGGGCGCACCCGTATGGTCGCGTCGCGCTTTGTGTCGCCGGTTGAAATGCGCACGCGCATGTCGCGGCCGCCGGCCAGTTCGCGCAGGACCTCGCGCCGCTCGCTGCCGCCGCAGGCGGCAACGGTCAGCACCAGACAGGCCAGCAGCAGAAGCCGGCCTCCCCTCCCTTTGCGTGTCGCGGTTAGCGCGCCTGCCACAAGGCTGTCCCCCTTTGCTGACGCCCCGGTGATCGGCCCGCAGCGGCGCCGCGTCAAGGCCCCGACCGTGGCACCGGCACGGCAGGCTTCGCCAGCCAGATCAGAAGCGCCCCCGGCGCCGGATCGCCGCGTCCGCGGCGCAGGGCGGCGTCCGCCGGGCGGCTGCGGTCATCGCGGCAGCGATCATGCCGCCGCCCGACCCCGGCCCGCGATCCGCTCCTCGATCTCGCCCCGGAAATGCCGGATCAGGCCCTGGATCGGCCAGGCCGCGGCATCGCCCAGGGCGCAGATCGTGTGGCCCTCGACCTGTTTCGTCACGTCGAGCAGCATGTCGATTTCTTCGATCTCGGCCTCGCCGGTGACCAGCCGTTCCATCACCCGCATCATCCAGCCGGTGCCCTCGCGGCAGGGCGTGCACTGGCCGCAGCTTTCGTGCTTGTAGAATTTCGACAGCCGCCAGATCGCCTTCACCAGATCGGTCGACTGGTCCATCACGATCACCGCCGCCGTGCCCAGGCCCGACTGATGCTCGCGCAGCCAGTCGAAATCCATCGTGCCCGTCGCGGATCGTGTGGGCGGGCAGCATCGGCACCGAGGCGCCGCCGGGGATCACCGCCTTGAGGTTGTCCCAACCGCCCCGGATGCCGCCGGCATGGCGTTCGATCAACTCCTCGAACGGGATCGCCATTTCTTCCTCGACCACGCAGGGCCGGTTCACATGGCCCGAGATGGCGAAAATCTTGGTGCCGGTGTTGTTGGGCCGGCCAAGCCCCGCGAACCATGCGGCGCCGCGGCGCAGGATGGTCGGCACGACCGCGATCGATTCGACATTGTTGACCGTGGTCGGGCAGCCATAAAGCCCCGCCCCAGCGGGAAAGGGCGGCTTCATCCGCGGCATGCCCTTCTTGCCTTCGAGGCTTTCCAAGAGCGCGGTTTCCTCGCCGCAGATATAGGCCCCCGCGCCGTGGTGGACGACGATATCGAAATCCCATCCCGATCCGGCTGCGTTGGCCCCGAGGAGCCCCGCGTCCCGGGCCTCGTCGATGGCCGCCTGCAGCACCTCGCGCTCGCGGATGTATCTCGCCCCGGATATAGATGAACGCGGTATGCGCCCCCATGGCGAAGCCCGCGATCAGGCAGCCCTCGATCAGGCTGTGGGGTTCGTGGCGCAGGATCTCCCGATCCTTGCAGGTGCCCGGCTCCGATTCGTCCGCATTGACCACCAGATAGGCCGGGCGGCCGTCGGTTTCCGCGGGCATGAAGGACCATTTGAGCCCGGTCGGAAAGCCCGCCCCGCCCCGGCCGCGCAACCCGCTTGTCTTGACCTCTTCCACGATGGCGTCGCGCCCGCGCGCCAAGATGCCGGCGGTGCCGTCCCAGGCGCCGCGCGCCCGCGCCCCGGCCAGCGACCGGTCGCCGATGCCATAGAGATTGGTGAAGATGCGGTCGCCGTCGGCCAGCATGGCATTCCCCTGTCAAGCCAATACGGGCCGCGCGCCGCGCGGCCCGGTGCCATGATGCCCGCAGGCCCGGTCCGGATCAATCGTAGACGTCGCCCTTTTCGACCCGCCTGGAGAATTCGGTCTCGCCGCCCGAGGCCAGCGTCTTGGCCTGATCGACCCAGTCGTCGCGGCTCGCGCGGCCCTTGAACTGCACCAGGTTCTGGTCGACCCAGGCGACCTCGTCCGCGGTCCAGCGGGCGATCTGGTCGAAATGGTAGACGCCCATCTCGTTCAGCGCCTTCTCCAGCCCCGGGCCGACCCCCTTGATCTTCTTCAGATCGTCGGCGTCGCCCTTGGGGGCGGAGAGAAGTTCAGGCTTTTTTCCATCGGCTTCGGCCACCTCCGGGGCCGGTTCCGCCTTCGGTGCTGCCTTGGCCTTGCCGCCCGAGACGCGCTTGGGCGTCATGCCGGCTGCGGGCGCGCTGCCGACCCGTTGCGGTCCGGCTGCGGGCTTGCTGCAGGTCAGGCTCATCCAGATGCCGAGTATCGCGGCCACGATGATGCCCAGCCAGGCCGACTGTTCCAGCCCCAGCCCCATCGCCAGCATCGCCGCTGCGCCGAAGACCGCGCCGCCGGCGATGCCGATGGCCCAGCTCATGATGGTGCAGCCGCCCGTGCCTTCTTTCGCTTGCATTCGTTTGTCCCCCAATCTGTCCGTGCCAGTCGGAGGGGCGCCGCAGGATGCGCACGCCCCGGCTTCCGCCCCGATTCAACTCTACCGTCGCGCGCGGCGCAAGGGTCGAGGTTACCAGCCGGCGGAAATCATCCGGCTGTTTGTGCTGTTATCGCAGATGCCGCGCCAGGTCTGCCCCCGGCAGCGCCCCGGCGCCGTGTCAAATCGTCTCCCCGGGATCGGCGGCCCTGCCCGGGGCGCGCCCGATCCGGGCGATGGTGTCGCCATTCTCGGCAGCAAGCGCAACGGCGGCGTTGCGCGACTCGGTCGCGGGCGTCTCGGCCAGTGTCGTGGCACCGCCGATCGGCTCGGAGGCGAACCGCCCGGCCTGCGAGCCTGGCAGCGGCACCTCGCCCGCCGCAAACGCATCGAGGAGCCCGGCAAAGCTTTCGGGCGTCAGGTCCTCGTAGTAATCCTTGCCGATCTGGACCATCGGCGCGTTCGAACAGGCGCCGAGGCATTCGACCTCTTCCCAGCTGAAGCGGCCGTCTTCGGACAGGCGATGCGGTTCGCGGGCGATCTTGTCGCGGCAGACCCCGATCAGCGCCTCGGATCCGCACAGCATGCAGGGCGTGGTGCCGCAGACCTGGACATGGGCGACCGAGCCCACAGGGGAAAGCTGGAACATGAAGTAGAAGGTCGCGACCTCGAGCGCGCGGATATGCGCCATGCCCAGCATGTCGGCGACCGCTTCGATGGCCGGCCGGGTCAGCCAGCCCTCCTGCTCCTGCGCGCGCCACAGAAGCGGGATGATGGCGCTCGCCTGCCGGCCTTCGGGATATTTGGCGATCTGCGCCTCTGCCCAGGCCCGGTTGTCGGCGCTGAACGCAAAGCTGCCGGGCTGGTCGGGATGAAGACGGCGGAGCATGGTCAGGCGATCCCTGCTTGTTGCTTGTCCGCGAGGATGCGCAGGGCATCGGCGCAGTAATCCGCGCCCGTCACCCACTGCAGCGCGCGGCCGCCATGGATGACCTCGACTGTCTCGAAGGTGGTGGGGACCGACAGGGTCCGGAACCAGCGCGACCGCGCGATCGTGTCGGAAAAATCGACCACCCGCTCGGCGCCGTCGTCGAAGACAACCCGCAGTTTCGGTGTATCAAGCACATCGATCTTCTCGATACGCAAGACCTCTTCATGTGCGAAGGGATCGTAGATGTCAGCGGCTCTGATAGGCATCCCATGTCTCCGTCAGCAGCGTCCGATTCTCCTGTGCCCAGTCCAGCGCCTCGCGCAACGCCCGGCGGTCGACCGCGCCCTTCTTGACGGTCAGCCCGTCGATCAGCACCTCCGCCTCGCGCCCGTCATTGCCGATGATGTGGAAGTGCGGCGGGTTGTGATCCTCGAAATACATCGCGATGAGGCAGAATTGAAGACGGGCGAGGACGGGCATGTCATCGCAGGACCGGCACGCTTCGGCCGCCTGTCACGGTTTCGATCCGCTTCGGGTTTTCGGGACTGTAGGCAAAGCTCTTGGGCTGGTCGTGGTGAAGACGGCGCATCATGGGTATCCAATCTCCATTACTCTCTTTGTCTCGGGATAGTCACCGTCGACACCCTCGACATGCACTATTGCGGCCCTTCGACCGCGTTGAAGGGCCACCACATACCTGCCGGCATCAATCGTGATCCCTTTGATCTCGAAACCTTCTTCAAGAAACTCCTCGAGGCCCTTCTCGGGAACGACAGCGGTTTTCACCGGTCAATCTCCCCAAACACCACGTCAAGCGACCCGATGATGGCGGCCACATCGGCCAGCATATGGCCCCGCGTCATGTGGTCCATCGCTTGCAGATGCAGGAACCCCGGCGCGCGCAGCTTCACCCGCCACGGCCGGTTCGTCCCGTCGGCCACCAGATAGACGCCGAATTCGCCCTTTGGCGCCTCCACCGCGGCATAGACCTCGCCGGCCGGGACGTGAAACCCCTCGGTATAAAGCTTGAAGTGGTGGATCAGCGCCTCCATCGAGGTCTTCATCTCGGCCCGGGGCGGCGGTGTGATCTTGCCGCGCGCCAGCACCTCGCCCGGTTCGTTCTGAAGTTTTTCAACGGCATGAAGGATGATCTTCGTACTTTCCCGCATCTCGGCCATGCGCACCAGATAGCGGTCGAAGCAATCGCCGTTCTTGCCCACCGGGATGCGGAAATCGAACTCGTCATAGCACTCATAGGGCTGGGCGCGGCGCAGATCCCACGCAAGGCCCGAGCCGCGCACCATCACCCCGGACAGCCCCCAATCGAGGATGTCGTCCTCGGTCACCACCGCGATATCGACATTGCGCTGCTTGAAGATGCGGTTCTCGGTCAGCAGCCCGTCGATATCGTCCAGCACCCTCGGGAAGTGGTCCGCCCAGGCGGCGATGTCGTCCAGAAGCTGCGGCGTCAGATCCTGATGCACGCCGCCGGGCCGGAAATAGGCCGCGTGCAGCCGCGCCCCGCAGGCCCGCTCGTAGAACACCATCAGCTTCTCGCGCTCCTCGAAGCCCCACAGCGGCGGGGTCAGCGCGCCCACATCCATCGCCTGGGTGGTGACGTTCAGCAGATGGCTCAGCACCCGCCCGATTTCCGAGAACAGCACCCGGATCAGGCTGGCCCGGCGCGGCACCTCGACCCCGGTCAGCCGCTCGATCGCCAGGCAATAGGCGTGTTCCTGGTTCATCGGCGCGACATAGTCGAGCCGGTCGAGATAGGGCAGGTTCTGCAGATAGGTGCGGCTTTCCATCAGCTTCTCGGTGCCGCGATGCAGGAGCCCGATATGCGGGTCGCAGCGTTCGACGATCTCGCCGTCGAGTTCGAGCACAAGCCGCAAGACACCATGCGCGGCAGGGTGTTGCGGGCCGAAGTTGATGTTGAAGTTGCGGACGTCCTGGTCGTCGGTCAGGCTGTCCGCCGGGGTGCCGCCATCCATCATGCCTGCCCTATCCGTCGGCCAGCGCGGGGCCGGCCATGGTCCGGAACACCTTGGTGATCAGCTTCCATTCGCCGCCGAACCGAAAGAAGCCGAGGTGATCCTCGAACCGGCGGGGCGGGATATCGACCCACAGATGCACCCGCGCGATCTCACCGCCCGCGACATCGAGGCCGAGGATTTCGTAGGACGGATCGCCCGGGAACGGGTCGCGCCCGGCGACCCGGGCGATGAAGGCCGGCTTGTCCCAGTACACCGCCCCGCCCGCACCATCGACCGCCGTCATCAGGAAGCGGTCGTGGCACATGTCCTCGAACACGGTGGCCCGGGCGTGGTGCAGGGAAACGCAGTATTTCTCGGCCAGGGCGTGGATTGCCTGTTCGTCGGGGGTCTTGCCGCCATCCATCATCGCGCTCCTTCGGTTTTCTCGTCGCCCGGCAGGATATAGTCTGCGCCCTCCCAGGGCGACATGAAATCGAACTGGCGGTATTCCTGCACCAGGTCGACGGGTTCGTAGATCACCTTCTTCGCGGTCTCGTCATAGCGGACCTGGGTATAGCCAGTGGTCGGGAAGTCCTTGCGCAGCGGGTGGCCGCGAAAGCCGTAATCGGTCAGCAGCCGGCGCAGGTCGGGATGGCCGGCGAACGCGATGCCGAACATGTCGAACACCTCGCGCTCGAACCAGTTGGCGCAGGGAAAGACGCCGGTCAGGGTCGGCATCGGCTCGTTCTCGCGCAGCGCCGCCTTCAGCCGCAGCCGCTGATTCCGATACATCGACAGCAGATGATAGACGACATCGAAACGCTTGGGCCGTTCGGGGTGGTCGACCGCGGTGATGTCGACCAGGGTGGAAAAGCGGCAGACCTGGTCGGTCTTCAGCAGGGTCACCACGCCGACGAGGTCGCTGGGCGCGACATATAGCGTCAGCTCGCCATGGGCGATGCGCTGCCCCGCCACCGCATCGGGCGCCCTCAGCGTCAGATGCGCGGCGAGTTCTTCAAGCTCTTCCGACATGGCGCCCCCTAGCGGATGATCGTCCCGGTGCGGCGGATCTTGCGTTGCAGCTGCATGATCCCATAGACCAGCGCCTCGGCCGTGGGCGGGCAGCCCGGCACATAGATGTCCACCGGCACGATCCGGTCGCAGCCGCGCACCACCGAATAGCTGTAGTGGTAATACCCGCCGCCATTGGCGCACGACCCCATCGAGATCACATAGCGCGGCTCGGGCATCTGGTCATAGACCTTGCGCAGCGCCGGGGCCATCTTGTTGGTCAGCGTGCCGGCGACGATCATCAGGTCGGATTGCCGGGGCGAGGCGCGCGGCGCGGTGCCGAACCGTTCGAGATCGTAGCGCGGCATCGAGGCCTGCATCATCTCGACCGCACAGCAAGCCAGGCCAAAGGTCATCCAGTGCAGGCTGCCGGTGCGCGCCCAGTTGATGACATCCGACGAGGCGGTGACCAGAAAACCCTGATCGCGCAGCTCGCGGTTCAGGGCCTGGGTGCCGGCCTCCAGCGTTGCGGGATCGGCCGTGCCTATTCCCATTCCAGCGCCCCCTTGCGCCACTCATAGGCGAAACCCACGGTCAGGACGCCCAGAAACGCCATCATCGACCAGAAGCCCGCCATCGTCATCTGGTCGAAGGTGATCGCCCAGGGGAACAGGAACGCGACCTCGAGATCGAAGATGATGAACAGGATCGCCACCAGATAGTAGCGCACGTCGAACTTCATCCGCGCATCGTCGAAGGCGTTGAAGCCGCATTCATAGGCCGAGGTCTTTTCCGGGTCGGGGTCCGACGGGGCCAGGATCACCGCCGCCAGCACCAGGATCAGGCCCAGCCCCGCCGCGACGCCCAGGAACAGCAGGATCGGCAAATACTCGCTTAACAGCGCGTCCAACGGGGCCTCCCTTGCAGATGCCACGGCCATACATGTTTAGGCGCGTGGGCGATACGGGTCAATGCGCGCGCCGCTCACGCTTTCCAGGACGGATCGCGCTTGTCGAAGAACGCCGCGATGCCTTCGGCCGATTCGGGGCTTTCCCAGCGGCGGGCCAGCGCCTCCACGGTGGCGTCGATCACCGCATCGTCGATCGGCAGGCCGAAACTGCGGAGCAGCGCCTTGGCATCGGCCACCGCGCCCGAGGCGCAGGCAAGATAGGGCTCGGCCTCGGCCGCGACGGCGGCGTCGAGGTCATCGGCCGCGACAATTCGGGTCAGAAGTCCCAGCCGCACCGCCTCGGCCGCGTCAAACAGCCGCGACGACATGAACACTTCGCGCGCCCGCGCCTCGCCCAGCCGGGCCGCGACATAGGGCCCGATGGTGGCCGGGATCAGGCCCAGCCGGGTCTCGGTCAGGCCGAAGCGGGCGCCTTCGGCGGCCAGGGCTGCATCGCAGACCGAAATCAGCCCCACCCCGCCGCCGAACGCGTTGCCATGGACCCGCCCGATCAGCGGCTTCGGCAGGGTGTTGAGCGCCTGCAGCGCCTCGGCCAGCAGCCGCGCCTCGGCCCGGCGCGTCACCGGATCGGCCGCCATCTGCGCCTTCATCCAGGCGAGGTCCCCGCCGGCACAGAACGTCCTGCCCTCCGCGGCAAGAATGACTGCGCGGATCGCATCGTCCGCGCCGATCTGCGCGGCGGCATCCTTCAACCCGACCAGCATCGCGCGCGACAGGGCGTTGTGTTTCTCGGGCCGCGCCAGCCACAATGTGGCGATACCGCGCGCATCCACCTCAAGCCGGATTTGATCCGTCATGCCTGCCCCCGCATCGCCCGCGCGCGCCCGGCCGCCGCCAGCAGCCGGTCGCGGTCGAGCCCCGTTTCATGCCCAAGCGCCCGCAGCCGGTCATCTACCGCCTCGGTTGCCACATTCCCGGTCGCCCCCTTGGCGTAGGGGCAGCCGCCGAGCCCCCCCACGGCGGCATCGAACACACGCAGACCCTTTTCCAGCGACACCTCGATATTGTCGAGCGCCCGGCGCCCCGTGTCATGGTAATGCCCGGCCAGCCGGTTCGCCGGCACCTCGGCCAACACGGCGTCGAGCATCGCCGCGACGGTCTCGGGGCGCCCCTGCCCGATCGTGTCGCCCAGGCTGATCTCATAGCAGCCCATGGCGAACAGCGCGGCGGCCACCCGCGCCACCGCCGCCGGCGGGGTTGGCCCGTCATAGGGACAATCGGTGACGCAGGAGACATAGCCGCGCAGCGGCACGCCATCGGCACGCGCCGCCGCGGCCACCGGCGCAAAGCGGTCCAGGCTTTCGGCGATGGTCGCATTGATATTGGCGCGCGAGAACCCTTCGGAAGCCGAGCCGAAAATCGCCACCTCGTCGGCACCCGCTGCGCGGGCCCGCTCATAGCCCGTCATGTTGGGCGTCAGCGCGGCATAGCGCACGCCCGGGGCGCGGGTCAGGCCGGCCAGCACCTCGGCCCCGTCGGCCATCTGCGGCACCCATTTCGGCGAGACAAAGCTCGCCACCTCGATCCGGCGAAACCCGGCCAGCGACAGCGCGTCGATCAGCGCGATCTTTTCGTCGGCCGGGATCATCCGGGCCTCGTTCTGCAGCCCGTCGCGGGGGCCGACTTCGAAGATCTCGACAAACTCAGCCATCGGGCGCCGGATAAAAGGCTTGCGTGTAGATCTCAGGCGCGCCGTCCTCGGCCAGGGCGCGCTGAAAGGCGGGGCGCGCCGCCAGCCGGTCATGATACGCCGCCACAGCGGGCAGCAGATCAGCGGGGACGAAATAGCGCGCGATCAGAACGCCATATCCGACACCCACATCGGCGGCCGAAAAGCCCCCGGGCAGCAGCCAGTCGTGCCGGGCGACCGCGCGTTCGACCACTTCCAGCGTCTTTTCCAGCCGCTTCGCTTCCAGCCGCATCACGGTGGGCGAGCGCATCTGGTCCTCGCGCAGCACGATATGCTGCTGGGTCAGGATCACCAGATGCTGAACGATCGTCTCGGCAAAATGCAGCCATTGCAGGAAGTCCGCGCGTTCCGCGTCGTAGGTCGCACGGCCCAGCCCGGCCTCGGGCCGGGTCTCGCACAGATATTCGGCAATCGCGCCCGATTCGAACAGGACGCGCCCGTCGATTTCCAGCGCCGGGACCCGGCCGGCGGGCGACAGCGCCAGGTAATCGGGCGCGCGCAGCGAGCGATCGAAAAAGCCGCGCCGCACGATCTCGAAATCGAGCCCCATCTCATGCAGCAGCCACAGCGTGCGGAACGACCGCGCCTGGGCACAATGATGCAGCCTTATCATGCGTCCACCGCCTCCGCCGCCTCGAACCCGATCAGCACCGCGCCCGCTTCGACCTGATCGCCCGCCGCGACGCCAAGCTCGGCGATCCGCCCGGCGCGCGGCGCGACCAGCACATGTTCCATCTTCATCGCCTCCAGCACCGCCAGCCGGTCCCCTTCGGCCACCTCTTGCCCGGCCGTGACCTCGATCGATTTCACCAGCCCGGGCATCGGCGCCAGGACATGGCCCGCATCCGGCCCGGCGGCCGATCCGCGTGCCAGCGGATCGGGCAGGCCGAACCCCCAGGCGCGGCCGGCAAAGACCGTCAGGCGCGGCCCGTCGCGATGCAAATTGGCGCGGATCGGCCGGCCATCAATGCGCCAGATCCCGTCGCGCCGGGCGCAGTCATGCGCGACACCGTCCAGCGTGACCGTTGCCCGCCCCGGCCCGTGGACGGCCAGCCGCGCGGTCAGCGCCGCATCGCCCGCGCGCAGCGTCACATCGCGCGCCAGCGCCCCCCACAAGGCAAACCCGGTCAGGGCCGCACCGCGATCGGCCAGGCCGGCGGCGGCCAGCACCGCCAGCACGGTGACCGCGGCGGGCCGTTCCGGCGGGGCGATCAACCGGTCGAGGTCGCGGTCGATCAGCCCGGTATCGACATCGCCCGCGGCAAAGCCGGGGTGCCGGGCGAGCGCACCCAGAAAATCCAGATTGGCGACGCAGCCCGCGACCTCGGTTGCTTCGGTCGCGCGCGCCAGCGCCTGCAACGCCGTGCGGCGGGTCGGCCCATGCACGATCAGCTTGGCGATCATCGGGTCGTACCACGGGCTGATCGCATCGCCTGTCCGCACGCCGGCATCGGCGCGCACGCCGTCCGGAAAGGCCAGATGGCTCAGCGTTCCGGTGGCGGGCAGAAAGCCCGCCGGCACATCCTCGGCGTAAAGCCGCGCCTCGAAGGCATGGCCGTCGATGGCCAGGTCGTCCTGAGACGCCGGCATCCCCTCGCCCGCGGCGACCCGCAACTGCCAGTCCACCAGGTCAATGCCGGTGATCGCCTCGGTTACCGGATGTTCGACCTGCAGCCTTGTGTTCATCTCCATGAACCAGAACCGGTCGGGGCGCAGCCCTTCGGAGCCATCGACGATGAACTCGACCGTGCCCGCGCCCTGATACCCGATGGCGCGGGCGGCCCGCACCGCGGCCTCACCCATCGCCGCGCGCATCTCTTCGGTCATGCCGGGTGCGGGCGCCTCCTCGATCACCTTCTGATGGCGGCGCTGCAGCGAACAGTCGCGCTCGAAGAGATGCACCGCATCGGTCCCGTCGCCGAACACCTGCAGCTCGATATGGCGTGGCTTTTCGATCCATTTCTCGATCAGCACCGCGTCGTTGCCAAAGGCGGTGCGCGCCTCGCCCCGGGCGCCTTGAAGCGCGGCCATGAAGTCCTGCGGGCGCGCGACCCGCCGCATCCCCTTGCCGCCGCCACCCGCCACCGCCTTGATCAGCACCGGATAGCCGATCGCGTCGGCAGCACCCGACAGATGCTCGGGGTCCTGATTCTGCCCATGATAGCCCGGCACCACCGGCACGCCGGCCTCGGCCATCAGCGCCTTGGCCGCATCCTTCAGCCCCATCGCGCGGATCGCCGCAGCCGAAGGCCCGATGAAGGTGAGCCCCGCCGCCGCCACCGCCTCGACGAAATCGGGGTTTTCCGACAGAAACCCATAGCCCGGATGGATCGCCTCGGCGCCGGTTTCCAGCGCGGCGGCGATGATCGCATCGCCCCGCAGATAGCTCTCGGCCGGCGCCGCACCACCGATCGGCACCGCCGCATCGGCCATTGCCACATGCGCGGCACCCGCATCGGCGTCCGAATGGACGGCGACGCAAGCCACCCCCAGCCGGTGCGCGGTGCGGATGATGCGGCAGGCGATCTCGCCCCGGTTGGCGATCAGGATCGTTCGAAACATGGATGCCTTCCTGCAGCGCCGGACCGCGCACCGCAAGCCCGGCTGCGCCCAACGCCGCAAGGATCCTCGCACGCGCAGCGGCGACCGGCTCGCGCCGCCCGCCCGTCGCCGCGTCCAGCCCTGCCGCCAATCCACGCCACCCCCCCGGGCTTTCGTCTTGGCCCAAATATCCTCGGGGGAGCGCGAGGGGGCAGACAGCCCCCTCGCCCGCGCCCCGCGCGCCAGCCCATGCCTACCACCGGGCCTGTGTGGCGCGGTCGTCGAGATGCTGCCGAACGAAGGCCGGCAGCGGCCAGGCTTCGTGGTCGATGCCTTCAAGACTGCCCGGTGTCGCCCCGCGCCAGGCGTGCCGGTAGAGATCGACATGCAGATGGATCGCCAGCGCTTCGAGCGCGGCATCGACCTTGCGCTGCGTGTCCTCGATCGCACGCTCCAGCTTCTCGGGGTCGTCGTTCGTCCGCGCCGCGCCGCGCCGGCCGAAACCCAGAAACAGCGCGCGCGTGCCCGAAAGCGCGACCGACAGGACGATATTGGCGACCAGATTCGGCACCCATCCCACGGGCAGGTTCAGATCGGTCGCCATGATCCAGCCAAACCAGCCATTGCCCTTGCGATCTTCCGCCTGCAGCGTTGCCCGGGCGGCATCGAACTCTTTCGCGAATCCCTCGCGGAACTGGCGGGCAAACCGCCGGCGGCTGAAATCGGCGCGACCGGCCCAGACCCTGATCCTGGGCCGCACGAACAGGCCCGCCCGCGACCGCGCCACGAACTGCTCGAAATCGAAGATGAAGAAATAGTCCTCGGCATCCGGGGAATTGTGGATCAGATAGACCGGGATATCGACCGGACGGCGAAGCGCCGGCAGGCGCAACCGGGGCAGCGCGCGGCGCAGCGCGTCGGGGATCAGCCGGTCGGTCCCGCGCGTCATGCGCCCCCCAGATCCTCGACCAGCCGGAACCGTTCGCATATCAGCGCCATCTCCGGATGCCAGCCGCCATTGCGCTCGAAAAACCGCCGGTGATCGGCGCGCCATCCCGCGAGCGTGGCGTTCTCCCCCTCGGCAAGCGCAAACGCTTCATCCACATCGCAAAACCGCCGCCGGGTGACCTCTGTCGTCAGGATCACCAGCGCCGGCCGCCCGTCCCAGGCAAGCGCGATGTCGTGCCGCCCGACCACCGGCAACGGCTCCCCCGCCGCATAATCCGCCGCCGCCCCGCAGGTCGCGGTCTTCTTGCCCGTCCGCACGAGCGCCAAGAGGCTTTCGCACAGCGCCGGGCTGTCGCCAAACCGAAAGGTCCTGGCCCCCGGATACCGCGCAAGGAGCAGGTCGAGGCGCGCGCTCATGCCCAAAACACGCCAAGGCGCGTCGCCGTTTTCGGGGCGTTCGGGGCGGGGCGGCGGACGCATCCGGCGGTCTTGCCCCGCTTGGCGATCTCGATGGTTCGACACATACCCACACCCTCCCCTTCACTGTTCCCCAAATACGCAAATGCTGCCGAAGCCCCCGGCGGGACGCGGGTGGGTGGGCGGGGCGGCCCGCCGGGGGCTTCGGCTACATCCGAAACAGCCCAAACCGCGTTTCCCCGATGGGCGCGCACAAGGCCGCCGACAGGCGACAGAAACAGCACCTCGCGGGTTTTCCTGGGTCGATCACACCGTCGTCCCAGAGCCGCGCCGCGGCATAAAGCGGATGCGACTGGCGCTCGAACATCTCCACGGTCGGCCGCTTGAACGCCGCCTCGTCCTCGACCGACCACGGCCTGCCCGGCGCGTTCCATCGCCTCGCGCTTCACCGGTGGCCAGCACGCCCGCGGCCTGGGCGCCCCCCATCACCGAAATCCGGGCATTCGGCCAGGTCCACAGGAAGCGCGGGCCATAGGCGCGCCCGGCCATCCCGTAATTCCCCGCCCCGAACGAGCCGCCGACCAGCAGCGTGATCTTCGGCACCGCGGTTGTCGCCACCGCGGTCACCAGTTTCGCGCCATGCCGGGCGATCCCCTCATTCTCGTATTTCCGGCCGACCATGAAGCCGGTGATGTTCTGCAGGAACACCAGCGGGATGCGCCGCTGCGAGCACAGCTCGACGAAATGCGCGCCCTTCTGGGCGCTTTCGGAAAACAGCACGCCATTATTGGCCACGATCCCGACCGGGCAGCCCATCACATGGGCGAACCCGGTGACCAGCGTCTCGCCGAAAGCGCGGCTTGAACTCGTCGAATCGCGAGCCATCGACGATCCGCGCGATCACCTCGCGGATATCGTAGGGCGTGCGCAGATCGGCCGGCACCACGCCGAACAGTCTCGCCGGGTCATAGGCCGGGTCCTCGGGCGTTTGCCAGACCACCGTTTCGGGCTTGCGGCGGTTGAGGCTGCCGACGGCCTCGCGCGCGAGGGCGAGCGCATGGGCGTCATCTTCGGCCAGCATGTCCGCGACCCCCGACAGGCGGGTATGGACATCGCCGCCGCCCAGATCCTCGGCCGTCACCACCTCGCCCGTCGCTGCCTTCACCAGCGGCGGCCCGGCCAGAAAGATCGTGCCCTGACCCTTCACGATGATCGACACGTCCGACATCGCAGGCACATAGGCCCCGCCCGCGGTGCACGACCCCATCACCACGGCGATCTGCGCAATGCCCGCCGCACTCATCCGCGCCTGGTTGTAGAAGATGCGCCCGAAATGGTCGCGGTCGGGGAACACCTCGTCCTGGTTGGGCAGGTTCGCGCCCCCCGAATCGACCAGGTAGATGCAAGGCAGCCGGCATTCCGCCGCGATCTCCTGGGCGCGCAGGTGCTTTTTCACCGGTCATCGGGTAATAGGTGCCGCCCTTCACCGTGGCGTCGTTGGCGACCACCATCACCTCCTGACCGCGCACCCGGCCGACACCGGCGATCGCGCCCGCACCGGGTGCGGCGCCGTCATACATACCCATGCGCCGCTGTCGCGCCGACCTTCCAGGAACGGGCTGCCCGGGTCGAGCAGGTTGGCGACACGATCCCGCGGCAGCATCTTGCCGCGGGCGGTGTGGCGCGCGCGGGCCTTTTCGCCGCCGCCCGCGGCGGCCAGGGCGGCCGCCGCCGCGATTTCATCAAGTGCTGCCAGATGTGCCGCCTCGTTGGCGCGGAACGCTTCGGAACCCGGCACGGCATGGGAGACCAGTTTCATCTATCGCACCACCTCCGATCAAAGTCTCGATGGCGCATCGGGCCGGCGCGCCAGCATCACCGGCATGGGTTTCACGGCCGCTGCGGCAAGGCAAGCCCGCCGCGCGACAACGGATCCGATCCCACAGCCGACACAGGCCGCAACGCGTGCCCGGGTTCTTGCAAAGAACCCGGAGCGCGTTCCGTCACGGAACGCGGCCCGAAATCGTTGAAGGTTTTCGGCGCCTGGCAGGCCACCGCCGCACCGTCAGTCTTCGCCCGCCGCGCGCGCCTTCAGCGCCTTGCGCATCACCTTGCCGGTCACCGTCATCGGCAAGCGCCTCGACGATCTCCACCTCGCGCGGATAGGCATGCCGGGCCAGCCTTGCGCGCACATGATCCTGCAACTGCCCGGGCAGGTCGGGCGCCTGCATCCCCGGTTTCGCCACCACATAGGCCTTGACGATCTCGGTGCGCAGCCGGTCGGGCTTGCCCACCACGCCGGCGCTGGCGACCGCCGGGTGGGTCAGCAGACAATCCTCGATCTCGGCCGGGCCGATCCGGTAGCCCGCGCTGGTGATCACATCGTCCTCGCGCCCGACAAAGCGCAGCACCGGGCCGTCGGCCGCCCCGCGATCGCCCGTCAGCATCCAGTCGCCACGATATTTCCCGGCGGTGGCATCGGCGTTTCGCCAATAGCCCAGCATCATCGAGGCCGAGCCGCGGCGCACCGCGATATCGCCCTCGCCCGCGGTCGGGCGGCCGGCCGCATCGATCACCGCAACCTGGTGGCCCGGCACCGCCCGGCCCATCGCGCCCGGCGGCGTGTCGTAAAGCGCGGCGCAGGACGACACGATCATGTTGCACTCGGTCTGGCCGTAGAACTCGTTGATCGTCACGCCCAGCGCGCGCCGCCCCCAATCGCGCATCTCGGCGCCCAGCGGCTCGCCCCCGCTGGCGACGCTGCGCAGGCCGGGCAAGCGGGCATCGGCCGCCTTCAGCATCCTGAGCGCGGTGGGCGGAAAGAACACGTTGCGCACGGCCCCGTCGCGGATCACCCGGGCGCAGGTCTCGGGATCGAAACCGCGGGTCGGGGCCGCCACCACCGGCACCCCCAGCGCCAGCCCCGGCATCAGGACGTCGAACAGCCCGCCGATCCAGGCCCAGTCGGCCGGCGTCCAGAGCGTATCCCCCGGCTGGCCCAGCAGATCGTGGCTGAGTTCCACCCCCGGCAGATGCCCGGTCAACAGCCGGTGGCCATGCAGCGCCCCCTTTGGTGCCCCCGTCGTGCCCGAGGTATAGATCAGAATTGCCGGGTCCTCGGGCCCGGTAGTCACGGGGTCGAGCGGCGCGGGGTGCGGCGGGGCCGTATGCGGGATCATCAGGTCGAGGCCGAACCGGGCCAGCATCGCCGCGCCTTCGGCGTCCGTCACCGCAACCGCCAGCCCGCAGTCGCCGATCCGGGTGGCCAGCGCCTCGGGGCCGAACAGCTTGAACAGCGGGACCGAGATCGCGCCGAGCGCCCAGATCGCACCATGCGCCGCGGCACACCACGCATCCTGCCCCATCAGCACGCCGACCCGGTCGCCCCGCACCACGCCCCGGGCCGCCAGGGCGCGCGCCAGCCCACCGGCCATGGCGGCGAGTTCACCGCGGGTGATGTCGCGCCGCGCGGGCCCGGTCAGATCGACGATCGCCAGCGCAGCGGGATCGCCGCCCAGCGCCTGGGCCGCCATGTTGAGCCGCAGGGGCAGGTCCCAGCCGAAGCCCGCGTGCAGCGCCTCCCAGCTTGTGGCCCGGGGCAGCATTCAGATCCGACCGCCACGACCGGCCGGATCGAAGCGGCAGTCTGCTTTCCGAGCCAGCCGCTCATCGCCGTGCTGCGCGTTGCGCCCAGCCGGGATCGGCATCCGTGGCAGGTGCACCCGCGGCGTGCCGATCATCAGGATACCGGCGGCCCCCCGAAATTCGGGCGGGTCGCCGATGGAATGGCCGTGGTCGGTCATGTCAGGCTGGGCCCCCCGCAAAGCGCGTGCACGACGCCGCCATCTTTAGCGTCCGGCGGGCGGCCGAGTCCATCGAGCAAGGCTCGGGCAGCACGAGGCCCGCATTCCAATGGCTGCCACCATGCGCCAAATCCTTCTGGAAGGATTTGGCCTGTTGATTCTTCTGGAAAAATCAGCTTCGGTCCGCGATCCCGGCCGCCCACGCCATCGTCCAACCGCGCTGAGACCACGCGGCCCCAAACCAAACCGATACCGAGGTAGAGCGCCAACAGGCCGCAGGCGATGCCAAACCACAGCGGGCGGGGACGCCAGGCGGCACCAGCAAGAGCGACCGTGAAGAAACCGGCCAGCGCGGTCGCTGGATTGGCGATGTCGCGGCACCGGTCGAACTGTGAGACATGTACCAAGGCGCAATGAGTGTGACTCATTGCGCCGGTCCGCCTCCCGCGCCCTTCCTCCCCGCCCGACCACCAATCCTGCCAATGGGTTGGCGTAGGAGTGGGGCGTTGTTGCATGGACGAGAGGTGGCCTGGATCGCCCCCTTCCCCCTGCTTGGATCAGGCGATCCTGATGCTTCCGGGCATGGCAGGGGCGGTGAAGCGGTCGATGCGGCGCAGGGCGACGGCGGCCTCGACCCTCTGGCGATCGAAACGGCGCGCGCGCGGGCTCGGGCCGATGAGCGTCTTGTAGCGCAGCTTCGCGGGCGCGGCGAGGGCGCGGCGGTGGTCGCCGCTCTCTGCCTTCCAGGCGTCGCGCCCGACCTCGGCGATGCGGGCCGCCGACGCGCCGCTTGTGGGGGCAGGTCCTGGCGTCGCGGTGGCCGGCGGATCGCGGCGCCCTTGCGCGGCGGGATCACCGGCCCGGGCGTCGCGGGCGAGGATGGCGGCATGGCCGTCGAAGCTGTCTTGGAGCAACGGTCATTGAGAATGACCGTTCGTATCACATCGCGCAGGAAACCCTGGGTCTGGCGCAGCGTCAGCCCGAACACCGCCCGCAGGCTGAGCGCTCAGAGGATCGCCATGTCGCTCTCGCGCCACCCATTATACCAACGGCCATTGAGAATGACCGTTGGTATGAGCCTGCGCGGTGGCTGCAGGGCCGCCTCGAGGGGCATCGAGCCCCCGCTCGGCGGCCGGGGCGCGGCCCCGACAGGGGGCTTTGCCCCCTCTGGCCCCGCGATGCGGGGCCATTCACCCCCAGGATATTTTCGCCAAGACGAAAGCGGTGTGTCAGGCCACCCGGACCGTGCGTTGTTCGATGCGCTTTTCGTGTTCGCCCTGGATCAGCCGGTGGACGTAGATGCCGGGCAGGTGGATGCCGTCGGGGTCGAGCGCGCCGGGTTCGACGATTTCCTCGACCTCCATCACGCAGGTCCTGCCGCACATCGCCGCGGGCGGGTTGAAATTGCGCGCTGTCTTGCGGAACACGGCATTGCCGGTGGTGTCAGCCTTCCACGCCTTCACGATCGACAGGTCGGCGACAATCCCGCGTTCGAGAATATAGGTCTCGCCATCGAACGCCTTGTGCTCCTTGCCCTCGGCCACCATCGTGCCGACGCCGGTCCTGGTGTAGAAACCGGGGATGCCGCAGCCGCCCGCGCGCATCCGTTCGGCCAGCGTGCCCTGCGGGTTGAATTCGAGCTCGAGCTCGCCGGACAGGAATTGCCGCATGAATTCGGCGTTCTCGCCGACATAGGAGGACAGCATCTTCCTGATCTGGCGGGTGTCGAGCAGCTTGCCCAGGCCAAAGCCGTCCACCCCGCAATTGTTCGAGGCGATGGTGATGTCCTTGACGCCGCTTTCGACCAGGGCGTCAATCAGCAATTCGGGGATGCCGCACAGCCCGAAGCCGCCTGCGGCGATGGTCATCCCGTCGAACACAAGCCCGTCAAGCGCGGCGGTGGCGTCGCTGTAAACCTTGTCCATCGGTGCGGTCCCCCGTTGCTGGCGGTGCAGGTTTTCGCGCCGTGCAGGCGGCAAGTCAATCCCGGCGCGCCGAACGCCGCCGCCGCGACAGGGCGGACGGGTGTGTCCGGCTCGCCGCGCCCCCGGTCAATCGAGGGTGGTCCACGCATCGCCCTTTCGCACGAGCAGGGCGTCGGATATCGGATAAGCGGCGGTGCCGGCGCATTCCGCCGCGATCTCGCGCAAGGCGGCGATCCGCTAGGGTTGGCTGAGCGGTGCAAAGACGATCAGATCCCGCGCCGGGATGGCCACGGCCACCGGTCCGGCGACCGCTTCGACATCGTCCCAGAGCGCGGGCACCAGCAGCAGGCTGCTTTCATAGGAGCCGTCGAGAACCAGCATCGAGATGTCTGATGCAAGGTCATCGCCACGCAACACGACCTGCGAAAGCCGCGCGGCCATGTTGTTTATGGCGGCCTGTTCGATCTCGGCCATGGACGGCCCGGCCGTCTCGATCCGCTCGAGCGACAGACAGGCCATGGCTTCGGGGCTATCGAGCACATAATACCAACGGTCATTGAGAATGACCGTTCGCCGCCTCCCGCGCCCCGGCGCAATGAGTCAAACTCGTTGTGCCCGGGTATAATGCAGCGTGACGCCGCCCGCGAACGGGCTTCCCGGGATTTCGGCTTCATTGCCTTCGGGCAACCCGCCGATCGCGCCGCTGAGGGGCGACGACTGGACCCACGGCCAGCCACGCAGCACCGGCAGGATGCGCGACAGCGCATCGTCGGGCATGCCATCGTCGGCCTTCCGGGCGGCGAGCGTGCCTTGCATGAAATCGACCACGGCTTTCTGCCGGCCGGCTTCGTCCTCGATCCCCGCCAGCACGCGCTCGAGATTGTCGGGATAGCTGAACGACTCGTGGCCATCCTCGAATTGGACGACAAGCCGGTTCTCGCCCAGATCGATGACCGCACGCTCCACACCCGGCAGATCGCGCGCCGCCGCCTGCATCCGCTCCAGCGTGTCGCGCGATCCCTGGGCGAAGGCCGCGCCGGCGGCCATCGCGCCGATCGCCAGCACAAGACAGAACCAGCACAGGACAGAAAAGGCGTCGCAGGCTCATGGCTTCCCCCACAGATCGTAATCCCCCGCCGCGTCCACCGTCACGGTGACGATGTCGCCGGGCGCCAGCCCCTGATGGCCTTCGTCGATGAACAGTTTGCCGTCGATCTCGGGCGCGTCGGCCTTGCTGCGGCAGGTGGCGGCATCGGCATCGACCGTGTCGACGATGACCTCCAGCCGCTGGCCGACCTTGGCTGCCAGCCTGGCGGCCGAGATCGCCTGCGCGCGCTCCATGAAGCGGTGCCAGCGCTCTTCCTTCACCGCTTCGGCCACATGATCGGGCAGCGCGTTCGCCCGCGCGCCGGTGACGTTTTCGTATTTGAAACACCCCACCCGGTCGAGCTGGGCCTCGTCGAGCCAGTCGAGCAGGGTCTGGAACGCCGCCTCGGTCTCGCCCGGGAAGCCGACGATGAAGGTCGAGCGGATCGCCAGATCGGGGCAGATCGCCCGCCATGCCGCGATCCGGTCAAGGGTCTTTTCGGCCGCCGCCGGCCGCGCCATCCGCCGCAGCGTGTCGGGATCGGCGTGCTGGAACGGAATGTCGAGATAGGGCAGCACCGTGCCTTCGGCCATCAGCGGGATCAGCGCGTCGACATGCGGATAGGGATAGACATAGTGCAGGCGCACCCACGCCCCCAGCTGGCCCAGTTCACGGGCCAGATCGGTCAGATGCGCGCGCACCGGCGTGCCGCGCCAGTCGCTTGTCGCATGCTTCAGATCGACGCCATAGGCCGATGTGTCCTGGCTGATCACCAGAAGCTCGCGCACCCCGCTATCGACCAGGCGTTCGGCCTCGCGCAGCACCGCGCCGGCCGGGCGCGAGCTCAGCGGCCCGCGCATCGACGGGATGATGCAGAACCGGCATTTGTGATTGCAGCCTTCGGAGATCTTCAGCCAGGCATAATGGCGCGGGGTCAGCCGCACCGCGCCCGCCGGGATCAGATCGGTGAACGGATCGGCTGCCGGTGGCACCGCGTCATGCACCGCCGCCATCACATCTTCGTATTGCTGCGGCCCGGTGATCGCCAGCACCGCGGGATGCGCGGCCTCGATCACCGCGCGTTCGGCGCCAAGGCAACCGGTGACGATCACCCGGCCGTTTTCGCGCAAAGCTTCGCCGATCGCGTCGAGGCTTTCGGCCCGGGCGGAATCGAGAAACCCGCAGGTGTTCACGATCACCGCATCGGCGCCGGCATAATCGGGGCTGATCGCATAGCCCTCGGCGCGCAGGCGCGTCAGGATGCGTTCGGAATCGACGGTGGCCTTCGGGCAGCCGAGCGAGACGAGGCCGATGCGGGGCGGAGCGGACATGACCGGGTCCATACCCTGCCCGGGCCGGCACCGAAAGCCCGGTTGACCGGCCCGTGGGGCGACATACCTGCCACAGGCCTGGAACTTCGGAGACTGCACCATGCTGCCGCGCCTGCTTGCCGCCCTGACGGCCCCCGCCCTTGTCGCGACCGCCCAGCTGGCGGCCGCCGCACCGTTCACCTTCGCCTCGATCGATGGCGGGACGCTGGCGCTCGACGATTGGAAGGGCCGGCCGGTGCTGGTCGTCAACACCGCCTCGCGCTGCGGCTTCACCGGCCAGTATGCCGGGCTGCAGGCGCTTTACGACCGCTACCGCGCGCGCGGTCTGGTGGTGCTGGCGGTGCCGTCGGACGACTTCCGGCAAGAGCTCGACAGCGCTGCCGAGGTCAAGGAATTCTGCGAGCTGAATTATGGCATCGACATGCCGATGACCGACATCACCCATGTGTCGGGGCAACGCGCCCATCCCTTCTATGCCTGGCTGCGCGAGGCCCATGGCATCGTGCCCGGCTGGAACTTCACCAAGGTGCTGATCGGGCCGGACGGCCAGCCGGTCGGGGCCTGGGGGCCGGTCACGCGGCCGCAATCGGCGGCGATCACCCGCGCGGTCGAGGCTGCCTTGCCGCCACAGGGCTAGGCGCCGCGCTCCGCACCGGACGGCAAGCGCCCGCGGAAGCTGCGGGGACGGGTGCGCGCCCACCCCGCCCGCCCGTGGACCGATCGGCGCGGCGCGTGCGCCAGCGCGCTCTTCAAGGATCGACTTGGCCAGCGTGCCATGCCGGGCTTGCGCTTCGCTTGTGATGAGTGTTCTGACACCGGCGCCGCAAGGAGAATGCATGGGCCCGTTGATCCGCGAACCGCTTGTCCATTTTCTGGTCCTCGGTGCGGTCATCTTCGGCCTTTTCGCCGCCTTCGGGAGCGGGCCGGCGCAGCGATCCGACATGACGCTTCTCGAGGTGACCGAGGACGAGGCCGCCGGCCTGGCCCGCCAGTTCGAGGCGACCTGGCGCCGGCCGCCGACAGCTGCCGAACTCGAGGCGATGATCGACAATTACATCCGCGACGAGGTGCTGGTCCGCGAGGCGCTGGCGCTGGGGCTCGACCAGGGCGACGCGGTGGTGCGCCAGCGCCTGGTGCAGAAGATGCAGTTCCTGACCGAAAGCGGGGCCGAGGCGGCCGTCCCCGACGAAGCCGCCCTGCAGGCACATCTCGACGCCAATGCCGCGATCTTCGCCCGGCCGGCGCGGCTGGCGTTCGACCAGGTGCCGTTCGGCGATACCGCCGCTGCCCGCGCCGCGCTGCCGGCGCTGCAAGGCGGCGCCGACCCGGCCGAATTCGGCGTGCCCAGCCTGCTGCCCGCCCGCATCCCGGCGAGCCCGCGCCAGATCGTCGACGGGACCTTCGGCAACGGGTTCTTCGATGCGCTCGCCGCATTGCCGCCCGGCCGCTGGGCGGGACCGGTAGCAAGCGGCTATGGCCCGCATCTGGTCCGCGTCACCGAATTCGCACCCCGCGCGGTCCCGCCGCTGGACGCGATCCGCGACGCGGTCGAGGCCGACTGGCGCGCCGAAATCCGCGCGCAGTTGCGCGAGGAGCGGCTGGAAAGGCTGATGTCGCTCTACCAGGTGACCCGGCCCGACCCGGCGGCGGTGCTGGCGCCGTGATCCGGGCGCTGCTGTTGCTGGCCTGTCTGGCCGCGCTGTGCCCCGGGCGGGTGGCCGCCCATGCGCTTGAACCGGGGTTTCTGGAACTGGTGCCGGTCGGGTCGGCGGATTGGCAGGTGACCTGGCGCAAGCCGCAGGTCAACGGCGCGCCGATGCCGATCGACGCCCGCCTGCCCGCGCATTGCACGCCGCGCCAGGGCGGCGCGCCGCGCTTCGACGGCTATGGCTTCGTCGCCGCTTGGACGGCAACCTGCCCCGGCGGCATCGCCGGCGGGACGATCGCGATCGAGGGGTTGGCGGAGACCCGGACCGATGTGCTGGTCCGCTATGCCCTGGCACCCGAAGGCGCGCCCCAGGTCGCCCGGCTGACGGCGTCGGAAACCGCCTTCACGATCCCGCCGCCGATGGGGCCGGGCGCGGTGTTCGCCAGCTATTTCGGGCTGGGCGTCGATCACATCCTGCAGGGGCTCGACCATCTGCTGTTCGTCTTCGCGCTGTTGCTGCTGATCCGCGATGCGCGCCGACTGATCGGCGCGGTGACCGCCTTTACCGTGGCGCATTCGCTGTCGCTGGGCGCCGCGAGTCTGGGCTGGATCGTGGTGCCCGCGCCCCCGGTCGAAGCCATCGTGGCGCTGTCGATCATGGTGCTGGCCGCCGAACTCGCGCAGCCGCCTGGCCAGGGGCTGCGCCTGACCGAGCGCTATCCCTGGTCGGTCGCCTTTGCCTTTGGCCTGCTTCACGGGCTGGGCTTTGCCCGGGCGCTGCTCGATCTGGGCCTGCCCGAGGGCGATGTGCCGCTGGCCCTTGTGTCGTTCAATCTGGGGGTCGAGGCCGGCCAGTTGATCTTCATCGCCGCGATCCTCGGTGCCGGCACCGTGCTGTCGCGGGTGCTGGATGGCCGGCCGATCCTGCCGCCGGGCAGCCCCCGCCTGCGGTTTTCGGCCTATGCGATCGGAACGATCGCTGCCTATTGGATGATCGGCCGGATCGTGGTCTTTGTCGCTTGAACGCAGATCCATCGAAAGGGAATGACGTCATGCCGAACCTGCTGCGCCGCGCCGCCCTCGGGCTCGCTCTGTTCGCCGTCGCCCTGCCCGCCGCCGCCCATACCGGCGAGGGGCTGGCGGGCGGTTTCGTTTCGGGTTTCAAGCACCCGATCCTGGGCTGGGACCATGTCGCCGCGATGGTCGCGGTCGGGTTGTGGGGGGCGTTTCTGGGCCGCCCGGCGATCTGGGTGCTGCCGATCGTCTTTCCGCTGATCATGGCAGGCGGGGCGGTTCTGGGCGTTCTTGGCGTGCCGATCCCGGCGGTCGAGACCGGCATCGCGGCCTCGGCCATCGTTCTTGGCGTGCTGATCGCGATCGCGGCCAAGCCGCCCTTGTGGACCTCGGCCGTGATCGTCGGCATCTTCGCCATCTTCCACGGCCATGCCCATGGCACCGAATTGCCCGAAGCGGCGAATCCGGCCGCCTATGCGGTGGGTTTCGTCATCGCCACCGGGCTCCTGCACCTTGCGGGCATCCTGCTGGGGCTGCTGATCGCCCTGCCCCGCGGCAGCCTGGTCATCCGCGGCGGCGGCGGGCTGATCGCGCTGGCCGGTCTTGGCTTTCTGACCGGGGCGCTGTGAGGTGACGCGCCGCGCGGCGCGGGCCGGCCTTGCGCTTGCCTGCCTCGCGCCGGCGCCCGCCGCCGCGCACAGCCCGCTGCCGGGTATCGAGGGGTTCTATACGGGCCTTCTGCACCCGCTGTCGTCGGCCGATCAGATCCTCGTCCTGCTGGCCTGCGCGGCGCTGCTGGGCGGATACAGGCTGCGGCAGGTCGGCCCGGCCCTTGTCGCCCTGATCGCGGGGCTTGTCGTTGGCGCCGTCGCGGGCAGCACCGACGCGGACCCGACGCGCTGGCTTTACTTCTATGCGGTGCTGGCGGCCGGTCTGGCCGCGCTGGTGCCGGGACGATGGCCGGCCATGGCGCTGCTGGGGGCGGGGCTGGCCGGGCTGCTTCTGGGCTGGGCCTCGCTGCCCGAGCCGGGCCTGTGGCGCGACCGGGTGATCACCATCGCCGGTTCGTTGACCGGGGCGTTCGCGCTGGTGCTGTATCTGGCCGGCACGCTCGACATCTTGCGGTCGACGATCCGGGCGCCCTGGCTACCGGTCGCGTTCCGGGTCGCCGCCGCCTGGGTCGCGGCGATTGCCGCGCTGCTGCTGGCGCTGTTCTGGGCGCCCGAGGCAGCCCGCCCGCCCGGCCTGTGAACGCGCTGCCCGGCGCGCAGGCGGGGCGGCAGACGGCAGCGCAATGAGTCACACCCGTTGCGCCCCGGGATATCACGCCCACGCTTGCCCCGGCGCCGCGCTTGCCCCATTTCAGGAGCATGGCCGAGGAGCACCCGCATCACGAATACTACTGGATCGCCGGTATCGCGGCCAGCCTCGCGGCGCTGTGGTTTCTGGGCGACGTGATCCTGCCCTTCGTGATCGGCGCCGCGATTGCCTATTTCCTGGACCCGGTCGCCGACCGGCTGGAACGGCTGGGCCTGTCACGGGCGCTTGCCACGACGATCGTGATGCTGGGCACCGCCCTGGTGTTCGTGCTTGTCCTCTTGCTGATCCTGCCGGTGTTCATCTCGCAGCTCGGCGCCCTTCTGGCCGCGCTGCCCGATCTCTTCGCCGCCGCGCGAGCCTTTGCCGCCGAGCATCTTCCGGACATTTCGGACACGGCATCGCCGGCACGGCAAACCGTCGATGGTGTGGTCGCGGTCCTGCAGGACCGCGCCGGCGGCTTCGTGCAGGGGCTGATCGCCTCGGTCAATTCGCTGATCGGCATCGTCCTGCTGTTCGTCATCGCCCCGGTGGTGGCCTTCTACCTGCTGCTTGACTGGGACCACATGGTCGCCGCCATCGACGATCTGCTGCCGCGCCGCGACGCGCCGACGATCCGCCAGCTGGCGGCCGAAATCGACCGCACCCTGGCGGGGTTCGTCCGCGGCCAGCTGACGGTCTGCCTGATCCTTGGCGTGTTCTATGCCGTGGCACTGATGGCGGTGGGGCTGGAATTCGGGCTGGTGGTGGGCCTGATTGCCGGGCTCCTCAGCTTCATTCCCTGGGTCGGCTCGCTGGTCGGCGGGGCGCTGTCGATCGGACTTGCGCTGTTCCAGTTCTGGGGCTGGACCTGCACCGGGGCCGATGCCGCCGGTCAGGCCGTCACCGCGCCCTGCCCGTTTTCCGACTCGCCCTGGATGATCGGCATCGTCGCCGCAATCTTCGCAACCGGCCAGATGGTCGAGGGCAACATCCTGACGCCAAAGCTGGTCGGGGGGTCGGTGGGCCTGCACCCGGTCTGGCTGCTGTTCGCCCTGTCGGTGTTCGGCGCGGTGTTCGGCTTTGTCGGCATGCTGGTCGCGGTGCCGGTCGCGGCGATGCTTGGGGTGCTCGTCCGCTTTGCCATCGCGCAGTATCGCGCCGGCCGGTTCTATCGCGGGGGCGGTGGCCCGGCGCCGTGACCCGGCAGCTTGTCTTCGACCTGCCGGCCCGGCCTGCCATGGGGCGTGCGGCCTTCTTCGTTTCGCCGGCGAACGCGCTGGCGGTGCGCGCGCTTGACGCGGCGAACTGGCCGCAGGGTCGGATGGTGCTGACCGGTCCGTTGGGTGCCGGCAAGACCCATCTGGCGCATGTCTGGGCATCGGATACCGGCGCCGTCATCCTGCCGGCCACGGCGCTGCCGGCACCGCCGGCCGCGCTGCCCGTTGCGCTTGCGATCGAGGATCTGCCCGCTATCGCTGGCGACGCCGCGGCCGAGGCGCGGCTGCTGCATGTCCTGAACTGGCAGGCCGAACGCGGCGGCCGGGTGCTGATGACCGGGCGCGGTGCGCCCGCGCAATGGCCCTTCGGGCTGGCCGATCTGGCAAGCCGGGTGGCCGCCGCGCCCGTTGCCGTGCTTGCCCCACCCGACGATGCGCTGCTGGCCGCACTGCTGGTCAAGCTGTTCGCCGACCGGCAGTTGCGGGTCGCGCCCGCGCTGATCACCTGGCTTGTCCAGCGGATCGAGCGCAGCTTTGCCGGCGCCGAGGCGGCGGTCCAGGCGCTCGACGCCCAGGCGCTGGCGCGCAAGCGGCCGATCACGCGCGCGCTTGCCGCCGAAGTTCTGGACATTGGGCCGACACCGGACGCATAACCTGATCCATGCGCGACCGACCCGATCCGACCGATGCCGATTTCCTGAACGCCCCCGCCTGTGCCCCGGCCGAGCTGCCGGAAGCCGAATGGTCCGGGCCGAAGCGCTTTTTCAACCGCGAACTGTCCTGGCTCGCCTTCAACTGGCGCGTGCTCGAAGAGGCCGGGAACCCCGCTGTGCCGCTGCTGGAGCGCATCCGGTTCCTGTCGATATCGGCGGGCAATCTGGACGAATTCTACACCGTGCGCGTGGCCGGCCTGCGCGAGCTGGTGCGCGAGGGCAACACGACCCCGGCGGCCGACGGCCTGACCCCGGCCGAGCAGCTGGCGCGCATCGACAGCGATGCCCGCGCCCTGATGGCGACCCAGCAAGAGATGTGGAGCCGGCTGAAAAAGGCGGCCGAGGCCAGCGGCATCGCGGTTCTCAGCCGCTCCAAACTGACCCAGTCCGACCGCCGGCATCTGCGGGGCTATTTCCTTGACCAGGTGTTTCCGGTGCTCTCGCCGCTGGCGATCGATCCGGCGCATCCGTTTCCGTTCATCCCGAATACCGGGTTCTCGCTGGCGCTGCAGCTGCAACGCCTCGACGATCGGGGGCCGCTGCAGGCGCTCCTGCCGATCCCGCATCAGATCGACCGGTTTGCCCGGCTGCCCGATGGCAAGGACGGGCGCAGCCGCTTCCTGCCGCTCGAGGACCTGCTGCTTGAACATGTCGAGGAGCTGTTCCCGGGCTATGCGATGCGCGGGCATTGCGCCTTTCGGGTGCTGCGCGACAGCGACCTCGAACTCGAGGAAGAGGCCGAAGACCTGGTGCGCGAATTCGAAACCGCGCTGAAGCGGCGCCGACGCGGCGAGGTGATCCGCCTGTCGCTGACCGCCGGCGCCCCGGCCGAACTGCGCAACACCATCACCGAGGCGCTGGGCGTGAGCGAGGACGAGGTGGTCGAGATGCGCGGGCTGGTCGGCGTCTCGGACATCACCGAACTGGTGCGCGACGATCGACCCGAATTGCTGTGGCCGCCCTTTACCCCGCGCACGCCCGAGCGGGTGCGCGACCATGACGGCGACATGTTCGCCGCGATCCGGCAAAAGGACATGCTGCTGCACCACCCCTACGAGACCTTCGACATGGTGGTGCGCTATCTGCAGCAGGCCGCCCGCGATCCCGATGTGCTGGCGATCAAGCAGACGCTGTACCGAACCTCGCATGACAGCCCGATCGTGGCCGCGCTGTGCGAGGCGGCCGAAACCGGGAAATCGGTGACCGCGCTTGTCGAGCTCAAGGCGCGCTTCGACGAGGCCGCCAACATCCGCCAAAGCCGGATGCTGGAACGCGCCGGCGCGCACGTGGTCTATGGCTTCATCAATTACAAGACCCACGCCAAGATCAGCACCGTGGTCCGGCGCGAGGCCGGCAAGCTGGTCACCTATTCGCATTTCGGGACCGGCAATTACCATCCGATCACCGCGCGCATCTACACCGATCTGTCGCTCTTTACCTGCGATGCCGCGCTGGGCCGCGACGCCACGCGGGTGTTCAACTATGTCTCGGGCTATGCCGCGCCGGGTCCGCTCGAACGGATGGCGATCTCGCCAACCCAGATGAAGGACCGGCTGATCGCCGGGATCGAGGCCGAGGCAGCCCATGCCCGCGCTGGCCGACCCGCCGCGATCTGGGCCAAGATGAACTCGCTGATCGAACCCGACGTGATCGACGCGCTTTATGCCGCCAGTCAGGCCGGGGTGCGCATCGATCTGGTGGTGCGCGGCATTTGCGGGCTGCGCCCCGGCATTGCCGGGCTGTCGGAGAGTATCCGCGTGAAGTCGATCGTCGGCCGATTCCTTGAACATTCCCGGATCGTCTGTTTCGGCAACGGCCACGGCCTGCCGTCGCGCCGGGCGCGGGTCTATATCTCTTCGGCCGACTGGATGGGGCGCAACCTCAATCGCCGGGTGGAGACGCTGGTGGAAATCGCCAACCCCACCGTGCATGCCCAGATCATCAGCCAGATCATGGCGGCCAACCTTGCCGACCGGGCGCAAAGCTGGGTGCTGCAACCCGATGGCCGGTTTCTGCGCTGCGATGTCGGCGAACCGGCGGAAAGGTTCAACTGCCACCGTTTCTTCATGGAGAACCCGTCGCTGTCCGGGCGCGGCTCGGCCGGGGCGGCCGATGCGCCCCGGCTGGTCCATGCCGGCGATTGACGCGGCGCGGCGTCGACGGCAACGTTAGGCAGCCAGGGGGCGGGCGGCTATGGACGGCACGGACAAGGCTCGCGACAAGGCGGGTGCGGCGGCGCATCCGCTGTTTTCGGACCCGCCCTCGCCCGATCTGCACCGGGTCGGGGTGGTCGATGTCGGCTCGAACTCGGTCCGGCTGGTGGTGTTCGACGGCGCGGCGCGCTCGCCGGCCTATTTCTACAACGAGAAGATCATGTGCGGGCTGGGCGCCGGCATGGCGGCCACCGGCCGGCTCAACCGCGAGGGTCGCGCGCGGGCGCTGAAGGCGTTGCGGCGCTTTGCCGCGCTGGCCGACGCGATGGGGATCGGCCCGCTGACCGGGGTTGCCACCGCGGCGGTGCGCGAGGCCGAGGACGGCCCGGCCTTTCGCGACCAGGTCGAGGCCGAGACCGGCCTTTCTTTGCGCATCATCAGCGGCGCGGAAGAGGCGCAGCTTTCGGCCCAGGGCGTGCTCTTGGGCCGCCCCACGGCCCAGGGTCTGGTCTGCGATATCGGCGGGTCGTCGATGGAACTGGCCGAACTCGCCGGCGGCCGGCCGGGCCGCTGCCTAACCAGCCCGCTGGGCCCGCTGCGGCTCGATGCGGTGCCGGGCGGGAAACGCGCGCAGATCCGGCATATCGACCAGGTGATGGCCGATCTGCGGCGCCAGCTCGACGGTGCCTATGACACGCTGCATCTGGTCGGCGGCTCATGGCGGGCGATCGCCCGGCTCGACATGGAACGGCGGCGCTGGCCGCTGCGGGTGCTGCACGAATACGCGTTCAGCCCCGACGAGGCCCGCGCGACGCTCGACTGGGTCGAAGCGGGCGACGCCGAGGCGGTGCGCGGCGCCGCCGGCGTGTCGTCGGACCGGATGGCGCTGGTGCCCAAGGCGGCGCCGGTGCTGCGCGCCCTGCTCGACGCCTTTGTCCCGTCGGAGATCGCGATGTCGTCCTACGGTCTGCGCGAGGGCCTGTTGTACGAAGCCATGCCGGCGGTGCTGCGCGACCGCGACCCGCTGATCGAGGCGGCCCGCTTTGCCGAGGCCACATCTTCCCGGCTGCCGGGCTTTGGCAAGGTTCTCTACCAGTTCCTGCTGCCACTCTACGCCGACGCGCCGCACAGCCGTTTGCGACTGATCCGGGCGGCCTGCCTGCTGCACGACACCGCCTGGCGGGCCCATCCCGACTATCGCGCCGAGCTGTGCTTCGACAACGCGACAAGGGCCAATCTGGGCGGGATCACCCACCCGGAAAGGGTGTTTCTGGGCCTGGCCCTGATGCACCGCTACAAGAACCTGAAATCGGGCAGCTTCGATGCGGTCGCCGATCTGGTGAGCGATGCCGACCGGCGCGATGCCGAAATCCTGGGAAAGGCGATGCGGTTCGGGGCCATCCTGTCGGTCAGCGCGCCGGAACGGATGGGGGTGTTGAAGCACCACCCGCAGGCCGGGCGGGTGGAACTGGTTCTGGGGCCAGCCGCACGCGATCTGTTCGGCGAGGTCGTGATGACCCGTTTCGAGGCCCTGGCACGGGCGATGGGTTGCGAGCCGGAGGTGACGTTGCGCGCCGACCCGGCGGCCACAGCGACGCGTCCCTGAACCGAGTCGCTTCGAAACGGGTTCCCCCGCCCGATGCCTGGGCATCGGGCGGGCGCCCGCCGCACGGCGGGCGCGCTCCCGGGCGCGCGCCCGGGAGCACCCGGCATCGGTCGGCCACCCGGCCTGTCAGCGATGCGGCGGCATTGGAGAGCCTTTTCTCAACGCGCCGCGATCAGGCTCCCTTGCACGTTCGCCGCGACGCGCCCGCCGCACGGCGGGCGCGCTCCCGGGCGTGCGCCCGGGAGCACCCGGCATCGGCCGTCCGCCCAACCTGTCAGCGACAGCGGGAACCCTGACGGCTCCAAGGCCGACCCGACCGGCCGCCATTCCGGCGCATGTTCTCAAGGCGCCTGGATCAGGCCCGCTTTGCGGCGATCTCCGAAACCCCCAGAGTGGCCAGCACCTTGGCCTCGATATCCTTGGCATCAAGGCCCGCAACACGATACATCGCCTCGGGTGTGTCCTGATCGATGAAGACATCGGGCAGCACCATCGAGCGGAATTTCAGGCCGGTGTCGAACACCCCGTTTTCGGCCAGCAACTGGGCGACATGCGCGGCAAAGCCGCCCACCGCCCCCTCCTCGATCGTGATCAGCGCCTCGTGCCCGCGGGCCAGCCGCAGGATCAACGCCGCATCCAGCGGCTTGGCAAAACGGGCATCGGCGATCGTCGGCACAATGCCGCGCCCGCCCAGCGCCTCGGCCGCCGCCAGCACTTCCTTCAGCCGGGCGCCGAAATTCAGGATCGCGACGCGCCCGCCCTCGCGGATCATCCGGCCGCGGCCGATTTCCAGCGGTTCGCCGCGTTCGGGCATGTCGACGCCCATGCCCTCGCCGCGCGGGAAGCGGAACGCCGAGGGCCGGTCGTCGAGCGCGGCCGCCGTCGCGACCATATGCACAAGCTCGGCCTCGTCGGCAGCCGCCATCACCACAAAGCCCGGCAGGTTCGACAGATAGGCCACGTCATAGGCGCCGGCATGGGTGCAGCCATCGGCGCCGACCAGCCCGGCCCGGTCGATGGCGAACCGCACCGGCAGGCGCTGGATCGCCACATCATGCACGACCTGATCATAGCCGCGCTGCAGGAAGGTCGAATAGATCGCGCAGAACGGCTTCATCCCGCCGGCGGCCAGGCCGGCCGAAAAGGTCACCCCATGCTGTTCGGCGATCCCGACATCGAAACAGCGGCTCGGAAAGCGTTCGGCAAACAGGTTCAGCCCGGTGCCATCGGGCATCGCCGCGGTCACCGCCACGATCCGGGGATCGCGATCGGCCTCCTGGATCAGGCTTTGCGCGAACACCTTGGTGTAGCTGGGCGCGTTCGACGGCGCCTTCTTCTGTTCGCCGGTGGCGGGGTCGAACTTGCCGACGCCGTGATGGCGATCGCGCGAGGCTTCCGCCGGGGCATAGCCCTTGCCCTTGACGGTCACCGCATGGATCAGCACGGGACCGTCGGCGCGCACCCGCAGCATCCGCAGCACCGGCAGAAGCTGGCCCAGATCGTGCCCGTCGATCGGGCCGATATAGGAAAAACCCAACTCCTCGAACAGGGTGCCGCCCATGGCCAGCCCCTTGATCATGTCCTTGGCGCGGCGCGCGCCGGCCTGCAGCGCATGGGGCAACATGCCCACCGCGCCCTTGGCGGCGGCCTTCAGGTCCTGGAACGGCGCGCCGGCGTAAAGCTTGGTCAGATAGCTCGACATGGCGCCAACCGGGGGCGCGATCGACATCTCGTTGTCGTTGAGCACGACGAACATCCGCCGGCCCATATCGCCGGCATTGTTCAGCGCCTCATAGGCCATGCCGCCCGACATCGCGCCGTCGCCGATCACCGCGATCGCGTCGCCAAGCCCCTCTTCGGGCGCACCGCCCAGATCGCGCGCCGTGGCAAAGCCGAGCGCGGCCGAAATCGAGGTCGAGGAATGCGCCGCCCCGAACGGGTCATAGACGCTTTCCGACCGCTTGGTGAAACCCGACAACCCGCCGCCCTGACGCAGCGTGCGGATGCGGTCGCGCCGCCCGGTCAGTATCTTGTGCGGATAGCACTGATGGCCGACATCCCAGATCAGCTTGTCGCGCGGCGTGTCGAACACCGCATGCAGCGCGACCGTCAGTTCGACCACGCCCAGCCCGGCGCCCAGATGGCCGCCGGTCTCGGACACCGCCGAAATCGTCTCGGCGCGAACCTCATCGGCAAGCTGGCGCAACTCGCCATCGCTCAGCGCCCGCAGATCCGCGGGCCAGTGCACCCGGTCGAGCAGCGGGGTCTCGGGGCGGGGGGGGTCGGTCACCTGCGGCACATCGCTCCTCCGGACGCAAAGGTCCCTCTGGGAATCAGTTTTTCCGTGCAATAACGAAGCGCGCCGCCGCGCGCAAATCCTCTGCCGCGGGGCCAGCCCCGTCGAGTGCCGCGATGGCGGCATCGGTCAGCGCCCGGGCCCGGGCCCGGGCCCCGTCAAGGCCCAGCAGAGAGACAAAGGTGGCCTTGCCGGCCTCGGCATCCTTGCCGACGCGTTTTCCCGTCACCGCGGCGTCCCCGGTCGCATCGAGGATATCGTCGGCGATCTGGAACGCCCGTCCCAGATTGTCGGCGAAAGCCCGCATCGGGGCGGGGTCGGCCCCCGCCAGCACCGGTCCGGCCACCCCCGCCCATTCGATCAGCGCGCCGGTCTTGCGGGCCTGCAGCCCCTCGATCGCCGGCAGATCGAGCGGCCGGCCGGCAGCCTCGGCGGCGATATCCTCGGCCTGGCCGAGCGCCATGCCCGCAGCGCCCGAGGCCTCGGCCAGCAGGCGCAGCAGCATCACCTGGCGGTCGGCCGGGATCGGCTGGGGCGTGGCCAGCAGTTCGAAGGCCAGGCTTTGCAGCGCATCGCCGACCAGGATCGCCGTCGCCTCGTCCCATTTCACATGCACCGTGGGGCGGCCGCGGCGCAGATCGTCGTCGTCCATCGCCGGCAAATCGTCATGCACGAGCGAATAGGCGTGGATGCATTCGACCGCGGCGGCGGCGTGCAGGGCGGCCTGCGCGTCGGCATCGTAGAGCCGGGCGCCGGCCAGCACCAGAAAGCCGCGCAGCCGCTTGCCGCCCTCGGCCGCATAGGCCATCGCGCGGGTCAGTTCGGCCGGTGGCAGCGCATCGATGCGGGCGGCGATCAACGGCCCGATCGGTGCCGTGGCCCGGGCCAGCCGGTCGGGAAAGCTCATTCCAGATCGGCCGGTTCGCTGCCGGTGGGCGCGCCGTCGGCACCCAGCGTGATCTGTTCGACCTGGGCCTTGGCCTGGGCAAGCCTGGCTTCGCAATGGCGGCGCAGCGCATCGCCCCGCTTGTAAAGCGCGATCGAGGCTTCCAGCGCGACCTCGCCGCCCTCGAGCCGGCCGACGATCGATTCGAGCTCGGCCATCGCTTCCTCGAAACTCATCGCTTCGACCGGCTTGTCCGTCATCCGCCCCGCTCCATCAGCACCTGTACATGCGCCGCGACCGAAGCCGCCAGCGCGTCGAGGTCATAGCCGCCTTCCAGAACCGAGACAACGCGCCCCGCCGCATGGCGCGCGGCGATGTCGCAGATCGCCCCGGTGATCCAGGCGAAATCGGCCTCGACCATGGCCAGCCCGGCCAGCGGGTCGTCGCGATGGGCGTCGAAGCCAGCCGAGATCACGACAAGGTCGGGCGCAAAGGCCGCGACGCGGGGCAGGATCACCCCCTCCCACGCGCGCCGCAGCGCGGCCCCGCCATCGCCGGCGCGCAGCGCCACGTTGATCACGTTGTCATGGCCCCCGGTCTCGGCCGGATCGCCGGTTCCGGGGTAAAGCGGCATCTGGTGGGACGAGGCGAACAGGATGCGCGGATCGTCCCAGACGATCGCCTGGGTGCCGTTGCCGTGATGGACATCGAAATCGACGATCGCCACCCGGCCGAACCCATGCCGGTCGAGCGCGTGGCGTGCCGCGATGGCCGCATTGCCGAACAGGCAAAAACCCATGGCGATGTCCGGCTCGGCATGGTGGCCGGGCGGGCGCATCGCGCAAAAGGCGTTCGCCGCCCGCCCGCCCAGCACGGCGTCGACCGCGGCGATGCCCGCCCCGGCCGCGCGCCGGGCGGCCGCCAGCGAGCCGGGCGCGAGCCAGGTATCGGGGTCGAGCGCGACCGTGCCGGTCTGCGGCAGGCTGGCGTCGAGCCGGTCGAGATAGCTTTGCGGATGGCACAGCAGCAGATCGGCGTCGCTGGCCGGCGGCGCGGGCGCCCATATCAGCTCGGCAAAGGCCGGGCCGGCCAGCACGTCGCGCACCGCGTGCCGGCGGGCCACCCGTTCGGGATGGCCTTGCGGGGTGACATGGCCGTCGCAGGCGTCATCGGTGATCAACAGCGTGGTCATCGCCCGCAGGCTAGGCGCCGGCGCGGCGCGGGGCAAGCATGCGCAGGCCGATTGCATCGCCGCACCGGTCGGCTATGCTGGACCACCATGGATGTGCTGGCCTATCTCATCCCGATCTCGCTGTTTCTGGGCGGTCTTGGCCTGGCGGCCTTTCTGTGGACGCTGCGGACGCGGCAATATGACGATCCCGAGGGCGATGCGCGGCGCATCCTGCGCACCGACTACGACGACCGGCCGAAACAGGACTGACCCCGATGCGCGGCCCGTGCGGGGGGCTGGCGCCTGTCAGGAGGGCGGCGCCAGCGGCGTGCAGTCGCGGTTCCGGGCCGCGATCCGGGCGCATGCGGCCTGCGCCTGTTCCTCGGTCAGGCCGACGAACTGGGCCGAAAACCCGCCCGGCTGGGTGACCACCTTGCGCAGCGCCCCATCGAGCGTGTTCGGCTCCCGCAGGGCGGTTGTCAGCAACACCCGCTCGGCGGCATAGCGCGACGGTTCCTGGCCCAGATCGATCGCCCACAGCCGCTCGCCCGACCGCGAGGCACGGGTCACGATTTCGGGGGTCTGGGCATAGATGTCGATCATCGGGTTCCGTTCGGCCGGGCGTGGCGCGACCGCGACCGCGACCGCGGCAAGGCTTGCGCCATCGGCCGGGCCGCCGGCGACGGCCGCGACAAGCGTCTCGGTCGCGGCCTCGGTGGGGCCGTTATGGCGCAAGGCGGCCAGGATCACCTGTTGCGGGCGGGCCGGCGGGCGCGGGCTGCGGGCCATTGCCAGCCGTTCCAGCCCCACCGCCTGACGGTGCGGCGCCTGCACGGTGGCCCGGCTGGGCGCCCGCTGGAACCCCATATCCAGAAGCTCGGCGACGCGGGCATTGCGTGCTGCCGCGCTCGAGCCGCCGAACATCGTGGCGATGATCCGCTCCTGCCCGCGTTCGGCCGAGGCGACCAGGTTGAAACCCGCCGCCCGGGTGTAGCCCGTCTTGATTCCGTCGGCGCCGCGATAGGCGTTCAAGAGGCGGCGGTTGGTGTTGCGTACCGTGGCGATCTGCGCGCTCGTCTCGCGGCGGGAGAACAGATTGTAGTATTCGGGAAAATCGTAGAGCAGATGCCGGCCGAGGATCGTCATGTCGCGCGCGGTCGACAGATGCCCCTCCTGGGTCAGCCCATGGGCGTTGCGAAAGGTCGTCCGGTCCATCCCCATCGCCGCGGCCATGCGGTTCATCCGCTCGATGAAGGCGGCTTCGGAGCCACCCACCGCCTCGGCCATCGCGGTTGCCGCGTCATTGGCCGATTTCACCGCGGCGGCACGGATCAGATAGCGCAAGGCGATCGTCTGCCCCTCGCGCAGGCCCAGCTTCGAGGGCGGCTCGGCGGCCGCGTTGCGCGATATCCGGACCGGGGTGTCGAGCCCGATCTCGCCCCGCTCCACCGCCTCGAAGACGACATAAAGCGTCATCATCTTGGTCAGCGAGGCCGGGTGCAGCCTTGTGTCGGCATTGCGCGAATGCAGCACCTCGCCGGTGCGGGCATCCATCACCATCGCCGCATAGGGTGCGGCTTGGACGGCGGCGGCCAGGCACAACGCCACAAGGGCGAACAGGCCTGCCCGGAGCGTCCGGACCAGTTCGTGTCGCATGGGACCGCTCGTTCTGTCTGCCTCTGGCGCCGGTTTGGTCCGGCTGCCTTTATCGACAAAATCATAGCAGATGTTCCGAATCCGTAAAGCCTAAAAATTTCAATAGCTTTTGTGGAGGTTTTCAGCGCAGCCACGAGATGTGGGGTTTTGCCGGCCGGGCCCCTTCCCGTTCGCCTTGCCCGCCCGGCACCGCGCGCCCCGCCCACCCGCCCGGCATCCGGCCATTGCGGCCGCCGCCCCCCGGTGGCAGGCAGGCGACGCCACCGCCCCATCGCAGGAGGACATCGATGCCGCACACCGCGTTCGCGATCGCCACCACGGGCCCTGGCCTTTACGATTTCAGCGCCGAGGTGGCGGGCTGGCTGGCGGGCCGGGGCGACGGTCTGCTGACGCTGTTTCTGCGCCACACATCCTGTTCGCTGCTGATCCGGGAAAACGCCGATCCGGATGTGCAGCGCGATCTGCGGGCCTTCTTCGAACGCCTGGTGCCGGCCGCCGACGATCCGGCGATGGCCTATCTGACGCACACCGCCGAAGGCCCCGACGACATGCCGGCGCATATCAAGGCGGCGCTGCTGCCGGTGTCGCTGTCGATCCCGGTCACACGCGGTCGCATGGTGCTCGGCACCTGGCAGGGCCTTTATCTGGTGGAACATCGCGCCCGCCCGCGGCAGCGCGAGATCGCCGCCCATTTTGCCCCCGACGCGGCGTGACCCGGGCCCGCTTCACCCTGCTGGTGGCGACCAGCCGCGACGGCTTCATCGCCCGCCACCCGGGCGAGAACCCGGTCGCCTGGGCCAGTGCCGAGGATCAGGCGCGGTTTCGCGCCGCGGTGACCGCGGCCGACTGGTCGGTGCTGGGGCGGACGACGCATGGCGTCGCGCCGAATCCGCAGCGCCGCCGCATCGTGTTCTCGACCGCCGCCGGCGCGCCGGTCTGGCGCGAAAGCGTGCAGCTGTGGCTCGACCCGGCCGGCCAGACACCCGATGGCCTGGCGGCGCTGGTCGCGGCCGTCCACCCGCTGCGCACGGGGCTGATCCTCGGCGGCACGCGGGTGCATGACTGGTTTCTCGCCCATGGCGCCATCGACCGGGTGGAACTGACGGTCGAACCGGTAAGCTTTGGCCGCGGCGTGCCGATCTTTTCGGGCCAGGGCGCGGCGGACCCGGTCGATGTGTTCCGCAGGGCCGGCTTTGGCGTCATCGCCGAAGCGGCGCTGAACGCGGCCGGCACGCGATCTGTCGAGTTGCGCCCCGTCGACTGAGGCGCAGCGGTTTTCGGCGGCCGAGGATCAGGGCTTTGTCGGCCAGCGCCGCGATGCGGGGGCGAAACCGGACCGCCAGACTGCCGGTCCGCAACACCGTGCGACTTGCGGGCGAGTGCCGGGACGAATACCTTGGGAGTTGCAGGGCGCTTGGGATAAGCCCTGCACCAAATTGAGAACGGAGTGGCCGTTTCCACTAGACTGGCAGCAGCCGTTGCGATCCGGCAAAGCAGAATGCGACGAGAGGCGATGACAATAGCAAGAGCGGTATTGCAGGGCCTTTTTGTAAGCATCATCGCTCCGGTCATGGTGTGGGCCGATATCGTGGGCTTCCTGAAGCCCCTTTCGGTTTCCGACTTGCTGAGTTGGGTTGGGGCAGAGGGGTTTCTACATTTGGCACTCATGTTTGTTGTCTATATAACTGCCATGAACCTGCTCATCGGATTTCTTTGGCGAACAGTCGAACGGATGGTCAATCGCAGCAAGACGAAAGACTAGCAGCCTCATCAAGAGAGCATTGTTGTCCTCGTCGTGTGTCTTGTCCGGCATCGACGACCGGACGCCGTGGACGTGATCGACCGACGGCCAGCGCAATGCTTCGGGGGCGGGGCTGATCTATCTCAACGCCCGTTCCATGGACCCCGAACGCGGCCGCTTCATCCAGCCCGACTGGCTCGACCCCGACCAGCCCGGGGTGGGGACGAACCGCTATGCCTACAGCTTCAACGACCCGGTGAACCTGCGCGATCCGGGGGGGAACGAGATCATCGATGAGAAGTTCGACGATGATAAACGCGAAGAGCTGGAGCGCGATGCCCAGGATGCCCGCGACCGCATGGCACTGACGATCCTCGGATATGCCGATGCGCTTGACAGGGCACGAGACGGGCGCATTCTTCCAGAACGCGAGGCGCGGCGTGCGAACCGCGCGCTGCGCGATCTGAAACGACGCCTTGGTGTTGAGCAACTGACCGACACGATGATTGAAGATGCCATGGGTGACGTCTTTGACGCATATCACGCTCTCGGCCAGCCTGGTGAGGGCGTATTCATTCGTGACCGGACAGATGCTTTCTCGGGTATTGCGCAAGCCGTACAAGGTCAGTGGTTCGGGAAAAAAATTGATATTGGAAGCGAGTACTTCAACGAGGACCGTTCGGGCTATCCGATTGCACATGAAGTTGGACATGCCATTCTTGGCCTTACGGATGATCTCAATGAAGAAACAGAGCCAGCCCATGGTGTCATCATACACAATCGACCGGGGACCACGGGCGTCTCTGGCTACGGATGGGGCGGCGTGGCAATAGGGCTGAGCCAAGGACGACGTATCAATGACGCGTTCACCTGCTCGCTGGGTTTCGATGAGTGTTAACAGGAACAGGGAAATGAAAGAGTTTTGCGCCATCGCTTTCGCGTTGTTGATCACAGCTGGATGCAGCGCAGACACAGACAGAGACGTCGACCGCACGTCAAATGCAGCACTTGGCGACGGGATAGTGGTCGAGTTGGATAGGCCCGCGTTTAAAGACAGCAGTGTGATCTTTCAGGTCACCGTGACAAATAGCGGGAGTGCACAAGTATGCATTAGTGGGGCTCCCATACGGGTTTTCATGCTCTCGAACAATCTCGACTATGAAGTTAGGGCCCCTTACTCAGCTGAGGGCGGTGTTCCGGAACCGGGAGCGGTTGTAGAGCCACCGGCAGCCTTCCTGGAGAAATCTGTCCTGCCAAGAGGGAGTACCAGTTTCGAGATCGTCTGGCCTCCCTTGATCGAACCGTATTTCGTAACGCCGAAGGGGGTATTCGTGAGAATTTACCGGCGGCATGAATTTCTCAGGGCGCGTGCTCACGTCTTGGTGTTTGACTGCAACTACGATACCGAACTTGATGCCCGGGGTGCCGGTGCATTTGACATCGTGGCCTCGGCGGCCGTCGGCCCGTTTCGCCTGAACGATGATGTGGTCATCACCTTGGACGAGTACTACAGTCGCCTGGAATAGAACAGGATCTGGATGCGCACCGTGCGAGCACGCTGAGGCGAGAAAAGCAGGCCGGGTCGCCGCGCCTGCGGGCTCGACCCAGGGAGGGCCACGCGCCCGCGGGCCGGCCGCCCCCGCCCCTGTGACAAAACGTAACCGGGCGGGCGGGGCCGCGCTGCGGTAACACCGCCCGCGATGGCCACAGGGATGCCCCGCATGACCGACGCCTCCCGCACCCCGCGCGGCCCGCGCCTGCCGCTGCCGCCGCTGCCTCTTTTCCTGCTCGACCCGATCCTGCGCCGGGTGGCCCGCAAGGTCGCCGCCGAAAACCCCGATCTGTTCGACCGGCTGGGCGAACACCGCCATTCGTGGTTCCTGATCGACCCCGTCAACCTGCCCTTCATGCTGTATCTGCGCCCCGACCCGGACGCGCTCGACTTCCGCGCCGTTCCCAAGGGCGCCACGCCGCCCCATGCCGCCCGCATCGCGGGCCGGTTCCTGCGGCTCCTCAGCCTGATGGAGGGCGACGAGGATGGCGATGCGCTGTTCTTTTCCCGTGACCTCACCGTGACCGGCGATACCGAGGCGATCGTGTGCCTCAGGAACGCGCTTGACGATGTCGAGCGCCCCGTGGCCGAAACCGTCGCCGACATGTTCGGCCCGCCCGGTCGGATCGCGCTGCGTGCCCTGCGCGAGGCGGCGGCGCGCGAAAGGCAACAGGCGGAGGCGCAGCCATGACCCGGCCCGAACTGATCTGCCCCGCGGGCACGCCCGCCGCGCTGCGCGCCGCCGTCGATGCCGGCGCGGATGCGGTCTATTGCGGCTTTCAGAACGCCACCAATGCGCGCAATTTCGTCGGCCTCAATTTCACCCCGCAGGAGATGGCGAAATCCATCGCCTATTCCCATGAGCGGGGGGCCAAGGTGCTGGTGACGCTCAACACCTTCCCGCCCGCCGGCAAGCTGGCGCTGTGGTATGGGGCGGTCGATCTTTGTGCCGAACTGGGCGCCGACGCGATCATCGTCGCCGATATCGCCACGGCCGACTATGCCCATCGCGCCCATCCCGGGCTGCGCATCCACCTGTCGGTGCAGGCGGCCGCCTCCTCGCCCGAGGCGATCGCCTGGTATGTCCGCGAATTCGGGGTCAGGCGGGTGGTGCTGCCGCGCATCATGACGGTCGGCGAAATCGCCGGGCTGGTCGCCGACATCCCCTGCGAGGTCGAGACCTTCATCTTCGGCAATCACGGGCTGATGGTCGAAGGCCGCTGTTCGCTGACCACCTATGCGACCGGCCAGTCGACCAACATGGACGGCGCCTGTTCGCCGGCCGCCTGTGTGGCCTACGACCGGGAGCCCGACGGGTCGCTCGCCACGCGGCTCAGCGGCTTCACCATCGACCGGTTCGGGCCGGGCGACACCGCCGGCTATCCGACGATCTGCAAGGGTCGTTACCTGGCCCCGTGCCGCGAGGATGGCTATTACGCCTTCGAGGAACCGGTGAGCCTGAACGCCTCCGCCATGCTGGGCGAGTTGATTGCGGCCGGCGTGCATGCCTTCAAGATCGAGGGGCGGCAGCGTTCCAAGGCTTACGTGAAGAAGGTCGTCGCGGCCTTCCGCGCGGCGGTCGATGCGATCGCCGAGGGCCGGGAGCCGGAACTCGCCGATCTGGTGGCGCTGACCGAGGGCCAGAAACAGACCGAGGGCGCGCTGAAAACCAAGAGGTGGCGGTGATGGCGGAACTGACGCTCGGGCCGAACCTGTTTCACTGGCCGGCCGAAGCCCTGCGCGATTTCTATTTCCGGATCGCCGACGAGGCGCCGGTCGGCACGGTCTATCTGGGCGAGGTGGTGTGTTCGAAACGCACGCCCTTCTTCGACGATCATCTGGAGCCGGTGGCCGAAAGGCTGGCACGCGCCGGCAAGCAGGTGGTGTTCTGTTCCCTGTCCGAGGTGGTGATCGCGCGCGAGCGCAAGCTCCTGGAGGCGTTCGCCCGGCAGGAGGGCCGTGCGCTCGAGGTCAACAACACCGCCGCTCTGTTGCATCTGCAGGGCCGGCCGCACCGGATCGGCGCGCTGATGAATGTCTATAACGAGGCCGCGCTGGCCTATCTCGCCCGGCGCGGCGCGACCCATTTCGCGCTGCTTGCGGAACTGCCGAAACCGGTGATCGCGGTGCTGGCCGAGGCGGCGAAGACGGCCGAGGCGGGGATCGAGGTGCAGGTCTTCGGCCGCGCCTCGCTGGCCCTGTCGGCGCGCTGCTATCACGCCCGCGCCCATGGAAGGGTGAAGGACAACTGCCAGTTCGTCTGCGGCGAGGACCCCGACGGGATGGCGCTGACCACCATGAACGGGCAGCTCTTTCTGGCGGTCAACGGCATCCAGACGCTTTCCTACACCTATGTCGATCTGATGGCCGAAATGGCGGAGATGGCCGCGATGGGGGTCACCCATTTCCGGCTGATGCCGCATGGCTGCGACATGGTCGCCGTGGCCCGCGCCTATGACGACGTGCTGGCAGGCCGGATCGCGGCGGCCGAAGGCGCCGACCGGCTGCGCGGTCTCGGCATCGCGGCCCCCTTCTCCAACGGCTTCTACCACGGCCTGCCGGGGCATGAATGGCAGCCCCCCGGGGTGGCGGCCGCATAGCGGCCGGACGCCGATCGCTGCGACGGTCGACGACCCGCGGTATCAAGACAGGTCCGGCACGGCGCGATGCCGCGACGTCGCCCGCCAGGGCGGCGGAGCGGCCGCAACGCGGTCAGCCGCGCGCCTGGTTCGGCGCAGCGAGAAAGCCAGGGATCGCGGTCAAGGAAGCCGTCGGGCGTCACCCGCCGCCCCGCGCCAGCCGCCCGGCGCGCCCGCCCCGGCGCTTCTGCAGTTGCGGCGCGCGGCCGGGCAGTTCGGCCATGATGGCGCGGCGTGCCTCGGGCGACATCGCGCCCCAGGCGGCGATCTCGTCGATCGAGCGCAGGCAGCCGGTGCACAGCCGGCTTTCGCGCTCGATCACGCAGATCTTGATGCAGGGGCTTTCGGGTTCGTCGCGGCGCCAGATATCGTCGGTCATTCCGATCTCCCAATCGCGGCGAGCCGGTCGAGCGCGCCCTGCAGGATGATGGCCGCCGCGACATGGTCGATCACCTCGGTGCGCCGCCGGCGCGACGTGTCGGCTTCGAGAAGCGCGCGTTCGGCGGCCACCGTCGACAGCCTTTCGTCCCAGAAAGCGACCGGAAGGTCCAGCGCCCGGGCAAGGTTGCGGCCAAAGGCGCGCGCGGATCGGGCGCGCGGCCCGGCGCTGCCATCCATGTTGAGCGGCAGACCCACGACGATCCCGGCAATGGCGCGGGCGCGGGCGCGTTCGGCCAGCCACACCGCATCGGCAGCGAACTTGCCGCGGCGCCGGGTTTCGAGCGGGCTCGCCACCGCGCGTCCGGTATCGGACACGGCGATGCCGATGGTCTTGGTGCCCGGGTCGAGGCCCATCAGCGCGCCCTTCCCGGGCAGCCGGGCGGCGAACGCGGCAAGGTCGGTACCGTCATCGCTCATTCGATCAGCCCGGCCTGGGCCGCGGCGGCCTCGATCGGCGCGCGCATGGCGGCATCGGGAAACACCGTCCGGGCCTCGGACAGGATCGCCCGGGCGCGTTCGGTCTGACCCAGCACGCCGAGCGCGGCAATCAGCCGCGCCCAGTCCTCGGGCGGGCCGCCTTCGGTGGCAAGACGGGTCGCCAGCCCTTCGACCATGCCCTGGATCATCGCCTGGCGGTCATCGGCCGACATCGCCTCGGCCGCCTGCATCTGTTCGGCCGTCGGGCCGGGTCCGGGCGGGGCGGCCGGCGGCGCCGGCATCGGCGGCAGTTCGTAGTCGACGCCGGCGCGCGCCGCGACGCCCTCGATGAACACACGGATGTCCTGCGCCCAGGGGGCATCGGGCGGGCTTTCCTCCAGCAGCGGGCGCCAGATCGCAAACGCCAGATCGTGCCGGCCGCCCTGGGCATACATCAGCCCCTCGGCGTAGCGGGCAAAGGGGTGGCGCGGGTCGCGTTCCAGCGCGGCGTCGAGCGCGGCCTCGGCCTCGGGCGAGACATAGCCGCCGGCCGCGGCGATCATCAGCCAGGCGAGCGTGGCATGATCCTGCGCCGTGGCGTCGGCGCCGCGTCCGGCGATCGCGGCGGCCTGCGCCGCGCGGGCGGCGCGGAACCGTCCCAGCGCCGCCTCGTGCTCGGCCAACAGCGCCAGGCCCTGTGGGTCGTCTGGGCGCTCGGCGACGACGGCGCGCAGCTGGCCCACCAGGTCGAGATAGTCGGCCCCTGCCCCGGCCGGAATGCGGCCCGGATCGGGATCGCCCGGCAGCGTGGCCTCGACCGCGGCCTGGGGCTCGCGGGCCGCGCGTTGCGCGTCGATCGCGGCAAGCCGCGCGCCGAGCGGCAGATCGCCGGCGCCGGGTCGCCCGATCCCCCAGTAAAGCGCCAGCCCGCCGCCCAGCACGACCACGGCAACGATCACCGCCATTGCCCCGTTGAGCGCCGGCGGCGCCGCGCCCGACGGGTTGGCCGCCGCCCGCGCCCGGTCGGCATCGAGCAGCCGGCGCGAGACCTCGACCCGGGCGCGTTCGGCTTCCTCTTCGCCCAGAAGGCCGCGCGCCCGGTCGCGGGCGATTTCCTTCAACTGATCGCGATAGACGGCAATGTCGTAATCCGCCGCGACGCGCTGATCGGGACCGGGGCGCAGCAACGCCACGGCCAGCGCGCCGGCCGCGGCCAGCCCCAGCCCGCCCGCCATCATCCAGAAAAGCCACAATCCCATCGGTCGGCTCCCGCTCTTCGACCGGGCACCTAGCCCGCCTGTCGGTGTGCGGAAAGGGCGATCGCAACCGTGGCAGGCCGGCCGGGCGGCCATGTCGCATCATCGCCCCATTGTGCCCTGCGCCCGGGCGGGTAAACTGCCGCAAAAGGGGCCGCGACCCCGAAACCAGGGACAGGGTGCGCCGATGACCCGATATTCCGCCTTTGCCATCGTCCGGGAAGCCCTGCGCGGCAATGCAGGCTGGCCGCGGGCGCTGCCCGATGCCGCGCCGCGGCAGCGCTATCGGGTGATCGTCGTGGGCGCCGGCGGGCATGGGCTGGCCACCGCCTATTACCTCGCCAGGAACCATGGAATCGCCGATGTGGCGGTTCTGGAAAAGGGCTGGCTGGGCGGTGGCAATACCGGCCGCAACACCACCATCATCCGGTCGAACTATCTGCGCGATCCCTCGGCGGCGGTCTACGAGAAATCCCGCAGCCTGTACGAGACGCTCAGCCAGGAGATCAACTTCAACGTGATGTTCAGCCCGCGTGGCGTGCTGATGCTGGCCCAGACCCATCACGAGGCGCGGGCGTTTCAGCGCACCGCCCGGGCCAATGCGCTGCAGGGCATCAAGACCGAATATGTGGCGCCGTTCCGCGCCCAGGAACTGTGCCCGATCCTGAACGTCCGCGGCCCGCGCTACCCCGTGCTGGGCGGGTTGTGGCAGCCCCGCGGTGGCACCGCGCGGCACGATGCGGTGGCCTGGGGCTATGCAAGGGCCTGCGCGGCGATGGGCGTCGATATCGTGCAGAACTGCGCGGTGACGGGCATCCGGCGCGCGGGCGGCAAGGTCGTCGGGGTCGATACCGCCGAAGGGGCCGATCGATTGCGACAAGCTGTGCATCGTGGTGGCCGGGCATTCGGGCCAACTGGCCGAGATGGCGGGCTTCCGCCTGCCGGTCGAATCGGTGGCGCTGCAGGCGCTGGTCTCCGAGCCGGTGAAACCGCTGATGGACATCGTGGTGATGGCCAACACGGTGCATGGCTATCTCAGCCAGTCCGACAAGGGCGAGATGGTGATCGGCGGCGGCGCCGACGGGTTCAACAACTTTACCCAGCGCGGGTCGTTCCACCATATCGAGGAGACGGTGCGCGCCCTGTGCGAGACCTTTCCGGTGATCAGCCGGCTGAAGATGCTGCGGCAATGGGGCGGCGTGGTCGACATGACCGGCGATCGCTCGCCGATCATCTCGAAGACGCCGGTCGAGGGCGTGTTCATCAATTGCGGCTGGGGCACCGGCGGGTTCAAGGCGATCCCCGGCTCGGGCTGGGCGACGGCCGAGATGGTGGCGAACGGCGCGCCCGGGCATCTGGCCGGGCCGTTCGGGCTCGACCGGTTCAGGGAAGGGCGGATGATCGACGAATCGGTCGCCGCGGCGGTGGCGCATTGATGGATGCAGGCATCCCCATGGATCGCGGGTTCACGCCGGTGCCGGCGGCAGACGTCCTGGCCGAGGTGATTTGCTACCGGTGGTTTTCAAAGCGGCTCGGCCGTGGCACGCGGCCGGCGACCGGTTCGAAGGTGCGAGGGTCCGCTCCGGCCGGGGAGCTAGCCGCCGGGTGGGCCATGGATCGAACGATCGGCGCTGCGGATCGCTTCGCGATCCGCCTCGCTTTGCCGCGGCGGGCCAGAAGCGCCGTCTTCATGGATCAGCGGGCGGCCGCGACGCCATTCATAGATCGCAAGCGCCGCCCCGGCGACGGCGAGCAATCCCAGAACGATGGCGATCGCCTCCATCGCGCCGCCCTATTCGATGTCGGTGTCACGGCCCACGGGCACGCCGCCATTCGGCCTGCGGTCGCCGGGCAGCACGGTCTTCTTGCCCTTGCCGGCCTTCGACCCGAACACGATCAGATCGCCCACATCCACCGCGCGCCCCTCGCGGATGCGCCGCCGGCGCGCCAGGGTGATCACGACGAAATAGACGAAGAACGCGGCGGCAAGCCCGCCGAACACGAGGATGGCTATCTGACGGTCCGGTGTCATGGGCAGAAGTCTAGAAGCCGTCGCGCCGATGTCAAAGCCGAATCTGCGCCGCAGATTTGGCGGCGTGCCCATCCCCTGCCGAAGGGAGTCCCCCATGCTGCAGCTTGAATGCCCCGTCTGCGGCGTTCTCGCCGACGAAACCGAGCTTGTCCCGGGTGGCGAGGCGCATCTGCAACGCGCCGGCCCCGACAGCACGGATGACGCGTTCGCGGACTACCTGTTCACCCGGGCCAACCCGCGCGGCGTGCATTTCGAGCGCTGGTGCCACGTCTATGGTTGCGGCAAGTGGTTCCACGCCGCGCGCGATACCGCGACGCTGGAGGTGTTCGGCACCTATTCCGCCCAGACCACCGCGCCGCCCGACGATATCGTCGCCGCGATCCGCGCCCGGCGACCGGAATGGGAGGGCCCGGCATGAGCACCCGTCTTGCCACCGGAGGCACCCGGATCGATCGGTCGCAAAGGCTGGGCTTCACCTGGGACGGCCAGCCGCTGCAGGGCTTTGCCGGCGACACGCTGGCCTCGGCGCTGCTCGCGAACAACCAGGTTCTGGTCGGCCGCTCGTTCAAGTATCACCGCCCGCGCGGCGTCGTCGCGGCGGGCCCCGAAGAACCCAACGCCCTGGTGGGGCTGGGGACGGGCGGCAGCTTCGAACCGAATGCGCGCGCGACCACCACGGCGCTGGCCGATGGCATGCTGGTCGCATCGCAGAACGCCTGGCCCGGGCTTGCCCACGATGTCGGCGTCGTCAATGGCTGGTTGTCGCGCTTTTTGCGCGCCGGTTTCTACTACAAGACCTTTCTGTGGCCGCGGGCCTTCTGGAAGCGGCTCTACGAGCCGGCGATCCGCCGTGCCGCCGGGCTGGGGCGGGCACCCGACCGGGCGGATGCCGATCGCTATGAGTACCTTTATCTCCACGCCGATGTGCTCGTTGCAGGGGGCGGCATCGCCGGGCTGGCCGCCGCGCGCGAGGCCGCACAGGCCGGGCTGCGCGTGTTGCTGATCGAACAGGAGGCCTGCTGGGGCGGGCGCGCGGCCACCGATGGCGTGACCGTCGACGGGAAGCCCGCCGCCGACTGGGTTGCCGGCACGGTGGCGGAACTGCAGGCGATGGAGACCGTTACCCTACGGCTGCGCACCACGGTAACCGGGGTTCACGATCATGGCTTCGTCACCGCGCTGGAAGCGGCCGATGCCGGCCCGCGGCAGCGGCTGTGGCGCATCCGGGCGCGCCACATCGTCGCCGCCACCGGGGCGATCGAGCGGCCGCTGCCATTTGCCCAGAACGATCGGCCGGGCGTGATGCTGGCCGGCGCGGTGCGCGACTATGCGGTGCATTACGCCGTCTCGCCGGGTGACCGGACGGTCGTCGTGACCAACAATGACGACGCCTATCGCACCGCGATCGCGTTGCGCGAGGCGGGGCTGACGGTGCCTGCGATCCTCGACGCGCGGCTGCGCGTCGAAGGCGCCCTGCCCGAGCGGGCCCGCGCCATGGGCATCCCGATCAAGCCGGGCCATGCGGTGGCCGGGAGCGTCGGCCGGGGCCGCGTCGAAGGCGTCGCAGTCTGCGTCCAGGCCGGCGAAGGTGCGGTGCTGGAAACCATCCCCTGCGAAGCCGTGGCAATGTCGGGCGGCTGGTCGCCGACGGTGCATCTGTGGTCCCAGGCCGGCGGCAAGCTGCGCTGGGACGCGGCGCAGCTGCTGTTCCGCCCCGACCCGGCCAGGCCGCCGATCGGTGCCGACGGTGCCGCCATCGTCACCGCGGCAGGTGCGGCAAACGGTGTCCTTCCGGCGGGCGATTGCCTGGAGGATGGCGTGGCCGCCGGCCGCGCCGCGGCCAAGGCGCTGGGGGCGAAACCGCAAACCGGAAAGGCCGCCACGGCCGCGGCGCCCGAAGAGGCCCCGATCGAGGCCGTCTGGTGCATGCCGCAGGGCGCCCCGCCCGCGCTGCGCGACAAGATCTGGCTCGATTTCCAGAACGACGTGACGATGTCGGATGTCGCCCTTGCCGCCCGCGAAGGCTATGAAAGTGTCGAACACGCCAAGCGCTACACGACACTCGGGATGGCCACCGACCAGGGCAAGCTGTCGAATATCGGCGGGCTGGCGGTTCTGGCCGAGGCGCGCGGCGCGACGATCCCCGAGATCGGCACCACCACCTTCCGTCCGCCCTTCACCCCGGTGACCCTGGGCGCGATCGGCGGCGAGGCGCGGGGGGCGCTGTTCAAACCCACCCGCAAGACGGCGATGGATGGCTGGCACGACGCCAATGGCGCCGTGTGGGAGCCGGTGGCCGATTGGCGCCGGCCGTTCTGCTATCGCAAACCGGGCGAAACCGTCGATCAGGCGGTCGCGCGCGAGGTGCGCAACACCAGGCGCAATCTGGGGATTCTGGACGCCTCGACGCTGGGCAAGATCCTGGTCACCGGCCCCGATGCCGGGCGCTTCGTGGACACGCTCTACACCAACCGGATGTCGACCCTGAAACCGGGCCGCTGCCGTTATGGGCTGATGTGCAACGAGAACGGCTTTCTGTTCGACGATGGCGTGGTGGCGCGGATCGACGACCACAGCTTTCTGTGCCACACCACCTCGGGCGGGTCGGACCATGTCCATGCCTGGATGGAGGAATGGCTGCAGACCGAATGGTGGGACTGGCAGGTCTACACCGCCAATCTGACCGAGCAATTCGCCCAGATCGCGGTTGTCGGGCCGCAGGCGCGCGCGGTGCTCGAAGCGCTGGGCGGGATCGACCTGTCGGCCGATGCGCTGCCCTTCATGGGCTGGACCGAAGGCACGCTGGCGGGCATCCCGGCGCGGGTCTTCCGCATCTCTTTCTCGGGTGAATTGTCGTTCGAGATTGCCGTGCCGGCGGCCCATGGCCAGGCGCTGTGGGACCGGTTGATGGCCGCGGGCGCGGCCCACGCCATCGCCCCCTATGGTACCGAGGCGCTGCACATCATGCGCGCCGAGAAGGGGTTCATCATGATCGGCGACGAGACCGACGGCACGGTCACGCCGCAGGATTTGGGCCTCGACTGGGCGGTGTCGAAGAAGAAGGACGATTTCCTGGGCAAGCGGGCGCAGGCGCGGGCTGATCCCGGGTCGCACCAAGGCGTTTCGACACGCCCTGGCCGCGCTGAACGCGCCTGATACCGGGACGCAATGCGTGTGAGCCGTTGCGCCTGCGGCATCTCCCGCCCGACCGCCAATCCTGCCCATGGAACATGGTGATCGAGCAGGGAGGCCGGGCGCGCGGCAGATAACGGCCATGGACAACGACCGTGGCCATGACGCCGCGCCGGACCCGCCGCGCGCGTTGCTCGATGCCTGCGTGCTCTACCCCGATATTCTGCGGCGCCTCCTGCTGGGCGCGGCCGATGCGGGGCTGTTCGTGCCCGTCTGGTCCGAGCGGGTGCTCGACGAATGGAGCCGCGCCGCCGCCCGCGCGGGGTCTGACGCGGCGGCCGAGATCCTTGCGCTGCGCCAGCGCTGGCCGGCCGCCGCTGCCCCCCGGGACCGATCGTTGGAGGCCCGGCTGACCTTGCCCGATCCGGGCGATGTGCATGTGCTGGCCGCCGCCATTGCCGGACGGGCGGATGTTCTCGTCACCCGCAACCTGCGGGACTTCCCGGCGCGGGTTCTGGCCCGCGATGGGGTGCGCGCGGTTCATCCCGACGGCTTTCTGGTCGGGCTGTGGCAGCGTGCGCCCGAAACCGTGGCCGCCGTCGCCCGGGCGGTTCACGACGCGGCACGCCGGGCGGGCAGCCCGCTTGCCCCGCGGACGCTGTGGCGGCGCGCCGGCCTGCCGCGGCTTGCCAAGGCGCTTTGTGCCGGTGCCTAGGGCCTGTGGACAATCAGGATTCCCCTTTGGTTTTTGACTTCTGATTCAAGCTTCCAAAATGGCGGTTTGAATGAACGAGCAGCGGTTTGTCGTGACGGATCGGGTGTGGCAACGGCTTGAGGCGCATTTGCCAGGGAAAGCTTGGATTCAAATATCAAGTGCAACGGTTGATTTGAAGGCCGCGATTTCGTCGGCCATGGCTTCGGCGGGTGTTCTCCACCCGAGGGTTTTCCTCGGGCGTTGTTCATCAGCGCGGCGACATCGTTGAGCCAGGTCTGGCTGACGCTTCGAGGTCTGTGCCCTTGGGCATGAACTGGCGCAGCAGGCCGTTTGTGTTCTCGTTCGAGCCTCGCTGCCACGGCGCATGAGGATCGCAGAACCAGATGTCGATCTTCAGCCGTCGGGCGAGTTCGGGGTGACACACCATCTCGGATCCCCGATCATAGGTCATGCTCTTGCGCAGGGCTGCGGGCAGACGTTTCATCTGCCGTGAGAAACTTTCCAGCGCCGCCTCTGCGCCGTTGCCGTCCATTTTGCAGAGAACAACAAACCGGGTCCTTACGCTCGACCAGCGTGCCCACCGACGAGCGATTGAAGGCGCCCTTGATCAGGTCGCCCTCCCAATGTCCGGTACCAGGCGTGCTTCGACCTCCTCCGGACGGTTGATAATACGCAATGTTTCCGGAACCATAGAGGAAGCAGCCGCCGTTCTACGCTTGTTCCCACGTTTTGGTTTTGATTGCCGCAACGCCTCGATCATCGCATCCTTCAGGCCGCCACGGGGCTGCGCGTAAATCGCAGCATAGATCGTCTCATGGCTGACATGGGCAGCAGGGTCATCGGGTTTCATGCGCCGCAGTCTGTTCGCGATCTGCTCGGGAGACCAGCGCAGATGTACAAGCTTGCCGTGAACGAAGCGGTAGAGGTCGTCCCCCTCGACCAGCTTGCGCTTGCGCCGACAGCGTGCGCGGCGCTCATCATAGACGCGCCTCGCCGCCTGCGGGCAGTAACCACCATCGTCCTGACGACCACGCGCAAGCTCCCGGCTGATCGTGCTCGCGGGCCGGCCGAGAAGTCGACCAATACCTCGCTGACTATTGCCCGTTGATGCTCGGCGAAAATCACGCCACGTTCCTCACTGTTGAGGTGCTTGTTTCGTCTGTCCATCGCAACATCCTATGCCTGCGGCTTCAGGTGTTGCACTTGAACTTGAGCCTAAGAAGCCGGCGATGCGGGTGCAACGGCGAAGGACAAGCGGCTGTTTCCGGAGGCCGTGTTCTGGCGGGTTCGCACCGGGTCCCCCTGGCGCGACCTGCCGCCTGCTTTCGGCAAGTGGAACACCCAGTTCCGGCGCTTCCGCCGGTGGGCGAAGACGGGCGTTTTCGAGAAGCTCTTCAAGGCTATGAGGCGCGACCCCGATTTCGAGTACGCCCTCATCGACGGCACCATCGTTTCGGTTCACCAGAAGGCGACCGGCGCAAAAGGGGGACCCATACCAACGGTCATTGCAGCTTGGTATCAGAGGTATCGCGACACGCTGAGACAAGACGGATTGCAGCGACACAGCGTGCTGGAACCTCGTGGCAGCACGCATCGCGTCATGATGATTGGCCACAGGCCCTGCAAAACCCTGCCTTGCAGGATTCTCCGGAGAATCCCGTTGCCGCGTCACCTATCGGGCGGATCGCGCATCCGCGTCGCCGTCGCCAGGCGCGCCGCTGCGGGCTTGTTCGCGCCCAGCTTCAGGTGCCGGCAATCCGGGCGACCGCGCCGGCGCGGTCGCCGGCGCGGTGCGTGGTCATTCCGGGTTGTCGATGCGCGCGCTGACCCGCACGGTGCCCTTGACGGGCTCGGGCCAATGCAACTCCACCGTCTGGCCGGTCGCACCCCGGCCGGTTTCCACATGCGGCATGGCAAACACCCGGCCGCCAGCGGCATTGCGGATCGCGCCATCGGCGACCACCGCCTCGACCACCCGCGCCCGCTGACCAAAGGCCATCCGGGCGCCGAAATCGCAGCTCCAGACCGATTGCGTCGTCGCGATCGCAAACGCCTCGGACACCGGATTGGCAACGAATTGGGCAACGCCGTTATAGGTGTTGCCGCCAATCAGCACGTTGCGGGTCCGATTGGGGTCGAGATCGGCGAAGGCGGCATTGATGGCCTCGATTCGATCGACCGTCGCCGAGATCGCACGAAACGCGTTGCCGGTCACCGTCAGGCCATGGATGAAATGATCCGGCCCATAGGGCGTGATCACAAGCCATCGGAACGAAGGCAGCACACCCGACACGACGCAGGTGTTGCCCGTGATGGTCAGCCCGCTGAACGAATACTCGTTCGAATGCTCCGGCGCGGCGTCATGCTCGTTGGTCCATTCGATCGTGCTGTTGTCGATATAGTTGCCGTTGATCACCGAGCGCACATGTGGCTGGGTGAAGATCACACCGCCGGTGCGCACGCCGTCGGACTCGCTGTCGCCCTGAAACCAGTGATTGCCCAGCAGCATGTGCCCGCCGCCGCCCAGCACCGCGAAATGGCGAAACCGGACCGCCCTGTTGTCACGGATCTTGGCATCGTTGGCATTGACGTTCAGGCAGATGCTGGTGCGGCTTTGGGCCGCGGCCTGCATCTCGTTCGACAGGAACTGGTTGCGGTCGATCAGCAATCCCTGGCAGCCGGTGCCGATCGAGGTGATCGCCCGGTCGCGCGGCGCGTTGATCTGGCTTTCGCGGAACTGAAAGATCACGCCATCGGGCGCCAGCATGAGGCCACTGGCCACGCCATTGCATTTCAGCTCGACCGATTCGATGACGAATTTGGACAGTTTGCTGAAGCCGCTGAAATCCAGCAGATAGCGAAACCGGGTAAAGGCGAAGCTCTGGCTGCCCGAGACGCCGTAAAGCGGCGCGCTCAGCTCGATCCGGCCGCCAGGGACATCGACATTGCGGACATAGACCTCGCGGCCGACGCCGTTGCCGGTGACAAGCGCGCCAAGCGGAATGCTGTCGGGCGCCCCGACCCCGGTCAGCCAGGTCGGATTGTCCGGGTCATAGCTTGCCTGCACGGTCACCACCTGCGGATCCCAGGCGGCCCCGGCCTGGGCGTCGAGTTGACCGTTGCGCAACACGCGGCGGGTCTCGAAGGTGGCACGGTTGACCACCGCCGCCGCCACGTCGATCGGCGCGGTGATCTGCACCCGCCGCCCGCCCATGTTCAGGCTTTCGTGGTCGGTATGGTTGAACAGCGCCTGCATCGCCTTCTTGAAGGCCAGTTCCTCGTCCCAGAACGCCTCGATATAGGTCGGCAGGTCGAAGCTTTTCAGCAGCAGCAGCATGGCGTCGTCGGGCATCGACAGGCGGCCGTGAAAGCGGATCGGCGAGGCGATCGAGACCGAGCTCTCGATCCGGTAGATGCCTTCGGGCACCAGCACGATGCGGCCCGCGGCGGCGGCGTCGGCGGCCTCCAGCGCGGCGGTGTCGTCGGTGAACCCGTCGCCGATCGCGCCGTAATCGCGGATGTCGACGATATCCATCATGTCGCGATGAAACACATCGGTGGCGTCGGCGATCTCGACATCGTCGATCCGGATCACCGCGCCGGTCGGGCCGGTCAAATCGATGCCGAAATGGCCAAAGGCGGCCGCCGTGCCCCAGGGCATGTCGACGCCCGACCGCGCGCCGGTGCCGACATAGCCTTCGACGGTCACGATATCGTTCAGGCGACCGATCTGCGTGGTCGGGCCGTATTCGGCCACCCCGTCCAGATGGCCACCCCCCGCCAGTCCTGCCCAGGCTGCAATCCGGACGCCCGGCAGATCGCCCGACAGCACCTTCAGCCGCACCCGGATGCGCAGATAGCAGCCCGGCAGGATCGGCGTCTCGGCCATCGCGCGCAGGCGCTGGGTCGCTTCGGTCTTGGTCAGTTCCAGGCATCCCCGGAAATCGGGATCGTCGGCGACGAAACTGCCGACACCCAGATAGGTCGGCGAGCCGGGCGTGCCGTCGCCGCGCGACCATTGATCGAGCCCGTCGATGAAGGGCGGCGGCATGAAATCGATGCCATCGGTGACGGCCTTGTTCATGGTGCGGTGTCTCCTTTCGCAGGGCCGCACCGATCGCGGCCGGAACGCCGCGCCGGCGTGGCCGCTCGATTGCCATTGGGCGACGCGCCGGAACGACGCGCCACGCCAGAAGCGCTAGCAGATCGGACGTTAACCCGCTGTTAAGCGTGCGTCCGTTGCCGCGCCCGGAACGGGCCGGGCCGGCACCGCACCGGTCAGGCGCCGGCCTCGGGCGGTCGCAGGATCTGGACGCCGCGAATGCGCCAGCCCTGATCGGTCGGCCGCATGGCATATTCCAGGATGTGAAGCCGGCCGGCGTGATCGGTGATCAGCACCTTCTGGTAGAGATTGCCGTTGATGTCGCGCAATTCGAGGAACTGCCATTCGGCCGGCCGCCAGACCATCGGATAGCCCTCGCGCACCATCTCGCCGAACCGCTCGGGCGAGCCGAAGATCTCCCTGATGCTTTGCGATGCATAGCCGAACGCGGCATCCAGATCGTCGGCCAGAAACGCCTCGATCTGCGAATCGATTGCCGCCGCGATCGCGGGCTTGGCATCCTGGTCGGCGGCTGCCGGCATGGCCAGCACCAGCGCACAGGCGGCAATCGTTCGAATCAGCATGGTCAAACCCTCCTCGGCCGGGAGGTAACGCGCGCCCGAAGCGGGTCAATCCCGGGCCAACCCGCCATCGAGCGCGCGGCCGATCAGCGCGACCGTCTCGTCAACGCCGTAAAGCGCGATGAAGCCGCCAAAGCGCGGGCCCTGGCTGGCACCCAGCAACACCTCGTAAAGCGCGCGGAACCAGTCGCGCAGCGGCTCGAAGCCGTGATCGCGCCCCACCGCATAGACGATGGCCTGCAGCGCCTCGGGATCGTGGCTGCCCGCATGGTCCTTCAGCCGTTCAGCGAGGTCGGCCATCGCCGCGCGCTCGGCTTCGTCGGGCGGGCGGAAAACCCGGCCGGGCAGGACGAAATCGTTGAAATAGCGCACCGCGAAGCCGGCCGCCGCGTCCAGATCGGGATGGGTCGCGGGCGACGCGTCGGGCGCGTAACGGCGGATGAAGCCCCACAGCGCATCCTTGTCCCGCGCGCCCGAGACCGAGGCGAGGTTCAGCAACATCGCGAACGGCACCACCATGCGGCTTTCGGGCGGTGCGCCGCCATGGACATGCCAGACCGGGTTGGCCAGGCGCTTTTCGGCATCCTGCGCCGGGTAGGCGCGCAATTGCTGGTGATACTCGTCGACCGCGCGCGGGATCACGTCGAAACTCATCCGCTTTGCGGTCTTCGGTTTCTGGTACATGAAATAGGCCAGGCTGTCGGTGGCGGCGTAGCGCAGCCAGTCTTCCATCGACAGGCCGTTACCCCTGGATTTGGAGATCTTCTCGCCGGCTTCGTCGAGGAACAGCTCATAGGTGTAGTGTTCGGGCGGGCGGCCGCCGAGGATCGCGCAGATCCGGTCATAGATCGCGGTGTTCGGCGCGTGCTCCTTGCCATACATCTCGAAATCGACGTCGAGCGCGGCCCAGCGGGCGCCGAAATCGGGCTTCCATTGCAGTTTCACATGGCCGCCGGTCACCGGCAGCGTGGTTTCCGTGCCATCCTCGTCGTCGAAGGTGACCGTGGCCGCGACCGGGTCGACATGGCGGATCGGCACATACAGCACCCGGCCCGTCTGGGGCGAAATCGGCAGGAAGATCGAATAGCTTTGCCGGCGTTCCTCGCGCAGGCTTTTCAGCATCACCGCCATCAGATCGTCATAGCGTTCGGCGGCGCGGCGCAGAACCGGGTCGAAGCGCCCGGAGCGATAGAACTCGGTGGCCGAGATGAATTCGTAATCGAAGCCGAACCGGTCGAGAAAGGCACACAGCCTTGCGTTGTTGTGCGCGCCGAAGCTCTCATACTCGCCGAACGGGTCGGGCACGTCCGAGAGCGGCCGTTGCAGATGGGCGCGCAGCGCATCGGGATTCGGCACATTGTCGGGAACCTTGCGCAACCCGTCCATGTCGTCGGAAAAGCACAGCAGACGGGTCGGGATGTCCGATAGCAACTCGAAGGCGCGGCGCACCATGGTGGTGCGGGCGACCTCGCCGAAGGTGCCGATATGGGGCAGGCCGGACGGGCCATAACCGGTTTCGAACAGGACATATCCCTTGTCCGGGACGGTGCCGCCGACCCGGTCGAGGATGGCGCGCGCCGCCTCGAAGGGCCAGGCGCGGGCGTTCTGGGCAGCATCGCGAAGATCGGTCACGGGGGCAGCTCCGTCGGGCGGGGTGTCGGTTCCTATTGCCGGCGTGCGGCAGGGTCAATAATCTGGCGCCAACAGCAGCGGAGGCCGGCATGAGCGAAGACGTCCCGATCTTCTCGGCGCAGGATGCGCTGATCGCGGTGATGGTCGCGGTCTCGGTCTCGGATGAAAGCATCCGGACCTCGGAACTGGTGACGATCGAGGGCATCGTCGATCATCTTCCCGTTTTCTCGGGCTATGATGTGGATCGGCTGCCACGCGTCTCGCGCACCGTCTTCGACCTGTTCGAGGAAGAAGACGGTCTCGATGCGCTGTTCGGCCTGGTCCGCCAGGCGCTGCCGGCCCGACTGTTCGAGACCGCCTATGCGCTGGCCTGCGATGTGGCGGCCGCCGATGGCCGGCTGCTGGAAAGCGAGTTGCGGTTTCTCGAGGAAATCCGCCACGAGCTGGCGATCGACCGGTTGCATGGCGCCGCGATCGAGCGCGGCGCCCGGGCGCGCCACATGACGCTGTGACCGCGGCATTCGAGCGGCCAGGGACATGCGCCCGGCCTTTCAGCCGACGATCCCGGGCCTGCCGCGCGGCCGGCGCATCGGCGCGGCCTGCCTGCGACCGCCGGCGCGCTGGCGACGAACCGCGCTTTGCGCTATAATAGTCGCTTGGTGATATAGCGTCATGTACGGGCGCGCGTCGTGGGGCAGCGGAGGAGGCAAGGATGCCTGACAACTGGAAGGACGAAAAGCTGCCGGCCGATCTCGATATCAGCGATACGCTGGCGGATCTGTGGAACCGCCCGCTGGCCGAAACCCTGACCGTCAACGCGGGCAAGGCGCTTGGCGGGGCGGAGGCGAGGGCCGCAGAGTCGACCGCGGGCTGTTTCGATTTCGCCGACGGCACGCTTCAGGGCTGGACATTGGACCAGCTGTATGGCTGGCGTGAGGTGCCGACCAAGGCCGACCCGACCAAGACCGAGTGGCAGCGGGCGAAGCTGACCCCGTTCACGCATTACCTGCCCGGGCAGGGCTTCACGCTCGGCAATCATCAGAAGCTGGCGCTGTCGGCCTCGGTGCAGACCATCTATGTGCTCGACCCAAAGGTCGAAGTCTGCGACATCTTCCTTGAATCGCCAGACCTTTCGGCCGATCCGCATTGGGCGGGCGCAACCGGCTTTCGGATCGATCTGCACCGGTTCTTCTGCATCAGCTGGTTCAAGATGAACAATCCCAAGGGCATGCCCCCGTTCTACACCGCGCAGCTGCAGATGCGCGTGCGCAAGACCGACAAGGCGACCGGCAAGGTGCTGGTCAGCGAGGAGACCGGACAGCCGTTCTTCCTGTATGGCGAATATCGATCCGGTGGCGCAGCAGTTCATCGGGCACGCGATCGACCACGACAGGAACTACCGGCTGACCTTTGCGCCCGCAGAACTTGCCGCGCCGCCCGACGGCATCGCGATCACGCTGCTGCAACTGCGCGTGCGCTGCCGCTTTCCGGGCTATGTCGGCCCCGGGCTGGGCGAGGGCGCCTCGGGCGGCCCGTGGCTGATCGGGAATGTCTGTCCGGCAGGCTGACGGGTGCGGCGCGAGCCGCCCGTGACATGCCGCCGCGGGGTGCCGAGGCGGGCTTTCCAGGGCCGCCCCCCCTCAGCCGCCATAGACCCGGCCCCAGCGTTCCAGGAGCCGGTACTGGAAGCCGCGCGCGGCGCGCGCATAGCTGCGTGCGCCCGGCGGCCGGTCGCGCTGATCGGGGCGCAGCGCGGCGCGCCGGTCGAGATCGGCGCAGAGCACCGCGAAGACCAGGCGCCGGCCGCCCGCCGTTTCGGCATAGCCGGCGAGCGTCGTGACGAAGTGCAATGTCCCGGTCTTGCCCACCGCCGCGACCGGCGGATCGGCCATCCGGCGGCCGCGTTCGTCCTTCAACACCACGGGTTTCATGAGCCCGCGCAGGCGGCCTTGCCAACCGGCCGTGGCGAGCGCGTTGACAAGCGCCTGCGGCGCGATGCGCGACGCATCGCCAAGACCGGAGTGATCGACCAGCCGGACCCGGCCCGTGCCATGGGTGCGCGCCAGCCAGTCGGCCATGGCACCGGCCGAGGCCGCAAGGCTGCGCGCATCCCGGCCGCGCGCCGCGGTGCCGGTCAGCCCCATCACCTCGGCCGTCAAATTGGTGGAGTATTTCAGCATGTCCAGGACCAGCGCAGTCGGCCGGCGGGCTGGCGTGCCGGGCGATCACCGCAGCGCCACGATTGCCGCCCGGCCGCGGCGCCGGCAGCGTCACCCCCTGGCCCGCGGCCAGCGTGCGGAACACATCGCCGGCATAGCGGTCGGGGTGGCGGACCGGCAGCCAGCGCCCGCCGCCTGCGCCCAGTGCGCCGGCCGCGACACTCCAGGAATCGATGCCGTCGCCGCCCTCATAGGCGTAAAGCGGCGCGGCACGGCTCGCCACCCGCATGCGCGCCATGGCGACCTGGGGGCTGCGGCTGTCCTGCGCGGCCATGCCCACCTCGTAGCCCGCGCCGCGCCGCTGCCAGTGGAAATAGACCCGGTTGAAGTTGAGGTTGAGACCGCCGACCGCGGGGTCGTAGCCGGCATAGACGGGTTGTGCGGGATCGATCCGCGGGATCGCCGGCAGCGCCGCACCGTCGATCAGGAAGCGGCCGTCGACCCGGCTGATACCGGCCGCCGGCAGGGCCCGGGCGAGCCCGGCCAGCGCACCGGTGTCGAGCGACGGGTCGCCGCCGCCCTCGAGGATCAGATCGCCGCGCAACACGCCGCCCGAAACCGGCCCGGCCGCGCGCAATGTCGTGGCAAAGCGATGCCCCGGCCCGGGCGCTTCGAGCGCGTAAAGCGCGGTCAGTGCCTTCATCACGCTGGCCGGCGGCAGGGCGCGCCCGGGCGCCCGGGCCTCGAGAAGTTCGCCGGTTGCCGCATCGGCCACCAGGAACGCCGCCTCGCCCGAAAGGCCGGCCTGGGCGAACAGCGCCTCGGGCGAGGGCCAGCCATCGGGCGGACGGGCCGGCGGACGGGAGGCGGTCGCGGGTGGCCGGGCGCAGGCGGGCGCGGCAAGCCCTGCGGCCAGCCCGGCCAGCACGGTCCGGCGGCCGATCACCACGCGCCTCCCTGCCCGCGCAATTCGGTCGAGGAAATGTCGATCATGGGTGTCGTGATACAGCACCAGACCGGCGGGTCCAGCCAGGCCAGGCGCGTTGCCGCTGCCTCGGGAAGGCGAAACCGCGCAAAGGCGCGGGCGGCCGGGGCAAGCCGGGCCGCCGGGCCGGCACCAGGGCGCGACAGCACGCCCGATCGGTAGCGTCGCCATGATCCAGTCCCAGCGCTGCCAGCGATGGAGCTGGGCCAGGTTGTCGGCCCCCATCAGCCAGACGAAGCGAACGCCCGGGTGGCGCGCCATCAACACCTGAAGGGTCTGCGCGGTGTAGCGGGTGCCAAGGCGCGCCTCGACATCGGTCACCGTCACGCGCGGATCGGCCATGATCGCCCGTGCCGCCGCCATCCGGTCGGCCAGCGGCGCCGGGCCGCGGGGCTTCAGCGGATTGCCCGGGCTAATGAGCCACCAGACGCGATCCAGCCGGAACCGCTTCAGCGCCTCGCGGGTGATGTGGACATGACCGGCATGGGGCGGGTCGAAAGACCCGCCGAGCAATCCGACCGACTGGGATGTGCCGACATGGGGCAGGTGCGCAAGCAAGGCTTCATCCATGTTTCAGCCGCTTGCCCCAGATAACCTGCCCGGCCGCCGGGGCGCCAGCCCGAACCTCGGGATGGGTCACGCGGGCGGCGCGGTACCCTGCCCATGCGCGACACGGCGACCGGCAGCGCCCCCTGCCCTGTCCGAACAACCGTCATCGAGGATGACCGTTGGCTGACGCGGGTAACGCCACGGCGCCCGGACCGCCCTGGAACCTTTTGCACCTCATGCCAAAGCGCAAGGCGGGCAACTCCCTGCACCCATCCGCCTCTCATTCCGCCTGCCGCAGGATTCTGCACTTGACACGGTGCCTATCGTTTACGCAGATCACACCAACTGTACCGCCCCCGGTTTCTGAGACACCCGTTTGACACCTACGCAGCCATGGGCTGGCTGTCCATCTGGTCTCGACGCGGCTTCGGCGGTGATATCCGCTCCCTCGTCGCCAGAGTGTGCGGCCTGGGTATTGCGACGCCCGCCATGCTTTCGGGCGCGCCCTCGCCTTCGCGCTCGCGCTTGATCCCGGTGCTGCCGAGCGGCAGGTGCAGGCGAACCCGGTCGTCTGCCGGAGCGCCATGCCGAAAAGCGCACCTTCATCAAGAGGCGGGCATGGATGGCGGTGTCGCTGCGGGTCCGCTGGCGGCCGCGCCTGCCTGTCGGCGCAGCTTCCCAGCGCATCCCGGGGTCGAACCAGATCGTCGAGCCGAGCCGCGGCGCCTGCGCGCTTCGTTATACCAAGCTGCAATGACCGTTGGTATGACAGGATCGGTGCGACAGAGCCCCTCGAATGGAAAACACTCGCAGAAACAATGCCCGGGGAGGCACGATCTTCACATCGACCATTGCACTTGAACCCTGAATCCGCCCTGTCCTTTTCCCATAATTCCCCGCGTCACCGTACATCGTCTCTGGCAGCCGGCACCACATTTGGGTTGCTCTCTGCCGGTGCGAATGATTAACGAATGGGGCCAAGGTAGCGTGTTGGGGTGGTGGACCGATGGTCGGGCATGTCTGACAGCCGGGACGACACCGCACCGGGCGCGGTCGCCAAGGTTCAATACTCCCAGTCCGGTGGACTGGTTCGCCGCCTCGCCACGCTGCAATGTTCGATCGCGGTGTCGTCCTATCAGTCCGGGTTGCTTTATCACATCGGCCGCGACGCCAAGGGGTTGCACGTTCACCAGGCGGCGATGCCAAAGCCCATGGGGCTGGCCTGGGAGGACAACGGCCGCCTGACCCTGGCAGCCGGGGCGCAGGTGCTGCGGTTCGAAAACGTGCTCGCCCCGCATGAGCGGATCAACCATCTGTTCGACGCCTGCTTCGTGCCGCGACGGGTGCATGTCACCGGGGCGCTCGATGCGCATGACATCGGGGTCGATGCCGACGGCCGGGTGATCTTCGTCAACACCCGGTTCAACTGCCTTGCCACGTTGTCCGACAGGCACAGCTTTGCCCCGGTCTGGCGGCCGCCCTTCATCGACGCGCTGGTCGACGAGGATCGCTGCCACCTCAACGGGCTTGCCATGCGCGACGGCCGCCCGGCCCATGTCACCGCGGTGTCGCGGTCGAACACGATCGATGGCTGGCGCGACCGGCGCGCCGATGGCGGCGTGGTGATCGATGTCGAGACCGGGGCGATCGTCTGCGACGGCCTGTCGATGCCGCATTCGCCGCGCTGGCATAACGGCGCGCTGTGGGTGCTGAATTCGGGCACCGGCGAGCTTGGCGTCGTCGAAGGGCTGGAAACCGGGGCCGGCAGGTTCGTGCCGCGCGCCTTTTGCCCCGGCTTCCTGCGCGGGCTTGCCTTCCATGGCGGCTATGCCTTCGTCGGTCTGTCGAAGCCGCGCTACAAGCGGTTCGAGGGGCTGGCGCTGGAGACCCGCCTCGCGGAAGCCGACAGCGAGCCGTGGTGCGGCGTGCAGATCGTCGACCTGGCCACCGGAACCTGCGTCGACTGGTTCCGCATCGATGGCGCGGTGGCCGAGCTTTACGATGTCGAGGTGATCCCGGGCTTTGCCACGCCGATGGCCGTGGCGCCCGGATCGGACGAGGCGGCAAGCCTGATCACGATGGAAAAGACGGAAGCGACCGCGCCGGCCATCCCGGCGGCAGACAAAGAACCCACAGACGGACAGACAGAGGGGACAGAGGCATGAAACCGATCCTGGGAGAGCGGCAGCACCGTGTTCTGCGCGGCGGGCGGATGACCAAATGGAAGGGGCGCGCCGCCTCGATGTCGCCGATGCTGGGACAGCTTGTCGGCTCGGTGTCCCCGCTGGCGCTGGCGCTTGGCGCGGCCATCACGGTCAGCGGTGGCGGCGCCGCGGCGCAGGACATCTGCACAGCGGCGGGGGGCGGGGTCTATAACTGCGCCGGGCCGTCGACCACCGAACAGGCGCTGTCCGTCACCTCCGGCTCGCTGACGGTCAATCTTGACGACACGGCGACCGTCGATGCCGCCTTGGGCGACGCATTCGATCTGCGCAAATATGGCGGCGACGGTGATCTGACATTCACCCAGGCACCGGGCGGCGGCGCCATCACCGGCGCATCTGACGGCATTTCCGCCAGCAACGTCGGCACCGGCGCGCTGTCGATCACGGCGACCGGGGCGGTGACCGGGGACATCGATGGTATTTTGACCGTCAACTTCGGTACGGATCTGAGCATCACCACCGAGTCCGATGTCGCAGGAGGCAACAGCGGCATCAATGCCACCAACCAGACCGACGGCGCGCTGTCGATCACGGCGACCGGGGCCGTGACCGGGACACAAAGCTTTGGTATTTATGCCAACAACCGCGGCGGTACTACGGACGTGAGCGTCACCGCTGGGTCGGCTGTCTTGGGATACATCAGCGGTATCTACACCCGCAATCGCGGCACCGGCGCGCTGGAGATCACCGCAACGGAGACGGTGACCGGGACAACCGGCGATGGTATTGTGGGCCGCAACTTCGGTACGAACCTGAGCGTCACCGCTGGGGCCGCTGTCTTGGGGGGCGACATCGGTATCGTTGCCCGCAACAATGGCACCGGCGTGCTGGAGATCACGACGACGGGAGCGGTGACCGGGGAGGCAGGCCGGGGCATCGACGCCTATGCCGCGGCCTCGGCGGCGGGCGATGTCACCGTGACCGCCCGGGGCGACGTCACCGGCGCGCGAGAGGCGATCCTGGTCGACAACCAGGGCAGCGGGGCCACCATCGTCCGGGCCGAGGGCACGCTGACCGGGGGCGGCGGGTATGCCGCGCTGTCGGCCTCCAGCGCCGCTTCGGGCACCGACATGACCATCGAGGTTCTCGATGCCACCGGCAGCATCGGGATCGACGCCAGCCATCTGGGGACGGGCGAGCTGACCGTCACTGCCACCGGCACGGTGACCGGGACGGCGGGCGACGGGATCAACGCGAGCAACACCACGAACGCGACCGATGGTGGGGTGACGGTGAACGCCAATGTTGTTACCGGCGGCGCCGACGGCATCGATGCCTACAACTTTGGCACCGGTGTTCTGCAGATCACTGCGACCGGGGCCGTGACCGGGACAACCGGCGATGGTATTGCGGGCCGCAACGGTTATTATGGTACGAATCTGAGCGTCACCGCTGAGTCCACTGTCTCGGGGGGCGACGAAGGCATCTATGCCTACAACATTGGAACAGGCGCGCTGTCGATCACTGCGAACGGGGCCGTGACCGGGACAACCGGCGGTGGTATTCTGGCCATCAACAAAGCTTCGGGTCTGAGCCTCACCGCTGAGTCCACTGTCTCGGGGGGCCACTCCGGTATCTTCGCCAACAACGTTTACCGCGGCGCGCTGGAGATCACAACGACGGGAGCGGTGACGGGCACAACCGGCGGTGGTATTCTGGCCATCAACGGAGGTACGGATCTGAGCGTCACCGCTGGGGCCGCTGTCTCGGGCGACACCTACGGTTTCTTTGCCTTCAACTATGGCACCGGCGCGCTGGAGATCACTGCAGCGGGAACGGTGACGGGGACAAGGTTCGATGGTATTCAGGCGACAAACGAAGGCACCGATCTGACGATCACCGCCGGGGGCGACGTCACAGGCGGCATGAACGGGATTGTCACCGATCACCGGGGCGACGGTGCCCTCGGCGTCACCATGGCCGGGGCGGTGACCGGCGGCACCGGGGCCGGCGTCGAGAACGCCGCGACCTCGCAGGGCGGGCAATTCGTGCTGCAGGACGGGGGCTCGATCCAGGCCGACAGCGGTCTGGCCTTTGCCGACCTGGCCGATGGCAGCACTGGCGATGCGTCCAGCACGCTCGACATCGCCGGCGCGCTCAATGGCGATGCGCAGATGGGCGCGGGCGGCGATACGCTGATCCTGCGCGACACCGCGACGCTGGGCGCCGGCATCACCCTCGATGGCGATGCGGGCGCAGAGAGCGGCATCGCCGGGCAGATCGACCGGCTGGAATTCGCCGGCTGGACCGGCAGTTTCGATGCCGCGCAGGCGCTGAACTGGGAATCGGTCGTGCTGTCCGAAGACGCCGTGGTGACCTTTGCCGACGGTGCGGCTGCGGGAACCGCGGCGGGCGATCTGACGGTCGAGATCGGGGCCGATGCCACCGCGCGGCTGGCCGGCGATTTCATGCTGGACGGCGCGCTTGCAAATGCCGGGCTGCTGGACCTGTCCACCGCCGCCCCTTCGGTCGGCACGCAGTTGCGGGTCACCGGCGACTACAGCGCCGCGTCGGATTTGCTGATCGACGCCGATCTGTCTTCGGGCGGCGGCACCGACAACACGGTCGAGGGCGACGCGGCGTTCACCGACCAGATCCTGATCGGTGGCAACGTCACCGGGACGACCACCGTGACGATGAACAACACCGGCGCTGGCCTGGCCCTGACCGACCTTGACGGCAACGGGCAGGTCGATGCCAATGAGGGGCTTCTGTTCGCACAGGCCCAGGGCAGCGCTGCTGCCGACAGCTTTGTGCTTGCCGCGCCGATCATCGACGGGGCCTTCATGGCGGAGGTCTACAGCTTTGGCCCGGATGCGTCGGTCAGCGGCGCATGGGACTATGTGCTTGGTACCGTATTCTCGCCAGCCACCCCGGGATATGAGAGCTTGCCCTACACCTTGATGGGCTTTGCGAGGGCCCGGTCGCTCGCCAGCCGGCAGGGCGGGCAGCAATGGCTGGTGGGCGGCGCGCCTGCCGGCGGCAACGGCAGCCCCGAGACCGCCGGTGGCGGTGGTGCCCGCGACCCCGGGCTTGCGCTGGCGCCGCGTCGCGGCATCTGGATCGCCGCCGAAGGCAGCCGCTGGGACGTGACCCCGCAGCAATCGACCACGGGGCTGGATTTCGACCTCGATCTGTGGCGCATCCGGGCGGGCTTCGAGACCATCGCGATGGAGGCCGCCTCGGGGACGATGACGGTGGGGTTGGACTTCTTTGCCGGCAACGGCACGCTTGATGCTCATGCGGAAGCCGGCAGCACATCGACATCGACCGATGCCTATGGCGGTGGACTGACATTGACCTGGTATGGCGATGACGGCCTCTATGCAGACGGGCAGCTTTCATTCGTCAGCTCCGACAGCGATATTTCTTCGGGGACGCTGGGCACCGTCGCCACCGGGGTCGGCGGTTCGGCCACGGTGCTGTCGGTCGAGCTGGGCAAGCGGTTCGGTTTGCAAAGCGGCTGGACCGTCATACCGCAGGGCCAGCTGAGCTGGGCGTCGATGAGCTTTGACAGTTTCACCGGATCGTCCGGCGAAACCGTGACGCCCGAAGACTGGAACAGCCTGCTGCTGCGGCTTGGCGCCGCTGCGGAGCGCCGCTGGCAGGTCGAGTCGGGCGGCCAGGCGTCGTTCTACGGGCTCGCCAATGTGAACCATGAGTTCAACGCCGACACGACGGTCGATGTCAGTGGCACCAAGCTCACGAGCAAGCTTCCCGATTGGACGGCGGAACTTGGCATCGGCGGCGCGTATGACTGGAACGACGGGCGCGGGCGGCTGTTCGGCGAAGTGACGGTGTCGGAGGCTCTGGGCAGCGGCGACCTGTCTGGCGTTTCGGGGACGCTCGGCATCAGTCTGCGTTTCTAGGCCGATTTGTGGGCAAATGCGCTTCCTGCAATGCCAGGGTTGATCGGTTCCATGAGCGGTGGCCGATTCTGCGTGACGAACGGTGCGCAGACAGCGCGGTTTCGCGATCGCGCCGCCGCCGTTGTGCCGCGGGAGTCCCCGTTGGCCTGCTACCAGGGGTCATCCAACATGACCTTCGTTCGCTTCCCGCCCCAGGCCCAAATGCGGCGTGGATAGCCGACCGGGATGCCGCGATGCCAGCCGCAGAGGCGGGTGTTGGCGACCGCCGGGTCCGGCGCGCCAGGCGCAACCGGCCATGCGCCCGGAGGCGGGTTCCAGCGCAGGCAGGTCGAGAGCCCGCATTGGTCAGTTGTGCGGTGACGGTTACGCGAAGGGGCTAGGGCGCGGATGTCCGGTTCCCTGTTACGCTCCGGGCACACCGCAACGCCACGGCCTCAACTCGGCCAGCCCATTGATCTTTTGATCGGCGATCCGACCGAGCATCGAGGCCAGCCAGGCTTGCGGGTCGACGCCGTTCCGTTTTACGGTTTCGAGCAGGGTGAAGGCCAGGGCTTTGGTGCCGCCTTTGGAACTGGTGAACGCCCAGTTTTTCGGCCCATGTCCAATGGTTTCACCGCCAGCTCGGCTGAATTGTTGTCGAGTTTCAGAGAACCGTTGTCGAGATAGGGGGTGACCGTCCGGTGCGGGCGCCCTGGCACGAAGCTGGGAGCATCTGCTACGCTGCTTCAGCAGCGTAACGCCAAGGCATGAGTTCGTCGAGGCGGGTCATCTTCTGATCGGCGATGCGGCCGAGCACCCAGGTGAGCCAGGCTTGCGGGTTGACGCCGTTCTCCTTGGCGGTCTCGATCAGGGTGTAGACGATGGCGGCGGAGTTGCCACCGCCTTGGGAGCCCACGAAGAGGAAGTTTTTTCGTCCGGTGGCGATCGGCTTCATCGCCCTTTGCGCACAATTGTTGTCCGCTTCCAGAACCCTTTGGTCGAGTGTGGATCGGCATGCAAAATTGACCCTCATCTTGGGGTGATCGGCGTCCAAAAGTGACCCCCCTGATACTTCTGCTCAGAAGCTTCCTCTGGAACGAGAGGGAGCAGTCAGGGGATGTTGGTTGTGGAGACGATCGCGAAGATCAGGCGGGCGCATTTCGTCGATGGCAAGTCGATCAAGCAGATTTGCCGGGAGCTGCGGGTGTCGCGGAACACGGTGCGCAAGGTCATCCGATCGGGCGCGACCGAGTTCACCTACGATCGCACGACTCAGCCCCGACCGAAGATTGACCCCTGGCGATCGGATCTGGACGCGATGCTGGCCGAGAATGCCCGGCGACCGAAGCGGGAGCGTCTGACCGTCATTCGGATCTACGAAGAGCTGCGGAACCGCGGCTATGGCGGCGGCTATGATGCCATTCGGCGCTACGCGGCCGGTTGGTCGAAGGTGGCGCAGGAAGCCTCGGCCAGTGCCTATGTTCCGCTGAGCTTCGATGCGGGCGAGGCCTACCAGTTCGACTGGAGCCATGAGATCGTGATCCTCGATGGCGTGACGGTGACGGTCAAGGTGGCCCATGTCCGCCTGTGTCACAGCCGGATGCCGTTCGTGCGGGCCTATCCCCGCGAGACGCAGGAGATGGTGTTCGATGCCCATGACAGGGCGTTCGCCTTCTTCGGCGGCGCCTGCGCGCGGGGCATCTACGACAACATGAAGACGGCGGTGGACACGATCTTCGTGGGCAAGGATCGCGCCTACAATCGCCGTTTCCAGCAGATGTGCGGACATTACCTGGTCGATCCGGTGGCGTGCACACCGGCGTCGGGCTGGGAGAAGGGGCAGGTTGAGAACCAGGTGGGCGTGCTCCGCCGACGGTTCTTCGTGCCGCGGCCGAAGTTCAAATCCTTTGCCGAGCTGAATGCCTGGCTCGGGGACCGGTGCATTGCCTATGCCAAGGCGAACCGGCACCCCGACATTCCGGACAAGACGATCTGGGAGGTGTTCGAAGAGGAGCGGTCGAGCCTGGTGCCGTATGTCGGTCCGTTCGATGGATTCCACGCCGTCCCGGCGTCGGTGTCCAAGACCTGCCTCGTGCGCTTCGACAAGAACCGCTACTCGGTCGACGCCCGTGCGGTCGGGCGGCCCGTCGAGATCCGCGCCTATGCCGACCGCCTGGAATGCTGGCAGGACGGTCAGGTCGTGGGGCGGCATGAGCGCGCCTTCGGTCGCGGCAAGACGATCTACGATCCGCTTCATTACATCCCGGTTCTGGCGCGCAAACCAGGCGCCTTGCGCAACGGAGCCCCCTTCAAGGACTGGGACCTGCCACCGGCCTGCGCCGGGTTCAGCGCAAGCTCGAACGCCAGCCCGGCGGCGACCGGCAGGTGGTCGAGATCCTCGGGCCGTGCTCACCGACGGGCTGGAGGCCGTCGAAGCCGCCTGCTCCGAGGCTTTGGCCCACAACGTCCATTCCGCCGGCGTCGTTCTGAACATCCTGGCGCGTCGCCGCGAACCGCCACCGCCCCTGACAATCACGACGCCGGATGCACTGAAGTTGGGCCGCGAGCCCGCGGCCAATTGCGATCGCTACGACAGCCTGAGGAGAACCGCGAATGGAACGATCACAGGTGCTGGACGCCATGGGTCAGCTGAAGCTTTACGGCATGAGGACGGCCTACGACGAGATCATCGCCACGGCGGTGAAGCGACAGCACGAACCCCAACGGATCATCGGCGATTTGCTGACCGCCGAGATCAGTGAGAGTGAGCCATTGGCCGCCATTGGTCCGAGGACAATGGCGAACGCGCGCTCGATCAAGTACCAGATGACCATCGCCAAGTTGCCGCTGGCTAAGGAGATCAAGGAGTTCGACTTCGAGGCGGCCGAGGTCAACGAGACCCTGATCCGGGATCTGGCCACCGGAGACTTCCTCGATCATCAACGCAACCTCGTGCTGATCGGCGGCACCGGCACAGGAAAGACCCATCTCGCGGTCAGCATCGCGCGCGCCTGCATCAGAAACGGCCGCCGGGGCCGGTTCTTCAACGTCGTCGATCTGGTCAATAAGCTCGACGCGGAAGCCCGGGCCGAACGGCAGGGCCGCACCGCAGACCTGATCTCCCGCCTGGACTTCCTGATCCTGGACGAACTCGGCTATCTTCCGTTCGCCCAGACCGGCGGTCAGCTCCTGTTCCATCTGATCAGCAAGCTCTACGAGCGCACCTCGATCATCGTGACGACAAACCTGGCGTTCGGCGAATGGCCCACCGTCTTCGGAGACGCGAAGATGACCACCGCGCTGCTCGACCGCCTGACCCATCACTGCGAGATCGTCGAGACCGGGAACGAAAGCTGGCGCTTCAAAAACCGGGCATAGCGCAAACCGAACCCCCGCTGGCCCGCCGCCGCTGCGTTACATGAGGACTACGCAGCGCCGGGCCAGCTTAGCTCCAGGGGGTCAATTTTGGGCGCCGATAAGGGGTCACGATTCAATGCCGATTGACAGAATACCGGCACAGGCTGGGGACGCGCTTTGGCGTCACGGCCTTCGCCGGAGGCGGGCCGGTGGCGTCCAGGCTTGACGCCCTTGCCGATGGCACGTCCCATTTCGCGGGCGGCCTTGGCGTACGATATCGCGTATCGAAACGCTTCCCGGTCGCTCTCTCGCTCGACTGGGCGATCAACGACACGGGCGACAGCGCGACCTACATCTATATCGGCCAGGCCTTCTGAGGCGGATTCAGACTGCGCGCACCATGTCTGGACTTGCTTCGGAAAAGTGCCGAGTTCTTGAGAGCATGACATGTGATCGAGGAGACGGACGATGGCAGAGAAGCGGACGGAAGAGTTCAAGCGTGAGGCGGTTCGGATCGCGCTGACCGGCGGGTTGCCGCGCGGACAGGTTGCAGCGGATCGGGGTTTCGACGCAGAACAAGTGGATCAAGGGGCATGGGGATTGGGGCACGGTGCCGCAGAAGGAAGCGGAGCTGGGCAAGGAGATCGAACGCCTGCGCCGCGAGCTGCGCCTGGTGACGGAGGAGAGGGAGACGCTAAGAAAGGGCGAGACCGTTTTCCGCCATTGGTCCGAGGACAATGGTCGAGCGCGTTCTTCGCGGGCCAAAAGCGATGAGATTTGCGTTTATCGATGCCTATCGCGGCCCGCTGTCGCGGTCGCGTTTGCGCGCCCTGTTCGAGGTTTCGGATCGTGGCATGCGCGCCTGGCGGCAGCGCCCGCCCAGCCGGCGGCGGCGCGAGGACATGGTGCCTCTCGCGCATATTCGCGAGCAGCGGCGGCTGAGCCTGGGCAGCTGTGGTCGCCCGCGCATGACGGCCGAGCTGAAGGATCTGGGTTTGGCCGTGGGCGAGTGCCGGGTCGGCCGGCTCATGAAAGGCGAGGCATTGATCCGCCATTGGTCCGAGGACAATGCCGAGCGGGATTCGCGCGGTGATACCAACGGTCATTGAGAATGACCGTTCGCCGCCTCCCGCCCCGCCTCCCCGCCCAACCAAAAATCTTGTCCTATCCAAAGGGTCAAGATTATTGGTTGGGCGGGGAGGCGGGGCGGGAGGCGGACGAGCTGCAATGAGTCACGCTCATTGCAGCTTGGTATTCGCCATCGGTTCAAGAACAATAGCCGAATGATTTCTCGGCGGCACGTCCCAACGAAAAATGGGCCGGCGACATCAGCTGTATCTGGACCGGGGGAGGCTGGCTCTCCCTCGCCGTCATTCTCGATCTGCATTCCCGGCGGGTGATCGGCTGGGCGGTGAGCGACCGCATGAAACATGACCTCGCCATCCGTGCACTGAAGCTGGCGGTCAACCTGCGCCAGCCGCCGCCGGACTGCATTCACCACACCGATCGTGGCTCGCAATACCGCTCCCACGACTACCAGAAGATCCTGCGCCGGCAGGGCTTCAAGGTGTCGATGAGTGGCAAGGGCAACTGCTACGACAATTCCGCGGTGGCGACCTTCTTCAAGACGTTGAAGGCCGAGCTGATCTGGCGGCATCGCCGGGAGACCCGGCGGCAGGCGGAAATCGCGTTCGGCACCTGTCGCGAACCGATGGCGACAGATGCCCTTAGGCTCAAGTTTCAAGTGCAACACCTGAAGCCCGCAGGGCATAGGATGTTGCGATGGACAGACGAAACAAGCACCTCAACAGTGAGGAACGTGGCGTGATTTTCGCCGAGCATCAACGGGGCAATAGTCAGCGAGGTATTGGTCGACTTCTCGGCCGGCCCGCGAGCACGATCAGCCGGGAGCTTGCGCGTGGTCGTCAGGACGATGGTGGTTACTGCCCGCAGGCGGCGAGGCGCGTCTATGATGAGCGCCGCGCACGCTGTCGGCGCAAGCGCAAGCTGGTCGAGGGGGACGACCTCTACCGCTTCGTTCACGGCAAGCTTGTACATCTGCGCTGGTCTCCCGAGCAGATCGCGAACAGACTGCGGCGCATGAAACCCGATGACCCTGCTGCCCATGTCAGCCATGAGACGATCTATGCTGCGATTTACGCGCAGCCCCGTGGCGGCCTGAAGGATGCGATGATCGAGGCGTTGCGGCAATCAAAACCAAAACGTGGGAACAAGCGTAGAACGGCGGCTGCTTCCTCTATGGTTCCGGAAACATTGCGTATTATCAACCGTCCGGAGGAGGTCGAAGCACGCCTGGTACCGGGACATTGGGAGGGCGACCTGATCAAGGGCGCCTTCAATCGCTCGTCGGTGGGCACGCTGGTCGAGCGTAAGACCCGGTTTGTTGTTCTCTGCAAAATGGACGGCAACGGCGCAGAGGCGGCGCTGGAAAGTTTCTCACGGCAGATGAAACGTCTGCCCGCAGCCCTGCGCAAGAGCATGACCTATGATCGGGGATCCGAGATGGTGTGTCACCCCGAACTCGCCCGACGGCTGAAGATCGACATCTGGTTCTGCGATCCTCATGCGCCGTGGCAGCGAGGCTCGAACGAGAACACAAACGGCCTGCTGCGCCAGTTCATGCCCAAGGGCACAGACCTCGGAAGCGTCAGCCAGACCTGGCTCAACGATGTCGCCGCGCTGATGAACAACCGCCCGAGGAAAACCCTCGGGTGGAGAACACCCGCCGAAGCCATGGCCGACGAAATCGCGGCCTTCAAATCAACCGTTGCACTTGATATTTGAATCCAAGGGGGTCGCAGGTGGATATCATCCTTCAATACCAAAACGAGATCACCAGCAGCATTGTTACTGTGGGTGCTCTTACCTGGTATTGGTGTTTCCGATACAAGGCCTGGCCCCCAATAACTGCGGTGCTGCTTGGTATCGTCATTGGATTCTTGGTCCAGGTTTTTCTATGATTCCGCAGCTTGCGCAGGGCCTCGCGCCCTGGACAACCTGAAAAGCAGGGGGTGCGTAAATGGAGACTCTCTTGGGCGCAATAATCTTTTCCGCAGCTTTGGGAGCCTTCTATTGGCTCTTCAGAAAACAGGATTTCTCGTGGTCCGGTCTGGCACTCTCAGTCATCGCTTTTGTCGTGGTGACGATATTGTTGAGAACCTTCACATAGGGAGGCGTCGCGTGCACGGGGAACCGACTGAAAGGACAGGCCGCCCGCACGGCCAGACCGGCAGGATCGCTGCCATGGCGGCGGTGGCCATGCTCGGCCTTGCCAATCCGGGGGTCGGCGCGCCGGCCGGCATCAGCCTGGTGGAATTGCCCGGCCATCCGACGGCCCGCGTCGAAATCGTGCTGCCCTATCCCGCCGGCCAGGAGGTTCTGGCCCATTATACCGAACATCTTGCGTGGCTGAATGCCATGGGCGCCACGGTGCGCGATGCCGATCGCCATTCCAACGCCTGGACCAACGCCTATGCCGTCGGCTATTGGCTGTCGGGCGCGCCCGATGACCTGCCCGAATTGCTGCGCGCGCTTTCGGGTGTTTTCGACCCGCTCGATCTGCCGCAGGATTTCGCGGCCGAGGAGCGCGGCATCCTGCTGCGCGAATACGACCATCGCATGGCGGACAACCCGGATGCAAAGGCGGACGCGGCGCTGGACGCGTTCCTCTACGCGGGCAACAGGATGGCGGCCTCGCTGATCGGCACGCCCGCGGCGATCGGGGCGCTCGATTATGATGCGGCGCGCGCGCTCCATGCCGAGACCCACCGGCCCGGGAATGCCAGGCTGGTCGTGATCGGCGATATCAGGCCGCGGCAGGTGCGGCGCGCCTTGCGGCAGGCGGGCTGGCCCGTGCGACCGGCGATGGTGCCGCCACGCTGCCGCCGGCCTTCGATCTGGCCGCCCCCGACAGGATAGTCCTGCGCGACCCCGAGCCAGATGCGGCGCCGCGGCTGATCTGGCGCAAGGTGGTGACGCTGCCCGAACCGATGCCGTTCGACTTGCTGGAGGCGCAGGCGGCGCTGCTCGGCGATATCCTGTACAGCAACCTGCCGGGCGGGCTCGCCGGGCCGCTGCGCTTTGACGCGGCCATCGCCAGCCGCTTCGATGTCGATGTCTGGCCCATCGACGCGGACAATGTCGAGATCGGCTTTCGCGCTGCCCCCGATCGGGGCGTGTCGCTGACCGATCTGCAGGCGGCGTTCGAAGCCGCGCTCGCTGCAAGTGCTGCGGCCGGCATCCCGCAGGCCACCTACGATCGCGCCCTGGCCCGTTTCGATTTCTGGCCCGATTGGAACGATCCCGCAGAAACGGCGGCCTGGATGGCCGATTACATGCTCGACCGGGTGTCGGCGCTGCGCGAACCGCTTGCGGAGCGTGCACTCAGGCATCTGGACCGCGGCCTTTCCCTGGAAACCACCAACGCGCTGTTGCGTCAGCTTGCCGGTGACGGACGCACGGCCATTGCCTTCATCGGACCGGAGGACAGTTTCGAATGATCCGCATCCTTCTGATCTTCGCCGCACTCCTAGCCCTTGCCGGCTGCAAGGAAGACAGCCCGACCGCCAGCCGCGAGACCTCTCCGGGCGGCATCGGCTACACCCTGATCCACTTGCCCGGGAACCCGGACGTCACGATCCATGCCGCCTGGCCGACCGACTGGGCCTATCGCGCCGACACCAACAAGGCGGCGCCCACGGTCGGGATAGACCTGCTGCTGACGGGCGGGGCTGAAGGCTATCCGGCCGGCGACGCGCCCGAGCGCTTTGCCGATCTGAACTCGGAGGCCGATATCTTTGCCTCGGTGAACGACCACATCGTCGGCCAACTGACCTTCGAAATCGACCACCTTGCCGAAACGGTGGCCATCGCGAACGCGC
>JAEPEX010000080.1_pt1 | contig 100507 bp, 93 predicted proteins | sample 9130951 | NCBI WGS metagenome assembly JAEPEX01 (sample SAMN17228542, study PRJNA684324) | microbial mat metagenome | biome: saline marsh[ENVO:00000054]; feature: microbial feature [ENVO:01000007], biofilm[ENVO:00002034], sulphate-reducing...; material: estuarine water [ENVO:01000301]|estuarine... | reverse complement strand
ACCAAAAAGCCTCGCGGCTGATTAGCAGTGTTTTATATTGACGAAGGATTATTCGTCATAAGAAACAAAAGGAGAAAAAGTGAAGTTTCAAATTATTTCCATTATCTTGTTAGTTTTTTTGGCCGTATGGCCAATTAGGCTAGTCGCCGAGAAGCCTTGTGAAAATCTAGCAGATTGCGCGCTAGAAATGGATTCTGAGTCTGCCCAAATTAGTCGGTTTGATTTGCTTATGTTGAAATATAATATCGAGCGAGCATATGATGTAGAAACGGGCCTTATTAAAAATCAGATCCATTTCGACCGAAACCAGAAGATGTTTCGAACAAGATATTATGTGCCCCCAGACTCATTTATCAATAATTTAGAAGCAAAACTTCAGTACGAATATTTTGAAGCGGCAATCAATGGCTTACGACTTGGCTTGATAGATGAAATTTTTGGTGGAAAGTACACTTCAGATGAATGGCGAGAAATAGGGGAAATGCTGGAAGTAAATTTTCTTACCGTAGAGGACAAAATTTTTTACATAATTGGAAAGTTCGAAAATGGAGAACTCAGGTTAATTCGGCAAGAGCTAGAGGTGAACCTTCATCTTAAGTTCTAGCATCTCAAATCGCGCGTGGGTGAACTTCTTGGTGTAATGCTATTCCGGCCTGTAGTTTCGCCACCAATCTTCCGGGTCATTCTCGCATTCAGCAAAACGCACCGGCGTTCTTTTCTTTGGTAGTCCCAAGACGTTTTCGCCACTCGTGCCATACTTCGGCAAAAAAGAATCCTGGCGGGGCCGTCTCGATGGCCTCGATGAAGTCTTGCCGTGGTGAAGTGCTTGTTCGCTAAATTCAGAAACCGTTGTTCTCCATACTGCATAACCAGGCGAAGATAGAAATTCTTGTCGGCAAGCACTTCCTCCACCGGCCAGCACCAGGAAAGATTTCGAGCACTCTGCTTTATCTCGTTATCTTCACACCACCGCATGATTATCTCTCTATTCCCCGATCCTTCTCCCGAATAGTCCCAATGGGATTACGGGCATCTTGTGCGGGTATTCTGGTGAGATCAACGGCACGAGATGCATCTTCCAACCGCTTGGCTACAGCTCCTGGAAGGCCCTTAACATCCCCGGTAAAGGATAATGCCTTCAAGGTTAATGAAGGGACGTAAGAGGTGCCGTAAATAGCCTGTGCCGTGGCAATACCAGTATACAGGCTCATTCCGCTCAACAGGATCGCATCGATGTCATAATAATCTTTCTTGTCTGCACGTTGGTAAACCGTTGCACACTTCATACCCAACAAATCACGTATTGATGCAACTTTCAGATCATTCCCCCTAACAACAGACGGTGAGGACACCTGGTTCAACTCAACTCCAAAAAAGGAAAAAGTAATATTCTTTCCCGTTATCTTCTCATTCACGGCAACCGTGAGTGTTGATGATATGTTTTGCTCAATGGTGCCGTCTCTTAGCAACGGTATGCTTCGAAACAGCTCGATCGGAACAAACCGTTTGTATGAGAAAAAATCAAAATCCACCGAGCTGCGGTGCCCCAGGCGCAAGGCTATCGCGGTGCCACCATACAAAACGAAGTTGGGTGGTATCTCAGATAACCGGTTCCAAATGGCCCGTTGTGCCGGCGGCAATATATCTAATTTAGGGCGAAGTGTTCCCATGTCTCGCTTCATCCATTAACCGGTTTAAAATCGAAGAATAGCTCTCTTTCTGGCTCCGCAACCATTCAAGGTTGTCCTTGGTCGGTTGAATGGTGATTCTTTCTTTCCTTCCGGTAGCGGGCCGGCCCGCACCTTTCCGCTTGCCCCCTCTGCCGGTTTTCATTCGTCCATTGCTCCTGATTTCCACATCCACTCGGACATGGCCAGATCATCCAGTACATTTACAAAGGTGTCACCATGCGCTTTCTCTCCAAATTGCTGATATGCTATGAAATGGGCGATTTCATGCAGAACCAGGTAGAGGTTTAACTTTCCTGTGTCCTCTCTTGGATACCGCAACATGCACCGTTCTTTTGAGTAAAGCCTGCAAATTGCCCGGCCCGATGTGCCGGTAAATCGAACCTCTTCGACCTCCTGTTCATCCAGGTAGTCAAAAACCACCTGTCTTGCCGCTTCCTCGGTAACTTTGATAGAGTGAAGCCTTTCCAAGAGGCCTGCATTTTTTGACCTCTTTATCACAGTTGGGTAGGTGAACATGGTATTTTCCTGTGCTTTTCTTGGTATAATACCTTATACCACGCCCTTTGATTAAATGTAAGCACTTTTTCTATATGTATCTTCATCGGATGGGGCTGTCAGATAATTGTCAGACCTGGTGGGTATGGTGGGGTGGGTGAAGGTTGGTTTCCGGGGAGCTGATCGGCGTCCCAGGTAAATCAGGGTATATCCCATACACCTTTTATCATGCTTGATATTCGTTGTTCTTATGGGTTAGAGAGTAAAGCAAAAACCTATCGCCATGTCTCCTGAGCAAAGCCCAACAATGAGTATCATTAATTGGCACACAAATTGTTCTATTACTAACTCCAAAAATATGGGTATTATCTGGACTCAATCCGTTTAGATAATTACTTGTTATGTGCACAAAATAATATGAAAAACAAGCTAATCATTACTGCTTTCATCCTATTCTACCTATTTCCAATTATCGGTTTCGCTGGAAATGATAACAGCTCTTTTGATTCTAGGCATACATTTTTGGCCGATTTGAGATTATTGAAAATTGGCTTTACGAGAGATCAAGTTGAAAAGGTAATGGAAAAATATCTAAAGGGAACCAATTGGCAACTTTTTGGAAATGAAGTCACCATCCCAGGAACCCAAAGAGAAACATTTGAAGTTGATACCACAAAAAAAGATCAATTAACCCTTAAAAATTGCGATGTGTACAGACATTAAAATGATGGAAAATTTGATTCAGATTGGGGGATCGTCTGTTATAAAAATGAAATCGTAGATTACATTGATTTTACTTCTGATTAAAAATAATTAAGTAGATTATTAAACACATAACAAAACACTCCAGTGGATTTGCTGAGGTCGGCGGTATTTGGAAGTTCAGAAGTGCTTGCTCGTGGCGGTATATTTCACCATTACAACTTCAGGTGTGTTAGATTTTCCCGCTCAAAATATCATCCATGAGGATTTCAAGCATTTCATCGCCTGAAAGGTCCTGCATCCAGAGCTTCTTAATCCTCGCCTTGGAGGTTGAACTGAGCCGCAACCCCTCGATTGCACAAGAGGCGTAGCTGCTCTCAAACAGCTCCTCGAGCTCTTCTTTCCGCCGGGCCGATACTCTTTTTTTTGGAGTGTCCATTGTTACCTAAAATATACAGTCCGGATCCTCGTGATCATGAGGCATTCTGCGGGCCACCGTTATCTGATACTGCTTGTCGAATCGACCGCCCTTTACCACCACCCGTTTGCCGCTGCCCAGATTAACCGCGGACAGATCAAGAGAATCCAGCAAAGGATGATTGTGGCGCTCCAGGAACCACAAAAACAACCGGTTGGTAACAACCTTGTTACATGCCTTCAGCAGTGTTGTGAACTGCTCATGGCCATGCTTGAACATCCCTTCAAAGTAAGGGTCAACAACCTGAAAATCAGTCTCGGTTCTCACGTGATCCAACATCTCAAACAAGCCCAGGGCCGGTGTTGCACAGGGCAGCATCCAGTCCCAATGACCAAAAGGCCTTCCGGTTACCAACCCTTCCGGCACCTCAGTCAAAAACCGGATTCTCTTGATGGCAACGTTATACGATGAACACAGCTGATGCACCCAGGCGGGAAACGGCCGCAGTGCATATACATGCATTTCCCTGCCAACCCCCAGCGGTATGTAGTGGGCGTGGCCGCCTAAATCAAGGGCGGTCCTGCCGCCAACGTGCATGTCATAGCCCAGTTCGTATAGAGAGTATACCACGTGTTCCCACTTCAGCGGCGAGGTCAAAAAATGAGAAAAAATGGAGAAAAAATGGGACCAAATCTCGATCCTTGACACTGGTCAAAAAAGAGTTCACCGGCTCGCCCGATGGAACGGTACGACCTGTACGACAGGATAAATACAAGGGGTCTAGCAAGGGGTGTAGGGTCAAATTTTATCCTTGACGTTTGTCAATATATTTTTTGGCCAGAAAGGCATCAATCAACTTTTTGACTACTTGTTTGTCTTCTTCCTGAATTTCTTAGAATTGCGGCAACAACTCTCTGTCTTCAAATTTTGCTTGTGCAACATTTGTCGTCGTCCCTTCGCTGAGATAGTCACCGGAAACGCCGAGAGCATCGCCCATTCTCTTTTGGGTGTCGGTCGCGGGTCGGGATATTCCCCGTTCATAGTGGCCGGTCATCATTTCGGCCATATCTCGGCGACCTACACATGGAAAACGTGGTTTGTCCCTTATTTTCCCATTTATGACGATTGCCTTATGGGGTGATGCAGGCGTCCAGAATAGATAGCACTTCTGATAACAATTCATCATTTCCATGTTCGATGCGCTTAGCTCTGCGCGAACGGAAATCAACCGACTTCACTTGCTCAACCATTATGAAGCCTGAAAGTTTGCCGGCTTTTGAAAGCGGGACATGAAATGGGTAATTACGCTTTGTATTTGTGACAGGACAGACGATTGCCATGCCGGTGCTTCGATTGAACAGATCTTTGCTTATCACGAACGCCGGCCGGCGGCCTTCCTGTTCATGACCCGATTGCGGATCAAACGAGAGGGTAATGATGTCCCCCTGCCTGGGAACATAGGCGGCCACCTACCAAACCTCCTTGCCTACCGGTTTCCCCCAATCGAATTCATTCGAATCGTAGCCTTTGGGGATTCCCGAAACCAGATCCTCAAGGCTGTGACGATATCGAACGCTTTTTTTAGGTTTTACAATCAGAACACCATCTTGTACGCTGATATCGACTTCATCGCCTACATCGAGTTTTGCATCCATAAGAAGATGTTTCGCTATTCGGAGCCCCTGGCTGTTTCCCCATTTTTGTATTTTTGCAAGCATCTACGTACCCCCTGAATGTTTAGCCAATGTATATACATTGCGGAAAGATATGTCAATGCCCGAGGATACACAGGAGGGATGCAGTGGGTCGCCCATTAAAAGGCCTCTCGTCAAGGAAAAGACTTCGCCATCCAAGAAAAAATAGATTTTTCTTACCAGAGCAATCGTGCCGGGTTTTATACGCGCTGATTGTCAGTACTTTCCCGCACCCATTCACCCATCAGGATCAAGGCTGCGGTAGAACTGAGACGAGCGTAACAAAGAGGCCCTGATGCCTAAACCGGTGGCGACGGTAGCGGCCACTCGCCACAACCGGGTGTGGCATGATGTCACCAATGCCGACCAGGAACGCATACAGATACGGTTTGCCGGGGGAAAAGAGGCTGAGTTCATCCATTCCGACATTGCCGCCATCAGAAAGCCCAAGTGGTACCTGTTGGGCACCGATGGCGCCATTGTCGGCGAATGGCGGGACACCATCGTCTACCGGAGCGACCCCGACATCCATAATTAATTGAAATCACTGGATTCCCGCTACAGCCTGCCCTTGAGTGTTGTTATCGAGGGCGGAAATGACGGCAGCAAGAAATTTTAAGGTTTTACGAGCCCATCTTCCTTTGACCAGAGGAAAGTTGACAAACAGCGCACTTGACTACCCAAGAAGCCCAGGGCCCAGAGCCCCGAGAAAAAGCACATCGTACCCATATCCGGCATCAATGAGTTTGAGTGAGACCTCATCTTAGACAACCTGGTATTTCAAACGGATTGCATTTTCGTTTAACTTGCTTGTTTCCAGAAGCTTGAGATCAAGCCTGCCAAGAAAATCACCAAAGACCTGGGTGCCGTTACCAAATGCCACTGGTTGCAGGTCGATGATGATGAAATCGACCAGCCCTTCTCTAATAAAGGCGTTGACAATCGTCCGGCCGCCACCGATTATCACCTCATTCACTCCTTTGCTCTTGAGGATTTCCAGCGCCTCCGCCGGGCTCTTGGCGCCTTGCCAGGTGCTTTTTGAAAGATCAAGGTCTTGAGATGAGATGACGATCTTGTGTTCCGCGGTGAGCGCGGCGTCAGCACCAATCTCCTCAACCTGTTTCTGGGAGGTTCGACCAGCAATAAGGGAGTTTGTCTCATTTACCAGAGCGCACCAGTCCTCCCATGCTCCCTCTGGAAATGAAGGGATGCCGGCCTTATCCGCAATAAAGCCATCGATTGAAACAGAAAGAAAAATAGTTTTCTTCATAACGTCACCCTTGAATATGTTATAGGGAGCCTTGCAAGATGGCCTTTACGCCCGATCTTATTGTTGCTCAAAAATTTTATCTTGGCACATGCCCGCATTAACATTTGCCTGGCGCCTTGTACTTTAATGATAATGCTCATTTTTCGAGGCGCCCATTAAACACGGCCTCGCATGAACTCGTCGGCTCATCGATCGGTGGCACCCTTCTAGAAAAATTCACCATTCCACAGTTTGGCTGCAAAATCATGGGCCGGGATGATTTCGATATTGTCTTCCGTGCGGCGCATCTTGGGCTCGTTGCACACCACCAATCTTCGCTTTACGTTGGGATGATCAATAATCAGGCTTCTGAGCCCTTTAAGATGGCTTGCATGGATGGTACCGGTTGCTTTTGCCTCAATGGCAATTTCACAATCATTGATGATGAAATCTACCTCCGTACCGCCGGCAAGTCGCCAATAGTAAAGTTCCGCAAAGGCCTCGCGGTATTTGTTATAGGCGGATAGCTCATGGAAGCACCAGTTTTCAAATGCTTTGCCAAACAGTTCGGAACCTGGAGCTAGGGGGCCTCGTTTGGCAAGAAAATTTACAACACCAACGTCCGCGAAGTAAAACTTTGAGGCTGCCGCAATACGCCGTTTGGGCCGTTTGCGGTAACTGGGCAGCCATCTGCCGAGCAAGGTGTCTTCTAATATCTGAAAATACTCCCTGACCGTCTGGCTCGACACTCCGCAGTCTCTGGCAATCGTGGAAAAGTTTACCGGTTCGGTGTCGGAGAGCGAGGCAAGACCAAGGAAGTTTGAAAATATCGGCAGGGTGCGCACCAGGCCTTCAGCGGCCACTTCTTCTTTCAGGTAATTTGAGACATAAGCATCGAGAAGCCGGTGCGGCTTGGTACTGAGATATACCCTGGGCAGATATCCTTGGTTTATAATCTTGCAGAGGTCAAATTCTTGTCCCAGTTCAACCGATACAAAGCCGAACATCTCATAGCGTATCGCCCGGCCGCCCAGTAGATTGGCATGGCCCCTTCGTATTTTCCTGGCACTTGATCCACACAGGGCGAAATGTATGTTGAGGTTTTCGTGAAGCCAGTGTACCTCATCGAGCAGGATTGGTAATTTTTGCACCTCGTCAATGACCACGAACGGGGTGCTATCGAGGCTGAGCAATTCCTGACGGAGACGCTCCGGGTTGTTGAGATAACGCCGATATTCTTCTGATTTTAATAAATCGACCCAGACTGCATCCGGATAGAGTTGCCGCAATAGTGTCGTCTTACCGGTTTGACGCGGACCCCACAAAAAGAAGGTCTCAGTGCCCGGCGGAGGCAGTTTCAGTTTTCTCTTATGCATATGAAAAGGTATGAAAAATTACAATGTAACTATAAAATATCATGTAATTTACATGTTTCAATCTATTTCTTATCGTTTTTACCATCGAGTTTTATGTCGGGTATGCTTTACACGGTTGCGTGACCATGTCATGTAATGGCTATGATACTATACGGGAACTTTGCAAGGTTGCCTTTTCACTTAATCTCATCGCTACTCCCAAAATTTTATCCTGGCAACAAATGTAATCTACCAGTGCAAAACGGATCAGGGCAGTTGTTAACGATTGACTTGGCTATATACTTGTTCTAGTATGTGACCATGATTGCGCTCAATGTCCATGAGGCGAAGGTTCGCCTATCATCTTTGCTTGCTGCCGTGCAGGAGGGTGAAACGGTGGTGATTTGTAAACGCAACATACCGGTCGCTGAGTTGCGCTTACTGCCTGTCGCACCCACGTCAAAACGCCCGATTGGGTTGGCGGTAGACGATTTTCCAGGTTTTGCCCTAGACAGTCGCTTTTTCGAGCCGTTGCCCGATGATGTTGTAGCTGGGTTTTACGGCCAGCAATCCTGAACACATGGATGTGCTGCTTGATACGTGTACGTTTTTGTGGGTTATTTTTGATGCTCCAGAGCTCTCCGATACGGCCCGGAGACTCTTTCAGAAACCAGAAAATAAGGTGTTCCTGAGCGCCGCATCAAGCTGGGAACTTACCATAAAGCAATCACTGGGACGGTTATCGCTTCCTGAATCAGCCGGCGCGTTCGTAACGTCACAGCGTGAGAAACACAACATAGAGACACTGGCCATAACCGAAGCGGCCACGTTTCACCTTGCTACCTTGCCATTGTATCATAAGGACCCATTTGATCGCATTATTGTATGCCAGGCGATCGAACATTCGCTGGTGATTCTCACTCCAGATCACCTGATTAGCCATTACCCGGTTCGGGTACTCTGGTAATCAAGGAAGAAATGCTCCGACATCTTCCAGGACATTTTCCAGGGACATGATATTTAATATAGCAAGGTGCGGTTGCGGCAATTGATGATGGAATCGTAAAAACCGTTATTACCGTTGTGGTGGAGCTGATCCTATATCCATAATTATTTGAAATTACTGGGTTCCCGCTGTAGCCTGCCCTTGAGTGTTGTTATCGAGGGCGGGAATGACGGCAGCAAGCAATTTTGAGGTTTTTACGAGCTGACCATTGATGACGCTTGAAAAAATGCGTGGGGGAAGATAGGGTGGTGCATACAATCATGGTTTGAAATGAGGGAGGTTTCACCGAGCAGCTATATATAACCGAGAGAACACGTTCAGGTTCCAGTGCGGATGAAAAGGGAATCCGGTGTAAAACCGGAACGGGCCCGCCGCTGTAATCTCTTGCCTTGTGTTAGCATAGGGAACTTTTTCGGCCACGTGAGCCACTGCGCATAGTGGGAAGGCCGCCGAAAAAGAGAGAAAGTCAGAAGACCTGCCTGAAACGTAATACTGAGTTCCCGTGGACAAGGGACTTGCTATTTCCGAGGTAATAAGGGCACCCCCGGATCAATAACTGGTCCGGGGTTTTTTCTTCCCCGGATGAATTTTCATGTGGAGGAAGAGACCATGCCGAAGTATTACAACAGCCTGCTGTGCATTTCTCTACTTGCCGTCTGCACCCCGGCCGCGGCCCAGCAAGACGATGCACCCCCGACCATGATGGACGAAGTCGTGGTCACCGAGAGCCGCATCGAGGAGCGCAAGCGAGATGTCAGCGCCAACATCACCACCATCACCCGGGAAGATATCGAGCAATCCGCCAGCCGCGATCTTGGTTCGCTCCTTGCCGAACGGGGACTCGGCCACGTCCAGAAATACCCGGGTAGTCTCACTTCCATCGGTGTTCGGGGGTTCAGAACCGATAGCCACGGTAACGATCTGCAGGGCAAGGTGCTCATCCTGCTTGACGGGCGTCGGGCCGGAACGGGAAATGCCACCAAGATACTTACCGAAAATATTGAACGCGTCGAAGTCATCCGCGGACCCGGTTCGGTGCAGTACGGCTCCGCCGGCATCGGCGGGGTGATTAACGTGATCACCAGAAAAGGCACCGACAACTCCGCCTATGTCAGGGGGGGCGGCGGCTCGTTCGGGCGCTGGGAGGCTGCCGCCGGCGGCACCGCCCTGACCAAGGGCTTTGATTTTGCCGGTGCCCTGAGTTACCTGACCTACGACGATTACGATACCGGCGGCGGCGACACCTTTGCCAATACCGGCATTGATGGCCAGTACGGGGTCAGCCTGCAGGGTGGCTACACTTTTTCCGAGCGCCATCGGCTCGGCCTGATCTTCACCGGTTTCGACGTCGACCACGCCGGTAGCCCGGGGTACCTCAGCGTCAATGACCTCGACGACTATTCCGACAAAAGCAACTATTCGCTGGACGCACGCTATACCGGGGCGACCGAGAGCGGCGCCTACCAGTGGATGGCGCGCTACTTCTTCGGTAAAGATAAAGACAAGTGGTACAATCCCACCGCCTCCAACCCGGATTTCTGGGATACCGGCATTCCCTCGGAACGCACCACCGACCAGCAGGGCGCCCAGGCTCAGATCACCGGCCTTTTCGGCATGCATACTCTGACCGCTGGTTTCGACTGGGTGGACTACAAGGTGGAAAGTTCCTTTTCACCCCAGGACAGCACCTATCATAACCCGGCCCTTTTTCTGCTCGGCAAAGGTTCATATCTTAACGATAGTCTGATTGTCAGTTTCGGTATGCGCTACGACTGGTTCAAGGTAGAGGTGAAAGAACCGCGGGGAAGGGAGGAAGATCAGACCAATTGGGCTCCCAAAATCGGCATCGCCTGGCTGCCCATGGATAATCTGAAGCTCAGGGCGCAATACGCCCAGGGCTTCATGATGCCCTCCGCCGATCAGCTGGCCATCGACTCCACCGCCTTTGGCAGGCGAACCGTCGGTAACCCCAATCTTGATCCGGAAAGCAGTAACACTTACGAGGTCGGCGCCGATTATTTTCAGTCCGGTTTTGATGGCTCTTTGACCTACTTTCACACCGATTTCAAAGACAAGATTGTCACCGATTTCCTCTCAGACGGTAGCCAGAGCTGGATAAACAGCGGTGATGCCACCATCGCCGGCTTTGAAATCGAGCTCGGTTACGACCTCGGCGTACCGATGGGGTGGCAATGGGAGGTGCGGCCCTATGTGAACGCTACCCTGTTGACCCAGCTCGAAGATGAGGAGACCGGGGAAGATCTGCTCTACATTCCCGACACCAGTCTTGCAACCGGTATCTCGGTGAGCAACGGGATGGGCACCTTCGGCCGCTTCAACGTCGCCTATTACAGTTCTCAGGATGTCCAGGATTGGGAGTCGGGCGCCTTTCCCGCCCCGATCGTCAGCCTGGACGGCTTTACCGTGGCCGATCTGGTGGGCGCCTATAAATTTTATGAAAATCCCACATACGGCGCCTTCACCCTGCGCGGCGAGATCAACAATATTTTTGATGAGGAGTACTCGTACGTAAAAGGCTACCCGATGCCCGGCATCAACTTTTATCTCGGTCTGCGCTGGGATTTCTAGGAGCGGTTTGGTGGCAGTTTCCATTACCATCATGAAACTGAGGGTTCTGTTTCACGGCCTCACTTTTTGCTCCACACCCCATCACTGACGACGGGACTATGACTTACCTATCGGACGACACAGAGTGAGGCCGCCCATGGTCATGAGAATTTTTCTTATAGTCAGTCTGCTTTTTTTGCCCGGAGCGATCTTCGGATCCGACTACCCACTTGCTTTTGTCGACTCGAGCGATACTGAAATCATCATCGACAGTCGCCCGAAGCGGGTGGTTTCCCTGGTGCCGTCGATCACCGAGATGCTTCTTGCCATCGGTGCCGAAGATACCATTGTCGGCCGTACCTACCACTCGGTGTTGCCGCATCAGGTTGCCGCCAAGCCCGTAGTCGGCGGCTTTTTCAGGCCCGATCTAAGGCGAGCGGCCGCCTTTGAGCCCGACCTCGTGTTCTACTCAACCATTCAGCAACAGGTGGGCCACGCGTTCGCGGATGATGTAACCCTGATTAACCTGTCAGCCGATTCGATAGCTGAGAGTTTCGAACATATCAGGTTGCTGGGCCGGATCTTTGATCGCCAGGCCCAGGCTGAGGCGCTGATTGCCGAACAGCAGCGGCTGCTTGATCTGATCGAGGCCAAGACTGATCCGGTGCCTGCCGCCCAGCGGCCACGGGTTGTCCGGCTGATGGGCCGCGATTCGGTTATGGCTCCGGGGGATGACTCCTTTCAAAACGAATATATCAGGCGGGCCGGCGGCATCCCGCCCACGTTTGGCCTGAACGGTTCAGTGGGAGAAGTTGATCTGGCCGACTGGCAGGCATTCAACCCCCAGGTCATCTATGGGTGCGGCGGCGATAGAGATCTCCTGAGTGTGCTGGAGCAACCCGGTTGGAAGGATGTCGAGGCGGTGCGCAACCAGCGTATCATCTTTTTTCCCTGCGATCTTACCTGCCGAGTGGCCACTCACACCGGCCATTTCGTTGCCTGGCTGGCCGCAAGGCTTCACAAAGAGCGGTTCAGCGATGTTTCCCTGCAGTTGTATGCCGACCGTGTCGTCAGCCGGGAATTTTTCGAGCTGCCCTATGAGTATGTGGAGTCGGCCCGGCTGGTGGAGAGCGATATCAGGGATTTTCGTAACAAGAGCGTACTGCTTGAGCTTGACCGGCCGATGACGGTGCTGTCCACCCTGGAGGGCTGGCGTGACAACATCCGTTTTGTCGGCAACCACTATTTTCCGCCACCCGCCTGGGGGCTCGGTCACCGGCAGGGCCTGGATGGGCTCAGGAATCGCACCCTGGCGGCCCTGGGGCTGCCACCATCCGAAACGGCCCTGCTCTTCACCGGGGCTGACATGGACAACCTCGCCATTGTCAGCCATTCTTATCGTGATATGGAGATTACCGCGCTGGTGACCGCCGGGGTGCGCGGCAACGCCGTTCGCATGGCAATCGATGAGGGACTCTACTATGAACTGGGCGATGGTAGTGGCGACAACCAGTCCGGTACCATCAATATCATGATTGTAACCAATACCACCCTCTCGCCCCGGGCCATGAGCCGGGCCCTGATCAGTGCCACCGAGGCCAAAACGGCGGCCCTGCAGGATCTGGATATTCGTTCCAGCGCCAGTGGGATGGTCAATCCGGCCACCGGCACCGGCACCGATAATATCCTCGTAGTCCAGGGCAGCGGACCGGCCATCGATGCCACCGGCGGCCACACCAGGATGGGTGAATTGATTGGTCGGGCCGTGTACGACGGCGTCCATGAGGCGGTTCTCAAACAAAACTGCCTGATCGCCCGGCGCCCCGTTTTTCAGCGTCTTGGCGAGCGCGGCATCAGCCTCCGGGAGATTGATGGTCAGTGCGGCTCAGATTCGACCGGCCAGGCAGGGCTCGAGCATCTGCTGCTTGAGCCACGCTATGAGTCGTTCATCAACAGTGCACTGGTCATCAGTGACGCCCATGAACGGGGATTGGTCGGGGATCTCTCATCATTTACCGACTGGTGCCAGGGGATTGCCGATGAAATCGCCGGCGAACCGGTGGTGTTTGCGCCGATAGACGATGATACCCTGCCCGAGACCATACGCCTGGCGTTGGGCGCCCTGACCAGCGGTCTGTGCGCACACACTGCGATAAGCCGGTAAGACGGATCTTATGCTACGCTACCTCATATTGCTCGTGTTCTTATTGGTGCCGGTCGACGCCTGGGCGACGGTCGCCCAGCGCATTGTCTCTCTGGGCCCGATCAACACCGAGAACGTGTTTCTGCTTGGCGCCGGTGACCGGCTGGTGGGCAACACCGTTTATTGCGTGAGGCCGAAGGAGGCTGCCGATATCGAGAAGGTCGGTACTGTCATGCAGGTTTCGGTTGAAAAAATCATCAGCCTGAAACCGGATATTGTCCTCACCTCCGGTCTTACCCAGCCGGATCAGCTGAAGATGCTCGAAGCCTCCGGCATTGAGCTATTGCACTTCAGGCAACCGGTTAGTTTTGCCCAGAGCTGTGAGCAGCTTCTGCTGCTCGGTGAAACCCTCGGCCTCAGGGGCCGCGCTGAGACGATCATCGCTGAGTTGGACAAGGAGATTGCCGCCATTCAGACCAGGCTTGCGGGGCTGCCCCGGCCCCGGGTACTGTTGCAGATTGGCGCCAATCCACTCTATGTGAGCGGTAACGACTCTTTTATGAGCGATTTTATCAGGCTGGGGGGTGGCACTAACCCCTTCGCTGAGCTTTCATCGGGAAGAATCAACTATGAGCGGGCCATCGCCGCCAACCCCGAGGTGATTGTTATTGCCATGATGGGTTCTGAGACGGGGATCGCCGCGGCCGAGAAAAAGAAGTGGGAGACGCTCACGGTCATCAAGGCGGTAGCGGACAACCGGGTGCACATGGTTGATCCTAATCTGGCCTGCAGCCCGTCGCCGGCAACTTTTGTCGAGGCATTGAAGATTATCGTCGGATTCATTCATCCGCAACTCTGAGCTGATAAGATGGTACGCGTCTATGAATTTTTTCTGAGCGGCGGGCCGGTGATGTGGCCGCTGCTCGCCTGTTCGCTGGTGGTGGTGACCGTGATCATCGAGCGGGTACTGTTCTGGTATGGGCTCAATGCCCGGCGTGATCGAAAATTGATGAATACAGTTCTCAGTCTGGCGGAGCAGGGTGAGTGGGAGCAGATTAAGATCCGCACCGAGGGCAACCGGGATTACGTGATCACCGTGCTGGTGGTGGGGATCCTGCATCGCGATTTCGACATGGGTGCGGCCATGGAGGCGGAGACTGAAATGGTGCTGCAGCGCATGAACCGGTTCATGCCGGTGCTTGATACGATGATTACGGTGGCCCCGCTGTTGGGCATTTTGGGCACGGTACTGGGGATCATCAGCTCGTTTAAGATGCTCGGTGCCGAAGGAATCGCCGACCCGAAACTGGTCACGGCCGGTATTGCCCAGGCGCTGGTTACCACCGCCACCGGCCTGATTATCTCAATTTCGGCGGTCATCCCGTATAACTACTTCAACACGAGAATAGACCGTGCCCTGCACGGCATCACCACCTATGCCACCAGCCTGGAGGTGGTCTATAAGAAACTGGTGAGAAGCGTCGAGTACAGACCATGAAAATCGTGCGCCGTCACGGTAAACCGGTGCGCATCGAAATGTTGCCACTGATCGATATCGTCTTTCTGCTGCTTATTTTTTTCATTTACGCGATGCTCTCCATGGCGGTTCACCGGGGGCTCGATCTTGACCTGCCGGAGTCCGCGGTTACCACGATCAGCGACCAGAGCACCTGGGCAATCTCCATCAAACGGCGTAACACGGCCATCGATATCTACCTGGAAGAACAACGCATTCAACTGGATGATCTAACCAGGATCCTGGCCGACCAGCCGGACGAGCGGAAGGTGCAACCGGTTCTGCTGTTTGCCGACGAAGAGGTCTCCTATCAACAGCTTTTCACGGTTCTGGACGCACTGCAGCAGGCGGGCTATCGGGATATATCCCTGCAGGCCAATCAGCAATGATCGATACACGGCTCTCACTGGCCTTTGTTACCGCTCTGTTTGTTCATCTGGCCGTACTGGCGTTGCCGCTGCATACGCAGTTGCCGGAAGTGACCATGCCAGGCGCGGCGGCCGTGTCGATCCGGGTGGGGGAAATCTTCCAGCGCCCTGAACAGGCGGTTGCCGATCAGAAGCCACAACCGGTTGCCGAGGCCGCCCCGGAGCCCGATCCAACACCGGTTGTGGAGACCATCACCATGGTGAAAGAGCAGGTGGCGACGGCTGCGGTGGCATCGTTCGAAGATGAACGGGCAATGGTCGAACCGATAGAAAAGAGAGAACCGAAAGTTGTCGAAATAGTCCCTGAAATTGTCCAAATAGAAGCGACCCGGCATAAGAAGCTCACCCCGGTGACGCGCCTCGTTCAATCGGAAAAAAGTGATGGCACCGCTGAATCGTCACAACCTTTGACTACGCCCGCCAATCCGGCGTCCGCACAAAAAAGTGGTGATGGGCCATCGGCGGCGCCGGCACACAGTGAATCCGCATCATCTGAAGCCGCTGCCGTCAGCGAGGCTGTACCGCTCTACCAGGACAATCCAAAGCCGGTCTACCCACCGCTTGCGCGCAAGAGGGGCTGGCAGGGCACCGTTTTGCTGGAGGTGCTGGTGGGCGCTGACGGTAATGTCGTTTCATGTGTGGTTCAACACAGCAGCGGCTATGAAGTGCTGGACAGGGCCGCGCTGCGGGCGGTGTGGCGCTGGAAGTTCTCGCCCGGCCGGGTGCACGGCGTGGCGCAGGCCATGCCCGTCACGGTTCCCGTTACATTCAACCTCGAGTGATGGAGTGGCATACATAAAACGATACAATGAGCAACCCGAGATCGTCTCCTGCGGCGCTGAGTCATATCGCGACGCTATTGATAGAGCTCAATCCGGCACAGTCTCTTGCCTTGTTGCCATAATAACGCTATGTATTTGACGGGGGATTAATTCATAACTTCGCTTTGCTGGAGCATGGTTTCCATGAATATACTCATCGCAATACAAGGATCATACGGTCAGAGAATTCTGGAGAATATAACAAAACGCTGCCCATCCGACTGGCAGATAGAGTCCGTCTTCATACCCGTGGATCTGCCCTATATTATTGACGAGCCGCGGGAGCACCTGCCTGAGTCGCTGCCGCGGGCGGATCTGCTAATCTTTTTAAGCGAGTCACAGAATGCTCCGCAATTGATTCCTGATCTCATCCCCATGACCGGGGCACAAGGGGTTATCGTCCCCATTGAGAACTCTGCATGGATGTCGTTGGGGCTCAAAGGACAGATCCGGGAAGCGCTTGACGGGATCGGTGTCGTCTCGGTGTTTCCAAAGAATTTCTGCACACTCACCGACAAGACGTATGGGTATGGCAATCGGGCCGAGCCCTATGAGAGCACAATCATCTCAGAGTTCGCCACGCACTTTGGGCGCCCTGAATTTACAATCCATGTAAACAAGGAGACGGGCATTATCGAGGATATCGAGGTGCTGCGCTGTTCTCCATGCGGCTCGACATATCACGGCGTGGAAAAGACCATCGGCAAACATGTTGATGAGGCGCTCCCCACAGCCGGACTCATCTGCATGCAGTTTCCCTGCCTCGCTTCAATGGCCATGGAGCAGATTGATAAGGGTTTCTACAACACATTGATGCATCTGTCAGGCCAGATATTCAACGAGCGAATGCTGCCCCACCTTGAACCCTATCTGTCTGAGGAAGGTAAAGCCGCTGTGGCTGATCACGAGGAACGGGAACGGTAGTTTCTCGGTACGGCAGCAGCGGGGACGTGCGCCGTCAAAACCCGCGCATGGCCTTGCCTCGTATAGTTTTTCCCGAACCCCTCGGGGAGGTGATCAGGCAGACTTGCGTGGGTGTCAGGCTATGCGGCGCTCTGCTCCTCAACCTGCCGGTGCAATTCATTGACTAAATCGGCGGGAAGGTTCAGGCGCGCCGCCAGCATGGTCAGGTAGGCCTTCTCGGCTGCGGTGTCCGGGTCGATGGCCAGTAGGGAGGCCAGATATATCTCAGCCGCAACTTCGATGCTGTCGGCCCGGCTCACGAGAGCGTCCATATCTACCGGCCGGCCCATCTCGGCCACCAGCAGGGCCTGGTCGTCGGCATTGAGCCCCAATGCCTGGATGCGCTGAAAAATTGCCTGGCTTTCCTGGGCATCCAATGTGCCGTCGGCACGGGCAGCCGCTATCATGGCTCGTACAAGGGTCAGACCCAGCGCATCCCGTCCGGCGGTGTCGTTTTCAGGCGGCAAAAAGGCGGTGCCCTCAACTTCCCGCGCCGGGGGAGCTTGCGGCAGCGACGATGATTCAATCGGTGGTGATTGCTGACCTGCGCTGTAACGCTGGTACGCGGCGTAGGCCAGTGCCCCCACGGCAGCGACTCCGCCCATTTTAAGTGTTTTCTTGCCCAGTTTGCGGCCTTCCTTGCTGGTCAGCATGCCGCTGGCCAGACCCCCCGCCAGACCACCGGCAAAGCCCCCGGCGGCGCCGCTACCAAGCAGTTGTCCGATAAGTCGGTTGAAATCTGCCATGGTTATCTCTCCTCGTTTGATCTCTTTTGTTTTACCTGCGGACTATTGTACGCAGTCTGTCTTTCTGTTTGCTGCTTATACCCAGCACGTCCAGTTCCTTTAGCAACTGTTCCCTGGTACCGTATCCCCCGACGTAGCCGTTCAGGCGGCTCACCGCTGTGGAATTGACGAAGTCCTCATGGTCGGGATAGATCGCCGTCATTTCCGTTTTTAACCCAAAATCGGTTTTGAGCATGTATTTCTGATGATAGTCTTCCGCCATCGTAAAGGATTTCACCGGGATAATCTGCGTTTCAACTGGAGAGCCGAGGCGCTGCTCCAAGGCCGATTTTGATGCCTGGGCGGCGTCTCGCTGGGCGGTATTGTGGTAAAAAACAGCATGCAGGTATTGTCGGGAATAGGGTTGTGAGGTCGGATCATGATCCTCCCAGAATATCTTCAGCAATTGTTCGTAGGAGATTATTGCGGGATCGTAGTCCAGCTGCACTGTTTCCGTATGGTCTCCCATGCTCCGGTAGGTGGGAGACGCTTTTGACCCGCCGGCATAACCAACCCTTGTTCTGATTACACCATCAACAATCCCGAACCGGGATTCAACACCCCAGAATCAGCCCAGGCCGAAGGAGGCCGTTTCGTAGCTCTCTGGTATAGTTTGGTCAATGGGAACCACTATAGACTTTGCGATTGCCGGCTTGCCTTCCGTCTCTGCTGAGTAGGCAAAGGTTGAGCCGACAATGGTGGCGAATGTGATCATGAGAAATAGTCCTGAAGTAGATGTTGTAATTTTTGTTTTTTGCATCGCATCACCTTATGGTAACCGCAGTGCTTACGCCGTGGGGCGTAGAACAGGAACATGCACTGTCTTGTTCCTAAAATAATGAGTCGGCCCGCCATAAGATCAAGCATGTACCGAAAGAGTCTGACACATTCGCTGTAACCCCTTTTATCCGGCCGCTCTACAGAGAAAATCTTTAGAGATACATAATTGATAGAGTTACGCAGACCGGTTTGGCTCAGGTTTGCCGGTGAAAAGATAGCTGAAGTGGGGCTATTGGAGAGAGGTTCTGACAAGTACCGGGAAAGAGGCTGGCTCAATTACGATCAGAAATGGTGGCAGCTCAGATTCGCTCTGAACTGCCACCATTTTTTTATTGGGCCTTAGCTTGTTCGGCAAGCGCCGCCCTGGCGGCGGCGAGTCTGGCCAGTGGCACCCGGAAGGGAGAGCACGATACATAGTTGAGCCGCAACTCATGGCAGAGGGCAATCGATTTTGCCTCTCCCCCATGTTCCCCGCAGATTCCGAGCTTGATATCCGGCCTGGTGTTTCTTCCCTTGTCCACCGCAAGCCGCATCAGTTGCCCCACGCCATCGGTATCGATAGTCTCGAAAGGGTTCTCGGGAAGAATGTCATGAACCATGTATTCGATCAGGAACCCGGACTCCGCATCATCTCGTGAAATTCCGTAGGTGGTCTGGGTCAGGTCATTGGTGCCGAAAGAGAAAAATTCGGCATACTCGGCCAGCTGATCCGCGGTCAATGCAGCCCGAGGGATCTCGATCATGGTGCCGAACTTGTAATCGATCTTGATCCCCTGCTCCTTCATCACCTTGTTTGCCTCTTCCTCGAGCAGGGCCCGCTGAAACTTCAGTTCATTCACGTGGCTGGTGAGCGGTATCATAATCTCGGGCTTCACCTCCACCCCTTCCCGGGTCACCAGACACGCCGCTTCGATAATGGCCCGCACCTGCATCCGCGGCAGTTCCGGAAAATGGTTCCCCAGCCTCACCCCGCGCAGTCCCAGCATCGGGTTGTCCTCACGCAGCACCTCTACACGATCCAGAACCTTCTCCTTGCCGCGAATCTGCTTGAGCAGATCATCTATCACATCGAGGGTGGGGGCATGTTGAAGCTGAATTTTCAAATCGGCTAACTCACGCACCAGCGACAGGTGATCCGGCAGGAATTCGTGCAGGGGTGGATCGATGAGCCGGACCACCACGGGCAGGCCGGCCATCACCCTGAACAGCCCGGTGAAATCTTCACGTTGCATGGGGAGCAATGATTGTATCGCTTCACTGCGCTGCGCCTCAAGTTCAGCGAGGATCATTTTCTGGACAAACGGTAGTCTCTCCGCCTCCATGAACATGTGCTCGGTTCGGCACAAGCCAATGCCTTCGGCGCCGTAGTCCCTCGCCCGTGAGGCATCAACCGGGTAGTCGGCATTGGCCCAGACACGGAGGGTGCGATATTCATCCGCCCAGGCCAGCAGTTTGAGCAGCCACGGATCCTTGATGTCCGGCTTCTTGGTCTCTATTTCACCCAGGAAAATTTCCCCGGTGGTCCCGTCAACGGAGATGAAATCCCCTTCTCTGATGTTCCTGTCACCGACGACGATGTGCCTTCTGGTCAGGTCGATATCCAATTCTTCAACCCCGACCACCGCGGGCGTGCCAAATTGTCGTGCAACCAGAGCGGCATGACTGGTTCTGCCGCCGCGACTGGTGACGATTCCCTGGGCGGCGAGCATGCCGTGGACATCGTCCGGCCTGGTCTCCGGGCGCACCATGATCACTTTCCGGCCATCCTGCTTGCCCCAGTTTTCGGCAATGTCGGCGTCAAGCGCTACCACGCCGACCGCCGCACCGGGAGACACATTCAGCCCCTTGGCAAGCAGCCTGTTCTGGGTGAGAGCCTCGCTGATTGCATCGCTTTCGAACTGCGGGTGAAAGAAAAAGTCGATCAGATCCGGGGTGATCCTCATCACCGCCTCTTCCCGGCTGATCAGCCCCTCCTCGGCCATCTCTATGGCAATCCGCACCGCGGCCTGCGAAGTTCGTTTCCCATCCCGAGTCTGGAGCATCCACAATTTGCCCTTTTCGATGGTAAACTCCACATCCTGCATTTCCCGATAGTGGTTTTCCAGAAGCACCGCGACCTTTTCAAACTCGGCATGAACCTCGGGCATCTCCTTTTTCAGCTCGGACAGATCCTTGGTTATCCGGATTCCGGCAACCACGTCTTCGCCCTGGGCATTGGTGAGATAGTCGCCCTCTATCCGCTTTTCCCCGGTGGTGCCGCTTCTGGTCAGGGCAACACCGGTACCACTGTCATCACCAAGGTTACCGTAAACCATGGTGACGATATTCACCGCCGTGCCGAGGTCGTGTGGAATTCCCGCGGCATTGCGGTAATCGATTGCCCGTTTCCCATTCCAGCTCATAAATACGGCCTCGATGGCCATCTGCAGCTGGGCATAGGGTTCGGTGGGGAAATGATGATGGGTATGGAAGCGAAACACATTCTTGAACTCTTCGGTAATCTCCTTCCAGTGATCACCGGTGAGTTCCGTGTCGGAGCTTGCGCCCGCTTCCCGCCGGGTCCTGGTGATGATCTCCTCAAATTTTTCATCCGGAATGTGCATGACCACGCTGCCAAACATCTGGATTAAGCGACGATAGAGGTCATAAGCTACCCGGGGATCACCGGTATTCTGGATGAGTCCTTCCACGGTTTCATCGTTCATGCCGATATTGAGCACCGTATCCATCATGCCGGGCATGGAGAACTTGGCGCCTGAACGGCAGGAGAGCAGCAGCGGGTTGCGGGGATCGCCAAAGATCTTGCCGGTCGCTTTTTCAATTTCTTCCAGCGAAGTCTGCAACTGCCCCCATAACCCATCGGGTAGCTGCTCACCCAGCGACAGATATTCGTTACACGCCTCGGTGGTGATAATGAAACCGTCCGGCACCGGGACCCCGATGCGCACCATCTCGGCGAGATTGGCGCCCTTGCCGCCCAGCAGGCCCCGCACATCCTCCCAGCTCCCCTGAACATATGCTTCAATTGCATCGAGCTCGGTAAATCGATATACCCATTTTCTGCTCATGTACGCCTCTCGGTAAAGGTTTGGTCAACGCGACCACGAGAACCTGGCAACTAACAATATATTGAATTTATTCCACCCATCAGAACCGCGCAAAACAGACAAGTATAGTAAAATAGTGCCATTTATGCACGTTTCAAACGGCACGGACTCGGGCACTTAGCCTCATGACTGGTGCACAGATGACCAGGGAATGGCCATCTCTGCCTGCGTGTCCCCTTGGCAACCCTAAAATTTACCGTCAATTTTAGGGTGATGTATGCAAGATAGAAAAGCAAATGTGCACAGCAGCATAACAGGTGGGTCCGGGACTCTGATGTTTTGGGGCGCCTATGGGACTGAGGTGGAATTCGTATGGTGGTAAGGAGACAAGCTCATCGCCGTTGAGGTAAAAAGCGGTTCCCGGTTCCGTAAAGAACATATCAAAGGACTGAAAAAATTAATGACCGCAAAAGATATACACGCCGCGTATCTCGTCTATTTAGGTGAAGAACACCTCATGATTGATGATGTCCACGTCGTTCCGGTCATGGATTTTCTGACAAAGCTCCATCAAGGAGCCATAATTCGAATTGGATAGCGGTTTGTCGGGGGAGCAAGTCTACCCTTTTGCCGTTTGTAATGATGGGCGGCCCGGCTATGGTGTGGCGGTGTTCGGGGGTTGGGCTGATATGCTTGCTACGTGCGATTTTCAGGGCAGTGAGGCGATTTACCTCCGAAAGTCATGTCCGAAAACACGCTGTGTAGTGCCGACCTTTTGAGTTGGAACACCGAATATCAACGAGTTACATGACTACAACCGGTCGAATAGCGAAAGTCGGGATAGAGGCACGGAAGGCAATGTTTGCTCGGCAAGCGCCTTTGACATGGGGGATGCCTGAAGTAAAGACGAAGACGGAGTGACGTGACGGCTACAGAAACCGGCCATTACGTCCGGCGCGCAGCCTCAATGCGATCGGCTTCGATGTAGTGTTCCAGTAATCGACGAAAGCGAGGGGATGTCGTCCTTTTGTAGTGGGCCTCTGTAACACGGCCGTCGGCGTGAATGTCATAGAGAACTCGCCGCTGTGGTTTCGTGAGCGAATGAAAGATGTCAACCCACTCCGCCGCGCCGTTGTTCTCGTGAAGTCGGCGGTGGATGATGTACTCGTTCGGCATTAGCGCAATCGTTTCGAACTCCTCTGGTGTGCGCCCGAACGCGGCTTCAAAGAACTCCAAACGCGGTGAGACCATCCCGCGCGTCGCCAACAAGATGCACTGTACGCCGCGGATGAGCTTTCGATTCCAGTTCGGCCCGACATGGCTGCGATTCCTGGCAGTGAGCGGAATGTACTTCATGGGAAATGAGTAGATCTGCGTGCCAAGCTCTTCGTTAAGTTCGCAGTTGATACGAAGGCGCTGATAAAAGTCAGACGGCGTATCGGTGTAGTTGTACAGCACGTAGTTCGAAAGGTTGAGCACTTCATGCTTTGCGGCAAGTCGAACCCGAGAGACATAGAGATCCCGCATGGATATGTGATCAAATGCGATGCGAAGCGGACGGATGGCGGTTGTCGCGAGCAATGCCATCTTCTTGTCCGTTAGTTTCCGCGCGTCGACGCCCTGGTTGAAATCGACGCGGCGCATGCGACCGTTAAGCGTTGCACCTCGCTCAAAGCCGAGATGCCGAATATCGCCGATGATCCGCTTGAACGAGCGTGATGCCAGAACGTTGTTGTCGAGTAGTATCAAGTCCTGTTTGGGGCCATAGACATCTTCGATGCCCTTGACCTGTCTGGGCAGTGGGCAGTAATGACGGAACGTTGGCTCGATTTTGTTGACAGCACAGAAACCACAGCGATTAGGGCAGCCCCTCGTGGCATAGGCGATGTAGGCGTCCCGCACCGGATACTCGTACTCGATTGATTCTAATATCTGGTAGTCGGGAATCAACCCATCGACGACAACCGTGCTGTCCGAATCTAGTATCCCGGGGCGGTCGAGGAGTCCTGGGAGTACACGCACACCCGTGGCTTTCTCAATGTCAGATTGCAGAAGGGTCGCCATCACGCCGCCAACGATTAGATTTTCTGGCGAACGGACAGCCCTCAGATAGTATTTGACGGTCTGCATCGTGGCAGACCAGAAGAACGTGAACAGAGTACTCACGTAGATCCGGTCCCAAGTAGTCTCACGGAAAGAAGCCACGCAGCCCTTGACGAAATGCACCTCGTCCCCCATCAGCTTGTGGTAGGATGAGAGCTTCATCAACCCAAGTGGCGGGTATTTGTTCTTATAGCCAGGCTCAACAAGCAGAACTCTTCTCATCACGGACCGTCGCTATTCTCCCGCCTTCTCGTAGACGTACGCCAACAGGACTTTCGGAAGGTCTCCCGAGCAGCTTGGGTCTAACCGCAACTCTTCGCCACGTTCGATCGTGTAGTCGGACAGAACGTCATCCATCAGAATGTCCATGCCCGCATTCGCGTACTCCTCCATGATTGCTACGACCTTCTTGTCTTCAGCGATTGCCGAAAAGTCCATGTTGTTGGCGTCTATTAGCATCGCGTAGAAGTTGGCGTATTCTTCCGGGGTGATCGTGCTTGACCAGAAACGGTCGTCGCCATCGCGTCCGAGGGGTTTGCGCTTACCTCTGCGATACCCCAGACATGCGCACAAGAAGAACATCTCGTGCATGTCCTTGACGGCAAAGTTCTTGAAGTCGTTATAGAGTCCCCTGTGATGCCTGTCCGTGCGGACACGTATGTCACCGGCCATGTTCATATCTATTCTGCCTCCGCTTCTTCACGCAACAGGCCATCAGCCTGCTTGACGTCCAAACGTTCAACCTTGGTGCTGCCAGCGCCCTTCCCCCGTAGGACGTAGAAGTGCGTCCATTTGTCGGTGTTTCGCAACATCTGGGCTTCGAATCGGCCAAACTCAGTGTCTGTCGCGAGCAGAATCCACTGCGTACACCAACCCGGAACACTTTCCAGCAGGTTTCGGCGATGCTCATGCGAGAGCCGGCCAAATGGTGTGTCCATAAACAACGGCATCTCCAGGACGTCAGCGCCGGCCGCCGCTTTTGCCAGTGCTGCGATAAACGCGATAGACATAATCTGCCGCTGTCCTGCCGAGATGTTGGCAAGGAAGGGTTTTCCCCAGCGATCAAAGACTTGAATGCTGTAGTCTTGGTCCACGACAATATCTCGCAACGTTTTGTTGCCTTCGTCGTCCAGCAGCTGGCGGAAGTATTTCGTGGCATTCGTGCCGATGAGGTCGCGGGTCTCTCCCGTGAATTCGCTATGGATTTCCTTAAACGCGTCATGGGCTGCTGTGGCAAGAGCCGCGCGTTTTGACATCTCGTCACGAATGCCTTGTTCGCGCTCAATATCCTTGCGCTGCTGTGTCAGGCGTCCCTTTTCCTCTTCAAGTACGACAAGTTCCTCTTTGATCTGCTCCTGCTCCTCTTCCAGCTTAATGATTTTGCGCTCAATTTGGTGCCGGTGTTTCTCCAGGTGGGCGGCGTCAGCTCTCTCAGAAGAACCGATCTTCTCCCTCAAGTCGTCGAGCTTCCGTCGAGTAACCTGTAGATCGTTCTTTGTGACAGCGAATTTCTGGAGTGTCGTCTCAGCTGCTACACCGATGTCTTCATAGTGTCCGCGAACCCCGCTGAGGTAGCGCCACAAGTTCAGCATGGAATCCTCGGTGAGGATGTCTGTCGTCTTGTCGCGCCACTGCAAGATGCTGCGATGTGCATCCGTCCCTGGTTCGATGTTCGTGCCGCAGATACACTTCTTCTCGGCGATTATCCGATCAATTAGATCTCTTCTGATCTCGGACGGGATCTCGTGGCGCTGCTTTCGCTTGTCAATGTGCCGGAATACCTTGTCGGCAGTCTTCCGCACGAGAAGCAAGGCTGTACGCCCCGTCCTGTTTTTCATCTCCTGGAGAAGTTCCTGGAGTTGCTCCTGAAGGTCGCCTTCTTTGTCCTCCAATGCAGACCGCTCGGCAAGCAAGTCACGAATCTCCCGGATCTTCTCCAACTCGACATCGACTTTCTTCTTCTCCTGAGTTGCATGTTGGAGCTCTTCGTCGATTGCAGAGGACCTGCCGTCAAGCTCTGTAACGCGTTCGTCGTTCTCTCGAAGCTGCTTGATGACACGGGCCAACTCTCCCGTCGCGCGAGTCTCCAGTTCACCGTCAAGGTACCGTCGAAGCCGGCCTGCTGCGCGCATCGCGGTCTCAAGCACGTCGATATCCAAGAGCCTCCGAACACCTACGGAAATCTCGCGTCGCTGCTCGCTGCTCGCACGCGTCAGACGTTCGATCTTCTCCCCATCAAAAAGGAAGTACTCTCGTAGACCACGGTCGAGAATGCCGCCGATCACCGAACTGATTTCACTGGGGTCTCTCGACGTTGTAGCATTCCCCACTTCATCTTGGGTCACGAGCCGAACACCGCTGTCTTCTTGGACCACGCTACCTTCATCGAGAAGACCCAAGAGTGACCGTTCGAGCTGGTATGAGAACTTCCCATGAGAAAAATTGAGCGACACACGCGATTCGACGGGTTTCTTGTCGCCCGCGCGGCTTTCCATGGCGGGATAGTTGACCAAGTACAATTCACGATCATCAACCTGTGCATCCTGCGAAAGCTGTTTCTCTCCATACAGGCAGAAGAGCAACGCGCGATAGATGCCGGTCTTGCCCCGGCCGTTCTCGCCAAAGACCACCGTAACGTTGCCGTCTTCGCCGTGGGCAAAACTGAGGGTGTGTTTTCCCCGGAACTGGCGGAAGTTGTCCAGAGTCATTTCGTGGAGGATCATTGTGAGTCCTCCTTGTCTTTGATGACTCGCCTTACGACGCCCTTCAGTTCCTCTGCGACCGAGGACTCCGGCATTGTTTCGGCAAGCTCCAGTGCTCGGGTCGCCAACGTCTGAACGTCTTCAGGATACTGGCGCAGTTTCTTACGTATAAGTTCGTGTTTCTCTGCCATACTCAGCTCCTATCCTTGATTTCGACTGATTCCATAACCTGGTGATAGATATCCCACGGCTTTAGATCGAGAAGATGAAGCATTTCGAAAGCGTCGAGGATGTCGCGAAGTGTCGCGCGCGCCTCAAACTCATTCGAGGCGCTGGCAGCAAATTCGGCGAATCTGGGCATCTCGCGTCTGAGAAGGCTAAGGTCGGCCTCCCGACGGAGATGCGCATGTTCAGTGGTGGGCACAACGACAAAATCCAAAACATCCGCGTGGGTCTTGCCCTTTGCCTTTCGGAGAATACGGCCCCTGCGCTGAACAAACTCCTTTGGATTGGTTGTGCTCGCAAGGAAGAACGCCGTCTTGGTGGCAGGTATATCGACGCCCTCGTCCAGGCAGTGGATCGCGACCAGCACCTGAATGTCCCCATCGGCGAACTGGCAGAGCACCTTCTGTCTGTTATCCAAGGTAACTGTGTGAACGAACTCGTGGCAGCGGAGCCCCAGTGAGGCCACTGCGGAAAGAACGGCGCTGTGTGTCCCTGGTGCACAGTAGACGAGAACATGCTTCAATTCAGTGCCAGAAACCTCGCTGCCCCTCATCAGCGCACGCAGTTTGTTCAGAAGAAGTGGTAGCTTGTTTTCGGCGGCAGAAACAAGCTGAGCCCGGCGCAAGAGGAGCTTCTTGAGGCGCTCTTCAAGGCCGGGCTCACGCTCAAAGTCACGGCAAGACAACGCGGCGATACTCCTCGACAGATCCTCGTATGCATCCATTTCCCGGTTGGTAAAGTGCGTCAGTATCGGCAAATACCGGTATGGCGTCAGAGCTGTTCCTATGGCTTGGTCCAACGGGTATTCGAAGCAGATACCGCTAAAGAAAGACAAGAGCGCATTGGTCCCTTCTTCGTCATACCAGCGACGTGGCGTGGCTGAGAGGCCGAGGCGCATGTCCACAAAAGGAACGAGTGCATTTCGCAGGCGCGGTGCGCCAAGTCCATGCACTTCGTCAGCAATCACTAGGGTAGTTTCCGGAGACAAACCGGCGACTGCCTTCGCGAAGCGGTCCGTGGAAGCCGTCTGATGGACGGCAAGAATGCACATGCTCGGCAGGGCTCCAAGCCGGAAATCCTGCTTCTTTGACCGGACTTCTTTTGGCCAGTCTGGGTGATTTCCACTGCACAATATCGGAAAGAATCCGAACTCTTCGCAATGCTGCCGCCACTGCTCCAGAAGATGAAGATATGGAACAAGCACAATCACTGCGATGCGTTCAAGCGCCACACTTCTGTCCATGGCAGCGGCAAGAGCCGTGAATGTCTTTCCCGTGCCGGTGGCCATCTCAAAGATACCTCGGCAGTTCTGCGTCTTCCAAGCAGTGATCGCTTCTTGCTGGTATGGACGCAGGCGAATGCCCTGCTCTGGCTGAGACGTTTCGACGGATGGGGTTGAAACTGGATTGTGGCATGAGGAATACGGACGTGAGCCCGTTCGCAAGCGGACGATCTGATCACGTATGGCAGCGGGAAGCGGAAGGACCTGGAACTGGGTGTTGCCATGCAACCACAATTTCGCCAAGCGAGCACGATGCTGCTCTACATAGGGACGTTGTCCATCGTTCCAAGAAGTAAAGACAGAGAACGCTTCGCCATTCAATGAGCCCTTCGCCGAGTCGTTGAAGGAGCCGTGGATTGCCACAACATCATCGCTTGAATCAGCAAATACGCCCACTTTGTCGTGATAGTCGCCGCCCGTCCTAAAGTCACGCGGTATAGCAAAGCGAAACTCCAGAATGCCGTCTGCCACCATCCACGCGAGCACATCCAGGGTATCGCGCGACAGAGCTCGCGGGAGATCGGAAACCTGTTCACGAAGGACGTCCCGAAGCGCTGCATCCCGCTTCGCCGCGTCTCCGACTTGAAGCGCATCCCAGTCATTTCTTTCCATGATTGGCGAGGTCACTATGCGGGCACTGCCACTGTTGCCAACCAACGACACGATGCCGGCACAAGCGGTCCTCAACCAGCCTGATGTGAAGAATCCAACTCCTCTCCAGTATTCCTGCGATTGCGCGAGCAAGGGTGCTATTAGGTCAAGCACGAGGTCACACTCTGCGCTGTCGTATACCGGCATGAGATTCAGATCTCTAAGCATTTACGAGCAGCTCCTTTAGTGCGATTTCGCCATTTTGAATCACCACTTTGTTCCCTGGACTCAACATTGTTGGCGTCAATCGCTTCTTGATAATGCCGGACTGAACAAGGGCATCTTCGAAAGCGGAACGGTTCGCGGCTCCGCCCCATTCAGCGTCCAGCAGCAATGCGACTAGGTCCTGTAAGGTGTGGAGCTCTAAATCGTTTTCCCGGGGCAGATACACTTCCCGAGAGTTACCGAGGACGAGAAAGCGTTCGCCCTTTGTCAGTAGGTCCGCGATGAGTGGGCGAGACCAGTGAAGACCCGACGGAAGAGCGGGCAACGAAGCCATCTCCAGCAGATGAGAAATGCGTGCGAAATGCCGGCCCGCCTTTCTGGCTGCGTTGAAAGCTTTGGCGGCTTGACACTCAAGTTCTCCTTGTTTCACTTGATTCCAGCCAAGGGCGTCCATATGGACAACGCAACCCGGATGGTACAGACAGACATCGGGTTCCCGCACAACGGAGTAAATCTGTTGCTCTTTGTATCCGAGCCGCTTCACGAGCTGTTCTTCAAGCGTCTCGTATGTACATGGCGCATGAGCGACGCGCACGAAATCAAGAACACGCATGCGGATGGTTTGCCTGCCGCTCTCCTCCTTTTCAGAGCGACAGGCTATGCGTGGATACCTAGTGAGAGAGAAGGCATCGGGTGCGAAAGCCTGAAGGATCGAGTACAGCATCACGGATCCATCAATGCTCGCGGCCAGGCACGTGACCCGTTTGTCGCAGTAAACCTTATCGACCGAGCAGTGGCCTTCTTGCACCAAGAGTTGCTCGGTATGCTGAACGATCGTTTGAAGGAAAGATTCATCCAGTTCGAAGTTATCGAGATGGATATAGCCCCATCCGGCCGTACGGATGACGTTTGTGATGCGCTGACTGAGTTGGCCGAACTGGTAGTCCTTCAAGAACAGCCGATTGACGGCAAAATCTCGGAATTCGTCTTGAGAAACAGGACCGCCGGCATCCCGTAGGAAAGTCTCCAGTGCAAGCAACATAGGAAGGCGCTCTGTGAACCCCTCTCTTCTGTAGACACATGGCAGCCGTGGATAAACCAAATCAGGGTGCGCTGACCGACGAAGGCAGGAGTAGAGCGCAACATCTGAAGGAAACCCGGCCCTCGTGCAGCGACTATGGAAGCGAAGAAATGCACCGTTGACGGACACGAAGGGGACTTCATCGTCGAGCATTTCCAGAAGCCATTCCTCAACATCGTGGATCAGGCTCAGAGGCACTACGATATTGTCATGGTGCACGAATGTGCCGAGATCCCAAAGGAGGAGATGCTTAGCCCGATCGAGCGTCGCGTGCGTGTTATTGTCGGTGAAGCCTGAACGCCACTTGCGGATCTCGGAAGCAACCTCAGAGAAGTGGGCGGGGCGCCCCATTTGCTGAAGCACGGTTTCCGTCATCTGTACGATGTTGCCGAAGCGCAGCTTCCAGAGGTCGGCGGAATAGACGCGGTCTTCTTCTGTCTTCATCGAGCACTTTGCTGCCTTGAGGACGGCATTCAGCGCTGGATCGGAGAGGGCTTGAGGTGTTTGGGGCGCGCCGTAGCTGTGGCTCTTGGCAAGCAGCGCGGATTTCAGTGCTGCGCGGCTGATACTCCACAGGCGGTCAGAGTGCCGTTCGTTGGCCTTGTCGAGCGCAGTGTGTTCGAGGATGTCGGCTAGGCGACGAGTATTCTCTCCACAATCTTTGTGACTAACGACACCATCCTGGTTAAGCTGGAGACCAGCCCCTTCCCACTCAGAAAGTGTTGCCATAAATTCAACAAGACCGTATGCAAACCGCATCTGTTCGGACTGCTCTCCTTTGCAGAGGAGTTCCCTGGTCAGCGTCTTGATCTCCAGCATCCCGCCATAGTGCTGGACTAGATGAGCCGCTTTTTCGATGAGCGGGCGCAGACGTTGTTGCTGATGTGGGGCCATCGCGCGTTCTTCAACGGCCTTGTCCATCTGGCGTGCTCGCTCACGAGTAACGCCTCCCACTTGCTCACCGACCAGGTCCAAAGTCATTGGGGCGAAACCGAGCATGCCCTTGCGAAGAAGGAAGGCACGTTCTTGCCGTTTGGAGCGGGCCAAGCTGTGAACCCAGCGTCGCAACCACACTGCGGGTTGCGCAGTGTCGGCGAGAAAGTCATCGGTGTCCGACGAAGAATGCTGTGGAACCGAACTGCCCAAGAGGCAAGGCGCGGAAACCAATTCGGAGGGGTCGAAGAGCCCCGAATTGTCTGCGAGGCTCGCCGCGTAGGTTTGGAGATGACTCTGGATGCTCTGTATTTCTCTGACCGTCTTGCGCCCACAATTACGACACTTGAGCATTGGGCCATCTTCCAGCAGCATAAAAGCCTTGAGCGTGGTGACCTGCATGTCCTCCAAGACATGATTTGCGCGAACACTCAGCACGGCCCTGATTGCATCAAGAACTTCACTGGGGGTATTGTCGAAAGAGGGAGTCGGGCGCTGGTTATCCGGCGTTGAACTGGCATGAGGTCCCCGGAGGGTCGCCTGAAACGCTTCGATTTCTGCGCTGGTCTTCTTTCCGCAACTCCATGCGCCGGCAAGTTGGTCATGGGTTAAATGGAGAAGCGAATCACAGTCTTCGACACCGAGAGCCGTCAGAACATTACGAGCCCGAACGGAAAGACCATCGAAAAGATGGTCCGGGTCGATAGGTTCGCAACGGTCTTGCTTTCGAGCAACCTCGCGCCGTTTTCTATTGCTGCGACGTGTCATTCTGGCGACCTGCCACTGTCGTTCACTGGCGAGAGGCCGGCTTTTCCGGCTTCGACCCATTCGTCAATTTGGTTCTTCTTGAACTTCCACAGTCGGCCGACCTTGTGGGCCGGCATGTTTTTGCGCTCAATCCACTTGCGGTGATAAGTCATCGCTTTGTTACCCTCTCCTGACTTTTCCAGAGGTTTTTCCCTAGCAGGCCTCAAACACTGTGAACCTACCTTGTACCAACCGCCGTTTCAAGAAATTTGACCTTTCCCAACGGTGCTCCCCAGCACATTCAAGGGAAATGGATGCTTCTTACCACTACTTCTGCCAATTTTGACACACGCATCCATTAGCGGACATTGCCCTTTTATACTGAAGTTCCTCGATTAATAAGTAATTTTCCCTATTAATTACATGAATATAGCCATCACATCAAGTGCACGGTTTTTTCTACACCTGGATTTTCTTTACCAACTCAAAAGCCCTGAGTTGATACTCCGATGGGTACGTATCTATGGTGAAGGTATCGGTGTCTAGATCATCTTTTTTTCGACACGTGTTTCGCACTGTAAGCGGCGATCTCAAAGTGTAGTTGAACCGGCGGCTTGACCAACTAAAGATGACCAACTATAGTGCAACAAAAAGGAGGTGTCTGATGATTCAGCTAAATATAGCGGATGCAAAGGCGAATTTTTCTAAGCTTGTCGATAAAGCGTTATTGGGTGAAGAGGTCATTATTGCCCGGGACAACAAACCACTGGTTAAGCTGGTTCCCATCGAAGTTGTGCAAAAAGTCAGAAAGCCGGGATCCGGCAAAGGCCTGGTGCTGAAAATGTCCGATGATTTTGATATGCCTATTGATGACATGAAGGAATATATGTGAAGCGGTATTTACTTGATACCCACACTTTTATCTGGTGGATTGAAGATTCGCCGCGATTGTCGGATAGTGTAAGAGAGATCATCGGTGACTCAGAAAATGAGTGCTGGTTCAGCCTGGTATCAGCGTGGGAGATGGCAATAAAAATCTCTCTTGAGAGGCTGAAACTGGCAATTCCTTTAAAACGGTATATTCCTGAGCACAGTGCCGCGAACAACTTTAACGTGCTGGCTATAGACTTTCGCCATATCACAAAAGTCGCACACCTTCCTTTCCAGCACAGAGACCCTTTTGATCGGTTGCTCATTGCTCAGGCCATGACTGAGAAAATGGTCATACTCTCCGCCGACCCAGCACTGGATGGATATGCAATAGAAAGAGTGTGGTAAGTTTGGCGGGTATCCTTCACCGCCAAACTGTTCTCGGCGTGAAGTTCGGGCATCAGCATCTGGTGGAACTATTCTACCCGGGAAGAAATTTTTCACGGCTCTGGTTGTCTATCTGATGGATGAGTGCGTTCATAGACCAACCGAATTTACGGGTCATGCGATTTGTTTTTTCAGGAAAAGTCCGAGGCATGAGAAAGCAGGGGAAATAGGCAGAAAATAGTTACCTGATTTCTCATCTGAGTTTCATGGCATATCGTTCTGTTCTTATGAGAACCTTGCAAAATGGCTTTTTCGTCCAATCTTAGCGTTGCACGAAAAATGTTATCCTGGCAATATCAATCATATGCCTGCGGCAGCATAATCCGCGTGCCTCGATCTTGCACGATAATTATCTTCTTCAAGGTTCCCTGAAGTCTGCTTGGAAGTATCTAGTTCATTAGTGTTTTCGCTATCCACTGATCCGCGCCTATCGCTCTGCTGCCTCATGGATTGCGGCAGGGTTGATGGCTTCCATTTCGCTGCGTGATAGCGGCCCTCGTCGGAATAGACTGTGCATTAGAAAATTCTGCCGGCACATCCAGATGGTTCTTGATTTTGCTGAGAAAGGACGGTATGTTGGTGCAGCCATAAAGTAGATTCATGGAGGCATATGTATGAGTCAAATCACGATACGGCAGATTCCGGATAATATCGATAACCGAATTCGCCAGCTCTCAAGGGAGCACAAGCGAAGTCTCAACAAGACCATTATTGCATTGCTTGAAGAAGCACTTGGGATTTCTGAAAACCCTCGGAGAAAAAGAGATCTTTCACAACTCGCTGGGACATGGGACGACGAGTATTGCGCGGAGTTTGAGAGAAATATCGCTCATTTTGATACTATCGATCCAGAGATCTGGAAAGTATGAACATCTGCATCGATACAAATATCTATTCAGCCTTCAAAAAAGGAGATAAACAGATCACGGAATTGCTGGAAACCTGCGACCGGATTTTTATACCAGCGGTTGTGCTTGGGGAACTTTATGCTGGGTTCTATCTGGGCTCCAGGCTCAAAGAAAACCTCAGGGAACTGGAACTTTTTCTAACCCAGCCTGATGTCACGATCATTAATTCGGACAGAGATATTGCAGATAACTACGGTCATCTGTTCAGTAATCTTAAAGAACAAGGTACGCCGATCCCGACCAATGATGTATGGATTGCCGCCGCTGCCATGAAAGTTGGCGCGAAGCTGGCAACATTCGACTCCCACTTCAATGCTGTACAGGGAGTCGTAAAAGTCGTTCTGTGAGTATAATCAATTGGTTATTGCCGTTGAATGTATCGGGATTGGCTGATTTCCCCTTAGCCAATTATCTATTTCATAGAGCCTCTTGCAAAAGTCTGATTTTACCGAAACTCAAGAGTTTTGCAGTTTTAACAGTTGATCGGCAAAAAGTGATATGACACCAAACATAAGGTGAGACATCACCTTCTTTACACCTCTTACCATCACATTCCGGCCGCCAAATTTTCCCTTCAAACGACCGCTCGATTTAGAATGAAGTCAATATTTGTCAGTAGAAGAGTTGAGACCAGCATCAAAGAACTCAGGAAAACCGGCAAAACGGGAATAAATCTGGCCGACAAAGCAGAGAAGGTCATCGACATCCTTGCCTCTGGAGCCGCTCAGAATTCGAGTGCCATGATCGGTACTACCACCAAATATGGGGAAAAGCGGATACAGAAATGTCAGAAATATGATTTAGGGTGCGGCTACCGGCTCGTTACGGTGCACCAGGGTGAAACACTCTTTATTCCATTTTTGGGAACCCATGATAACTGCCAGCGGTGGTTGGCTAATAATCACCTCAACAATCTTGCCGCGGGATCAGGGAGAAGCATCTCGATACCCGATATGAATCAAATGGAAAAAAGTTCCCAAGAGAGTGCGTGTGATACTTATAGCGCGGATGATAACCAATTTGACTACTTAACGGACGAGGACCTGCGGTTTGTTTTTTCAGGAATAGTCCGAGGTATGAGAAAGCAGGGGAAATAGGCAGGAAATTGTTTCCTCATAGTTTGGATAAACCCATATGGTATGACAATCGACAATCGAATTCTCGCCAACGCCAACTCTCAAGGGAACCATTAAGCCTCAAAGAGAAGGGTTTTCCGATCTGATTATCACTGTCCTTTGTACAATGTAATGGGAATTACCTTGTGAAAATTATGGAAATCTCTGTCCGTGGTGAAAATTGGAGCATTAACTCGATGGGCCACCGCACAAATAAGAAAGTCGATATGGGAGCCCTGGATTCCTTTCTTTCGACAGGTGTTACTGAACTCGGCGGCACGCACGTAATCTGAATCCGCTATTGCGGTGTTCTCAAAATAGGATAGTTTTTCTCTTATCTTCTCAAACTTTTTCACGTCACTGTAGCCGGACAGAATTTCCTGCCTGATCGGGCCGATAATAAGCGCCCGCTGATCTTCAATAAGGGAGATTAATTGCCGTATTTCTCCTTCGTACTTTTCATTGCCGGACCGAAATGCGTAAGACCAGATTGGGGTGTCGATAAGGACTTTCAACGGCTCCTTCCCGATTTGTAGTCATAGTCCGGGTCTGGATCCATTTTTCCGAAAAGAGTTGTTATTTCGAGTTGTTTTCTTCGATTGACAAACTCCTTGAGAGCAAGATTTACGGTGTCTTTCTTGGTTTTTAACCCACCGATTTTGAGAGCCTCATGTAACAGGCTATCATCAATTGCTAAATTAGTTGCCATAATACACCCTTGATTATTTTACACATAGTATTACACATTTAATTGTGTGTCAATGGTTGAAAATATGTAGGTATATCCCTTGCATACCGACGTGGCTCATGGTATTGCCACCACTTCCCTACACGTTGATGCCAAAAAGAAAAATAATCGCTATTCCGGCTGCCAGGCTTGCGATCCGTGGTGCGATTGACACGGCAGAGAGCAGACTTTTGCTGACCAGCCAGAGTCCCAGGCTGATTTTGGCACCTGCCGCCAGCGCCGGCAGTGTGTGTGAGGCGGGCTGGAGGAGGGCCGGATTGGCGACAAAGGCAAGGGGAACCAGATAAAGTCCCAGGCCAATACGCATGGACAGGGTCGCCACCGGCAGCCATGGCGCTTGCGCCATGCCCGCCGCGATAAACACGGTGCCGCAGACGGGCGGGGTGATGGTTGACAGCAGGGCATACCAGAACACAAAGAGATGGGACTGCAAGGGGGAGAGGCCCATGGTCTGCAATACCGGTCCGGCAACCGAGACGCAGATGATGTAGGCCGCGGTGGTGGGCACCTCCATGCCCAGAATCAGGCAGGCAAGCGCGGTGAGAAGCAGGGCCACCCATAGTTTTCCGCCGGAAAGGCCAAGGATGACCGAGGTTACCTTTACCCCGAGGCCGGTCATGTGCAACACTCCGATAATGATACCGGCGCAGATGATGATGGAGGCGATCATGCCAATCTGTTGCGCCGCTGAGATAATGCCACTGCCCAGTCTCCTGGCAAACCGTGACATTGAGAACGTATAGTGTTCATCGGTAAGCAGCAGGGCGGTGGCGGCAAAAATGGCGATACCGGCAGCAAATTGAGGCGTATACGAGGTGAAAAAGAGAATCAGCAGTAAGAGCGAAAAAGGAATCAGGAAAAAGGGCGAAAGACGCAGCACCCTGGCCGTGGTGGGGATATCTTCATCGGCCATTTTCTTGAGGCCGTGTCGTCTTGCATACATATCGACACCCACCCAGGCCGTGAAAAAGAAAAGCAAAGCCGGCAGCAGCGCCGCCTCGACGATGGTGAGATAGGGCGCCCGCAGCAGTTCCATCATGACAAAGGCTCCCGCCCCCATCAGAGGCGGCATGATCTGCCCGCCGCTTGATGCCACCGCCTCAACCGCCGCCGCGAATACGGGACGATAGCCCAGTCTTTTCATGGTCGGCAGAGTAATTGCCCCGGTGGAGGCGACATTTGCCGAGGCGGAACCAGATATCGAGCCGAAAAATGCCGATGAAAGCACCGAGACCTTGGCGGCGCCGGCCCGGTATCTGCCGGCCAGCCGGGTCGCCAGGGACATGAACGAGGTGCCGCCGTCACCGGCGCCGATCATCGCCCCAAGGATGACGAACACCGCCACCACATTCACCGATACCCCGGTGAGCGATCCCCAGATACCGCCCTCGGCAATGACCATGGTGCCGAGAATGGAACCGACCGGTATGCCGGGATGGCCGAATTCGCCAGGCAGATATTGACCGAAAAAGGCGTAGCTCAGGGCAATCAGGGCAACCGCCGGAAGCGCCGCTTTCACCGCCCGTCGTGCCATTTCCAGAACGACGGCAATGAGGATGACGGCGAGTAGATACTGCTGAACTCCCTCAATAAATCCATACTGATCGCCCAGTTCATTGTGATACATGGCGATGTAGAGGCAACAGATTATGCCGGCGGCGCCAAGAAGTGCTCCCGCTATGCGTGCGGCCGGCGAGCCCCCGCTCTGGTCAAAAAAAACCCAGGGCAGGGCAAGGGCGAGGTGAATGGGCCTGCTGACAAGATTGGGGATGAGGCCGGAAAAGATCAGATAGAGATGGAAGCTGACAGAGGCGGCCGCCAGCAGCAAGCGCACCCATCGCCAGATGGTTCCAGATTCTCCACTCACTCCGGCCTCTCATCCCACCTGGTTATTGCAGTGCTTGGGGGATGGAAATACCGGCTTCCTGGTAATATTTCAGGGCGCCGGGATGCAGGGGGGCGCCAAGGGTGGCCAGCCCATCTGGACTTACCCCACCCCACCAGGGATTGTCCTGGGCCATCTCCGCCTTCTGCTCCCAGAAGGTTTTGGTCAACTGATAGGCGGTGTCCTCATCAACTGAGGAGAGCGTATAGGTTCCCACCGGCAGAGAGGTGGTGGTGATATCAGTGTCCACGCCGGGGTAAGTGCCGGCCGGAATGACCAGCTTGGTCCGCTTGGTCAGGGCCACCTGCTCGGGGCTCATGTCAAGCAGTTTAATCGAAACGCCGGCGGCTGCTTCCAATACGTTTGGTGCCGGATATGAGCCGGAGGTGGCAAAGCCGTCTATCTGGCCGTTTTTCAGCGCCGGCACGGCGGCGGCCAGCTCAACATCGATGAGATCCACCGTCTCGGCCAGGCCGAAAAGCTCCATGTACTTGGCGGCCTCGCTGGCACCGAAACTGCCTTTGCCGGTGAGCAGCTTTTTGCCGGCGAGATCAGCAAAGGAATTGATCTCTCTGTCACTGCGCACGACAAAATGCATGGTCAGCGAAGGAATGACGAAGAGCGAGCGGATCTCCTGATAATTTGGGCTGGCGTCGGAAAACATTTTTTCCCCGGAACGAGCAAGGCCGATCAGCGAGGGAGGGGAGGTGAATACGTAGTTGCCGCTCCGTTTGGCCGCCTCTTTGACGTTTTGCACCGAGCCCTGGCTTTCTTCCACCGTTACGATAATAGCGCCGTCCGAGCCCTTTTTCATGGCCTCGGCAACCTGCACGGCCATCTGATAGTATGACGATGTCGATTTTGCCGACTTGTAGGTGACCCGGGTTTCAGCCGCGGCATCGCGTGACGGGGCGACCGCCAGAACACCTACCGCCAAACCCCAGAGCAGCAGGGTGGACAGCAGACGTGGCCGTTTGCCGTAGTTTTTCCTTACGGGCAGAGCAGCCCCGATCGATTGTTTTTTCATAACGTTCTCCTTGTTAGAAATTGATATATGGACAACAGTGCATGACTCCACCACAACACTCAATCGGTAACTCATATTGCAAGTACGTCAAGCAGACTGGTCTCATCAACTTTTGTCAATACAGAGATATCTTTTGGTGTTGAACAGAACCACAGGACAGACCGGTTGGTGCTAACTTTTTGTAGAAAGGGTTGGTGTGAGCATGCCCTAAAGTGATAGGAAGACCCAGAGTTTTAAGTCAGGTATCCCAGCAGGAACAGGGGAAGCCTTCCTTTTTCAGGCACGGGGTTGTGCATGAACACGATTTTGCGATCAATCTTCACCCCTTTAAATTGCTGTCGGCCCTTACTGGGACCGCCGATTTCAACGGCAAGTTTCGTGGTGGCCTCCTCAATCAGGTAGTCCGGTGTTTTGGCGCCCCGAGTGCTCTTTAAATACTGAAACCGGATATCGGCCTGCTTCATGGCCTCCACGAAGTAATCCTCGCGTAACCCGCCCACGGCGTCTTCAAAATCCCGGTAAATTAGTCGGTTTGGTGGGGTCATGAGGACCTTCGGCTCGCGCAGGACATTGGTACCCGCCGGAAAGACCTGGTGCAGGAGAAACGCCTTCTCGAGATAATCGACGTATTGCTGCGCCTTGTATTTCGTGATGCCGAGGTTTTTGGACAAACTCGAGTAGTTGATGCCGTCAACCGCGGAACGTCCGACAAATCGGAGCATGCGCCGGATCGTCTCCAGTTCATCAACAACCAGGCGAACCACCGAAGGGATGTCACGAGTGATGACTTTTTCAAGAATGCGCTCAAGAAAATAAAACGGTTCAGGCTCGTCGATTGAGAATGGAAGTATGCCCCCTTTCAGATAGTCGTCAAAGAATCGTCCCGCACGGAGGTGGTCCTGCGTCCACTGACCTTCGATTATGTGCACTAATTCAAGATGAGGGAGGGAGATATCTTGAGTGAACGTCAGGTATTCTCGAAAAGAGAAGCCATGAAGATTTATCAGCCGCACACGGCGAGAGAGATCGTGGGAGGAAGCCTGCATGGCAATCGCCACGGAACTTGAAAACAGGATGCGTACATCGGTAAAGTCATAAAGGCGTTTCAGCAGGGCGGTGGGATCCGGGAGGAAGTGGATTTCATCCAGAAGGAATGTCCGAAAACCATAATGCTGGTTTAGTTTCTGGATAAGCCCCCAGGGGTCATCATCCTGGTCGAGAGTATCCGCCGACAGGTAAAACGCATCGTCATATTCGAATGCGTACTGACGGAGCAACACAGTCTTGCCGGTCCCTCGGGCACCAACGATTCCAGTGAAATGCTTTGCTTGGTCACCGAGCAATTGTGCGAACAGAAAGCGCTTGCGTGTGTATTTCCGGCTTTCTCGTTTAGCCAGGTCATGTAGCTCCAGCAGTCGATTGATGCTCATAGAATATCACCTTTCGGCTGATTATTAGACGAAATGATATACATTTTGTCTAATATTTTTACAAAATGTGTGATTTTCGACAATTGCCGGTGCTTGACTACATTGCGGCTGGTGCTGCCGCGACGGCTAGCTTCGGTCGTGGGGGAAGTCCTCCACCATGCGGGTGATGCGGTAATAGTTGGCAAAGACGGTGCGGATGACCGCCACGTAGTTTGACTGGGCGCGGCTGAGATTTGAAACCGCGTCCAGCAAGTCGAGCTGACTCTGCAGTCCCTCCTTGTATTTGAGTTCGGTGATGCGCAGGTTCTCCTCGGCGGCGCCGATGTCTTCGCGGGCGACGGCGACGTTGGCTAGGCTCACCTCATAATCGACGAAGAGGTTGCGCAACTCGGTGGTCAGATCATCCTGCAGTTCGATGAGCTGATAGTTTACCGTGCGCACCTCAATCTTGGCCTTGGCCAGTTCCGCTTCATTGCTGAATCCACTGAATAGGTTATAGGTGATAATCAACTCCGCCCGCAGTTCCTCGTTGGTGAATTCTCCCACTCCGTTGAGATAGGCATCGCTGTAGGTGCGGTAGCCCGCCGCCACGTCAAGTTCCGGATAGTAGGCCCCCCGGGCTTCCTTGATGGACAGCTCAGCGATGGTGCCGAGTTTTTCCAGTGCCTTGATTTCGCTGCGTGAAGCCAGCATGCGGGATTCGTAGTCGCTTTTGCCGGTGATGGCAGGTTCGCCTGAAAAATCGTTAAAATCAAGCTCGGCCAGGCTGATGGTGGCGCCGATGGTGCGAGAGAGTAGGTTGATCGCCTTGCGCAGATCGGCCTGCCGGGCCTGCAGGGCGAGCCGGGCATTGGCCGCGTCGACCCTGAATCTGAGTACCGTATTCTTATCAACCAGGCCGACCTCGAACCGGTTTTCGCTGTCCTCATACAAAGAGGTGAGAGTTGTCAGGGTGTCTTCGGCGACCTCGGTCTGCGCCCGTTGGTTGTAGACATCCAGATAGCGCAGGGCCACCGCCAGCTGAATGTCCTGGACCAGCGCCTGCATCCGCAGATCTTCGATGTCCTGGCGCTGCCTGGCGGCGTCCAGGGCGGCGGTGTCGGCAAAGCCGTCGAACAGATTCCAGTTGATCAGGCCGAGAAAGGCTGAATTCTCCCGGCGTTCGGTTTCGCTATCATCGTCGAGGGCGTAGGCGTTATAGGAAAGATCAACGGTGGGATAGAAGGGGCTGCGGGCAATTCGGACATCCTGCCTGCTCTTGTCAATTTCGGTGGCAAATTCTTTGACAACGGCGCGGTTGGCCAGCGCCATCTCCTGCATCTGTGTGAGGTTCAGGGCCGTTGCCGGGACAGGTACGGTAATGAGCAGCACAATCAGACTAGCGAGCTTCATGGGTTCTTTCCTTTTCAAAGCCGATAACGAAGGCGAGCAGGGCGGGGATGACAAAAAGGGTAAAAAGCGCCGACACCGCCAGTCCACCCAGCAAAATGGAGCCGAGCCCACGATACAGCTCGGAGCCGGAGCCGGTGGAGATGACCAGGGGGCTGAGCGCTAAAATGGAAGTAGTGGTACTCATGAAGATGGGCCGGATACGGGTACGCACCGCCTCGGAGATGGCCTTGACCCCCTTCAGGCCCTGATAGCGCACGTTGTTCAGCGATTGATGGACAATGAGGATGGCGTTGTTCACCACCGTGCCGATAAGGATGATAAAGCCGAGCATGGCAAGGATATCAAACCCCTGTGGCATGATCAGCTGGTTAACCGTGACCAGGCCGATAAAACCGCCGGCCGCCGCCATGGGAACGCTGAACAAAATGATGAAAGGATAGAAAAAATTCTCGAACAACGCCGCCATCAGCAGATAGGTGATGAGCAGGGCAAGCAGCAGGTTCCACTGGAGGGCGGCCGCGGTCTCCACCAGTTTGTCGGCATTGCCGCCGATGGTGATTTCCACATTCGGCAGCTGGCCGGCGCCCTGCATGGCGCCGATAATATCGTCGGTGATGATGGTGGTGGCGGTCTGCAGCGGTACCTCGTCAGGCGGGGTCACCTGCAGGGTGATGGTACGCTTGCGCTCCAAATGGTTGATCTGCGGCATGCCCTCACTGTAGACCAGTTCGGCTACATCGCCCACCTTGATGAGATTCCCGAACCGATTGGCGATGGGGGCGCTGAGAATGTCTTCCGGGGTGGCGAAGCGCTCGTCACTGCCCTTTAAAATCAGATCGATCTGCTTTATTCCCTCCGGCCGGTACTCGTCGATCTTGCGCCCATCCAGCAGGATGTCTACGTAGATGCCCAGATCACGCTCGGTCAGCCCGTTGGCGGCAAGCCGCTCCTTGTTGGGGACGATACGGATTTCCGGATAACTCGTTTCCATGGAGGGTACCGGCCGCACCTGCGAGCCGGGAATGGCTTGGGAGATGGCACCGAATAACTGGCGGGCGGCGCCGACAATTGGCTCGATGGCACTGCTTGCAATATTTACCTCGACGGTGCGGCCCTGGCCGATGCCCTGTTCGAAAATGCCCGCCTGGATGGATACCCCGAAGAAGCCGGGAATGGAGTTCATGATCCGGGTGAACAGGGGCATCATCTCTCTTGCCCTCGTTTCATGGATAGAGATGCCGCCAAACAGGGTGAAGCGATCGGCACCCACGTAGAACATGTTTTTTATCTGGGGAACCCCATCCTTACCATCTTCTTGGAAATAGGGCTCGGCCTGCTCGTAGACGGAAAAGCCGATCTCCTTGAGCTTATCGGTGGAATAGCCGGGCGGCGGGATGAGGATGTTTAAGATGAGATTGCGGTTGCCCTGGGGCAGGTACTCGGCCGGCGGCATAAGCTGATAAATGACGCTCACCGAAAAAAGGGTCAGCACAGCAACGGTGAACAACCGGGTGAAAACGTTGCGCAAACAGAGCCCCGAGATTGCCATAATAGCCTTGGCCACCACCGGCCCGATGAACGATTTCTGCCAGCGGCTCGGTTTCTTTTTTGATGCACTGCCGTAGAGCAGGTTGATGGTGGTGGGGATGACGGTGATGGAGACCAGAAAACTGATCATGATGGCAAAGGTAATGGCAATAGCGATATCGCGAAAGAGCTGGCCCGCCTCTTCCTGCATGAACACCACCGGTAAAAAGACTGCCACCGTGGTGGCGGTGGAGGCAAAGATCGCTCCCCACACCTCTTTGGTGCCGTCCTGGGCCGCCTGATAGGCGGTTTTGCCCATCTTGCGGTGCCGATCGATGTTTTCCAGCACCACGATGGAGTTGTCCACCAGCATGCCCACCGCAAAGGAAATACCGGCCAGACTCACCACATTGAGGCTGCGGTTGCTCACGTAAAGGAAAATAAAGGTGCCGATCACCGAAATGGGGATGGCCAGCGCCGTGGTAAGCGTCGAGCGTAGCGAGCGCAGAAAGGTGAGCAATACGACAATGGCCAGCACCCCGCCGATGGCCACATTCTGTTTGACCAGCCAGATTGCGCGGTTGATGTAGGGCCGCTGGTCGTAGGCGATATCGATAAAAAGTCCCTGATCCTTGAGAATCGTCTGGTTGAGCCGGTTCACCTCGGCCTCCACCAGATCCGTCATACGCAGCACGTTGGTGCCGGGCTCCTTGCGCACCCCGATCACGATGATCTGCTCGCCGTTAAGCAGCACGGCCCCGGTCTCTTTGGCAAAACCGGGCGCTACCGTGACGATGTCGCGCAGGTAGACGCGTTCCAGGCCGTCTTCGTAGACCACCACATCAAGGGCCTGCTCGGGCGATTGAAACTGGCCAATGGTGCGCACCCGGTAATTTTTCCGGCCGATACCGAACACCCCCGCCGAGATGGTGGTATTGGCGTTGGTGATGGCGGCGGCGATCTGGTCGATGGTGATGTTGTAACGGGCCATGCGGTAGACGTCGAGGTCCACGTGCAGCTCGTTTTCGGTGCCGCCGAAGACAAACAGTGAGCCCACCCCCTCAACGCGCTCGAGAAATTGCCGGACATTATCTTCGAAAAAGGTGAGATACTGGTTGATATGGGTTTGGTTGTCGGCCATGGTGCGCAGCATCATCCAGATAACCGGTGAGCTGTTTGCCCCGGCCGCCTCTATTTTCGGGCGATCGACATTCTCTGGATAATCGGAAACCTCATTGAGCTTGTTGGAGACCCTGAGCAGGGCATCGTCGAGATCGGTGCCGAGTACAAATGAAAGGGTGATTTCTCCCTGATTATTGTAGCTTGCGCTCTCCATTTTGGTGAGGCCCTGCAGCCCTTTGAGCGCCTCTTCCTGCTTTTCGACAATCTCCTTTTCAATCTCATACGGGGTGGCACCGCCCCAGCTGGTCTGTACCGTTATCTGCGGGGTTTCCACATCGGGGGTGAGTTGGACGGGGAGGCTCTGCAGGCTGATAAGCCCGAAGGTAACCAGCAAAATAACGGCAACGGCAACGGAGACCGGCTTATCCAGCGCATAGCGGACGATATCCATGCTATTCTCCCGCCACCACCACCGGCTGGTCGGGTCGCAACCGCTCGTTGCCCTCCACCACCACCTGCATGCCGGGCACGATATAGGGGTTGTCGACCCCGATACGCTCACCAAGATAGGCCACCACGTTGACCGGCAGGATCTTGGCGGCGCCATCTTCGACGGTATAGATGAAATCCTCGCCCTGAAATTTGATCAGTGCCGCCCGGCTGAGAATGGACAGGGTTTTCTTGTCGCTGCTGGGGATAGTTACGGTGGCCGACATGTTCTCGGCAATGATGGGGGGCGGTTCGATGGCAATCTTGGCGCTTACGTTTTTGGTTTTGATGTCGGCGATTGGTTCGATATCGAGGAGGGTGCCCGTCACTTCGGTGCCGAATGCGGTCAGCGTCACCGGTATGGGCTGGCCCATGTCAAGGTAGCGCAGGGTGGTTTCGGCCACCGGCACCTTGATAACCAGATCGTCCAGGGCGCCCAGGGTGAGGATGGCGGCGCCGGGCTGCACCCAGCTGCCGACGTCGACATCCTTACTCAAGACCAGTCCGTCAAAGGGCGCCGCAATAAGGCTTCGTTTCTTCTGAATGAGCAGTTTTTGTAGGGAGTTTTTCAGGGCCTCTCTTTCTTTTCTGGCGTCATCGAAGGTGTAGAGGGCATCATCATGCTCTTTTTCACTTACCCCAGACTGATTAAAGAGGCTTTCGAGCCGCCGATAGTTCTTTTCGGTGTTGGCGATACGTAGTTCCACCTGCTCGATCCGTGAGCGTTGCAGGGCAATCTCCTGCTCAAGAATCTCTGTGTTGAGCCGCACCAGCTCGTCGCCCGTCTTTACCCGGTCGCCTTGATTGACGGCAATACTTGCCACCAGGCCGGCTACCTCGGTGGAGATCCGACTGGTGCGATCAAAGGCGAGTACGCCGAGCACCGAGCGGGTACTGGCCACTTCCTCCTGGGTGACGGTGGCCAGCTTCACCCGCGCCGGCGGCGGACCCTGGGCGGCCAGCTGCTGAGATGAACAGGTCACCACCAATAAAAACAGGGTGACGCCATAAACTACATGTTTGAACATGGGATTACTCCGGGCAGAGAGGCGTGGGAAAACAATGGTTTTTTGAGATGCATGTCACAAATCGACAGATTACTGAGGCAGTCATCGTTGTCAATGGTTTTCGCCTGCCCAACCAGTCCTCATGGTTTGAACCCCTGTGCGCCAATTCCCCTGATTGGCCTGAATTGACGAGTCAAGTGAGGCTCATATTTTTTCCACGAGGTATGAAAAAGTGCTTTGACGCCTTGCGTGCCAGGGCTTACAACTGTTTATCTGTTTATTGAACGTTATATCAGATCCAAATCCCAACTACATTAACCCTTTTGAAAACCAATTTATGGCACCGACAGAAGAGCAACGAAACGGCAATCCAGTCTGTTATGTGGACGGAGAGTTCGTCCCCGCCGATCAGGCCACCCTGCCCCTGAGTGACCTGGCAATACTGCGTGGCTACGCGGTATTTGACTTTCTCAGAACCTATAACCGAAGGCCTTTTCATCTGCTTGATCATATCGAGCGGATGCGAAATTCAGCCCGGGTAATCGGACTTACGTGTCCCTGGCCCAGCGAAGAAATTGAATCCATCGTCTACCAGGTGCTGGATTACAACGAGTTTGTGGAATGCAACCTTCGTTTGCTGGTTACCGGCGGCGACAGTGAGGATTCCATAAGCCCTGGAGATAATCCTCGTCTTATCGTGCTGGCTTCGGCGCTGAACCCCTATCCGCGGGACTGGTATGAAAATGGCGTGGCGGTCATCACCGCCCCGTCCGGCCGCGACATTGCCGCGGCAAAATCGATTGATTACATCAAGGCGATAATAACCCTGCGTGATGCCAGAGCGGCCGGCGCGGTGGAATCGGTGTATGTGGATGGCAACGATTGCGTACTGGAGGGTACCACCTCAAATATTTTCGTGGTGGCCGGCGGCATGCTCATGACACCTGATGAATCGATCTTGCCGGGTATCACCCGCAAGGTCGTTCTCGATCTGGCGGGGGCGGAGTTTTCGCCGCTGCTTACTACCATTACCCGTCATCAGCTGTTGGGTGCCGAGGAGGTGTTTTTAACCTCATCCAACAAAGAGGTGTTGCCGGTGGTAACGGTGGATGGCGCTAAGATAAACAAGGGGGTGCCGGGACCGATTACCAGAAAGATCATCGAGCTGTTTGGCTCATACACCCAGAATTACGGGGCGTGATCTGACTTTAGGGAGCCTTGAAAAATGGCCTTTTCGGTCAATCTGCGCGTTGCTCAAAAAATGTTATCCTGACAATGTCAGCCCGGTCAGCGGCACCATATTCCTGGTGCCTTGATATTTAACGAAAATCCTCATTCTTCAAGGTTTCCTTCAGGGTCAGGTAGTGGGATGGGTGAACGGCTTACGGAATCGTCTGCCCGCCGCCTGCTGGGCGGCCCGTTTGCGGGTGAATTCCTCTGAATAGATAAAGTTGACCGACTTACTGCCCGGCGCCTTGTGCGCCCATGCCCACCAGTCGTTTTTTATGGTGAAATCGCTGTAATCGGGGTGCTGCATCACCAGCAGTTCAAAAACCAGCTCGATGTGCGGCTGATTCAGTTCATCCTCGCCCATGGTGAGCATTGAGATCCCGTCCGTTTTACGCTTACCCTCGGCACGTTTGCTGGCATAGGTCCATTGCAGATCATCAAAGAGGATCCAGCCGCCGGGTTTGAGCAGTTTGTCCACCAGAAAAAAGGCGGCGCCATCGACGTTGAAATGTTTGGCCCCGTCGATAAAGCAGAAATCATAGAGCGGTTCGCACCGACCATCGGCTGTCCGTGCCTCGATCTGTTTCTTGAGAAACCAGGTGTAGCTGGTGTGCTCACGATGCACCGAAACGTAGTCGGCAAGGCCGGTTTTGGCCAGTAACTCCTCGATGCGCGGCTCCTTGTGCCAGTTCAATCCTTCCAGCAGATCGACACAGTCAAGATGGCCGGCGCCTGTTTCGTGAAGGGCGGCGGCCATGTAACAGCTCGAGGCGCCGTGGGCAAATCCCAGTTCAAGGCAGCGCTCCGGCCGCTGAGCACGGATAAAGTGATAGAGATCATCAGCCAGTTCGGGCAGGATGTAGGGAACGGAAGCGATGTGCTGTTTAATGTCGTTGAATTCCATGGGATTGGATGATGTGGTGGTGATGCAGGCGAATCAATCGCCCGGATCGCGGCTGATCATGTTCTCGATGGTGCGCCCCTCAACCGTGGCGGCCATGATCGTCGTCAACAGGGGCTGTACCACTGCATACTCCTGCTCATCCAGCAGAAAACCGGGCACCGGTCGGCATTTCCGGCCATGGGTGCGTGCCGCTTCATAGCTTTGATGGGAACCGAGCGCGGCAAAAAGCGGATCGCTTCGTCTGCCGGCCTCAGCCAGCAGCATCCGCGACAATTCACCCCACCGGCCGGGGCGGCTGAGATGCTCAATAATCTGCTGGGTTGCGGTGGCGGCGGCGTAGTAGCCGGACGGGGCGGCAGCCGGCTGGGTTGCATCATGGACAATGGTTGACATCAGGCAGCGGCAGCCAAACGGGCGCACCTCGTAGAGAGGGCAGAGGTCGTTGTCAAGCAAACGGCAGGGTGAGTCGAACCGTCCGCCACCGGGATCGATGTCACGACCGGCCAGACAGGCGGCGGCAAATTCGTTGGTGGTCAGATGAAGACTTACCGGTGGTAAGGGGTGACTGAGCAATTCCACCAGCCATTGCCTCCGGTCTTGTTTTTCGATATAGTCGATGATTATCCGCGCCTCCACCTCGGTAAGATAGACATCGCTGGTGCAGCAGTGGGCGCAGCCTGGCCCGCAGACCGGGGTGAAACGCGACGCCCAGGTGTCGAATATGTCGTATATGGCGCTGATTGCTCGCTTTGCCGGCTCCATCGTCGTGATCTATGTTACCACGGTATAGATATGCGTATTCCCATACTGTTTGAGGATAATCATCTTATCGCCGTCAACAAACCGGCCGGCCTGCTGAGCCAGGGCGATTATCGGCGGGAGCCCTCTGTCATCTCCATGGTACGCGACTACATCAAGCAGCGCGATCAGAAGCCGGGCAAGGTCTACTGCACCCTTGCCCACCGGCTGGATCGGCCGGTTTCAGGAGTCTTGCTGATGGCCAAGACCTCCAAGGCGGCATCGAGGCTTGCGGCCTCATTTCGTAACCGCCTGACCACAAAAAGTTATCTGGCCCTCGTTAGCCTGAAAACGAACGATACCGGCGCAACTTCCACCACATGGCGTGAATATTGCCACTTGGTGTGGCGCCAGGGAGATTGCACGAGAGTAGTCACCGCGGCTGACCGCGCAGAAGGCAAAGAGGCCCGACTGCGTCTCAAAACGCTCTATGCTGATGACCAGGTTGCCCTCCACCTGGTGGAACTGATCACCGGCCGCAAGCATCAGATTCGCGCCCAGCTTGCCCATCTCGGTATGCCGGTGGTGGGCGATGTTCACTATGGCGGACCTTCGACCATCCAGGAAGATGGTATCCATCTGCACGGTTGGCAGCTAACCGTTCCCCACCCGGTAAAGGGAGCACCGCTGCACCTGAGAGTCGATCCGCCGGTTTCTTTTTTTGCCCCATTTGATAATGACGGGATCGATGCCGTGCATCAAATCCTGCGTGATGATGAATTGCGTGGCCCCGAGTAGGCTGAAACGAAGCAGCAATAAGGTCGTCAGGGGACAATGGAGGCGGCCAGTTCCTCATAAAAGTGGGCCAGTTTGGCCCGGTATGCACTGAGCGAGTAGCGCTCACTGACGAGTTTTTGGGCCGCCTCCCCAAGGCGTGCCCGTAGGTGCGGCTGGTCAATGAGGGTGGCGATACCGTTTGCCATGGCCTCCGGCGTTGGTTCACACAACCAGGCAACATCTGTGCTCAGGACCTGGGTATGGGTGGGTAGGTCGGTGGCCAGCACGGCAACCCCGGAGCCGAGATAAGAGTAAATTTTCATGGGGGTGTTGGACCCCTTGATGCGCGGAGAAATGAGAATGTCGGCCTGCCTGAGAAAGTAGCCCAGGAGGGTCACATCGCGTCTTCCCACAAAAAATACCTGCTCAGCCACTCCCTGCCGGCTCGCCAATGCCTGATAACGGCTGATATGTTCGTCGCTGCCGCCGATAACTACCAGGCCAGCGCTGGGGTACCTATCTTTAAGTTCGCCCATGGCGTCCAGCAGCAGATCGATCCCCTGATATGTTTCCAGATTTCCAACATAGAGCAGCAACGGGCCGGAGATGCCAAGCATTGTCCGCAGATCTTCATTGCCGTTACCATCTGCGTTATGCAGATCGATGTCCTCCAGGCAGGCAACCGGTGCCGCCGGGTTTATGGAGCGGGCATGATCGGCTATTTCATCGCACATGGCGACAACCCCGCTGGCCGATCTGATGGCACGACCTTCGATTCGCGTAAAGACCGGTTTGAGCGGCCGTAAAAACCCCATTTTATCCACCAGCTGAGCGGACATCACCGAATCCATATCATAGACAAAGGGAATCAGGAATTTCCTGCTGAGCCTCGCCGCCATAAACACCGCTTCCTCCACGGCATGAATGAAATGGTAGTGATTGGTCTGGATCAACTGTTTGGCACGCCTATAGAGCCACAGGTCGCAGACCAGTTTTTTAAGAGAAAAACCGGGCCCGATATTATTGATCAGATCCAGCCTCCGTGAGCGAAACAGGCGGACCCCGTCAATCTCGATGTCGGCTCCTTCATGATATACCAGCAGGTCCACCCGGTAGCCCAGGCGTGCCAGTTCGCCGGCCAGCAGTTTTACGGCAATGGGAGTACCGCGATCCTGGTAGAAGGGTTGCGGGGCAATCATCAGGATTGCCTTGGCGGCGGCGGAATCGGTATGCATGAAATCAACCCGAACTAATGGTGATCGCCCCTTGTCAAGGGTTCATAAAGCCGATACACGGCCTTGATTTCACCTTCGGTGGTTGCATCATCCCAGCTCAACTGTTTCGCCATGATGGCGGCTGCCGCTTCCAGCGCCGAGGCGGACGGACACGAGGCGGAGCCCATGGGAGAGCGGCGAAGAACCACATCGGTAAGATGCACCGCCTGTTCATGCTCAATAAAATAGACAATCTCCGCGCCGGTAAGCGGGGTGTCGGGGCATACCCACCGGCTCAGCTGTTCGGGCGCGGCATAGAGCACGCGCATCACCTGTCGCCAGCGCTCGCCATAGCGTTGCTCAAGGTGGCACCGGATGGAATTGTAGTGCTCAGCGCCGATTTTCCTGACGAGGATGGCATGATCAAGCAGCGGCAACCGCTGGTAGTGATATGAGCCGGGCCTTTCAGGCGCCTCTCCTACAACCTTTTGCAGCATGGCTACCACCTTTTCAGCGACCACCGGGGCGGTGGTATATTTCACCCCGTTGATGGATAAGAGCCCGTGCACCCCGTCACGGGCGCCGTGGTCGATGATCTGGGACTCTTTGGCGAGCTGGACGGTGTCATCTTCCTGGGCGCTTGGATCTTCGCGGCACGGTAGAATACCCCAGTGGTAAAAACTGATATCGTCGTAGGTGAGTGCCGCTGCCGGATAGATATTGTTGATCTCGGCGATCATCTTTTCCAGCTCGTCTCTGGTGGGTTTGCCATCCTCGCCGGCTGCCAGCTGCCGGTAGTCGGTGCCGATCATGGTAAAATGCTGACGCCACGGCACGAAAAAAAAGAGCCGGGCGCCGCGTTTGATTACCGCATCGGAATCATTATAGGGGCGGGCGCCTTCCAGCCCCACCGCATACTTGTCAAACAGTGGTCGGTGTACCACCAGATTCATGGCGCGTGCCCAGCTCCCCGAGCTGATGGCAGCGATACCACTTTGATCTTGCAGCCACCGGTCGGCCCATGGGCCGGCCGCATTGACAATGGCCCTGGTGGCCAGGGTGGAGGTCTTATGGGTGCGCCGGTCGTAAATAATCAACCCGGTAACCCGGTCGCCGGTTTTTTCCAGGGCAACGGCTTCGGTGTAATTCAGAGTCGCTGCCCCGTAGCTTCGCGCCTCCAGAACGTATTCCAGAAGCAGGCGCTCGGTGTTGACGGCCAGCGCATCGTGCCACAATGCCGCCCCGTTGATAGTGGGATTTTCTAGGCCGGGGATCGCGGCGATACACTCTTCTTCGGACAATGCCCCGCCGGTCGGCAATCGGTTGGCCGGGGGCAATCCCCGATTACGATCAGCGGCGATACGATCGTAGAGCCAGAAGGCGAAACGCATTGTTTCTCTTCCTTTGATGCCGTGTCCGCTGGTGGGCATCAGGCAGGCCAGCGGTGTTACCAGGTGCGGTGCAAAACGCATCATCGCCCGGCGCGAGCGGATGGAGTCGCGCATACGGGTGAAATTGAGATGCTGCAGGTAGCGGATGCCGCCGTGAATAATTTTCAGGCTGTTGGCCGAGGTGGCGGCGCCGAAGTCGTCTTTTTCCACCAGGGCCACCCGATACCCGGCCCGCGTTGCCTGATGGCTCACCAGAGCGCCATGGATACCGGCGCCGATGACCGCCACATCAAATGGGCGAGTGTCGAAGGTATGAGGGGTTTTGTCTGTCATCGCTGGTGTTTCGTATCTGCTCAATTCGACGGCGAACCTGCCCCTTTTTTATTGGAGCGCTGCAGGCGCAGGCTCAGTTGGCGGCGAATAAAGCCAAGCGGGCGTTGCCGGGTACCATAGTCAAAGACCTTGATTGCGGGCTCGCTCAGTACCTCTAACAGTGAAACAGCCGGCCGGCTCAAGTCGAGTTCAGCATCGATTATCGTACCGAACGAGCCCAGTCGTGACTCTTCGCCGGCAAGGGGCAGGGGGTCGGTGCCGGATAAGATGGCGATGCGACGTGACCGGGCCGCGGCAAAGAGCGTGGGGGTTGGCAAGAATCCGGGGCGGTTGCCGCTGTCACCCAGAAAAAATCCGGTGGGCTTCGCGGTCTTGAGATAATCGGTGATGATCCTTGCCCGTGTTCCCATCCATTTGCCCGCCCCCCACGGTATCATGGCTACTGCCCCATCACCTCTGATCGCATCAATGGTGTGGGGTAAGGCAGCGTTATCGGCAATATGATTCCGGTTTGCCAGGCTCAATACCTCGATGCGCTCCGCCGTCACCACCTGCTGGCCGGCGACGATGACAACGGACTGGCCCGGGTAGTCGGCATGCTTTAAATGAAGACTTAACCCGTCATCTTTGATCTCTACCCTATTGAGGCCAGTACCTCTTGCTGATACCCCAAGAAGTCGTTCAAGATCACCAAGGGTGTGGCTGCCGGCGGTAGCAGCCAGCAGCAGCACCCCCGGGCTCGCCGGATCGATGCCGCGTGTTCTCTTTTCTTGGAAAAAATGTGCAAAAGCCCCCGTCAACGCCTGTTCCAGCCGGTAGCTCTGGTAAAGGTGACAATGGGCATCAAATAGTATCATGGAAGGCTCAGGTAACGCTCAGAATGTCAGGTGGAGCGGCAACTCTAATGAAAGAGGGAATCATGTCAAGACGAAACATGGTGGGGTTATGGAAACCATCTCCTCATCCGCCATGAAACTGACTCAATCTTCCGGTTTGCCCTGCTGGATTGTAGGGGAAAACGGGGTAAAAGAGTTGTGGAATACTGATCGTGATTTTTCTCGATTTCCCGATTTGAAGGTCCGTAATCCCCTTCTTTCACAATCCACAAAGCGTTAGATGTAGATGTGGCAGCGCCGGGTGGAAATAGCTGCTTGATTGGCGGGGGGCTGAGCTTATTGTAGGTGGTGTCGGAATAAGCCGGCTTTGAGTTTGGAGTATATCAGTTCAGCTTACAGGAGACAGCTATGGCAACAGTCAGTTTGCGCGGAAATCCAGTCGATGTAGCGGGTGAGTTGCCCGCGGTGGGGGCGGCGGCGCCCGCATTTTCTTTGACGAAAACCGATTTGGGCGACACTACTTTGAGTGACTATGCGGGAAAGAATGTGGTTCTCAATATCTTTCCCTCCATCGATACACCAACCTGCGCCACCTCCGTGCGCACCTTCAACCAGCATGCGGCCGGTCGCGACAACACCGTGGTATTGTGTATTTCAGCCGATCTGCCGTTTGCCCACAAGCGGTTCTGCGAGGTTGAATCCATCGAAAATGTGGTGCCCCTTTCCACCTTTCGGGCCCCCACCTTTGCCGATGATTATGGCGTCCGGCTGGCATCGGGGCCGCTTACCGGCCTGACCGCACGGGCGGTGGTGGTTGTCGATGCGAATGGAACGGTTGCCCACACCGAACTGGTACCTGAGATAGGCCAGGAGCCCGACTATGATGCGGCCCTGGTAGCCTTGAAATAGCTGCCTTCGCCGCAGAGAGAAATTAAGCCCGGCATCGTCGGCGCCGGGCTTAATTGGGCGGCACAGGTAAACCGATCAGATCAGGGTGTAGTGCCGTCGCCTCGTTCGCATAACTCCACCAGAATGCCGCCGGTAGCCTTAGGGTGGATGAAAATGATGCGTGCCCCGCCGGCGCCCTTGCGCGGCTCCTGGTCAATCAGGGCAATGTCTTTTTCCTTGAGCTCGGCCAGGGCGGCATCGATATCATCGACCCGAAAGGCGATGTGCTGAAACCCCGGCCCCCGTTTTTCGATGAATTTGGCCACCGGCCCGTCCGGATCGGTGGACTCAAGTAGTTCAACCTCACTTTCACCCACCGGCAGAAAGGCGGTCTTCACCTTTTGCTCGGCAACTATCTCTTCCGCTTCATAGGTGAGGCCCAGGGCCTCAGTCCAGAACTTGGCGCCTGAGCTCATGTCCGGGACGGCGATACCGATGTGGTCGATTTTGGTAAGTTTCATCATCTTTCTCCGGTAATGGTAGCATGGTTACGGTTCTTTTTTTATCGGCATTGGTTAATCCCGCCTTCCCCAGCCGCTGTTGGCCACGTTCTCACCGTCCAAATAAAGAAAGTAACACTCCGGCCGAGACGGCGGAGCCGATTACCCCGGCCACGTTTGGCCCCATGGCATGCATTAGTAGGAAGTTGGTGGGATCTTCCTTGCTGCCCACCACCTGTGATACCCGCGCCGCCATGGGAACCGCCGAAACTCCGGCCGAGCCGATAAGCGGGTTGATGGGGGTGCGCAGAATAAGGTTCATTAATTTGGCAAGCAGTACCCCCGAGGCGGTGCCGATGGCAAAGGCGGTGATGCCAAGCCCCAGAATAACCAGGGTTTCGGTGCGCAGAAACTGCTCGGCGGTGGCGGTGGCGCCGATGGTGACGCCCAGGAAAATGGTAATGATATTGATAAGTGCGTTCTTTGCGGTGTCTTCGAGCCGGGCCACAACCCCGCACTCCCTGAATAGATTGCCCAGCATGAGCATGCCCACCAAGGTGGCGGCGGCGGGCACGATCAGTGAGACGATGATGGTAACCATAATCGGGAAGATGATCTTTTCCCGCTTGCTCACCGGCCGCAACTGCGCCATCTTGATTTTTCTCTCGTTCTCATTGGTCAGCAGTTTCATGATGGGCGGCTGGATTATCGGTACCAGCGCCATATACGAATAGGCGGCGATGGCGATGGCACCCAGCAGATGGGGGGCGAGTTTGGCCGAGAGAAAAATGGCGGTGGGCCCGTCGGCGCCGCCGATAATGCCAATGGAGGCGGCTTCCTGGGCGGAGAACAGCCCGGATAGGATGGCACCGATAAAGGTGATAAAGATGCCGAACTGGGCGGCGGCGCCCAGCAGCAATGATCTCGGGTTGGCGATCAGCGGACCGAAATCGGTCATGGCGCCCACCCCCAGAAAGATCAGCGGCGGAAAAATTCCCAGATGATCGCCCTGAAAGAGATAGTAGAGCAGACCGCCAGGCTCCACCGTGTGGATGGCGGTTTCGCTGATTTCCATGATCGGCGGCGCCATCAGACCGGCAAACGGCAGGTTGGTGAGCAGCACGCCAAAGGCGATGGGCACCAGCAGTAGCGGTTCAAACCCTTTGACGATAGCCAGATAGAGCAACACCATGGAAATAGCGATCATCGCCAGCTCGCCCATGCCAAGACCGAAAAAGCCGGAGCCGGCAAGGAAATCAAGAATCGGGGTAAGCATGGTGCCCTCTAGCTGATGGTCAGCAGCACATCGCCCGCGTTCACGGCGCTGCCGGTGCTCACCGCAATCTCGGTGATGGTGCCGTCGGTGGGGGCCACCACCTCGTTGGCCATCTTCATTGCCTCCAGGATAAGCAATTTCTGTCCTGTTTTGACACTGTCACCCGGCTGCACCATGATGTCGATCACCGTGCCGGGCATCTGTGCCGTCACCGCGCCATCACCTGCCGGTACACTCTTTGGGGCTTGCCGGGGAGCGGCAGGAGCGGTTGGCGCCGGCGTCTGGGCCGGCACTGGTGGTGCCACTGGGGCCGATTGGGTGCCTATTTCCTCTATTGCCACGGTGTACGCGGTGTCGTTTACCATCACGCGAAATGTTCTCATTATCTTTCCTCTACAGGCGGTTGTGAATCTGTTCGATCATCCCGGCCCGGTACCAGACCGGACTGGCGTCCTGGTATGGGGTGATGTTCTTTACGATAAAGGTGTGCGGCGGGCGATCCAGCATAACGGCGAGTGCGGCGGTGATTGCCGCCACCAGCTCGGTCTCATCTGTTGCCGGGGCCGGCTTTTGCTCAGGCTCTTCGGTATTGGCTACCGCGGGCGAACTGAGCCGGGCTTCAATGAGGCCCATAGCGGTGATGAGCAGATGTAAGAGGATCAGGGCGCAGAAGGTGATCCCCATACCCAGCATGGTAGTGAACAGACCGGCACTGATTCGCTGGGACAAACTCAACGAATCAATAGTGGCGGGATCGCTGAAGATTTTCAGCAGCTCGGTAAACTCCATCGTGACGCTCCCCTGTTACAGCGGCATGTTGCCATGTTTTTTCGCCGGCCGCTTCTCTCGTTTACCGGCCAGCATGTTAAAGCCGTCGATGATGCGCTGACGGGTGGTGCCGGGCTCGATGACGTCATCCACAAAGCCGCGTTCGGCCGCCTTGTACGGGGTGGCGAATTCGGCTTCATAGGAGGCAAGCAGTTCCGCTTTGGTCTGTGCCTTATCCTCGGCCTGGGAAAGTTCTTTGCGAAAGATGATATTGACGGCACCCTCTGAGCCCATGACGGCGATTTCAGCAGTGGGCCAGGCCAGCACTATATCGGCCCCCAGTGATTTTGAGCACATGGCGACATACGCGCCGCCGTATGCCTTGCGGGTGATCACCGTGATCTTGGCGACGTTGGCCTCGCTGTAGGCATAGAGGATTTTGGCGCCATGTCGAATAATGCCGCCATATTCCTGGGCGGTGCCGGGCAGAAAGCCGGGCACGTCCACAAAGGTGAGCAGCGGTACGTTGAAGGCGTTACAGCTCCTGATAAAGCGGGCCGCCTTGTCGCCGGCATTCATATCCAGGCATCCGGCCATGACGGTGGGTTGATTGGCGACGATGCCCACCGACTTGCCGTTGATCCGGGCAAACCCGCAGATCAGGTTGGTGGCGAAGTAGGGCTGGTATTCAAGAAATTTGCCCTCGTCGATGATCGGCACGATAATGTCGTGCATGTCATAGGGTTTGTTGGCGGTGTCGGGAATGATGGTGTCAAATTCCGTGATCTGGCGGTTCAGATCATCGTGGCAGTTATGGGTGGGCGGCTCTTCCATGTTGTTGGCGGGCAGATAACTCAACAGCTCGCGAATCTTGGCAAGGCATTCTTCGTCTGAGCCGGCAATAAAATGGGCGTTACCGCTGACCCGGTTGTGGGTCATGGCGCCGCCCAGATCTTCGGCGGAAACCTCCTCGCCGGTCACCGTTTTGATGACCTGCGGCCCGGTGATGAACATCTGCGAACTTTTGTCGACCATGAACACAAAATCGGTTAGTGCCGGTGAATAGACGGCGCCGCCGGCACACGGCCCCATGATTGCCGAAATCTGGGGAATAACCCCTGAATAGACGGCGTTGCGAAAGAATAGTTCACCATAGCCGGAGAGCGCATCCACCGCCTCCTGGATGCGGGCGCCGCCGGAATCGTTGAGCCCGATGATGGGAGCGCCAACCTTGACCGCATTGTCCATCGCTTTTACCACCTTTTTGGCGTGCATTTCGCCAAGGGCACCGCCGGTGACGGTGAAATCCTGCGAGAAGGCGAAGACCAGGCGGCCGTCTACCCGGCCATAGCCGGTGACCACCGACTCACCCTCCATGTCGAGCTTGTCGAGGCCGAAATTAGTGCTGCGACATTTGACGAAACAGTCCAGTTCCACAAAGGAGTGTTGGTCAAAGAGCAGTTGCAGTCGCTCACGGGCGGTGAGCTTGCCTTTTTCGTGTTGCTTGGCAATGCGCTCGGAACCGCCGCCCAATGCCAGCTTTTGCTTTTTCTCACGCAAATGTTTGATGGTATCCATAGATCCTTCTTGCGATGTACCGATAAGCCGGGTTACGGGCGCCTGCGCCCTGGGTATTATGCGTACAGACCATAAACCGTTTCGGGGCCGAGCAGGGTATCGATCTCCATCTGCACGGCGTGGCGCTGGTCATTGCTGAAGCAGTTGTTCCAGTCCCGCATCGATCGCCAGGTGCTGATGGCCAGCCGGTGATCGGGACGATCCAACCGCCTGAGTGTTTGTCCTGAGATGTAGCCGGACTGGGTAAGACAGAGTGGTCGCATGCGCCCGGGTAACGGTGCAAGTCCCGCAACTTTACCGGCGGAAACTTCGCGGGTGATACAGATTTTGACGCTCATGATGCTCCGTATGGTGAAAAGTGGGCCGGGAACAGCCAAAGAACAGCGTTATCATCTCTTTATTTTATTGTCCCTGTCATGTCAATAAAAAAATGATTTATGGTAATGAATGTGTAGATAATCTGCTGGAATATGTCCAGCGCTTATTTTTAACGTATTGATTTGCAATATTTTTTCAGAAACTTCGGCTTGCCTCATCAATAGGAGTTGTTATGTCCGTCTGAATAAGAACAGTGTTCTGATTTTTCCTGGCGATAGAATGAATAATTTCTGTTATGGTTGATGATGTTGGGAAGCCCTCTCCAGGGAACCTTGCAAAATGGCCTTTTCGCCCAATCTTATCGTTGCTCAAAAATTTTATCCTGGCAATATCAACCATATGCCCGCGGTAAAATTTTCCACGCGCCTTGATCTTGAACGAAAATTATCATTTTCTAAGGTTCCCTCCAGTTTTTACGTTCTAAGGTGGAAAAAAGGTCAATGAAGGTCGTGTTTTTCGTGGGCGATGAAGGGATCGGTCGGGGCGAATTCTATCTTGATCTGGCCGAGGCGTTGAACGAATTGATCCAGTTGACGGTAGTATTGCCCGCCACTCATCGCTCGTTATCCCGGTTGCCCGACTCGCTGCCGGTGCTGCCCTACCACGCTGTCAACACCAGGCGTAATCCGTTGCTCTTACTGGAGGTTGCACGGCTTATCAGGGGGTGCCGAGCCGACCTTGTCCACACCCACTTCGACATGGCCACCGAGGTGTTTTTCCTGCTTAATCGATTTCTCAAGCTGCCGCACATAGCGACCAAACATAATCCGCGCAAAGGCAGGATATACCGTCGCTGTAAAGATGTGATCGCGGTTTCCAGCACGGTTGCCGCCACCATCACCGGTCCGCGCGTCCATCTTATTGAAAATGGGATCAAGCCGGTTGCCGTTACCAGGAGTCGGCCGGAGCGCTTTACCATGGTTGCGGTGGGGCGACTGGAACGGGTTAAAGGGTTTGATCTGCTTATCCAGGCGGTTGCCGCCCTGCCCTTTGACTTCAGCCTCAAGATAGTGGGGGCGGGAGATGAAGAAGGGCCGCTGGCTGAGCTGATTGAGAAGCTTCGTCTTACCGAAAAAGTGAGTCTCTGTGGGTTTCGTGATGATGTGCCCCAGATACTGAGCAGTTCTCATCTGCAGGTGATCAGCTCACGCAGCGAAGGGTTCAGTATTGCCGGTCTGGAGGGTATCTGCTATGCACCAGTGGTTCTTTCCACCCCGGTGGGCATGATGGGTGAATACTTCAAGCCTGAATTCCTCTGCTCAGCCGAGCAGCTTGGCGAAGCAATCGATAAGATACATACCGACTATGATGCGTATGAGACCGCCTTTGGTTGCATGCGTGACGCCCTGGTGGATCAGTTTCATCTCGATAGATGCGCCCGCCGCCACGTAGACTGTTACCGGGAAGTATTAGAGCACCGGGTTTAGCGAAACACTTTTTTTCAACGTGAAAACTCAACGCCATAGTATCGCCGTTATCGGCAGAAAGAAGTATCTGCAATGGGACAGCCAGGTTGCCATGGCCGCCGGCCAGCTGGGCCACCGGGTGCTGCACCTGCAGACCAACGGCCGGCCACCGGCAATTCAATGTGGGCGCGGTGTGCTCAAAGCGCTGCCGTTTTGTAAACGGCGTACCGCTGAACGTATCAGTGACGGCTGGCATGCCCGGTGGATGGCGCGCCGACTGTCCGGCGCCACACCGGATATTATCATTCTGGCAGGTGCCATGTTCATCACCGAACCCTATTATCTGATGCTGAATCGGTTCAAGGTGGAGCATCCCGGCACCATCATCGTCGGCTGGGTCGGTGATCGATTCAACGACACCACCGCACACCGCTTCAGGCAGTCGGTGCTCGATCTGGCCTGTTATACCGACAGCTCCTTCGCGGGGGCCTTTGTCCAGGGACTTACCACCCGCTATCTGCCATTGGCGGCTAGTCCCATCTTTTTTAGCGCCATTGATTACCCGGAAAAAAGTATCGAATGTATCTTTGTCGGCTCATCCAGTCCGCATCGTGAAGCGATGCTGGCGGCTGTGCGGACGCCGGTTACAGTGTATGGCAACGGCTGGCGCCGCCTTAAAAAAAACGCACCCGCCAATATTGCGGTACATGATCGAAAGATATCTCCCGAACGTACCAGGCGTTTGTACGAACAGGCCAAGATATGCCTTAACTTCAGAAACGAAAAAAGCGTGGTACATGGGGTCAATCAGCGCAGTTTCGAACCGTTTTTGGGTTCATGTCTGGTGGTGCATGAGCAGGTAGCTGATCTTGCCAGCTGCTTCGAGATAGGCCGGGAGATTGTCAGTTTTTCCACCAGTGAAGAGCTTAACCACCACCTCGCCGCGCTTCGCGCCGATCACGCCGTCAGACGTCAGGTGGCAGAGGCCGGTCGCCGGCGGGTACTCAGTGAACACACCTTTACCCACCGGCTGCACGATCTGATTTCTGAACTGACCGGTTGAGCGATCCCCGCAAATCGGTGGATTGCTATCAGCGCGATAGCTTCGCCCCGTCATATACCTCGCGGCAGAGTGCACCCAGGCCGCCTAAATCGCGGCAGACGTGGATGGAGGCCTGCTCCATGGCGGCAAGTTTGGCCTCGGCGGTACCCGAACCGCCACTGATAATGGCGCCGGCATGCCCCATGCGCCGTCCCGGCGGGGCGGTGAGGCCGGCAATAAAGCCGATCACCGGTTTATCCATATGGTGGGCAATCCATTCGGCTGCTTCCTCTTCGGCGCTGCCGCCAATCTCTCCCACCATGACCACGGCCTGAGTCTCGGGGTCTTCGTTGAAGGCATGCAAACAGTCGAGAAAACCGGTTCCGTTGACCGGATCGCCACCGATACCCACGCAGGTGGATTGCCCCAACCCCTGCTGGGTGAGTTGATGGACGACCTCGTAGGTGAGGGTGCCGGAGCGTGAGACTACCCCGAACGGGCCGCCGGGCAGATGGATATGGCCGGGCATGATCCCTATTTTACAGCGGCCCGGACTGATAATTCCCGGACAGTTTGGGCCGATCAGGCGGCATGAGGTGGCGGCGAGAAATTGTTTGACCCGAAGCATGTCCATAATCGGCACGCCCTCGGTGATGCAAACGATGAGCTCGATACCCGCATCGACCGCCTCGACTATCGCCTCGGCGGCAAAGGGAGGCGGCACAAAGATAAGAGAGGCGTTCGCCCCGGTGGCGCCGGCGGCCTCTTTGACGGAGTTGAATACCGGCACCTCATCCATCTTCTGGCCGCCTTTGCCGGGCGTTACTCCGGCCACCACGGTGGTGCCGTAAGCAATGCACTGGCGAGTATGGAATTGCCCTTCTTTGCCGGTAATGCCCTGAACGAGTACCCTGGTTGTGTCGTCAGCGAAGATTGTCATCTGGTGTCACCATGATTCAGTATTGATGGCGTCGTAGAACTTCCCTCTGGGGCTGGCGGGATCGTTTTGACGTTGTGGGGTTCATTATTGAGGTGTTGGCAGGTTATCATAATTGGCACCTGGGGTGTTGAGGCGGCGCAGGATGTCCTCGATTTCAGAACCGCCCGGTTCAGCGCCCGGTTCAGGTGCGGATGCGTTCGGATCAAGAGCCTGTCGGACAATCCGATCATAAGCGGTAAGAATAGCTGCCGGAGTAAGCTCGGTGGCCAGATCATTGACGATGGTCTTGATGATCGTTTTAGGCCGCGGCGCCTCACCCAGCATGGCGTCGGCGTCAAGGGCGAGGACGCCGACGCCCAGCAGCTGGCTATCCTCCAGATAGGTTGACCATCGGTACGAGCTTGTGCTGCTGGAAAGTGTTGTGGCGGACAAGCCAAGCATGTCCACGTAAGAGGACAGAGCTTTGAGTCCATGCCTGGTTACCATCCAGTCAAAATTATACCCACCCCACCCCGTCGGTTCCCGTACCATGACCTGGGAGCCGTCGTTGGCGCCGATGAGCTGGACAATGGCGACAATCTCCGGTGGATAGGCTGACTGTTTGCTCAATTCAGTGACTGAATCGGCATCATAGCTGCCGACAATCAACCTTCTTCTATTTTCCGGATAGCTGAATGAAGAGAGTTCGGCCATTGCCACAGGAACCAGTTCTCGTCCGAATGGACGATGCTGCCAGCCGTTTTTCAACTCGATAAAAAGCGTGACGGGCTCACCCGTCTCCTGCTCAAAAAGCGCCACCACAGAAAGTACTTCGCGTAGATACGGGGGACGCAGGCCGGTTGGCCAGGTGTATGCATCAAGTTCAGTGCTCGTATAATTGCCTGCAAACGATGCTTCCAATTGATTGCCCGTATCCGCGTGAGCATCTGATAAAGAGTGATCAGCGGCGATGAACTGCTCATCGAGGACGTAGAGGACTTCATCCTTGCTCATGACCACCGGTACATGAATAGCACGGCCGCCCTGCTCCAGGGCACGGGTATATGCCGGCAGGCTGAACGGCGGCAGAGCAGAGGGGTCGCCCGAGTTGATGATGAGCGGCGCTGCACCAAGGGGGCCGGCCCCGGCCAGCATAGCGAGCACGATAGCAACAATCATCCGGATCATGGCCGGCGATCTAGGCGATTTCGGCCACCTTCCGGGCGGCGTCGCCGATATCTTCGGCATTGATCAGGTTCAATCCCGAATCGGCCAGGATACGCCTTCCCTCTTCTACGTTGGTTCCCTCCATGCGCACCACCACCGGCACCGACAAGCCTACCGCGGTGGCGGCCTGCACCACCCCGCGGGCCAATTCGTCGCAGCGCAGGATGCCGCCGAAGATATTGATCAGGATTCCTTTGACGTGCGGATCATCGAGAATGATGCGAAATCCCTGTTCCACCCTGGCGGCGCTGGCGCCGCCGCCCACATCAAGAAAATTGGCGGGCTCGGCGCCCGCCTGTTTGATGATATCCATGGTGGCCATGGCGAGCCCCGCTCCGTTTACCATGTTGCCGATGTTTCCCGAAAGCTTGATATAGTTGAGATCAAACTCCGCTGCTTTACGCTCGTGCGGGTCCTCTTCCAGCGGGTCGCGCATGGCGGCGACATCCGGATGACGATAGAGGCTGTTGCCATCGATATCGACTTTGGCATCGATGGCGATGAGCTCGCCCTGGTCGGTGACGACCAGCGGATTGATTTCCACCATGGAACAGTCGTAATCGACGAAAAACCGGTAGAGGCGGCGCATCATCGCACTAAACTTTTTGCCGGTGTCACCGCTCAGAGCCAAAACAGCGGCCAACGCGCGGAGTTGAAAGCCCTGCAGTCCCAGCAGTGGATTGACGTCGACGGAAACGATCCGTTCGGGGGTGGCGGCGGCCACTTCTTCGATATTCATGCCGCCGTCACTGCTGACCAGAATCGTTATGGTGGCGGTGTCTCGATTGACCAGAAGCGAACAATAGAGTTCCCGGTCAATGGCAACGGCGCGTTCCACCAGAACCTGATTGACTGTTTTGCCCATACCTGCCGTCTGCTCGGTAACCAGCTCCATACCAAGGATATTGCGGGCCGCCTGCTCCGCCGCGGCGGCGCTGTCAACCACCTGCACACCGCCGCCTTTGCCGCGTCCGCCGGCATGTACCTGGGCCTTGATTACTACCGGGGAGCCAAGGGTTTCGGCAATACGGCGGGCATGGTCGGGGTCGCGGGCCACCTCGGAATCGGGTACCAAGATGTCATGAGCGCGAAATAACTCTTTTGCCTGATATTCGTGAATTTTCATAAGATCGTGTTGCCTATCTGTGGTGGTGGCGGCTTAGCCGAACAATTAATCGTCATACGACTTGGCGGCGGGGAGTGCATGGTCGGCAGTCCCCGCCCAGCTGAGCCTATTTATGGGGAAATCCCATATCGGTGAGGGTGTCGGTGATCTCATCAAGAATGGTCGGATCATCGATGGTTGAAGGCATCCGGTATTCTCTGCCGGCCGCAATCGAGCGCATGGTGCCGCGCAGGATCTTGCCGGAGCGGGTCTTGGGCAGTCGTGCCACCGAGGTCGCTTCATGAAAACAGGCGATGGCGCCGATTTTTTCCCGTACCAACTTCACCAGCTCCGCCTTCACCTCCTCGTTGCTTCGCTCTACTCCCGACTTGAGTACAAACAGACCAACCGGCAATTGTCCCTTGAGCTGGTCATCGGTGCCGATCACCGCGCATTCGGCAACATCTGGATGGGTGGCGATAACCTCCTCCATGGCACCGGTGGAGAGACGGTGGCCGGCTATGTTGATAACATCATCGATGCGGCCCATGACATATACGTAGCCGTCATCATCGATATAGCCGCCGTCGCTGGTTTCATAATAGCCGGGAAAGGTCTTCATATACGACTTGACAAAACGTTCTTCATTGTGCCACAGAGTCGCCAGGGTGCCGGGCGGCAGCGGTAGTTTGACGACAATATTGCCCTCCTGGTTGGCACCCAGTTCAAGCCCGCCGTCGTCAACGATGCGCACATCGTAGCCGGGTGCCGGTTTGGTCGGCGATCCCGCTTTTATTGGCAGTTCTTCGATACCCCGGCAGTTGGCGACAATCGCCCAGCCGGTTTCGGTTTGCCACCAGTGGTCGATAACCGGTACCTTGAGCAGGTCCGAGGCCCAATAGTAGGTGTCGGGATCAAGCCGCTCGCCGGCCAGATAGAGCGCCTCAAAGCATGAGATGTCGTACTTTGAGATAAACGAGCCGGTGGGATCCTCCTTCTTGATGGCCCGAAATGCGGTAGGCGCGGTGAACAGGGCCTTCACCTGGTGCTCCGAGATGACCCGCCAGAAGGCCCCGGCATCGGGAGTGCCCACCGGTTTTCCTTCGTAAAATACGGTGGTGGCACCCTTAAGCAGTGGCCCGTAGACGATATAGGAATGACCCACCACCCAGCCGACATCAGAAGCCGACCAGAAAACGTCGCCGGCATCGATATCGTAGATGGCCTTCATGGACCAGTGCAGGGCCACCGCGTGGCCGCCGTTGTCCCGCATAACCCCTTTGGGCATCCCGGTGGTACCTGAGGTGTAGAGGATATAAAGGGGGTCGGTGGCGGCAACCGGCACGCACTCGGCGGGCTCGGCGCCGCCTATGAAATCATTCCAGTCAAGATCGCGACCATCCTGCATATCGGCGCCGACAAAGGGGCGTTGCAGGATGACGCAGTGCTTCACCTTATGTTCGGCCATGTCAATGGCCTGATCAATGATCGGTTTATAAGCCAGGGTTTTCTTGCCTTCAATGGCGCCGGAGGCGGAGAGCAAAAATTTGGGTTGGGCGTGATTAATCCTGATGGCCAGCTCCGGCGCGGCAAAGCCGCCGAAGACCACCGAGTGGATGACACCAAGACGGGCGCAGGCAAGCATGGCATAGACGGCTTCGGGGATCATCGGCATATAAATGATGACCGTATCCCCTTTTTCCGCGCCGGCCCGCTTCAACGCGCCGGCCAGTTGCGCCACCCGCTCGTGCAGTTGATTGTAGGTGATCGTTGTGACGGAGTCGGTAACCGGGCTATCGTAGATTATGGCCGCCTGTTCTCCGCGACCGGCGGCAACGTGGCGGTCGACCGCATTAAAGCAGGTGTTCATCATGCCGCCGGTGAACCAGCGATAAAATGGTGGGTTTGCATCGTCCAACACCTTGTCCCAGGACTGATACCAGTCAATGCCGGCGGCGGCCTCCGCCCAGAATTCTTCCGGCTGCTCGATACTTTTCGTGAAAACCTCCTGATAGTTAGCCATCATTCACCTCACCTGTTTAGTAGTTAACAACTAGTGGCTGGCAGAACCTATGTGTCAGATACCTCTCTATTGATCGATCTTAAACTTGAGGGAGTCCTGAAAAATGGCCTTTTCGCCCAATCTCCGCGTTGCTCTAAAAGCTTTATCCTCGGAATATCAGCCATATGCCCGTGGTAAAATTTCCCTCGCGCCTTGATCTTGAACGAACATGCTCATTTTTCAAGGCTCCCTTGAAGTTCTCGTAACGTACGGCGGTGCAGGGGATCACTCCGGCTGACACCGCAGAAGCGCCGCCTGGGTCATCACGGTGGTGGCAAAGGCGGGTTCATCAGCGTTGAGCTGGTCGGGTTCAAAGCCGACCAGCGGTCCCTGCCCGTACCACTCATCAAAACCAAAATTCCAACCTGCCCAGTCGGCACCAAAGTCGTAAACTGTATCCGGACCGTAATCGTTGAAGAGTATCGAATCGGGGTTTCGATCACTTTGCCGGCTCATGCCGATAAGCACATAGTCGGCGCCCTCCTGTTTGCCGTATGCGGTGATCCGCGAGCTGATTGACTGTTCGCTGAGCCTGGTCGGTATGGTTATGAGCAGGTGGGAAAAGACCAGACACGACGGCGGCACCGTCGACTCGGCAAACAACAAAACGGCTGCATCGGTGGGGGCAAAGCGCTCTTTTTCCCGGCCAACCTCTTTTTCTCCACACCCGCTGAGCATAAGCAGCAGCGAGGCCAGTAGGGCATATGTAACGAAGTGGCGCACGGTTTTCTCCTTTTCCAACTCCATCATCCTGGCACCCTGTAATGCGTACAATATCGCCGAGCCTGCTCTTTTCTGTTTTATGCTTAATTACTCTTTCAGTCACAGAGCGCAGCCATGCTCCCTCAAGCGTGCTATCCGCGCCCAAAACAAAAATGGCGGCGCTCTATGGCAACATTGCAAACTTTACAGGATGCTTGATTGTGTGACGTAAGGCTCATCTCCTGATTAATTCATAGCCCGGCATCGTCAAATTTGCAAAACCTTTTCTCCCTTCTCAACTACATATCTCATTGTGGCGGTGTTCCAGCAGTTCCCCGAAATAGGTAATGGAGATGAAGTTATCACTGCTCCGTGGCCGAGTCCGGGAGCTTGGCCTGGCGATATGAACAAGGGTACCGATACCGGTTATTTCGGCGGCTGTTAGAACTTTTTCGGTATCATCGGCGAGCATGGTGCGCTCCGGAGAAAAACCCAGTTTTACCTGCAACCGGCGCCAGAACAGGGGATCCTGTTTGGGCAGAGCGAGGTGCTCGGCACAGATCATCTCGCGAAAATAGTGTTCAAGGCCGGCATGGTGCATCTTCAGGGCCAGGGTTTTGGGGTGGGCGGCGGTAACCAGGTAAGCGGGCTTTGCTTCTTGCCGGAGAAACTCAAGAAACGCGGGTACCCGCGGGTGCACCGTGATCAGATGCGATAGTTCTTCCTTGAGCCCGATAATATCGAGCTGCAGCCGTTTCGACCAGTAATCCACATTCGACCACGCAAGCGAATCCTCCACCGACCGGTAGTAGCCCATAAGCTCAACAACGGCGTCGGCGGTGGCGATCTTTCTTTTTTTCGCATAGGCGCGAGGTACGTGATGTTCCCAAAAATGGTCGTCGAAATGTTTATCGAGAAGGGTTCCGTCCAGATCGAGCAGTACCGTATCGATCTCGTCCCATTTACACAATGGTTTCATGGCGGGTTTCGTCTGTTTGTGTTAAGTGCGCAAGCGCGCTGAGCTCGGCGGTGATATGCGCCACGAAACTGTTCAGTTCGGCCGGGGAAGCGGCACGGGTTTTGACGATTAAGCGGTGATCCGGGGTCAGCCGGTGGCCACTGCGGATCAGATAATCGGGCCAGCTATCGGCGGGGATGGGAGGATCTGGGGCAAAAGAAAAGACCAGGACACCGTCGCCTTGTTCCAGCTTGGTGATGGCCAGCGGTTTGATACTGCGTTTGATGGCGATGATCAGCAACAGGTTGTCAAGCTCATCGGGGATGGCGCCGTAGCGATCTCTCAGCTCTTCTCGCAGGACATCCATCTCTTCCTGCGTCTCATCCGCCAGTGCCGCAACACGGCGATACATCATATAGCGCTGGCTGGTATCGGCGATATATTCCTCCGGGATGAAACCACTGATCCGCAGATTGACCTCAGGATCGATGTCGGGGGCCGGCACCTCGCCATTTTCTCTGCTGTTTCCGGCCTTGAGATCGGCGATGGTTTTCTGCAGCAGTTCAAAATACAACTCATACCCCACCGCGGCGATGTGGCCGCTCTGGGACACCCCAAGCAGATTGCCGCCGCCGCGAATCTGCAGATCGGACATGGCAAGCTTAAAGCCGCCGCCCAACTCGCTGTACTCAAGCAACGCCCGAAGCCGGTCGCGGGCGTCTTTGGCGAGGTGCTCAAGCGAGGGGACCAGCAGATAGGCATAGGACTGGGTGCTTGACCGACCCACCCGGCCGCGCAGTTGATACATCTCGGCCAGGCCGAGCTGGTCGGCCCGATTGATGATAATGGTGTTGGCACTGGGGATATCGAGGCCTGATTCGATAATGGTGGTGCTGATCAGCACGTCGATGGAGCCGCGTACGAAATCCACCATGATCTCTTCCAGCTCACTGCCTGCCATCTGCCCGTGGGCGACGGCAAGCCGTGCCTGGGGGACGAGTTTTTGCACGGTGGAAGCCATCTGGCTGATGGAACGCACCCGGTTGTGCACGAAAAAAACCTGGCCGCCGCGGCCGATTTCACGAGTGACCGCCTCCTTGATGATCAGCTCCTCATAGCGGGCAACGAAGGTTTTGACCGGCAGTCGCTGGGCCGGCGGGGTGGCAATGAGGGAGAGATCGCGAATGCCCAGCAGGGAGAGCTGCAGGGTGCGGGGAATGGGGGTGGCGGTGAGCGCGAGTACATCCACGCCGGCCTTTATCCGCTTGATCTTCTCCTTGTGGCTGACCCCGAACCGGTGCTCCTCGTCGATGATGAGCAGCCCCAGCTTACGAAAGGAGATATCCTTGGAGAGCAGCCGGTGGGTGCCGATGATGATGTCAATAGCGCCGCCGGCAAGATCGGAGATGATCTGTTTTTGCTCGGTGCGGCTCTTGAAACGGTTGATACCGGCGACCCGCACCGGAAAATCGGCGAGCCGCTCGGTAAATGTCTTCAGATGTTGTTCAGCCAGAACCGTGGTGGGCACCAGTACTGCCGCTTGAAAACCATCCTCCACCACTTTGAAGGCGGCCCTGATCGCCACTTCGGTCTTGCCGTAGCCAACATCACCGCAGATCAATCGATCCATGCAGCGGGTTGCGGTGAGATCATCCACCGTTTCGGTGATCGCCTGCTGCTGGCCGGGGGTTTCATCAAAGGCGAAGGATTCTTCGAGATCGCGATACAATTCGCCGGGGGATGAAAACGGTGTGCCACCCCGAATTTCGCGACGGGCATAGAGGTCGAGCAGTTCCTGGGCGACTTTCCACATCTGCTCGGAGACCTTGGCCTTGGCGACCTGCCAGCCGGTGGATCCCAGTTTGTCGATCCGGGGGAGCTTGTCGGTGGGGCCTTCGTAACGGGTTACCAGGGTGAGCCGATCTACCGGCACGTAAAGTTTGTCGCCGTCACGGTACTCGATCAGAATAAAATCACTGATCGACGACTGCAGGGTGATGGTGTGGATACCGCGAAATATTCCTAGACCGTGGTCGCGATGGACGACGATGTCGCCGTCGTTAACCTCGGTAAAGCGCAGCGGCTGGGCTGCCGCCTTTTTTCGGGAGCGGCCGCCGAGACGGCGCTGGCCGAACAGTTCAAGCTCGGAGAGCAGGTGAAGGCGCCGGGCAGGAAAGGAAAAACCGCGGCTGATCGGGGTCGCGGCAAGAGATATCTCCGCATGATCCGGGTGGGGATCAATGGTGTCAAGATCAAGTATGCCCTCATGGGGGAGGCAGCTAAAGGGCGCCTCGGCAAGCAGTTCACGCAGGGTGTTGCGCCGTTTTTCCGAGCGGCAGCAGATGATAACCGTCTCGTTGTTGCCAAGCCACTGGTCGATTTGCTCGATAAGCGGGGCGAGCACACTCTGCTGGCGGTGTCGCCTCGAAATCTGCTGCCGCAACAGGGTATGCGAGTGCATGACAAAGCGGTGATCAGCCGTATCAGCGGAGATGAAATCACCGATTTGGTGGCGCTCAAACCCACCGATCAATTCATTGAACAGTGCTTTGGTAATGAACAGCTCCGGCGGTGGCAGGGCCGGCTGACCCGCCTGGGTGAGTGATGCAAAATTGTGTTCAATACGCTCCCAGACCAGATCGATGCCTTGATTGATGGCGGCGGGCTCACGGACGATCACCCGGGTGGATGGCGGCAGGTGGTCAAAGATGGTTGCACAAGGTTCGTCATCTCTGGTGAAAATGGGCAGGAAACACTCCATGCCGGCAAAGCGCCGGCCATGCTTGATGCGCTCAACCATGGCGGTGGTGGCCGGAGCGTCCCACCCGTAGTGCTCGCCTAGATGATGGAGGCGCTGGACAATAGGGTCAAGATGGTTGCTCTCACCGGCGGCAAGGTGGAGCTCACTGACCGGCAGAATTACTGCTTCCTCGAGATGGGTGGTGGAACGTTGGGAAAGCGGATCGAATCCGCGGATCGATTCCACCGTTTCTCCGAACAGATCGATCCGCAGCGGCCCGTCATGACAATTTCCATCAGCACTAATAAAGGGCGGTGGATACAGATCGATAATGCCCCCGCGCACCGCGAAATCACCAACCATCCGTACCAGTGCGGCCGGTTCGTAGGCCATGGCGACAAGCGCGCCGCGAAACCGATCCAGATCCAGTTCTTCACCGGCGATCACCAGCTCGGCATGGCGCTGTAACTGGCTAACGGGAATTACCCGGCGCAGGGCGGCCTCAACCGAGGTAACGATAACCGGTGCGACCCCCTGGTCGCGGATATGATAGAGCGCTGAGATGCGCTGGGCACTGGTACGTGGATCCGGGGCCAGCGCCCCGTAGGGAGGAATCTCATGAGCCGGGTAGGCGAAAACCTCGGCCTTGGTAAAAAAACTGAGATCCTGGGCGGTCTCAGCCACCTGCTGTTCATCGGCGACCAGGATGCACAGCGGCCTTTCACCGGTAAGAGTTGCGCAATACCAGGCGACGCCGCCGCCACGCAGACCGGCGACATCGACGGCTGGCACCACTGATGGAGGCTGGGGGGCGGCCATGATGCCGATGTTATCTCAGATGCTCTGCGTTCGGGTAACCCTGACTTTTTCCGTCACATGCTAGAATTGCCCGCCGACACTAAAATCCCAGACGGTCTGCGATTCGTCGGGCAGCGGATCGAGATTGTATCCCCAGACCACGCGCAGCGGCCCCAGCGGGGACAACCAGCGCAGTTCCACACCGACACCCTTGTCGATGTCATCGGCGATGGAGCTGGAAAAATCATTGGCCACGTTCTGGCCGGCGTCAAAAAAGACAACGCCGAATACCCCCTGATCCTTGAGCAGGGGCAGGACGATCTCGGAGTTGATATACCACATCCGATTACCGCCGATCCGATCACCCGTTTCCGGGTCGACGGGGCTGACATCACCATACTTGAAACCGCGGATGGAGTTGAGTCCACCTAAGTAGAAACGTTCATAGACCGGCAGTTTGTCCTCTTTATTTTCCGATACTATGCCGGCGGCGCCGAGAAAGTGAAAGACCGTGCCGTAAGCGATGGGAAAGTACCAGCCCGATGATCCCTCGACCTTGGTGAACTGTGCGTCCCCCTGTAAAAAGCCACCGGCATATTTGGTGGTTATCCGGTTTCGTGAACCTTTGCTGGCCCCATAGAGCCGGTCGCGGGTATCTCGTATCAGGGAAAACTCCAGGGCACTGGTGACCGGCACATTTTGTGATTCGCGAATGATAAATGATGCGTTTTCCGACACATCGGTCAGCTCGGTGTCGGTATAGCTGTAGCTTTCATAGAGCCGCCACTTGCCCCAGAACGGATGGCCGAAGCGCACTGCGCCGCCGGTGGAATCACGGGTATAGTCAGTGAATTCGCGTCTCCAGTTGTAGAGGTCGACGCCCATGGAAAGCTGGGTGTCATACACCCGGGGATTGGTCCAAGCGAGGTTGTAGCGATTTGATTTGCCGCCGATATTGGCGGTTAATGAAAGCCGCTGGCCCAACCCCAGGAAGTTATTCTCGGAGATTTCACCCATGATCATAAAGTCGTCCACCGAGGAGTAACCGGCGCCGATACTGAACTGGCCGGTGCTTTTTTCCTTGACGTCAATGACAACGTTCATCTTCGATGGGTCAAGGGCCGGTTCCGGGGTGATGGTGATCTCTTCGAAGAAGTCAAGTCGTTGGAGTTTCTCATTGCTGGTGCGCAATCCTTTGGCGTCGAACACCCCACCCTCGGCGATCTGCAGATCTCGCCTGATGACGTTGTCGCGGGTACGGGTATTGCCCTGAATGACGATGCGGTTGATATAGACCAGATCACCCTTGTTGATTCGCAGGTTCAGATCCACCCGGGCGCCCGATTCTGATTTTTCGATGTTGGGCCGCACCTCGGCAAAGGCAAACCCCTGTTCGGCGTAGAAATCGGTGATTTTGAGAATGTCTTCGCGCAGTACCTGGCGGCTCATATACTCTTCGTTGCGAATGGTGAGCATATCGAGAAAGACCTGCTTGTCGGCGATGAGATCTCCGTCGATATCAACCCGGCCCACCTTGAAGCGCGGTCCCTCTTCAACGGTGAAATTGACGAACAGCGACTCTTCTTCCTGGGTTATCTCCGGTTCGCCGACGCGGGCTTCGAGAAACCCGTTGTTCTGGTAGAAGGCGACAATCCGCCCGATGTCCTGATTGACCACGTCGCGGTCGAGAAGACCTGCCTGAGTAAGCCAGGAAAGCCAGTTCTTCTCGCGGGTCTGGATGGTGTCGCGAATCTCGCTGTCCTTGTAAGCGGTATTACCGGTGAAGGTGATATCCTTGATATATACCTTGCGTCCTTCTTCCACGGCAAATCGAACGGCGGCGGTTTCCGGGGTGGGAAAGGAGATGGTAGGCGTTACCAGGGTGTTGTAATACCCCTTGTTACGATATAACTGGGTGATTGCCGCGGCCGTGGCATTGACCTGGAGAGGATTGAGAATCGAGTTTTCTCGAAGTGTTACCACCTCGCGCACCTCATCATCCTTGAGGCGGTCGACACCGGTGATGGTAATGGAGCTGATGACGGGTTTTTCGATAACCCGAAAGATTACCTCTTTGCCCTGGTCAGTGCCGCGTACATCGATCTGGACATCCTCGAAATAGCCCATGTCGTAGATGGCTTTGAGATCTTCGCGCAGGGCCTCGGGCTGGTAATAGTCACCCGTCTTCGTCTGGATCTGGCGTAAAATGGCGCCGGAGTCGATCCGCTGGTTGCCCTCCGGGGCGATGGCGGCAATGAGCCGGCGGCGTTCACCATAGGCGATGATATCATCGGTGACGGCGGCGAGCACAAGATCGAGCTCGGCAAGTGAGGCCGCTTCCTGGTAAATATAAAACGGTGTGTCGGGGGCAAGGGCGTCGTAGACCGTGACATCGAGGCTCAGCTGATTGCCGATCACCGTTATCGCGCCGGCCGCCGCGTAATCGGCGCCTTCTGCCGCGCTAATGGCCCGGAGCTCATCGGTGGGCGGCGGCCAGGATCGGTAGTCAAATAACTGCCGATCGGCAAGGGCAAAACCTTTTTGTGCGAGCGCCGTCGCGTAGCGTTCATCGATCTGCCCCACAAACAGTTCGTCAACATCCGGGGCGACGACGTTGAGGGGCAGAAAAATGATATTCTGTTCTTCCGCGCTGGCGATGGAAGTGCTCAGCAGGATGGCGCATGTCGTGATCACAAGCGATCTGAATCCTGTTCGTGAATATTTTGCCAGACAAGGTGCGATGGTTGTCATCCACGATTTTCTCGACGGGTATACAAAAGCAGGTGAAATCATCATCATTGCTGAATAATTTTAGGTGGTTGATGGATGCGCCAATATAAATCAAGAAAAAGGGTGGGCCATTATGCCATGTTTGCCGGCATTTGCAAAGCGCTCATGAGAGACGCTTGCAATATCTACCGCCATGGACAAATCAGGTGAGAGAGCAAAAATTCACACTCGCCGCCCTGCGAGACGGGCTGCTCGATCTGCTCTTTCCGCCGCGCTGCTTTGGGTGTGAGATACATCTGCGGCCCGGCGCTGGAAAGACGCTCTGCACATCGTGCATGGAGATGGTGAAGATCATTACCGCACCCATCTGTCGGCGCTGCGGGGTAAAGGTTTTAGCTGGCGAGGATCGGTATTGCCAGGGGTGCCTGTCCAGTCCGCCGCCCTTTGCCATGGCACGCTCGGTGGCCATGTATCATGAACCTGTCATTAACCTTCTGCATCGTTTGAAATATCGTGGCGATACGGCAGTGCTGCAACCCCTACGTCAGATTATCTCGGCTCCCGGTGCCAGTCTGCTGCCGCCGGACTGTGATCTGATTGTCCCGGTTCCCCTGCATCGCGACCGCCTCCGCCAACGCGGCCTGAATCAGGCCCTGCTGCTGGCCAGGTTAGGACGAGGCCGCGGCGATACACCGATAGAGCCGGCCCTGTTGTTCAGAAAAGTCGCGACCCCGGCCCAGACCGGTTTAAGCGGTGCGGCCCGGCGTAAAAATGTGCGCGGCGCATTTGCTGTGAAAGATACGGAGGTGGTGCGCGGACGCCGGATCTGCATCGTCGATGACGTCTTTACCACTGGCGCCACGGTAAGCGAGTGTGCCCGGGTTCTTGTCCGGGCCGGTGCCGGGGAGGTGGTTGTTTGGACGGTGGCGCGGGTGTGAGGGCGGGAAAACATGAGAATTTTATGTATCATTGTTTTTCCATATTTTCGTGAAAATTTTATTATTTAATAGAAATTTTGAGAAAAGCGGTGTTTCATTTTTCTCTTACATTGTTGATAACTTTACCGTAATGTTTCTAAAACATTTGGATCACATTGAAAAACGGTATCTGCGGGAGAGTCTGAAAAAGATGACTGATTTCCGCCTTGTAGTAATTTTGTCCAATTTCCTCAACGGTTTGCCGCTGTCTTACCGGGCCTCTATTTTTAATCGAAAATCAGCTGATATCGTCTTTGACCGGGACACCGCGATAGGGTTTAGCTGGCGTCCGTAAATCATTGCGGAGTGCTCCGGGGAGAGGCCGGAGTGTTGCTTCCGCTCATCTTGTCTTTGTTTTGTTTTGGTTAAGGTTTGGGCAGGACCGGGAGGGTTTTTCCGGTGGTCTTGCTTCATTTTTTCGGCGTAGATCGTTGAATTTGGCGTCTAATTGGGAATCTCAAGCGAGATAATGCGTCATGGTGTGGGAACGAGCGAAACAAAAATTACAAGAGACGATCACCCAGAGTGTCTATAAGCTCTGGATTGAGCCGCTTGGTTTGCACAACCGCCGGGGGGCGCACCTCTTTTTGTCCTGCCCTGACAAGTATTTTAAGGCCTTTGTCAGCCAGAATTTTCTTGCCGCGATTACCGAGGCTGTGGTGCATGAGGATCAAAGCATCGAGATGGTGCACCTGCAAGATGCGGGACGGATCGATTCGGACGTCAGCAAACCGGTGCAATTGCAATTGCCGCAAATGGTCACCGGCACCTCACAATTTCGCTCCCTCCATCCACGCTACACCTTTGCCGAGTTTATGGTCGGCGCCGGCAATATATTGGCCCAATCAGCCTGTCGGGCGGTTTGCTCTCTCGATGATTCCATTGGTCCATGCCTTTACATCAACAGTACCACCGGGCTGGGTAAAACCCATTTAACCCATGCCATTGCTCACGAACTTTTAAGCACGGCGCCGCTTACCAGACTGCACTACCTGACCGCCCAGCAATTTGCCGCCGAGATGGTGGCAAATATTAGGTCCAACGAAATGGAAGGATTTAAACGCAAGTATCAGGAGCAGTGTGATATATTGCTGATCGAAGATATTCAGAGCCTCATCGGCAAGAAAAAGACCCAGCAGGAACTCAACGAAGTGCTCGATACCCTGATAAAATCGGGTAAGCGAATTGTGCTTACGGCCAATAAGGGTCCGCGTGAGTTAAGCGATATCGATGATGATTTCAGATCGAGGATGACATCGGGCCTGGTGACCTCAATCAAACAACCCGACCTGGAGACCAGACGCCGCATCGTCAGGATAAAGGCGGCGGCGCACAATATCCGGATCGAAGACCATTTTGTTGACCATATCGCCCAGCACATAAAAGGGGATGTGCGCCGCCTGGAGTCGGCCGTTATCGCCCTGCGTGCCCGGGCAGTGCTGGCGAACGGTAAGATTGACGAGGCCATGGTTGATGATTCGGTGGCATCTCTGGTGGGACGCACCCAGGAACTCAATACCCGGGCTATTTCCGAGATGGTGGGGCGGCAGTTTGCCGTCAGCATGGGCGAGATGGAATCAAAATCGCGCAAGAAATCTATCAGCTACCCGCGCCAGGTGGCAATGTATCTCAGCCGCAAGCATACCGATCAGACCCTGGCCGATATCGGCAAGATATTTAAGCGTGACCACTCCACCGTGTTGCATGCGGTCAAGGTGATTGGTGATCTGAAACGAAGAGATACCTCGGTGTCGGCGCAGCTTGACCTGCTCAGCGAGCGGGTGCGTCAGCTCTAATGGGGTTGTAAAACTCTCCATATCAGTCATGTATGGCCTGAGAGGCAATTCGCAGCTCATTTGGAGTTGCTGGATTGAGGCTTTTGCGGCAATGGCGGTAGAAAGAATTTTAGGAGTTTTTTACGAGACCAATAGCACTGCTGGCGGCTAAAAGCCGTGCCGTATTGGCTGTCAGTCGGCGCTTTAGAAATAGACCTTTTTCAGTTCAGGTTGCGCACTGGCTCTGGTGCGGCGCTCGATGATTTTATCAGCGACGTCGGTGGCCGTCTTGACCATATCGTTGATACCGATTCCTTCCCAGCCAAAACCGCAGACGGCAAGGCCGCCCATCTCTTTTACGAGGGTGTCGCGCCAGGACAACAGCGCCGGGTAGCCCGCCTCCAGTTGCGGGATGCCGCCGCCGGGCCGCAGGACCCTGGCATAGACCGGGTTGTCCGAAATATTTAGCAAATCACCGATATCGCCTAAGGCGCCGGCAATGAGTTCATCGTCAGTGAGCTCGAGCCGTTCCGGGTGACGCCTGCCGCCAACCAGGGCCTCGAGAATGATGTGGTTGGCCGGTGCCCGTCCGGCAAACATATTGGATGAAAACAGTGCCCCCAGGATAAAGCGGTTTTCGCAATCCGGCGCCAAGAATCCAAAACCAGGCGGCAACCGGGCGCCCGCAAAACCAAGCACAACAGTTGCCAGCCACGCCTCCGGGACGCGCCGCAACGGCATCGAATCAGAAAGCGTCGCAAGCAACCCAAGGCCCTGGTTAACCGGCAGGGCAATGACCAGGTTGGCGCCGGTGAGCGGTTCGTCTTCAAGTGATCTCACCTGCCACTGATCTTCAACTCTGGCAATGGAACTGACGGTGCGGTGCAGTATCAGTTCCTCGCCGGTGACAAACTGATCGGCAAGTCTTTCCACCAGCCGCTGCATGCCGCCGGTAAAGCTCAGCATAGTCGGCAGTGATGGTCTGGTCTTGTGTTTCTTTCTGGCCCGCCAGGCGGTGGCAAGGGCGCCTCGGATCACCGAGCGATAGCGTTTCTCAAGGGCGCGGGCGCCGGGCATTACGGCATCGATTTTAAGCTCATTGTAGTCACCCGCATAGGTGCCGGTGAACACCGCGTCCACATAGGGGAGCAGGGCCGGGCCGAATCGATGGTTGGCCCATTTGGCGACGGTGGGCTCGCCGGCTAACGGTTTTTTGAAAAGATCACGCAGCACGCCGATCTTTTCACGCCATGAGATGAGCGGCGCCCTGAGGATTTTCAGTGGGCTCTGGGGAATCAATTGCAGAGCCCCGTTGCGGCACACATAGCGCCCATGGGTGGCGAGCGGGGCTTTTGCCAGTTCGTTATTCAGGCCGAGCTGGGTTATCAGCCGGCGACTTGTTTCGCTGTTGTCCAGAAAGCCGTGCGGCCCCCATTCGGCCGTGAACCCCTTGTCCTGAAACGACTGGATAACCCCGCCGCATTTTCCTGATTTTTCTACAATCATAAGGCGGTGGTGGGGATCGAGTTGCTTGAGGGCGTGGCCGACGACCAGACCGCTGAGTCCGGCGCCGATGATGACGGTATCCTTGATGTGGTTCATCTGTCTGCTATCTGTATGGTCAGTGTGAGGTGTCATTACCCCCGAGCTTTGCCGCCGTGCCCCGGCTTGACAGCAAGAGCGCGATGGTTACCATATCGCCGTTTTTACAGACAATACAGCACGAGATCAAGGCAATCAATACTAACAGATAAAAAGTGCGGAGCCCTATTCGGTAACACTTTGTGTATAGGGCTTTTGTCGCGAAAGGATGTAACGATGACCCAAGACACTACCACCCACGAATTTCAGGCGGAAACAAAGAAGCTCCTCGATATTGTCATCAATTCGCTCTACACGGAGCGTGATGTCTTCTTGCGAGAACTTATCTCAAACAGCGCCGATGCGCTTGAAAAATACCGCCATCAAAGCCTTGTTGAGCAGCAAACCGAGTTGTTCGACGCCCACCTGCCGCTGGAGATCGTGATCGATCTGGATGAGGAGAAAAAGCTCCTCACGATCACCGATACCGGTATCGGCATGAGCAAAGACGAGCTGATCACCAACCTCGGCACCATCGCCCACTCAGGAGCGGGCACCTTCCTGGCCGAGCTGGCCGAGGCGGCGAGAGAAGATGTCAGATTAATCGGACAGTTCGGTGTCGGTTTTTATGCTGCGTTCATGGTGGCCGCACAGGTCACGGTAAAGTCGCGCCCCTGGGACGGTGCTGAGGGATATGAATGGGTCTCAGATGGGACCGGCACCTTCAGCGTCGAGCCATGCCCCGGTCTGCATCGCGGTACCAAGATCATCCTTGAATTGAAGCAGGGATGCGAGGATTACGCCAAAAAATTCAAGATTGAATCGATTATCCGCCAATACTCAGCCTTTGTCCCCTTTCCCATAAAACTCGAGGGCAAGACGGTCAACACCGTGCAGGCATTATGGGCGAGAAATAAAAGTGAGATTGAAGAATCTGAGTACACCGAGTTTTACAAGTTTATCGGCAATGCCGCTGATGAGCCGCTCTACCACCTTCATTTCAGCGCCGATGTACCCCTAGCCATCAATGCCCTGCTCTTTGTTCCCAAGGAGAACCTGGAGATGTTTGGTTTCGGCAAGATGGAGTCGGGAGTCAACCTCTACTGCCAGCGTATTCTCATCGATCAACACTCCGAACACATCCTTCCCGGATGGTTGCGGTTTCTCAAAGGGGTGGTGGACAGTGACGATCTGCCGCTCAATATCTCTCGTCAGGCCTTGCAGGACAACGCCCTGGTGGCCAAAATCAGAAGGGTAATCACCAAGCGTTTTCTCAAATTTCTCGATGAGCAGGCAAAAAAGGATGAGAAGGGGTACCTCACATTCTGGGATACCTTCGGCATCTATCTAAAAGAAGGCGTTACCGCTGATTTTGAATATCATAAGGAACTGGCCAAGCTGCTGCGTTTTGAATCTTCCAAGTCAGCGGACGGGACAAGCATCTCTTTAGCTGATTATGTGCTGCGCATGAACAGTGATCAGGAGGAGATATACTACATAAACGGGCCGAGCCGGATGGCCATCGAGGCGGGTCCGTACGTTGAGATGTTCAGGAAAAATGATATCGAGATCATTTATACCTTAGAGCCCATCGATGATTTTGTCTTGAGCCATCTCGGTGAATTTGACGGCAAGAAGCTTGTTTCCGCCGATCGGGCCGATCTGAAATTACCGCACGAAGATGCGGCGCCGATAGATGGCGAGCAGGAAGATGCACTGGACGATGATGCCGTCACCGCTCTGATTGATTGGTTGAAAAAGACCTTGAGCGATAAGGTCGCCGATGTTACCCGTTCTCATCGGCTGGTTGACGCGCCGGCAATGATTGTCAATCCGGATGGATTCATGAGTGCATCCATGGAACGCATTATCGCCGCCGGTCGCCTGGAAAAAGGTGCCGGCACCGAAATCGGCAAGAAAAATCTGGAGATCAATCCGGCCAACAAGCTTATCCGCGGTCTGGCCCAGCTCGTAGACAGCGATGAGTCCTTTGCCGCCGAAGTCGCCTACCAGATCTACGACAATGCCATGATTCAGGCGGGGCTGGTGGTCGACCCGCTGGCAATGGTGGAGCGTAACTACCGGATCCTGGCAAAGACCCTCGACTCGTGAGGCCTTCGACAAAACCGTTGAAAAACCAAAGAGTTCCCGCTATATACAGTAGAACTTTCGGAGCCATCAGCACGCTTTAGTGGCCAAATATCTGATTGTATGGGTTTTGCCACACCCACCACAACCATGGCTCAGATAACTACACAGGGAGCTTTTTCATGATCTTGGTACGATCTCTGCCGGGCTTTGTCCTGCTGCTGTTTCTGCTTGCCGGGTGCGGCAGCACCCCGGCAAGCAATCTTGCCTCCGATGCCGGGCTCATCAAGGAGGGTGTCTCCACCAAAAACGACGTACTTACCTACCTTGGTGACCCGTCCGCCCAGCAAACGTTGTCTTCGCGCAGCGAACGCTGGGTCTACTACCAAGAGTATCGCTCAAACTTTCGCCGGGTGCCGTGGGTGGGCGACAGTCTCGGTTCGGAAGGGTACGATCGGATCGTCGTGAGCTTTACCGACGACGTGGTGAGCGATATCGTTTACAGCGCCTATAATTCGAAAGATGATGACTGGGCCGATGATTTCTCCTGGCAGAACAATCAGCAGTGAATGATCGATTTACCACCAGCCGCGCCAAGATGGTACAGGAGCAGCTGGTGGCCCGCGGTATCCGAGATGAACGGGTGTTGGCGGCGATGCGTGAGGTGCCCCGTCACTGTTTCGTTGATGATGCCCTGCACGCCCGCGCCTATGGTGATTTCCCGCTGCCCATCGCGGCCCAGCAGACCATCAGCCAACCCTATATCGTTGCCTTGATGACCCAGGCACTGGGTCTTGAAGATTCCGCCCGGGTGCTTGAAATCGGCAGCGGCTCCGGTTATCAGGCGGCGGTGCTGTCAAGGCTGTGCGCATCGGTGTACACCATCGAACGTATTGCGGAATTGCTCACAACGGCTCGCCGGGTGTTTGACCGGCTTGGTTACTTCAATATCATCACCAAACTTGATGACGGCACGCGTGGCTGGGACGAACATAGCCCCTTTGATGGTATTATCGTCACCGCCGGCGGTCCTCAGCCGCCAGAACCGCTTATTGGGCAACTTGCCGAGGGCGGTACAATGGTGATTCCGGTGGGTGATCAGTATGTCCAGGAGCTGCAGGTACTCTCCAAGGTTGATGGGAAGGTCGAGACCAAGGTCCTTGAGCGGGTCCGTTTTGTGGATCTGATCGGCGAACATGGCTGGTAGCAAAACACCACCCATCGGCAAGGGGATGCTCTTTGGCCTCTACCAGCGCTGCATGGATTGGATTGCCGGGCCCTACGGGGTGTGGGTGCTCTTTTTCATTGCCCTGGTCGAGTCTTCTTTTTTTCCTATTCCCCCCGATGTCTTTCTCCTTGCCATGTGTCTGGCGGCGCCACGGCAGGCGTTCAAGTATGCCGCTATCTGCTCGGTGGGTTCGGTTCTGGGAGGGGTGCTGGGCTATGGATTCGGCCTCTGGTTCATGGACTCCATCGGTCAGCAGATCATCGGCTGGTACGGGCTGGAGCACAAGTACGAGGTAGTACGGAATTACTACCGCACCTATGATTTCTGGGCCATCATCATCGCCGGCTTTACCCCGCTGCCCTACAAGCTCTTCACCATCACCGCCGGCGCCTTCAAGATTAACTTCGCGGCCTTCGTGGTGGCCTCGGTGGTATCGCGCTCGGCGAGGTTTTTTCTCATCGCCCTGTTGATCTATAAATTCGGAGCACCGGTAAAGCTGTTCATCGAGCGTTATTTCAACATCCTTACCATCGTCTTCATGGTGCTTCTTATCGGCGGCTTCGTCCTTATTAAGTGGCTGATGTAAAAGGTTTTCACTTTTTGTGAGGTGACTTGTCGTAGATGCTGTCCTGCACTAAATATATATAGTGGAGTCCCTGCTTGAGAAGAGAAGAGGAACGAAACGCTCTGTAGTCATGCAGGTGAGCCAAGTGAGACGGCTGCGCGGTGATAGTATCTTCGTAACTATTTTCGTTCAATCAGCTATGGCTGTTACCTATCAGCATATAATGGGTAAATACCTTTTCGGTATCATAGTTGTCTGTGCCATCATGGGTGGCGGCGGAGTCGCCCAGGGCCATGAAATTCATCTGAAAAACGGTCAGGTGATTGTCACTGACCGGATTGTCAGGAGTGGTTCAACCATCACCTATGAGTATTATGGCGGCGATGTCAGCATCGACATCAACCGGATTGCCTCCATTATCTATGAGCAGGAGAATCGACCTCCTCCCGCTTCTGGATTTGACGGGCAACGCCCGCCACCCCCCTCGGCAGGTGTCGTACAACCCGTGGATTATGATTTAACCACTCAGCTTACCGATAAACTGAACCCGCGCACCCCCATCGAGCAGGCAAATCTGGCGGTTGTTTCCATTACCACGGCGGCTGGTTCGGGATCGGGATTTTTTATCAGTGAAGATGGGTTGATCGTCACCAATAAACATGTGGTACGCGGCAGCGACCGGAGCAGACAGCAGACCGAAGAACAGATCGAGGCGGCCAGGCAGCAGTTTGCCCAGTGGCGCCGTATCCTTGATCAGGATCTGCGCCAGTTGGAAGCAGCCGAGCATCAGGCTGCCCGGGCCAATGTATCGGATCCAACCCTGCGTCAGTGGCGACGGATCTACGAAGAAAATCGCCGCGAGTATGAAAAAAAATACAAAACGTTTACTACAGAGCAGAAGAGCCTGCTCAAAAAGCAGCAGGAGCTGGCCGCCCAGTCGCGCTTTACGGTTACCCTTGCTGATGGCACCGAGCTTTCCGGTTTGCTGTACCGGGTAAGTGCTCAGTACGATCTGGCCCTCTTGAAGATAAATGGCTACCGTACCCCCTTTATAAAACCGCACCAGCCGGGCGATATTTCACTTGGCCAGCGGGTTTATGCCATTGGCTCACCGCTGCAGCTCAGCAACTCGGTCACCTCGGGAGTCGTCTCGCAGATTCGCGGAGATTTTGTGCAAACCAACGCCGAGATCTATCCAGGTAACTCGGGCGGGCCGCTGGTGAGCGAAGACGGGCTGGTAATGGGGGTTAACACCATGAAGCTGCTCACTGAAAAGTTCGAAGGGCTCGGATTTGCCCTGCGCTTTGACATCGCCCAGCGTGAATTTGGCTCATATCTGGAATAGCGCTTCTCATTCAATTGACGGGTGCCACCAGGTAACCATCCCATTGTATCCTTCTCAGATGCGACTATCTCGCATTCCACCAGCTTTTCTTTTGTGGAAATGGAAATTTGTGGTAGTATCGGATCGGGTGGCTGTATCCGCGCCGTGTTTAATGCGGCAGTAAGAAGGTGTTTATATACAACTCATTCGCGCCAACGGGGAGGTACAAGTAGTGGAAGAGTTACATGCGATACGCAAAAGGCGGCGCTCTTTGCAGGAGGTAATGAATTTCATGGCGGCTCTGTCGGCCGGTATCGAGCCGATACTTGGCCGCGGCGCCAACTCCATGACCATGTCGGCGGGGCGTAAACTGGGGCGCCAGTTTTCCGAAAATGCCGTCAAGACTGATGATCTGCTCACTGCCATCGGTGAGGTGCGCAAGGTTCTTGAAGACAACCACTGCTTGTGGGGGTTCGAGCCGTTCAAACCGAAGGCCCAGGATGCGCTGGTGACCTTGAACCATAAAGGCGAACAACAAATGTATATCGTCTATCGGGACTGCATGATTCGGCAGTCGCTCTTTCGTTTTGGTCATCCGCAGAAGGGTTCTTTGTGTATTATGATGACCGGTTTTTTTGACGGCGCCCTGGAAAACATCATGGGTAAAAAGGCAAAGCTCGACATCCTGCACGCCGGTGAAAACGGCTGTCTAAAATTGTTGACGGTGGCCGCCTGAACCTCTCTTTGGGGGATACGTAGATGAGTGATGAAAAAATTCGTTTAAATACTGACTGGCTCTGTGATTGCGGCGGCTGTCACGTCGCCCTGGTGGATCTGCACGAAAAAATCCTCCAGGTGCTCGACTCGGTGGAGATCCAGCATTGTCCGGTGTTGACCGATGTTAAGGATTACCCGCCGGCGCGGATCGGTATTCTCACCGGCTCGGTGCGCACCGAGCATGATCGTCACGCCGCTTTGGTGATGCGAGAAAAATGCGAGATCATTATCGCCTTTGGCACCTGCGCCGTCTACGGTGGTCTGCATGGTGCCGGACTTGCTCACAGCCGCGAAGAAATCATGGAGCATGTCTATCGGCGCAGTCCCACCACCAAGACCGATACCATCCCCGATGCCGAGGTGAGTGAGCTCGCCAAAATGGTGACCCCCATCGACGAGGTGATTGATGTGGATCTCTATTTACCCGGTTGTCCGCCGCACCCGCATTTTATCTTCGAGAGCCTGGCCTCGCTGATCGAAGGAAGGGAACCACGCGTCACCCAGGATTCGGTGTGCGGGCGCTGCAAACGGCAGATGATTAAAGGTGATGCCAGAGAGATCAGGAACACCCTGGATGAAGTACCTGATGAACGGTTCTGTTTCTTGAGCCAGGGCCACATTTGCCTAGGCTCGGCAACCCTTGACCGCTGTCTGGCGCCCTGCCCCAATCACGGGATTGCCTGTACCGGATGCGCCGGACCGACCATGCAGATTTTAACTGAACCGTATCTTGATATCCGCACCGAGGTGAGCGACCGCATGGCCCGGCTGACCGCCATCGACGAGGATATTATCAAGACCTACATGGAAAAAACGGCAAAGACCCAATATGCCTACGCCATGGCCACCAAGATGATCGGCAACAAGCCGACCTTTTTAATCAAGAAGTGGATTGCCGACGTGGAGGGACAGATCAATGAATAAGACCATAACCATCGACCCGGTAACGAGAATTGAGGGACATGCCAAGATTTTACTGGAGTGCAACGAGCAGGGGGCGGTAGATGAGGCATTTTTCATCGTCAACGAACTGCGCGGCTTTGAACGTATCCTGGTGGGCATGGAGGCCCATACCCTGCCCCAGGTGACGGCGCGTATCTGCGGGGTGTGCCCCACCGCTCACCACCTGGCCTCGGCCAAGGCACTGGATAACGCGGCCGGTGTTGAGCCGCCGCCGGCCGGCAAACTGCTGCGCGAATTGATGTATATGGGGCATATGATCCATTCCCATGCCCTCTCTCTGTTCGTCCTGGCCGGTCCCGATCTCGTTTTCGGGCTGGGCGGCGAAGCCGCCACCCAGAATATTGTCGGCATGGTTGAGGCGAACCCGGAACTTACCAAAAAAGGGCTGCGGGTACGCTCCATCGGCCAGAAGATCAACGAGGTTATCGGTGGTCGCGGTATTCATCCGGTCACCGCCATTGCCGGGGGCATTTCCGCCAGACTCAGCGACGATCAACACGCGCGGGTATCTGCCTTGAGTACCGAAGCGGTGACCCTGGTCAATGAACTCTCCCCGACCATCAAGGACATGTTGCTCAAGCTCCTTGATGACAACCCGGTGCTGCTGGATAAACTCAACCTTCCGAGCTGGTATCTGGGCACCGTCAACGGCGGCAAGCTCAATGTCTACGATGGTCTTCTCCGGGCCATGGATGATACCGGCGCGGTCCGGGCTGAATTTGAGGCCGGTGCCTATGCCGACTACCTGGTTGAGCGGGCAGTGCGTAAATCATACGCCAAAGAGGTGTATCTGGATGTGGACGGGGCTGAGCACATGTACCGGGTTTCCACCCTGGCCCGGATGAATGTTGCGGACGGCATGGAGACCCCGCTAGCGCAGAAGGAATTTGAAGAGTTTCGTGATCGCTTCGGACGTCCCTGTCACAACGCCATCCTACAAATGTACTGCAAACTGGTGGAGCTTGTCTATGCCTGCGAAAAGGCTCATGAAATCATCAACCATCGCGATCTTCGCGGTGAGACCCGGGTTCCCGCATCCATTAAAGGAACACACGGCATCGGCCATGTCGAGGCGCCGCGCGGGGTGCTGATTCATGATTATAAGATCGACGCCGAAGGCATTGTTCGCGGCGCCAACATGATCATCGCTACCCAGCAAAACACCGCCGCCATCAATGCCTCGCTGAAGGAAAGTGGTGCCGATCTGCTGGCCGGTGGAAACGACGAGCAGGTACTCAACGGCCTGGAATTCGTGGTGCGCTGTTACGACCCCTGTCTGGCCTGCTCGACCCATGCCGTCGGTCAGATGGAACTGACAGTGGAAGTGGCCCACCAGGGCCGGGTTATGCGCCGGCTGGCACGGGAGGTATAACGATGATTCACATGAAAATCCGGGATGCGGCGTGCCGTGGCTGTCGCTTCTGCGTCGATATCTGCCCGACCGATGCGTTGAGCTTTGATGAAGCCACCCAGAAAGCGGTGGTGGAAACGGTTGAGGATTGCATCGGTTGTCTGAGTTGTGGCTTTATCTGCCCTTCTGGCGCGATTCGCCATGAGGGCCATCACGTGGTGAAGAATTTCTACCGCAATCTTTATTTCAGCAGACGGATGGAGAAGTTTTTATGATTGATACTATTGAGCTTACCCAGACCATGGAAGATCACGACAAGGCCTTTGTCGAGGTCTCCTTTCTGCTTGAAATGATCGTTGATACAATCGCCGCTTTCGTGGGTAAATCGACCCCATCGCTGGCCGTGGCGGCCGGTCGTAAAATGGCCAAAAACATGCCCATTCATCTCGATGAGCCGGATGCCAAAGCGGCGCTTTCCGAAATGATCAGGGTGTTTTCGGAAGGGTTCGATATTACCGGTGAATTTTCCGGTAAGGAGGCGCTCATTGATATCGATCACTGTCCCATCCGGGCGGTCTGCCTGGAGCGTGAACTACCCATAGACGGCCCCATCTGTTCAATGTTTCATTACTATATAGCTGGAATTATGGCCGAGCTTACCGGTAGTCCGGCCAGGCCGGCGACTATTTCCGCGGGTGAGGCGTGCCTGTTCAAACTCAGTTTCAGTGGCCTTAGAGCATAGTGCGGCGTGCGCTGATCGTCTGCATCGGTAATGATCTGGTCGGTGATGACGCAGTCGGCTACGAGGTCTATCAACTGCTGAGGCGGCGTCCTTTGCCCCCATCAACCCGCCTGGTCTTTTTGGGCGTTGGCGGATTGGCCCTTATCGATGAGATGGCCGGCGAGGAGTTGCTGGTCGTCGTCGATGCCGTCAACTTGGGTGGAGCTCCGGGCGCATTGCATGTTATGGCCTTTGACGATATTCCTCAGCCCCAGACGCGCCCGGTAAGCGGCCACGGCATCGGGGTGCGTGAAGCGCTTGCGGTCTGCCAGCGATTGTATCCGGAAAAAGCAGCGGCAGCCGTCTATCTTGTCGGTATTGAAGGCGATGATTTCTCATCGGTGGGAGGCGGGCTGAGCGAGCCCGTGGAGGCGGCCCTGCCAAAAGCGCTGAGCACCATTCTGGGACTGCTTGATGATGTCCATGAAATGAATTTGAAAAGAGGGCTTCTGGGAAAAACAGAGACAGAGGCGGGACGAGGTCAATGACGGTTGATGGGGTAAAAAAAACAACGCTCAGCAGTCAGGAAATGGTCAAACTGATCCGGCGTGCGGCTGAACAGGGCGACTTCAGAAAAGCGGAGGCACTTCGGGAAACATTGATGCAGACGAATTCCCTGGCACTCAATCTAATCGTCTCAACCGGCGAGATCATCGAAGCAGAGAAGACGAAACAGATTGATGAGGCACATCTTTTTCTCTGGTCTCTGCTCTATGAGCCGTTCAGTACGGAGGAGCGCAACGCTCTTTTTTATTGTTTGACGCGGGCGGTGGTGGAACCCGGTAAACTGCTGCTGGTTCAGGGTAAGCCCAATCACCGATTATTTTTTATTGAAACGGGCAGGGTTGAGGTTTTTTTTCGCAAGCTCGGTGAAAATGTGCGGATAGCTGAGCTAAAAAGCGGTGATGTCCTTGGCGAGGACACCTTTTTTGAGAGCTCCCATTGCACGTTTTCCGCCGCCACCACGGCCCCGGTTCAACTGAGATATGTAAGCCGTATGGAGATGCGTGAGCTTGCCGAAAAGCATCCCGGCCTGGACGAAAAACTGGCCCAATATTGCCGCGCCCACGACAAGTGCAGACCGGCTGTCAGAAAACGGGGCCTGGAACGTCGCACTTACCCCCGCTACTCCGTTGAGGGGTTGGGTATCGCCTATATCCTTGATAAGGACGGCAACCGCACTTCAGCGCACTTCAAAGGCCGGCTTATCGATATCTCCCGAACCGGATTGAGCCTGTTTATGAAGGCCTCCCGGCAGGAGGTCGTACATAGCCTATTGTCTAGAAACCTCGATATAAGCCTTTCCTTCGATGGTGGTACGAGCGCATCCTTTCAGATGTTTGGCACCGTCGTCAAGCTCACCTATCATATGTACAACGATTATAAGGTTTTCGTCAGGTTCCATCAGCCGGTGGAGGCTGATCTGTTCCGCGGTTTTCCCTGCAAGTGGGATGACGGGGCCAGGTAAAACCTCTTTAGCTCAAATAATCGTCGTCTTCTCGTATCGGCGCAAAACCTCGGCGCATGGTGTTTTCAGACACTACCCGCGGGTCGAGAAACTGGATGAGGTAGTCCGGACCGCCGGTTTTGGAGCCGATACCGGACATCTTGAAGCCACCAAAAGGATGGCGCTCCACCAGAGCCCCGGTTGAGCCTTTGTTGAGATAGAGGTTGCCGACATTGAAATGATGCCTCGCTTTTTCAAGTTGTGCGGGACTCCGTGAAAACACCGCCCCGGTAAGTCCGAAACGACTCTGGTTGGCCCATTCAATGGCCTGGTCGAAGTCTTTTACCTTCATAACCGCCAATACCGGCCCGAAGATCTCCTCCTGGGCGATCCGGTGCGCCGGGGTGATTGCCTCGACAATGGTTAACGGCACGTAGTAGCCGGTGTCGGGGACATCGCGGCTGAGCAGCAGATTGCCTTCCTGCTTGGCCAGTTCCACGTAGGCGGAGATGTTTTTGTAGGCGGCGCCGTCCACTACCGGCCCCATAAAATGGGCCGGGTTCTCAGCCGGGCCGATGGCCAGGGAACGTCCCGCCTCCACCAGGCGGGTGACAAACCGCTCATAAATCGACTCAAGCACGATCACTCTCGAACATGCTGAGCATTTCTGGCCCTGAAAGCCGAACGCAGAGGAGATGACCTGGCCGACGGCCTGATCCAGATCGGCGTCATCGTCGATGATTATCGCATTTTTGCCTCCCATTTCAGTGATCACCCGCTTGACCTGCGCCTGGCCCGGCTGAACAATCGAGGCTTTTTTGAGGATGCGCTGCCCGGTTTCCAAAGAACCGGTAAAGGCAATCAGGGAGATGCCCGGATGTTCGATCAGGTAATCGCCCATAACCTTGCCGCGACCGGGGACATAGTTAAAGACGCCGGGCGGCAGTCCCGCTTCCTGAAACAATTCAAACAGGGTGTAGCCGATCACCGAGGCGGGGCCGGCCGGTTTGAAAAGAACCGGATTACCGGTGACGATGGCGGCTGCCGACATGCCACAGGCAATTGCCAGAGGGAAATTCCACGGGGCGATAACGGCGGCGATTCCCCGGGGCTGGTAATAGAGATAGTTCTCTTCACCGGGGGCGCGGCCCATCCGGCGGGGGATAGAAAGCCGAATCATCTGGCGGGCGTAATATTCCAGAAAGTCAACCGCCTCATTCACATCGGCTGAGGCCTGATCCCATTGTTTACCCACCTCCAGCACCTGCCAGGAGGCAAGTTCAAAGTGGCGCCTGCGGGCAATGGCCGCCGTTTTCAGAAGGTAGTCGGCACGTTCTTTAGCGGTTAGCGCCCGCCACTGCTTGAAAGCATCACCGGCAATTTCAATGGCATGATCGATCTGCTTCGGGCCGGCCTGGCAGATACGGCCGATGACTTCGTTGGGAGCGGCCGGGTTGTGTGATTCGTAGAAATCGTTGGTCGCCACTTCGGTTTCGCCAATATGCAGGGGATAGGTACGGCCCAATCGGGTCCGCACCGTGGCCAAGGCATCGACAAAAGAATCACGCACCGACTGGCGGCTGAAATCGGCCAGCGGGTCGTTGGTAAAGTGGTCGATGTTCTCCGGCTCAGCCACTGGACTACTTACGTCTAATTGACGGGCGACGGTCATTACCGGATTTTCCAGCAAGGTATCGATCTGGGCATCCTCGACGAAGGTCTGCCGTAAAAACGATTCGTTGGCGGTATTTTCCAGCAGTCTTCTCACCAGATAGGCCATGCCGGGGATGAGGTCACCGTATGGGGCGTAGAGCCGTACCCGCTTGGCAACGTTGAGTAGCCCCTTGCGCACCGGTTCAGCCATGCCGTAGAGAACTTGAAATTCGTAGCACTCTTCGGGGACGCCAAGTTCGGCGGCAAGTTCCATGGTAGCTGAGATTGATCTGATATTGTGCGAGCCGCAGGCATACGTACAGATATCGTGATGCTCCAGAATGAGTCTGGTGTGACGCTCAAATGCCGCGTCACTTTCCGCCTTTACGGTGTACACCGGAATCGGCCACCCGTGCTGACGGGCGACAAGGGTCTCGTAGTCCCAGTAGGCGCCTTTTACCAGCCGGATGGAAATGGGCAGGTTCTCCCGACGTGCCCAGTCAAGCAGGGCGGCCAGGTCGGTGTCGGTATCTCTGAGATAGGACTGCATGGCGATACGAAGACCCGGATAGTGGCGAAACTCAGGGTCGCTTCGCAGCCTTCGATAGACCTCCAGGGTGATGTCTTTGAGCTGGTGATGCTCCATATCGACGCACATGTAGCCACCGAGCTCAATGACGCGCCGATAAATCGGGGTGAACCGGGTGAGAATGCCCGCCACTGAGCCCTCGAAATCCTTGGGGTGGGTTTGTGAAAAAAGCGCCGAGGATTTGACCGAAATATTGATCCGTGGCGAATACCCCCAGTCAAGACCGGTATCACCGCCATCTATGTCCTTCCAGCCGGGAGCGGCCTCGGCCAGCGCGTCAAGCAGCATCAGATACTGATTGGCATAGGAGTCAGCCTCCGCCTCGCTCACCGTTGCCTCGCCCAGGATATCCAGGGTGAAGGCAAAGCCGTCTTCACGCAGCTTTTTGATGGATTTTATCGCCTCTTTAGCGTTTTCACCGATGATAAACTGGCGGGCCATCCGCTCGATATTGGCGCGGATGGTACGGCCGATGATCGCCCCGGTAAGTGCTCCGCCAATACCGGCGCCCTTTGCCCCCCATTTCAGAATGGCCGGCAGGTCATCGCTGTCGGTGGTAAAGTATTCCTGGATATGACGGGTCAGTGAAGAACTGGTGGTGAGATACGGCAGGACATCAACGAACCGAAACATCTGGATTTTGAACTGTTCGTTGGTCATGCACCAGTCCATCACCTTGCCGGTCCAATAGTTTTTATTGAACACGGTCGGCGCTTCATCACCGATACTGGTGAGAAATTTTTTGCCTCTGGTGTTGATTCTCTCGTCAAGGGTCTGATTATCCATGCTAGTTCCCCCGATTAATTAGCGCCTGTGCTGATATAGTGATCCATGCGCTCGCTCAAATGGTTTACCGTCTCAGCCGACCTTTCGGCGCGGTGGTTGTCGTTGCGCAACAACCATGAGCAGCGTCGCTAGTATACACGATTTTTCTCATTGGTGAGGGCGGAGCAATAGTTTTTTACATCAGAGCCGTATTCAATTGACAAAATCTGTTTATCGGATGTTCCCACCCGTCCCCGGCTCTTCTTTAAACAAGACATACCCTCCTTCCCTGGCCACCGTAATATATCTCGAATTCCTCACTGATAAACGGTCGAAGCGGGGCGCCGAGGTGAGGGCGACGGCATCCGGTGCATCAAGAGAGCTATCAAGCAAAGACCATTGCTCTTCTTCTAAGACGACGGTGTTTCGACCGGTGGAAAAGGAAATCGAATATCTGTCGCCGATTGCATATAAGATGATGGGCGCCTCCGGTGCGGAGCTCTGGGCGGCCATTCGGGCAAGCTGGGTCAGCGGCTGGCTGAACAGCTGGTTGGAGACAATCATCAGGCCAAATATCGAGGTGCAATTGACAATGAGGGCAACGGTGAACAGCAGTTCAAAAAGTTTCTGGGAAACTTGGCGGAGGCGTGCCCGCATCATCAGTGCGGTGCCGAAAAAGAGGGCGATTGCAATGATATAAGGGATAACCCCGAGGTTTGGTACTTCGTTGAGGACCGGCATGGTGGAACTTAGGTGCGGATAGAGATCGGTAAGATAGGGGAGTAAAAAAGGCGCCGAGGCAGAAACGACAACGAGAAAGAGCAATAAAAAAACGGTAACCCAAGAAGCTAGCCTTACTGGCATTTGCAGTTTTTTGCTCTCATGCGTAAGCCGGTTGGCAAGCAAGAGCGCCAGAGTCGGCAGACAGGGCAGCAGCATAGAAGAGGATGAGGTAAACAGATAGCCGCTTACGCTGCAGACAATAATCACCAGCATGAGCCGCAGGGTTCTGCCCGCCTGATCCGCCGCGAGGATGCTTTTGGGCTGCATAAAGCCCAAGGGGAGAAAGGCCAGCCAGGGAATAAGAGCCAGTGCACCAATAAGAGGAAACAGCACCACGGTGTCGCCTGCCGACGGCATTGGCGCCGTAAAGAGCAATTGCGTCACCAACAGTTGTTTGGCTCCAGAGAGATCTGAAGTTACCGCCACAACCAAATAGGGAAGTATGCTGGTCAGGGCAAACACACCCAATACACTAGCCAGCCAGCCCAGTGTCCGGGCCGGATGCATTCGAATAAGCAGCGTCAGGTGCGCAACCGTTGCCGCCAGCACCACCAGCCCGGCCGCCAGGGTACCGGTCAGGGCGGCGGCCCCGGCACAGACGGCGCCGCCCCATAGCCAGGGGGCGCCAAAATGCCCGTGGCCGCTCCGCTGTACCCCGGTGTTGATCAATATGAGGGAGAGGAGCTGGAAAAAGAGCAGGGGAGAGGCAGGGATTGCCATTCGTGAGAACAGAACAAAAAGCGTCATGGTGGCGAAGATGAGGCCGCCATTGAAGGCAACTCGGATGCCCAGGTAAGGCCGGCAGCCAATATAGAGAATGAGGATACAGCCGATGCCGGCAATTGCGCCGGGTAACCGGGCGGCGGTTTCGTTTATCCCAAAATAATAAAAGCTAAGTTGCTGGAGCCAGCGCACCATCGGCGGTATGGAAGAATCGAGGCTGCCAGCTGCAAAAAGATGCTCGCTAAGAAAAGCTCGCCGAGCTGCTTCCGCGTGCACCGCCTCAAGCGGCTCGATCAGCGAAGTGAGCCCCAGACCGGTCAGGTGCAATATGGCGCACAGCAGAACCAGCAAGATGGGGGCGCCAAACTCAGCGAATTTCTTCATTCCGTGGTATGGGGTTTCAGAGTATCTTTCAGGCAGATAATCAATACTTTGAAATCTATTAGGTTCTGCTGATTTTAGCAAGGTGAAGCGCTATTTCACATCATGAGAGTGTATTCATGGTAGTGCGTTTAGCACCAAATCAAGTGCATACTGGGATGCGGCTTGATACGTATCTGCATTCTGAAATTGAGTCATATTCCAAGCGGGCGATCCGGCAGATCATCGAAATAGGCGGAGTCCACGTGGACGGCCGCCGGGTGCGGCGCTGTTCGCTGGAGGTGGCGGCCGGCCAGCGGATTGAAGTTCATCTGGACGGACGGTCGTTGACGCCGTTTCGTATCACCAGCGATCTGGTTCTTTTTCACGATGAGTTTCTCATCGCTATCAACAAGCCGGCCGGCATCGACACCCAGCCCACTGTCGCCCGCTTTCAGGGAACACTCTACGAGGCGCTCTTGGTATGGCTTGACCGTAGACACCTGCGTCGCCCCGAAATCGGCATGGTACAACGGCTTGATCGTAATACCAGCGGGGTGATCGTTTTTTCCATACACCCAAAGGCGCACCGGCAGATCACCCAGCAATTCACCGATCATCAGGCGGTAAAGACCTATCTTGCCATGGTTGTTGGAGCGGTGACGGCGCCCGTCCAAGAGTTGCGGGCAACACTGATTCGCGAGCGAAAAAGCGGCCTGATGCGTGTTTCCAACACGTATCCCGGCAAAGAGGCGCGGAGCCGTTATCGGCTGATTGCACCTATTGGTGGGGCGAGCCTGCTGGAAGTTGAGCTGATAACCGGCAGAACTCACCAGGTCAGGGCCCAGTTTGCCGCCCTTGGTCATCCGCTGATGGGTGACCGACAATACGGCGGCCCCCGCCGGTTGGGTAAAATCACCATTGACCGGCAGTGGCTCCATTCCCATCGTCTGCGGTTGATTCATCCCAAAACCGGCTTGCCGGTGGTGATTACCGCTCCCCTGCCCGATGACTTGCGAAAAACTATTCCCCAAGAGATTGCCGACAGTTATAGTTAGCTTAATTTGTGAAATCTTCTGTATCCCTCGTTCACTATCTGATATGAAGCTCAAAACTAATTGAATTTACTCGATTCTTTCTTTCGCGGGAATGGCGGTAGAAAGTTAATCTGGGGTTTTCTTAGAGCTCATCACAGTTAATAGAAACGTCTGATAGAAATGCGTATGCTCAGCAAAATCATCTCCGGCGGCCAGACCGGGGCTGATCGGGCCGCACTTGATTGCGCGATCGCTCACGGTATGGCGCACGGCGGGGCGATTCCGGCTGGTCGCAAGGCCGAAGATGGCCCGCTACCGGCCCGCTATGAGATGCGGGAACTATCGTCACCACACTACCAAGAGCGCACCGCGCAAAATGTCAACGACGGTGACGGCACCCTTATCGTCTCGCACGGTGCCCTGAGCGGCGGTTCGGCATTTACCCGGACGGTGGCGCAGCGCCTTGGTAAGCCGATGCTGCACCTTGATCTTGCAAGTATCGATATCGAGACGGCACGCTATCAATTGATCGGCTGGCTCTGGGTCAACAAGATTACAATCCTCAATGTGGCAGGCCCGCGGGCCAGTTCCGATCCGAACATTTACCACCAGACCTTCTCTCTGCTGACGGCGGTACTGAGCATGCTCACCGACGATACCGGTGCCGGGGGCAACCAGGTCAGGGAGGGGTTTTTGCCGTCGTCAGCCAGCGATGAGCGAGTCGTTTTTGAGTTGATCTCATTTGGCTTTAAATACGGCACCCCTGTTGATGTCACGACTATTTTGGATGTTCGCTTCCTGCCCAACCCCTATTGGCGGGATGAGCTGCGAGCTCTTACCGGCAGAGATCCGCGGGTGGCGGATTATGTTATCAGCAGTGAGGCCGGGCAGAATTTTCTTGCCCTGCTCAAACCCTTTGCCCTGCATCTGCTGCGAGAAGGTGAGCGGACGGCGCGACCACAACCGCGATGGGCGATGGGCTGTACCGGCGGGCGCCACCGCTCGGTTGCCGTGGTGGAGGAGTTGGCCGGTTTCCTGCGGGCCCATTCTGTCGCGGTAACCACCGCGCACCGCGACATCGAGCGGGACGCCGCGAACGGGTAGAATGTACCCACTGCCATCCGGTGAACGGGTAATTTGTACCCGGCGGGCCGGGTTCGAGTCGGCCTCGGTATTTGCCAGTTTAAAATTAGTTCAATGATTTCAGTTATTTTATTTGGTTTTATGGCGTGGTATGGGGGTTGCTTCTTTGCTTTTGTCCATTGTCGGACACCATCTATCACTTTAGCAAAGGAGCGATCTCATGAAAAAGCAACTGATCATCACCCTACTGGTAATTGGCTTAAGCGGTGCAGGTCTCAGCCAGGCCATTGCCCGCGGCAACTACGGCGGCCAGGGTGGGCCCGGCTGCATGCAGCGTGACCCGGCCGTTGTGGAAAAGCTCGATGCATTTTTTCAAGAAAATGCCGAACTGCGCAAGCAGATGGCCATGAAACGGACCGAGTACAAGGCCGTCATGAGTGCTGACAACCCGGATCCGGCTGTTGCCGCCGCGCTTGCCGGCGAACTCTTTGACCTGCGCACCGACCTGCGGGCAAAGGCCGATGAGGCCGGTGTTGCCCAATATCTGCCGGGTCCCGGCGGGGGCGGTTTCGGCCGCGGCAAGGGCGGTGAGGGTGGTCGAGGCTGGGAAAACGGCACCCGCGGCGCCGGTGGCTGGGATGACGATGTTGATCGAAGCCGCCAGGGCAAAGGAGGTGGCGGCGGTCGCTGGTAAAACTCTTCTCGCTGCTTTCTTATCGGCGCCTGGTCTTAGCCGGTCGGGCGCCCATCATCGTTATTTCCTGTCTGGGTCGGGCGGCTGGTACATGGCCTGATGCGCTTTATGTAACAATTTTTTGAGTGCATCGGGTGATATCGATCGAAGCCCTTTCAGGCCGGAGAAATCCAATTCCGCGGCCCTGCTGCTATCGTTTCCCGGCACCCAGGCGCTGCCGCCTTTGAGCATGGCGTATCGTTCGTTAACGTAGTGCTCCATCTGCCAGCCTCGCAAAAGATTGTAGAGCCAGACCACCATTCGCAGATTGATGTTGCCGGGCGCCTGATCCCAGGGCGGCAGTTCGTCCCAGAGGTGATCGGGCCGCGCGAAACCGGTCTGCTGTTCCATGCGGTGGCGGAGCCGCGAATCTATCAGGCTCAGACCATCACTTTCAGCCGATTCCAGCAGGGCAAGCACCTTGAGATGTTCCTCAAAATGGGCGGGCTCGGCGGCGCCGACGCTGATGGTATGGACGCTTGGCCGGCTTAGACAATACCAGTCATTAAACAGCATCGGCGAGTACGGCGCACACAGTTCCCGCAGCCTTGCCGAGGGCGTGTGCAGGTGGCCGCCCTTGTCGGAAGGACTGATAATGAAGGTGCCGATATCGTTGGCGGCCGCATATTCGATGGCGTCGCGGTTGGCATCGAAGATGTAATACCAGTGTACGTTGAAGTAATCGAACCCGCCGTCTTCCGCGTGGGCAAGGGCGGCAAGAATCACGTCGCTGGGGCCGTGGCCGGAAAAGCCGATGTGGCGGGCAAGCCCCCTGTCCTGCAAAGTGCGGGCGGCGGCCAGGCAGCCGTTTTTCCGGCAGCTCTGCCACAGCGAGCGGTGATCGTTGATGCCGTGTATGGCCAGCAGATCGACGTACTCCACCCGCAGGCGACGCAGAGATTGGTGAAATGAGGCGACAAACGCATCGGGGTCATCTTCGGGTACTATCTTGGTCTGCAGCAGATATGAGTGTCTGGTAAATTCAGGCAACAGAAGCCCCAGCTGGCGTTCCGAAGAGCCGTAGCCGGAGGCGGTTTCAAAATGAGTGATGCCGTGCGCCAGAGCGGTCTTCAGGATGCGCCGCAGGGTGGTTTGCGAGGTATCAGGAATTGATTCATCCTGGCAATCCTGCCAGGAGTGCATGCTGCGCATGGCACCAAAGCTGAGCACCGGCATGGGGAGACCGGTTTTTCCGAAACGCCGGTAGATCATGGCAGCTCTATGGAATGTATAAAATGTGCCACTATCGGCTGAAAGTGTGGTATCTGTTGATCCGCTTCGTGGTTCATCATCTATGATGGCGTCGTAAAAACTTCGCTCTACGGTCTCAACGGATCATTTTGACTTGTCGACGTACCACATTTACGCCTGCGAGGTCAAAATGACCACCACTCCGTGGACTTATTACTTAGCCATCTTAGCCTGCAAGTCTTACTTTTTGCGACTTCATCATCTATGATGAACCCGTAAAAACCTTGAATTTGCTTGCTAACGTCATTCCCGCGAAAGCGGGAACCCAGTAATTTCAAATGATTATGGATTTCGATTCAACTCCACAATGACCGTAATTGGGGTTTTTACGACGCCATCACTTCTACCAGGAGATTACCGCATGCACATCATTACCATTGAGTGCCTCTATGACAACTACAGCTATCTCATACTCACCGAAGATGGCAAAGCCGCGGTGGTGGATCCATCGGAGGCGTGGCCGGTCATCAAGACCTTGTCTGAGCGGAACCTGAGCCTGCGGGCCATATGGTGCACCCATCATCATCATGACCATATCGGCGGCATTGCCGATCTGCTCGATGAGTACGGCGATGTGCGGGTTATTGGATTTGCCGGGGCCCGCGCGGCAATCAATGCACTTTCCGAGGTATATGAGGATGGGCAACAATTTGACTGGGATGGAATTGCGGTTGCCGTAATGCACCTGCCCGGCCATACTGAAACCGGTATCGCCTTTTCCTTTGCCGGCCATATCTTTGTCGGCGACACCCTGTTCGGAGCCGGCTGCGGCCGCCTCTTCGAGGGCACCCCGGCCCAGATGGATAATTCTTTGCAGCGTATTGCCGCCCTGGATGAGCAGACCAATATCTATTTCGGGCATGAATACACCATGGTGAATCTCCGCTTTGCCGGCCAGGTGGAGCCTGCCAACGAGGCTATTTCCCATCGTTTGCACGAGGTTGCCGGTTTGCGGGACAAAGGGCTGTTGACAACTCCTACCACGGTTGCCCTGGAGTTGCGCACCAACCCCTTTCTCCGGGTTGATCAGCCGGCGGTCATCGCGTTTGCCGCCCACCGGCTTGGCAGGCAACCACGAGACAGGGTAGAGGTCTTTGGAGCGATCAGAGAGGCACGCAATAGTTTTTCATAAGAGCTAGTTTTAGGGTAACATTGTGAAAAACAACAACATAACAGGAGAAGATTTGATGAAAAAGCTGGTTCTTTCCGGGTTGCTGGCGGCGCTCTGTTTGCCGTCGCTGGTGGTGGCCGATTCTTATCGGATTTCCGTCAATCAATTTGTTGAACATCCTGCCCTGGATGCGGTCTTCAATGGTTTACGCGATTATCTGGCCGAACAAAATGTCACTGTCGAGTACAGGCACCATAATGCCCAGGCCAACATGGGTACGGCCACCCAGATCGGTCAGCTGATGATCGGTGAAAAAGCTGATCTGCTGGTAGCTATTGCGACCCCGTCTGCCCAGGCGACGGCCCAGGCATTGGCCAAGGCCCCCGCCGAGTTGAAGCGACCGCTTCTCTTTACCGCGGTCACCGATCCGGTGGCGGCGGGGCTGGTGGATGGTTTTGACCAGCCCGGCGAGTACATTACCGGGGTATCGGATCTGCTTCCGGTGGCCGAGCATGTGAATATGGTACTTATTTACCTGCCTGAGCTGAAGCGGCTGGGAGTGCTGTATAACAGTGCCGAAGCCAATTCGGTGGTGATTGTCTCGGAACTGCGGACACAGGGAGAAGAAAGAGGCTTTACCGTTGTCGAGGCGACCGCGGCCAAGACCGCCGAGGTCTACACCGCGGCAAAGAGTTTGGTGGGCCGCTGCGATGCAATCTTCATCCCCACCGACAACACCATCGTCGCTGCCCTTGAGTCGGTGCTCAAAGTGGGCGCTCAGAGCAGATTGCCGGTTTTTGCCGCCGATGTCGATTCAGTGGCCCGGGGCGCGGTCGCCGCCATGGGTTTTGATTATTACCAGCATGGTTATCAGGCCGGAGCGATGGCGCAAAAGATACTTGCGGGAACCGCCCCGGCTGAGTTGCCGGTGGAATTTCAGCGTGAGCTCCAGCTCCACATCAATCTCAGTGCCGCCGAGGCGATGGCGGCGCCGGCGCCACCGGCGCTCATCGAGCAGGCCGCCGCTGTTCACCAGTAAGCTGAGGTCACTGGTTCGATGACCGCTTATGCCGCCCTGGGCGCCCTGGAGCAGGGGCTTGCCTATGGCATCATGGCCATCGGGGTGTTCATCAGTTTTCGCATTCTCGATTTTCCCGATCTCACCGTCGATGGTTCCCTGCCCCTTGGCGCCGCGGTTTCCGCGGTGGCCATCACCAGTGGGGTCAATCCGTATCTTTCACTGATTCTGGCAATCGTGGCGGGTAGCATGGCGGGCTGGGTGACGGCGATCCTGAACACCAAATTCAAGATTTTACATCTGCTCGCCTCTATCTTGACGATGATTGCGCTGTATTCCATCAACATCAGGATCATGGGCGGTCCCAACATCGCTCTGATTGGCGCACCCAGTGTCTTTGACCCGGTGATCGGCTTGGGGATTCCCGCCCATCTCGCCAGCCTTGTGGTATTTGCGGTGTTTGCGGTGGCCGTGGTCATCCTGGTAATCTGGTTTCTGCGCACCGAGTTTGGCCAGGCCATGCTGGC